>Ga0194037_1002027_pt1 | contig 13967 bp, 13 predicted proteins | sample JunL306m_MetaG_FD_148653 | JGI IMG/M metagenome (GOLD analysis project Ga0194037, IMG submission 148653) | Anoxic zone freshwater microbial communities from boreal shield lake in IISD Experimental Lakes Area, Ontario, Canada - Jun2016-L304-6m | ecosystem: Environmental > Aquatic > Freshwater >...
CTCGAATGGGATGTCACAGATCCAGTCCCTGCTGCAAAGGCAGCGGTTGCCCTACTCAGCGATTGGTTCCCTAAGACAACAGCTGAAATCATCCATGTCGATGGTGGGCTACATGGCATGGGCGCTTAGTTACGCACGGATTTTTCTTTCTACCCCTGCTCAGGTAACCTTACGCTCAGACCAGTAGCCTCAAGCTGCTGCAAGAGGAGCTCACCGCTCCCACCTCTACTGCTTCGGCGGATTGGTTAGTCGGTAAGAAAACCTTCAAAGGTTTTCATCTGCCTATGCGGTGCGCGTTTTTTGCGGCGACTTGGATACTCAAGAACCGAACATAGGAGCAGAAATCACAACAGAACCGCGCATCAACGACCGTATCCGCACACCCCAGATTCGTCTCATCAATTACACCGGTGAACAAGTTGGAGTTGTAGATATCGAAGCAGCGCTAGCAATGGCAGATGAAATCGGACTCGATCTCGTAGAGATTGCACCCGAGGCAAATCCACCAGTGTGCAAGATCATGGACTTCGGCAAGTACAAGTACCAGGAAGCACAGAAAGCTCGCGAAGCACGTCAGAACCAGACCCACATCGTGGTGAAGGAAGTGCGCATGACACCCAAGATTGAAAATCACGACTACGAGACAAAGCGCTCAGCGGTCGAGAAGTTCCTCAAAGGTGGCGACAAGGTGAAGATCACGATGAAGTTCCGTGGCCGTGAGCAAACACGACCAGAGCTTGGATTCAAACTCTTGCAACGTCTTGCCGAAGATGTCAAAGAGATTGCATTCGTGGAGTTCGCTCCTAAGCAAGAAGGTCGACAGATGACGATGGTCCTAGGGCCAACGAAGAAGAAGACCGAAGCGGTAGCAGAGCAGAAGGCAGCGCGAGCGGCCAAAGTGAAAGCTGCTGAAGAAGAAGCAGCTGCGCAGTAGTTCCACCAGAATTTTTAACAACGACGAAGTAACAGGAGAAGATAAATGCCAAAGATGAAAACCCACAGTGGTGCGAAGAAGACCTTCCGCGTCACAGGATCAGGAAAGATCATGCACGAGCGTGCCGGCAAGCGCCACCTTTTGGAGCACAAGTCATCACGCGTTACTCGTCGTTTGAGCCAAGAGTCATCAGCAAAAGCAACAGTCACAATGACAGCCAAGCGCATGCTTGGTTTGAAGTAAGGGAGTCGACCAATGAGAGTAAAACGCGGAGTACACGCAGCTAAGAAGCGTCGCACAACTCTTGAACGCGCAGCCGGATATCGCGGTCAACGTTCACGTCTTTTCACAAAGGCGAAGGAGCAAGTAACGCACTCAATGGTTTATGCCTTCAACGATCGTAAAGATAAGAAGGGCGATTTCCGCCAGCTCTGGATTCAGCGCATCAACGCTGCAGCTCGCGAAAACGGAATGACCTACAACCGCTTCATCCAGGGCCTTAAGGCATCTGGACTTGAAGTAGATCGTCGCGTCCTTTCAGATATCGCAACAAACGATCCAGCTGCATTTAAAGTTCTCGTGGATGTTTCACGCAAGAACCTTCCTGCAGCTTAAGTAATAACCCACCCAATGATTGAGAGCCTTCACTCGCCACATGTTGCGCGAGTGAAGGCTCTTATTGGTTCTAAGGGAGCGAAAGAACGACGCGAACAAGGTCTCTTTGTGGCCGAAGGCGTGCAATGTGCCCGTGAGGCGCTCACCTCAAAGAATGGACCAGAGTTAAAGATTCTCTACGCAACCGAGTCAGGGTTAGCGAAAATCTCTGAACTTGATACGAATTCAGTTGAAATCGTCGAAGTGACAGATGCGGTCATGAAGGCAATGTCTGACACTGTTACACCCCAGGGGCTAATCTCTCTCTGCTACAAACCCGAAAGTGATTTTGCCTCACTTACTAGCGCTGGCTCCTCAATCTTTATCTACCTCCACGAGATTCAAGATCCAGGTAATGCCGGAACTATTTTACGAACCGCTGATGCAATGGGAATATCTGCTGTGATTACATCACCTGATTCCGTTGATATGTTTTCACCGAAAGTGGTCCGATCTACTGCGGGTTCATTGTGGCACTTACCGGTATTTGAAGGAATCTCCTTTCAACGCGTCGCACAGCAATTCCCAGATATTTCAACTTTCCTGCTCTCAACACATGCAAAGAAATCAATCACTGATCTGACAATTCAGGGTGATTGCATAGCGATATTTGGAAATGAAGCCAGGGGAGTAGATGCTTCGACTCTCGGGGCTAGCGTCACTGAAGTAACTATTCCGATGGCGGGACGTGCCGAGAGTCTCAACTTATCTGCAGCGGCTTCCATCGTAATGTTCACCCTTTCTTCAAAGGTGGCAGGTTAGAATTACCTCCATGAATCCGGCAGAGATTGCATCGTGGATAAGCGATGCCAGCAACGCTTTCTCTGCAGCTTCCGACCTCGATCAACTGAAGATTGCGCGGCTGGCCCACACCGGCGATAAAGCTCCGATCTCACTAGCTAGTCGATCCCTTGGATCTTTATCTCCCGATGAAAAAGCGACAGCTGGCAAACTCATCGGTGATGCCAAGACGGCGATCTCTCTCGCACTTGCGACAGCGACAGCGAAGCTAGAAGCCGAACGCGATCAGAAAGTTCTCCTCGAAGAAGTTGTCGACATAACTTTGCCGGTGCAGCGCACACACCGCGGCGGGCTCCACCCCATCTCCATCATTAAAAATGAAATCTCCGATTTCTTTATCGAGCAAGGTTTCGCAGTCGAAGAAGGCCCAGAATTGGAATCTGGTTGGCTTAATTTCGATGCGCTCAATATTCCAGCTGATCACCCGGCGCGTACGATGCAGGACACATTCTTTATCGAACCTATTGAGTCAGGTGTTGTACTTCGCACGCACACTTCGCCGGTACAGATTCGCACGATGCTTACACAAGAGCCGCCTATCTACGTCATCTGTCCGGGTCGAACATTCCGTGCCGACGAACTCGATGCAACTCATAGCCCAGTCTTCCATCAAGTAGAAGGGCTTGTCGTCGACAAGGGCATCACGATGGCGCATCTGAAGGGCACGCTCGACAACTTCGCACGACACATGTTTGGCCCTGATGTCACCACCAGACTTCGCCCATCATTCTTTCCATTTACCGAACCAAGTGCCGAAGTTGATATCTTCTTCAATAATCGCTGGATCGAATGGGGCGGCTGCGGCATGGTCAATCCAAAGGTCTTGGCGACATGTGGAATCGATACCGATGTGTATACAGGATTTGCATTTGGCATGGGGCTAGAACGCACACTAATGGTGCGCCACGGAATTACGGATATGCACGACATCGTTGAAGGCGATCTTCGTTTCACTCGCCAATTCGGAGTGGGGCTCTAAATGCGCGCACCGTTATCGTGGATTAAAGAGTTCGTAGACATCCCAGATTCAATTACTGCTGAGCAGATTTCAGATGGACTCATTCGCGTTGGTTTCGAAGTCGAAGAGATCATCAAGCAGGGCGCTGATTTAACTGGCCCGCTTGTATTTGCCAAGGTTCTCAGCATCGAAGAACTCACCGAATTTAAGAAGCCAGTTCGTTACGTTGGAATTGACTGCGGCGAGAAAGAGACGCGTTATGTCATCTGTGGCGCGACCAACTTCGCTGTTGGCGATCTCGTAGTGGCAGCTCTCCCTGGCGCGGTTCTGCCCGGAAATTTCGCAATTGGTGCACGCGAAACGTATGGCAAAACCTCTAACGGCATGATCTGCTCGGCCCGTGAACTTGGATTGGGAGATGATCACTCGGGAATCATGACTTTCGGCGAAGGCACGGTAAAGATTGGTGCTGATGCAATTGCTGGCCTCATGATCAACGATGTTATCTTCGATGTTGCGGTAAATCCTGATCGTGGCTACGCACTGAGTATTCGTGGAATCGCCCGGGAAGTCGCTGGCTCTTTACATCTGGAATTTACCGACCCGGTTGATGCCTTGCGCACTCTGTCCTTTGCAGAAACCGGAAAGGGAGTTACTGCGAAGATCGCAGATCCAGCAACAGCCTCTGTCTTCTATCTGCGCACTCTGTCTAATTTCGATCCTGCGGCGACCACACCCCTTTGGATGCGGCGTCGTATTGAAAAGATGGGAATGCGTTCTATCTCGTTGGTCGTCGACATCACCAACTATGTAATGCTGGAACTTGGCCAACCTCTCCATGCTTTTGATAAATCAAAGATCAAAGGTGGATTAACCATCAAGCGCGCTGGAAAAGCGCAACCTTTTACAACTCTCGATGGTCAAGTTCGCCAACTCGACCCTGACGATTTAATGGTCTGTGATGATGTGCAGCCACTTGCTTTGGCCGGAACTATGGGAGGCGCTTCCTCTGAAATTTCCGAGACAACAACAGAGATCGCGCTCGAGGCAGTGCGCTTTGATCCAATTTGTGTAGCTAAGAACTCTCGTCGCCACAAACTCTCATCAGAAGCATCGCGCAGACTCGAACGTAGCGTCGACCCATCTCTTGCCCAATACGCATCTGCACGATTTGTTCAGCTGTTGACTGAAAACTCCTCTGCAGTACATGTCGCGACCGTGGTTGATGGTGAACCTCGTTTCTCTCCTATCGTCAAACTTGACCCTTCGTATGTTTCACGGATTCTTGGCGTCGAAGTCGCACCTGCCACTATTGCAGAAGTGCTGCGCACTATCGGGTGTGATGTTAATGAGGAGACTTTTGAAATCGACCCTCCATCGTGGCGCGCAGATCTGCTCACTGCTGCAGATTTCACTGAAGAAGTAGCTCGCATGATTGGGTACGACAAGATTCCATCAATTCTACCGCCGCGCCCGTTGCACGCCTCGCTTACCCCAACGCAAAAGCGTCGTCGTGCAGTGGCGCAGATGTTAGCTAGTCGAGGATTAGCAGAAGTGCAAACTTTCCCATTCACCAATCAAGAGACTATTGATTCAATGGGCTTTCTTGGCGAACGTGCTGCAACATATCGAATTGCTAACCCTATGTCGGAAGAGTTCCCTTTAATGCGCGTTCATCTAGTCCCTGGACTCATCGAAGTGGCGCAACGCAATATCAGCCGGGGAGCTAAAGATTTTGCCATATTCGAGATGGGATCAATCTTCCGCAGTTCCCAGAAGTTAATCCCATTCATCTCGCCTGACTTATCTTCACGTCCGTCACAAAAGTTGATTGATGAGATATTTGCTAGCGTGCCCCCTCAGGCCTATCACGTTGCTGGTTTATTGGTTGGCAAGACTGAGAACGAAGATTGGCAAGGTAAGGCGCGCTCCTATACCTGGCAAGATGCGATTGCATTTGCCCAAGATATTCTTCAACTATGCAATCTCGAATGGACTGTGCAGCGCTCAGATTTTGCCCCATGGCATCCCGGCCGCTGCGCTGAACTCATTGTTGATGGCAAAGCAGTAGCGCATGCAGGAGAGTTGCATCCACGAATCGTTGCGCAATACGGATTGCCAGAAAGATCTGTAGCGTTTGCAGTAGGTCTGAGCGCTCTCCCTGATTCACGACTTGTCCGCCCAACAACAGTTGGCACCATGCCTGCCGCGCTCCAAGATGTCGCGTTGATTGTTGATGCCAAGGTCACCGCGGCAGAGGTAGAACACGCTCTTCGATCGGGTGCTGGCGAACTACTTGAATCCATCACTCTCTTTGATCGCTACGACAAACTAGGGGATGGAAAGATTTCTCTCGCCTTCTCGCTCGTATTCCGTGCACCGGATCGCACCTTGACGGGGGCTGAAGTCTCCGAGATGCGCGAGGCGGCGGTCGCTGCCGCTGTGAAAGCCACAGGAGCAGTTCTCCGTACTGCATAAATATGCATCAAAATGCATAAATATGCTAAAGTGCAGACATGAAAATCGGCGTCGTAGGGGCTAGCGGATATGCAGGGGGCGAATTACTTCGCCTGTTATCTACGCACCCAGAATTCTCGGTCTCAGCAATCACCGCCCATTCCAATGCGGGGGAGCAGATCACATCTATTCATCCGCAGTTGCACAGTTATGTAGGACGAAAGTTCAGCGCCTTCGCCCCGAACGATTTTGCTGAATGCGATTTAATATTTTTAGCACTACCGCACGGTGAGTCTGCAAAGGTAATTGGGCAACTTCCAGGGTCGGCAAAGATTGTCGATCTCGGCGCAGATTACAGATTAGAGAGCGCACAGGCATGGGGGAAGTACTACGTAGGAGATTACGCAGGTTCATGGACATATGGCTTGGCGGATATAGAACCTTTTAGATCTCTCGTGGCCAACTCATCCAAAGTTGCAAACCCAGGTTGTTACGCAACAGCGATTGCACTTGGAGCAGCTCCAGCTCATACATTTGCAGATTTATCAGATGTTGTAGTTGTCGCCGCTTCTGGAACAACTGGTGCGGGTAGAAGCGCAAAGCTCAATCTCATAGCAAGCGAAGTTGCCGGCTCTCTGACATCCTATAAATTCGGAGGTGTACATCAACACACACCTGAGATTGAACAGGCGCTTTCACAAATATCTGGTGTGGCAGCCAAGATTTCTTTCACACCGATTCTTGCTCCTATGCCTAGAGGAATTTTGGCGACGGTAACGGCAAAAGTGACGAAGCAGGTAACCACCGAAGAGGCACACGCTCACTACACGAAGTTCTTTTCACAGTCGCAATTCGTAACAGTTCTGCCATTAGGCGTGATGCCAAAGACAGCGGCACTTACTGGTTCAAATCATGTGCAGATGCAGGTTGCAATTGATGAACACACCTCTCGACTCGTCGTCTCAGCGGCTATCGACAATTTAGGTAAAGGAGCTGCAGCGCAAGCAATTCAGAATGCGAATCTCATGTGTGGCTTCGACGAAGCTGCAGGACTTAGTTTCGATGGGCTCGGCGTATGAAAAACTTACCTAACGGATTTCGTGGTGCCGCAGTTGCTGCCGGATTGAAATCGACAGGTGCCTTAGACCTTACAATTATTGAAAACACTGGCCCGCACTTCGATGCCGCAGCCGTTTACACCAGCAATAAGGTAGTTGCTGCGCCTGTTATTTGGTCTCGTGAAGTCACTAAAGGGAAGATCGTACGAGCAGTAGTTCTCAACTCAGGTGGAGCAAACGCATGTACGGGTCCGCAAGGTTTTGCTGATACTCATCGCACCGCTGAAAAGGTTGCTGAGTTACTTGAAGTCTCTTCAGGCGAAGTAGTTGTTTGTTCGACCGGATTAATTGGTGAGTTGCTCCCGATGCCTAAAATTATTTCGGGCTTGGACACAATTGCCACGAATCTAAAGAGCGAATCCCTTGAAGACGTGGCACGCGCGATTATGACCACCGACAGTCTTCCGAAGGTGGCAACGACATCGAAGAATGGGGCGGAGTTCGCGGGTATCGCTAAAGGTGCTGGAATGTTGGCACCAGCTCTAGCAACCATGCTCTCTGTCGTGATGACAGATGCAATCCTTCCAACCGCTGCACAGGAGATTTTTGCTCGTGTTACGGAAAGGACCTATAACCGAATTGATTCAGATGGCTGTACTTCGACTAACGACACAGTGCTTCTCATGGGAAGTGGCGCCTCAGGGGTTTCACTCACTGAAGCTGATCTGGAGACCGCTCTCATGGAAGTCTGTGGCTCACTTGCTGCGCAACTCATTGCCGACGCAGAAGGATCCACCAAGACCGTGGCCATTACTGTGAAGGGAGCAGCAACTGAAGCTGATGCAGTTGAAGTTGCCCGCGCATGTGCTCGCAATAATCTTCTCAAGTGCGCCATCTTTGGGGCAGACCCTAACTGGGGGAGAGTGCTTGCAGCAGTAGGTACTGCCGATGCGCTCATAGATGCTCTCAATATTGATGTAATTCTTAACGGAGTACATGTCGCGAAAGAATCTGCGCCCTTTGAAGATAAAAGTAAGGTCTCTTTCTCGGATCGATTAGTAACTCTTGAGGTACATCTCAATGTAGGTAGTGCAACTGCCACCGTGATGACTAATGATCTCTCACATGATTATGTGGAAGAGAATTCGGCATACTCGACATGATTGTCATCAAATTCGGTGGCCATGCCATGAAAGATGAAAATGGAGCTTTCGCTCAAGCGATTGCTGATGCCATTTCTATGGATGTGAAACCAGTTATTGTGCATGGTGGCGGCCCACAAATTGATCAAGCGCTACAAGCTGCCGGGATAGTTTCGCAATGGATTTCTGGATTTAGAGTAACGACACCTGAAATTCTTGCGGTTGTCGAGAGAGTTTTGTCGGATGAAGTAGGCCCCGCACTTGCGCAATCTTTGATAGCACATGGTGTTAATGCGGTTGCTATTTCGGGACGGAAATCAGGAACGCTCTTTGCTCAGGCTCGAACCACCCTCGTTGATGGAACTCACGCAGATCTTGGACTGGTGGGGCTCGTCACTTCTGTCGATGCTACAGAGGTCATAGCTCTGGTTAACCAGGGAAAGGTACCTGTAATTTCACCGGTGGCCTCTGATGTGTCGAAAACTTTTGGATATAACGTCAATGCAGATTTTTCCTCGGCGGCAATTGCTGGAGCCCTCGATGCCAAGTGGCTCATCATCATGACTGATGTGCAAGGCATTTATCGCAGCTGGCCAGATAAGGGTTCGCTGATTGAATCAATATCCGCTACAGAGTTAGAAGATATTAAGGGAACTTTCGCTGATGGTATGGCACCCAAAGTTCAGGCTTGCCTAGATGCAATTGCAGCTGGTGCGAAAGCGGTAAGAATTATTGATGGAACAGATCCATCAGCACTTAAGAGCGCTCTTCTAGGCGAGGGCGGAACGTTGGTGGTGGCATGAAGCGTTGGCAGAAGTCTCTTCAGGATAATTACGGAACCCCGACGATTGAATTGGTATCTGGAAAGGGGTCCGTTGCTACAGACTCGTTAGGAAATACATACTTAGATTTCCTTGCGGGAATTGCAACGAACGTCTTGGGCCACGCACATCCGGCGATTGTGAAAGCTGTGACGAAACAAGTTGCAACGCTTGGGCATATCAGCAATTTCTATGCTCATCCCAACGTTCTAGAACTAGCGGAGAAACTGCAGAAGTTGACCGGCGATAAGAGTGCACGAGTCTTCTTCTGCAATTCAGGGGCTGAGGCAAATGAAGCTGCGCTTAAGCTTTCGCGTAAAACCGGAAAATTCAAAATTGTTGCCACGCAGGAGTCATTCCATGGAAGAACTATGGGTGCGCTCTCTTTAACGGGCCAGCCAACAAAGCGTGATCCTTTCAAACCGCTCATCAAAGGCATCAAGCACGTCCCATTTGGTGATTCCGCTGCCATGAAACGTGCGATCACCAAGAAAACCGCCATGGTAATTGTTGAACCCATCATGGGAGAAGCGGGAGTCATTGTTCCGCCAGAAGATTATCTAAAGAATCTGCGAGATTACTGCGATGCCAATGGGGCGCTTTTAATCTTTGATTGCGTGCAGACAGGTATGGGGCGCACTGGTGATTGGTTCGGTTATGAATATTCAGGAGTAAAACCTGATGTCATCACACTCGCTAAAGGTCTGGGCGGTGGATTACCTCTAGGGGCCATGATCGCACTCGGTCCTGCCTCCACACTATTCGCAGCAGGAGATCACGGTTCTACCTTTGGAGGAAATCCCATTGCAACGGCGGCCGCTCTTGCGGTGATTTCCTCAATCGAAAAAGAGAAGCTTCTAAAGAACGTCGATGTGGTGGGTGGCTTCCTTCTCGCTGAACTCGCACTTATTTCGGGTGTTACTGAAGTCAGAGGTGCCGGATTACTCATTGGTCTTACCTTGGATAAGCCAATCGCGAAGTCGGTCACTAAGCGATGCCAAGAACTAGGTGCGCTCATCAATGCGCCAGGTGAATCTACGATCAGAATCGCACCTGCACTCAATATCTCGATGAAGCAAGCTCAGAAGTTTGTCGTGATCTTTTCTCAAGCAGTGAGGGAGAGTCTCCATGTCTAGTGTTACTGCTCGCAGAGCAAAAGCCATCGCTCTTATCAAAGCAGGGTTGATTCATTCCCAATCTGATTTGGTGAAGCAGTTGAAGAAGGCCGGGTTTCCCGTTACACAAGCCACTGCTAGTCGTGATTTAGAAGAGATTGGTGCAGTTCGTGGACGTTCCAATTCCGGAGAATCGGTCTATCGAATTTCAGATAGCGACGACGAATCAATCTCCCGCACAATGCCGGTTCCATCAGATTTGATTATCTCCGTCGAGGCAAGTGGCAATTTAGCCGTAGTTCGCACGCCACCTGGGGGAGCGCAGTTACTGGCTAGCTCTCTCGATCACTCTGGCATTACCGAGATTATCGGCACTATCGCCGGAGATGACACGGTCCTTGTTGTATCGAGAAAAGCCAGCGGTGGAGCCCAACTCGCGAGAGAATTGCGTGCATTCGGTGGTTCAAAGAAAAGGGGAAGTAAATAATGGCGCTCTGGGGTGGACGCTTTTCGCAATCGCCAGCTGAAGCTGTCTTCGCACTTTCTCGAAGCGTTCATTTCGATTGGCGATTAGCGCCTTACGATCTTCGCTCATCGCTGGCTCATCTGGCAGTTCTGCAATCGAGTGGCTTACTCGATGACGCCGTGGCCGAACCAATTCGGGGGGCCTTACTCGAACTCATCACTGAAGTTTCCAGTGGAAAATTTGTTGCAATCGAAAGTGATGAAGATGTTCATAGCGCCCTTGAGCGTGGGCTTACCGAGAAGCTGGGAGAAATCGGCGGTTCGCTGCGCGCCGGTCGTTCACGTAATGATCAAGTAGCGACTGATCTTCGCCTTTACGCAGTAGATCACATGATTGAGGTTGCGCAACAAGTACTTCAACTACAAGGAGCGCTCATCGCGAAAGCCTCTGAATACGGGGATGCGCCGGCACCGGGATTTACGCATATGCAACATGCCCAGCCAGTTCTCTTTGGTCACGAAATCGCAAAACATATCCAAGGATTTTCGCGCGACCTAGATCGCATTCACGATTGGCTCGACCGCGCACTAGTAAGCCCACTCGGTTCTGGGGCGCTAGCTGGTTCATCGCTACCGCTCTCGCCTGAGGTCACCGCAAAGAATCTAGGCTTTACATCAAGTGCAGCAAATTCAATTGATGCTGTTTCAGATCGCGATTTTGTAGCAGAAGCGCTCTTCATACTTTCGATGATTGGAATTCATCTCTCACGTATCGGTGAAGAGTGGTGTATCTGGGCTACTACTGAATTTGGGTGGGCGAAGGTAGCTGATGCATATTCAACTGGTTCATCGATTATGCCGCAGAAGAAGAATCCGGATATGGCAGAGCTTGCCCGTGGAAAGGCAGGACGGTTGGTAGGAAATCTCACCGGAGTCTTAACAATGCTCAAAGGTTTACCTTTCGCATATAACCGTGATCTACAGGAAGATAAGGAGCCACTCTTTGATTCCATCGATACCGTTCTTCTCGTTCTGCCTGCGGTGACAGGAATGGTTGCAACAACTGATTTTGATCGCGAGAAAATGGCCATCGCGGCACCACTTGGTTTCTCGTTAGCCACAGAGATTGCCGATTTCCTAGTACGCGCCAAAGTTCCATTTGCACAGGCCCACGAGGCTGCCGGCAAATGCGTTGCGCTCTGTGAATCATCGGGACGTCAACTACATCAACTTACTGATACAGAGTTTTCTTCAGTACACCCCAAACTCACCGGCGAAGTTCGCGACGTTCTGACCGTCCATGGCGCCCTTGAGTCGCGCACAACTATTGGTGGAACTTCACCTTCATCCTTCAAAGAGCAGCTCAAGGAAGCGACAACACAGACTTCCGCTTTCGCCAAAGAATTCTCCGACAAAGCCAAGACGTTTTCAGAGATGATGGGTGCATGATGACCGTAAATACCGATCTCCTGGATGACCTTAAATGGCGCGGCCTCATCTCACAGACCACTGATGAGAAGGAGCTGCGCGAAGCGCTCAAGAAGCCCATCACTCTCTACTTAGGCACAGACCCAACCGCGCCGAGCATCCACGTAGGAAACCTTGTAGTTCTCTTGGTATTACGTCGCTTCCAATTGGCAGGCCATCACACACTTCCCTTGGTTGGGGGAGCGACCGGACTTGTGGGAGATCCCAGTGGAAAGAATGAAGAACGCACATTGAATACAACCGATGTGGTTGAACAATGGGTAAATCGCATCAAGGGTCAACTATCTAAATTTATGGATTTCGAAAGTACATCAAATCCAGCAAAAATGGTAAATAACCTCGACTGGACAGCGCCGATGTCAGCGATTGAATTCTTGCGCGATATTGGAAAACATTTCAGTGTGAACCAGATGCTCAATAAAGATTCGGTCTCAACACGTCTTGAGAAAGATGGTATTTCGTATACTGAATTTTCTTATCAAGTTCTGCAATCAATGGATTACCTCGAACTTTATCGTCGCTTTAATTGCACTTTGCAAATTGGTGGATCTGATCAGTGGGGAAATATTACGGCTGGGCTCGATCTCATTCGTCGTGCAGAGAGTGGATCCGCACATGCACTGACGGTTCCACTTCTTACAAAGGCCGATGGCACAAAATTTGGTAAGACCGCTGGTGGTTCGGTATGGATTGATCCAGAGATGACATCACCTTATGCATTCTTCCAATATTGGTTGAACTCAGATGATAAAGATGTCATTAAGTTCCTCAAGGTATTTTCTTTCAAATCTCGTCAAGAGATCGAAGCACTAGAGAAAACACATAACGAAAATCCTGGTGCACGCGAAGCTCATCGTGAATTAGCGCGCGAACTTACTTCACTTGTGCATTCACCAGAGATTGCAGAACGTGTAGAAGCTGCAGCTCGTGCACTCTTTGGACAAGGTGACATTACCGAGCTTGATGAACCAACTTTGTCTGCTGCTCTTGCAGAACTTCCGCGAACTCAAGTTAAAAGTGGCGATGAAATTCCGACGTGGGTCGATCTCTTAGCAGCGACGGGTGTAGTTGACTCGAAATCGGCTGCCCGACGGATCGTTAAAGAGGGTGGCGCATATCTCAATAATGAGAAGATCACGGGCGAGGATTTCCGCCTCGAAAAATCGCACTTTTTATGCGGAAAATATGCTGTTTTGCGAAAGGGCAAAAGAGACCTCGCTGCCGTTGAATTAATGTAGATCTTTCCTACCCCTAAAAACCTCACTTTTTACGCGTAAAAGTGGGGTTTTTCATGGTGGCTGTATTTCACTCCTTCGAGGTGGTGGGTTAGGGGTCGGATTTGACCTCCACCCAGCCCACGCCTATAGTTACGCTCCTTGCTGTGGAACGGACACGAAAGTGGTCGTACAGCATTACCTCCTAAATTAAGGCCATTACCGCCGTTTTGACGTGCGCGTAGCCATGGACTAGATTTGGCGGTCTGCCCTCAAAAAGCAGGAGAAATCCTGCCTATTTTGAGTGCGCATCCGTACCTTGAGAACTCAACAGCGTGCCATAAGTCAATGCCAGAGAATGGCTCTAGTAGCCATTCTCTAAATTAATACTTCAATGAAGTATGTACCAGACGCTATTTATAGCGCTCTGGAAATACTCGTTGATTTCCTTTGGTAAAGACAAAATAAACGACAGTTTGTTTGTCTCGTAAGCCATGAAGAAAACTTTCTATGGAGAGTTTGATCCTGGCTCAGGACGAACGCTGGCGGCGTGCTTAACACATGCAAGTCGAGCGATGAAGCACCTTCGGGTGTGAATTAGCGGCGAACGGGTGAGGAACACGTGAAGAATCTGCCTTCAACTCTGGGATAACTCCGGGAAACCGGGGCTAATACCGGATATGAGCCTTGATCGCATGATCGGGGCTGGAAAGTTTTTCGGTTGAAGATGACTTCGCGGCCTATCAGCTTGTTGGTGAGGTAATGGCTCACCAAGGCGACGACGGGTAGCCGGCCTGAGAGGGCGACCGGCCACACTGGGACTGAGACACGGCCCAGACTCCTACGGGAGGCAGCAGTGG
>Ga0194037_1002028_pt1 | contig 13964 bp, 12 predicted proteins | sample JunL306m_MetaG_FD_148653 | JGI IMG/M metagenome (GOLD analysis project Ga0194037, IMG submission 148653) | Anoxic zone freshwater microbial communities from boreal shield lake in IISD Experimental Lakes Area, Ontario, Canada - Jun2016-L304-6m | ecosystem: Environmental > Aquatic > Freshwater >...
GTCAGGGGGAGTGTGACGGAGGTTCTGGCGAGTTTTGCCGACCGGGAGGTGAAGGGGGAGGTAGTCCTGCTGGTCTCCCCATCCACCGACTCCCCGGCCGTGATTGACCCGGACGACCTTCTGAAGCGATATCTCGCGGAAGGCGGCCTGTCACTGCGCGACACGGTCAGCCGGGTAGCCGGTGAAACCGGGCTGGCTCGAAGCGAGATTTATGATAGGGCCTTGAACTTACGAAGTCACGCTTCCTGATTCCCCCCGTTCCCACGTGGCGGAACAAGCGAAACGCGCTTACCTTGGATACAGGGAGGTTCCCATGATAACTGTCGGCATAAAAGAACTGAAGGCGGGACTGAGCAATTATGTCGCTCGGGTGCGGGAAGGCGAAGAAGTGGTCATAACGGATCACGGACGTGAGGTTGCACTGGTTGTGCCGATCACCCCGGAACGGCGCGCTATCAAGGCTCTGGTGGAATCAGGCAAGGCGACGTGGCTAGGAGGCAAACCTCAAGGGCTGGCAGGGGTATTGGCTGCTGGACCGCTACTCTCGGAAACCGTACTGGAGGAGCGACGGTGATCCTCTACCTGGACACCAGCAGTCTTGTCAAACTCTGGATCTGCTCAGCATTTACGGAAGACTGGCGTTGCTATCTCGCGCTCGATTTTGATGAAATAGAGGCGGCCCGTCTTGTCCGGCAACATGCACTACGGGGGTTTGACGCCGTCCATCTTTCGGCCGCGAAGCTTCTGATCTCGGTCAAGGCGAAGCCGGAGGTCGTCTTTTCCTCCTTTGACATCCGGTTGAATGAGGCAGCCGTCAGGGAAGGCATTATGCTGAGTTCCTCTTGACACATATAAATATTGGAGAGTGATTGCATGAAACGAGTCGTCATCGTCGGCATGGGGTTTGGCGGCGTCAGGGCCGCGCGGGAATTGGCGGGCAAGGGGCTGGAGGTGCTCATGCTCGACCGGAACAACTATCACCTCTTCCAGCCGCTCCTCTATCAGGTGGCCACGGCGGCCCTGGAGCAGGAGTCCATCGCCTATCCCATCCGGGCCATGGCGCGCCGCTGGTCGGAGACCCGCTTCAGGCTGACCGATGTTTGCGGCGTCGATACGGACGGCAAGAGGGTCATGACCTCGGAAGGGCCCATAGAGTATGATTACCTGATCATTGCCGCCGGGAGCGAGACCAACTTTTTCGGCATGACCTCCATTGCCGAGCATGCCTATGATTTGAAGCGGTTGGAGCATGCGGAAGCGCTCCGTAACCAGATTCTCGGCCTCTTCGAGCGGGCGGTCAAGGAGCATGACCCGGCGCGGCGTCGGGCCATGCTCACCTTTGTCATTGTCGGCGGCGGTCCCACCGGAGTGGAATTTGCCGGCTCCCTGGTGGAACTGGTACGCTATGTGCTGTCCAAGGACTACCCGGAGCTTTCCATAACCGAGAGCCGGGTCTTGCTCGTGGAGGCGGCCGATACCATTTTGATCTCCCAACCGGCGCATCTGCGGAAATACGCACTGAACCGGCTCCGCCGCATGGGGGTTGAGGTGCTGCTCAACACCAAGGTCAGCGACGCGGCGCCGGAACACGTGGTCTTCGGCGACGCTACGGTCCTCCCTACCCATACCCTCTTCTGGTCCGCCGGGGTCAAGGCCGGCCCCCTGGCCGGGACGCTGGATATCCCCAAGGCCGGCGGCGGCCGTATCAAAGTCAAACCCGACTTGACAGTGGACGGTCATCCCGACGTCTATGTTATCGGCGATATGGCGTGGTGCGAGCAGGACGGGGCCGCCCTCCCCATGGTGGCGCCGGTGGCCATGCAGATGGGCGCCTATGCGGGCAAGGCCATTCTTGCCCGACAGGTGGAGCGGGAGCCGCCGCCGTTCCGGTACCGGGACAAGGGGAGCATGGCGACCATCGGCCGCAGTTCCGCCGTGGCATCCGCCTTCGGGCTTCACTTGTCGGGCTATTTTGCCTGGCTGGCCTGGTTGGCCCTCCATCTTATGTACCTCATCGGCTTTCGCAACCGGATACTCGTCATCATGAACTGGGCCTGGTACTACTTCTTCCACGAGCGTCAGGTCCGGCTCATCACCATGAAGGAGTCCGGCCCTCCCCGGTGTCGCTTGTCCTAGCAGCACCCTGATCCGGATTTAATCCGCGCCATCTCCGCGGCCATCAGGATTGCCGCCGCCATGCTGGCGTCGGAGGCCGTGCCGCTGCCGGCCAGATTGTAGGCCGTGCCGTGATCCACGGAGGTTCGGATGATGGGGAGTCCCAGGGTAACATTCACCCCATCGTCAAAGTGAAGGAGTTTCAGCGGAATGAGCCCCTGATCGTGGTACATGCAGACCACCACGTCGTACTCACCCCGCGCGGCGAAGTGGAAAAGTGTGTCGGCGGAGTGCGGGCCGCTGGCGTCGATCCCTTCCGTCCGGGCCGCGGCAATCGCCGGGGCGATAATCCCGGTCTCTTCTCCGCCGAACATACCCCCTTCGCCACAGTGAGGATTGAGCGCCAACACCGCGATGCGGGGATTTTTTCTGAAATAACGGTCCAGGTCGCGGTGAGTGATCCTGATGGTCGTCAGAATCTTCTCCGTTGTAACGAGGCGCGGCACGTCGGCCAATGCCTCATGAATAGTCACGAGGGTCACCCGGAGCTTATTTCCGGCCAGCATCATGACAAACTCCGGGGTTTGGGTCAATTGCGCCAGCAGTTCAGTATGTCCCGGATAGGGGAAACCGGCCCGATGCATCGCTTCTTTGTTAATGGGGGCGGTGGCCATGGCGGCGACCTCTCCGGAGAGGCAGAGCCGGACCGCTTCCCAGATATATCTGACCACAACGGCGCCGGAGGTGATCGTCGGGGCGCCGAAAACCAGATCGCACACGGCAAGGTTCGTCAGGGGGCGCAGATAGATCCGGTTCGGTGATGATCCGATCGGAGGAACCGACGTACTCTTGACCACCTCAAGAGGGAGGCCGGTGATGGCCACTGCCCGATTCATTGCCTCCGAGTCTCCCAGTACCAGGGGTCGGCAGACCATCTGTACTTCGGGTCGGGCCAATGCCCTGACGATGATCTCCGGACCAATCCCGCACGGATCACCCATGGTCACGGCCACGACCGGTTTTTCCTGATTTAGTTCTCTCACTTTGTTGTCCCTCGTATTCTTCTGAAAAAGCGGATTCCAGCGGGTTTTATCCCTTGTATCCCCTTCATCCCTGTTAAATTGATTGATTTATACCCTATGTTGACGAAGTCTGGTATACGAAAAGCATTGTAGCAGATTTTTATGAAACTGCTTGACAACGACATCTGTTGTCAACAGAATAGAAAATTAATCCACTATGAAATACTTTGTCGCCGGCACGGCCGGACATATCGACCATGGCAAGACCAGCCTCGTCAAGGCCCTCACCGGCATCGACACCGACCGGCTCAAGGAAGAGAAGGCCCGAGGGATTACCATCGAACTGGGTTTTGCCCACCTGGACCTCCCCGACGGCGTCAGACTCGGCATAGTGGACGTTCCGGGACACGAACGCTTTGTCCGGACCATGGTGGCGGGGGTCGGCGGGATCGACTTCGTCATGCTCGTCATCGCCGCTGATGAAGGGGTCATGCCGCAGACCCGCGAACATCTGGATGTCTGCCGACTCCTGGGGGTTCAGCGAGGGATCGTGCTCCTGACCAAGCGTGATCTGGTGGATCAGGAATGGTTGACTCTCATGATGGAAGAGCTTCGGGTGTTTCTTGCGGGGAGTTTTCTGGAAGGGGCGCCCATCCTCCCGCTGTCCAGCCGTACCGGAGCAGGTCTCGACACGCTTAGGGAGGAACTGAGACGCCTCGCCCGCCACGTGCCCGAACGGGAGCACGCCGGTCCGTTCCGTCTTCCGATTGATCGGGTTTTCACCGTGCCGGGCTTTGGCGCCGTGGTCACCGGAACCCTCTGGTCAGGGGCCATCCGGGTGGGAGACCCGGTGGAACTCCTCCCCTCCGGATTAACGGGACGGGTTCGCGGTCTGCAGATCTATGGACGGAAGGAGTCTCAAGCTGTCGCCGGACAGCGGGTAGCGGTGAATCTTCAGGGAATAGATCACCATGAGGCGCCACATGGCGAGACCTTGGCGTCTCCCGCGATCTTTCGGACTACCCGCGCCGTCGATGTCCGCCTTCATCTCCTCTCCTCCGACCGGGAACTCAAACATCGCGACACGGTGCGTATTCACAGCGGCACGGCTGACTCCTCGGCCCAAGTGATCCTCCCCGACCGGGAGTCGCTTCGTCCGGGTGAAGCGGCCTTGGCACAGATCCGGTTGAAAACCCCTCTTCTCCTCCTTCCCGGTGATCCTTTTGTCCTTCGCCGCCACTCTCCCGCGACAACCATCGGAGGGGGCCGAGTCCTGGACCCCTCCCCTCCCCGGAGACGCCGCAAGAGTGAGGAGGCGCTGGAACTTCTGACGGCCCTGGAGGGGAGCGACGCCGAGACAAAGATCCGGTTCCTGACGCGGGAGAGTCGCTTGAGTGGGATATCCGCGACGGAGATCGCCTTCCGGAGCGGTTTAGGCGTTGCCGCGCTGGAAGCGGCGCTTGGCCCGCTTCTTGCGCGGGGAGAGCTGGTTCAAGCGCTGAAAGAGCCTCGCATGTTCCTGACCCGCGAGGGATTCAGTCTGCTGGAGGAGCGCCTGAAAGAGGCATTGGCGGCCTTTCTCACGGAGAACCCGCTCCGGGACGGAATGGGAAAAGAAGAGCTGAAGGGGCGACTTCCCAAACGGAGCGATCCCCGGTTTTTCGGGGCGCTCCTGGCGGCACTGGTAAAGGGGGGAACCCTTCTCGTCGAACGAGACCTGGTTAAACCGGCGTCTGATACTCCAATCCGACAACCGTCAGGTGCGCGGGGGGGGCGCAACCTCCTCGAACAGACCCTGCGTGACGGCGGGTATGAACCCCGCACGGTCAAGGAGCTTATCGAGATCCATAAAATTACGGAGAGAGAACTCTTTGAGCATCTGGCGGCGCTGGTCCGGGAAGGGCGAGCCGTCAGGGTTGCGGGCGATCTCTACTATGCGCCGGAACCGCTGGCCGCCCTCCATGACCGGCTGGACATTTTCTTGAGAGAGCATGGAGAGATCACCCCCTCCGGATTCCGCGACCTGAGCGGCCTTTCCCGCAAGTTCATGATCCCGCTCCTTGAATATTTCGACAGCATCAAGCTTACTATCCGCGTGGGGGACGTCCGGCGTCTCCGGCGAGGGTAAGCCAGGAAGCGTTACGTACCAGGTTGGAGAACCATGCACAAACACTTGTCCATACTTTTCATCAATAATGACAGCGCCTCCCGCTCACTGCTGGCAGATATCCTCATCGACTGCCGCCGCCCGATTGAGGTAAGCGTTCGCGCGGTTTTACTTGACGAGGCATTGATGCTTCTGAAGTCCGCTTCTCCTCCCCAGGTGGTTGTCCTGGAGGTACGATCAATCGCACAGGGTGTCCGGGATATTTTTGCTATTCACTCCATCAATTCCCTTACGATCATCATTACGACATCCGTGACGAAGAGCGCTGAATGGGTATTTACCCTGATCCGGGCCGGCGCGACAGAATACCTGACTCCGGCAACCAACACCACGGAACTGGAAGATCTCCTGGAGCGGGCGATCCGGTTGTTTGAGCAGAACCACGGAGCAGCCAAGGGGAAGGTGATCACGGTCTACAACCCCTCGGGTGGGATGGGCGCCACCACCGTCGCCGTGAATCTGGCTGCGGCCATGACCGCCAAAGGGGAGATGACGGCGCTTGTCGACCTCAATCCGTTCAGCAGCGACGTCTCGACATTTCTGGACCTCGCCCCGGCACACACTCTGGGCACGCTCCAGATGGGGGGAAGACCAATGAGCAGCGCTCATCTCATGGACAACATAATCCAGCACACTTCAGGGGTGCGGGTACTCTGTGGTCCGGAAGAAATCGGTATGATTCTCAAGACCACTCCGGAGCAGATTCTGAGACTTATCACCCTGATGCGGGACCGGTTCAGCGTAACCATTATTGACGCCGGCGGCTCCCTGTCAATGAGTAACATGGAACTTTTCAACGGATCGGACGTTATTCTGTACCCGCTCATCCTCACCCCGCCGGCCATCCACAACGCCGGACGCTACCTGAAGTTCTTGAAGCGGCGCGGCTTCGGTCCCGACCGGGTCAAAGTGGTGGTCAACAGGTATTTATCCACGGATGACATCACGATCTCTGAAGCGGAAGACTTTCTGGACGCAAAGGTCTTTCATACTATTCCCAATTCCTATTTGGAGATCAAAAAATCCATCTACAAAGGGACGCCACTGGTGACCGGCTACCCCCACACACCCATTACCAAGGCCCTTTCCGAATTAGCGGGGCGGCTCACGATTGCGCTGTCCGACCGATCACACTGAAGAGATGAGTACCTTTAGTGCTTGACCTACACTTCAGAAGGAATTACCATCGGACTTGATTCGATTTCACCGGGATTTTAACAAAAGGAGACTGTATGAAACTGCTTACCCCTCTGTTCCTGCTTTTTCTGGTGGCCATTGTCCCACTGCCGGCGGTCGCCGGCGATGATTTGGACCTGAGCAAGGCCCTCAAGGTCGGCTCCGGCAAGATCACGGTCATTGAGTTCACCGACCCCGACTGCCCCTTCTGCCGCAGGGCCGAGGAGTTCTTCGGCAAACGAACCGACGTGACCCGGTATATCTTCCTGGTACCCCTCCCCATGCATCCCGATGCCCCCGCCAAGGCTCAGCATATCCTTTCCGCTCCTGACGGCGCCAAGACGTACACCGAGGTCATGGGGGGAAGCCTGGACCGCAAACAGCCGGAGGGGATCACGGAACAAGGGAAAAAACGTCTGGCTGAACATGAGCAGATTGCCAGGGCCGCCAAGGTCGGAGGGATGCCGACCTTTATCATTTCGGGTCTGATCATCGAGGGGCTCGACATGAACAAGATCAAAAAGGTCCTTCCTCCCTAGGACACTGCTTACCGGTTAAGGAGTACCAGACTACCTTGTTCGCGTCATCTTTACGGCTGCGTTACCTGAGCTTCGCCGCCTCTCTGCTTCTCACGCTGCTCCTCGCTTCGTCGGCCGCAGCGCGGGAGCTTATCTCCGCGTATCCTCCCCTACCGACCGGCTATTCATCCATCCGGGTCTTTGACCGTCATGGTCGGTTTGTCGGTCGGATTTTGCCGGATAAACGGTACTGGGTCGCCATAGACCGCATACCTCTTTTTCTGCAACAGGCGGTGGTGGCCGTGGAAGACGCGCGGTTCTATGAGCATGGCGGTATCGACGTCCGGGGGATTGCCCGGGCGTTGATGAAGGACGTGGTAAAGGGGAAACTGGCTGAAGGGGGATCGACCATCACCCAACAGCTCATCAAGAACAAATTTCTTTCCGGGGAAAAGACTCTGGACCGCAAGGTCAAAGAGGGGTTCCTGGCAATGGATTTTGAGCAAAACTACACCAAAAAGCAGATACTGGAGATGTATTTCAATGAGATATATTATGGGAACGGGGCATGGGGGATCGCTCAGGCGGCCCGACTCTATTTTGACAAGAGCCCTGATGAGCTGACCGAAGCCGAATGCTCTCTCCTGGCCGGTGTTCAGAAGAATCCGGGTCGCTACAATCCGCTGGGAAAACCGTCCGATGTCGCGACGCGGAGGGGGGTGGTGCTGAAGCGGATGGCGGATCTGAAAATGATCACCACCACTCAGTTGCACTATTTGCGGACCCATCCTCCGACCGTCGTACAGCCGGGTCAAGCTCTCCAGTACCTGACCCAGCTCAGGAACAGATTGCATGAACTGTACGGACCACGGATCATCGAACAGGGGGGGATGGAAGTGACCGCGGCCCTGGATCTGAACCTGCAAAATTTGGCTGAAAAGAGTCTGCGGGAAGGGATCAGACGCCTCTCTCCCCAACTACAGGGGGCGCTGGTCTGTCTGGATGCGACGACAGGGGATCTCCTGGCGGTCGTGGGGGGAGTCGACAACAGACAGGATTCCTATAACCGCGCCCTGATTGCCCGACGTCAACCCGGTTCAGCCATCAAGCCGCTGATCTATGCCGCTGCCCTGGAAAAGGGTATTACCGCCGGCACCCTCTGGGATGATACACCCGTCGTCTATGATAGAGGCGCCAACGAGCCTTGGATACCTCGGAACTATGGGGATGAACGGCACGGAGAACTCTCCCTGAGACAGGCGCTGGTCCACTCCAACAATGTCATCGCGGTCAAGCTGCTCGAGAACATCGGAGTTCCGTATGCTGTCGACTATGCCGGCAGGATGGGGCTCACCTTGCGGAATCGTAATGATCTCTCTCTGGCGTTGGGCACGGAAGAGGTTACCCTGCATGACCTTGTTCTGGCGTACTCCTCCTTGGCCAACGCCGGCGATAAACCCGCGTCAAGGATGGTAATCCGCGTTTTTGATCGCAACCGCCGCGTCTGGACGGAGAATCCCCCGGTAATCGTCCCAGCCATTGCTCCGGCCGCCGCTTTCATCACCACCCGGATGCTCAAGGACGTCATGGTCTCCGGCACCGCCCGCTCACTGAAAAAATTCAGCCAGGAACGCCCATCCGCCGGAAAGACCGGCACCACCAACGACTATCGGGACGCCTGGTTCATCGGCTATACCCCACGGATGGTAACCGGTGTCTGGGTAGGGTATGACAAGCCTCGCCCAGGCGGGAAAGGGTTTACCGGTGGGGCGGTGGCGGCTCCGATCTGGGAGCGGTTCATGCGGCCTGCCCTGAAAGGCGAGCCGGCTGTTGACTTTGTTAAACCGGAGACGGTCGTCTCCGCGCTCATTGACCCTGCCACCGGTAGCCTGGCAATGCCTGAATGTCCGGAACAACGGGAGGAATTCTACATCGCCGAGACCCAACCAACGGCGTACTGCGCCAAACATGGCGGAGAGATGATTACGCCGCCTGCCCCCTCTGAAAATCAGCCCGCGTTCGATCCATGACCGCCAACGTGCTTATTATGGGAATAATTTCGAAAATACAGCGATTCCTGTTCCTGGCTTTTCCGGACCAAAGCATGGAAGAGCGTTTTCTGAAGCATGATCGGGATGTCAGCGCATCATATCTGCGGATTGCATCCGTGGTAGCAGCGGCTATCGTGCTTGGCTTAATCTGGCAGGACGCTCGACTATCCGCGCATGGCTACGGGGATGGCTACAGATCAACACTGTTGAGAATTTTTGGCGCCGTACCGGTGAGTATCCTGGTCTGGTTTGCCTGCGGCAACCTGAGCTTGCGTCGGTATATTTCGTACATCAGCGTTTTTTTCTGGCTTGCTGATACCTGCGTGGCGACCGCCATATTTCTTGTTTTTGATCCGGGACCGTATGGCCTTACCAGCATCTCGGCGATAAGCAGCATCATCATGATTATTTTCGGCATGTATTCTTTCTCAAATTTACGTTTTTTGCCGTCACTGGCGGTTGGCTTCGCGATACTTTTTATATATTTAGGTTCAATTGCTCTTTGGGCGAAAGCTGATGTCAAGGTATTTGTAACCAATGATTTTTTGTCCATAGGACCAATAATGCTGATTGGTATAGCACTTAATGTTTTCTATGAACGGGCGCGTCGCAAGCAGTTCGAGACATCCGCGCTGCTGACTGAATCGTATACCAAGGTGGAACAGCAGGTTCAGGAGCGCACCGCCGAATTGCGGACCAGCAATGAGCTGTTGACTAATGAGATTGCCGAACGGAAGCTGGCGCAAGACGCTCTTACCCTTGCCAAGGAGGTTGCCGAATCCGCCAATCGGGCCAAGAGCGAATTTCTTGCCAACATGAGCCACGAAATCCGCACCCCCATGAACGGTATTATCGGCACGGCCCAGCTTATGCAATACACGGAACTGACCGATGAACAGCGGAAATACCTGGATACCATAAATAAATCATCGGCAAGCCTGCTCTCCCTGATCAACGACATCCTTGATCTTTCCAAGATCGAATCAGGCCGGATTGAGCTGAAAAGGAGAGATTTTAGTCTGCGGAAAAGCATCAGTGATGTCATTAAGACGCAAAACACCCTCATCCATAGCAAGGGACTCAGTATCCAAAACGACATCCCCGCCGAGGTTCCGGACCATCTGAATGGCGAGCAACTTCGTCTGAAACAGATACTGCTCAACCTGGTAGGCAACGCCATCAAGTTTACCGAAAAAGGGAGCGTCAGCATCGCCGTCGCCATCACTGAACGTCACGACGACATCGTGCTGCTGCAAATAGAGATATCGGACACCGGTGTTGGTATCAGTCCCGAAGCAATCAACAAAATATTTGATCCTTTTGTTCAGGCGGATTCCTCCTCAAAGCGAAAGTACGGCGGCACCGGTCTTGGTCTTGCCATCTGCACCCGCTTGACAGAACTTATGAACGGCAAGATGTGGGTTGAAAGCAGAGTAGGTGTCGGCACTACTTTCTTCGTGCAACTCCCCTTTGTCGTAAATGAAGAGATGGCTGCTGTTCGCGATGGGGAGGTTAAAAAAAGCGCGGCCAGCGTCGCTAAATTTGTCCAGCCCCTCTATCTCCTGTAACGATTGAAAATCTTCCACTCAGTTTCCTTCATCCGTTTCAGCCTCGTTCTCCCCGTCAACATTGTTGAATCTCTCTCCTGAAAGAGACCTTTTTCACAGCGAATGGAGTTCATGACGTTGGCATAATAACTCTCTGATTCTTGACATAAATATCCTTACAGAGCCTCTAACATTAGCCTTGACTTTCATCTTGCTCCTGCGTATAGTTTCCCCTACCGTGGTATATAGTGGTAAAAAGTGGGATTGTAGGGTGGAGGGAACGTGTTTCGGGGAATCTATGACGCCATCATCGACACGAAGGGGAGAACGAGCTTGCCGGCTCGCCTTCGGGAGGGGCTTGTCGAATTCTTCGGTGACGAACGTTTTTTTGTAACCAATTCAAAGCCGGTCCGGCTTCCTGATGGCGCCCATTCTTCCGGTCTGGCGCTCTATCCCTTCAACAGTTGGCTTGAAATTGAACGACAAGTCATGTCGGACGCCACCGATGGGCTGACCTCAGCGGAACTCGACGCGGTACAGCGATGGGTTATCGCCCCCGCGGTGGAATGCGTCGCCGACAAACTCGGACGTTTTCTGATCCCGCCTCACCTCCGCAAAACCGCGGAATTGGAGCGGGATATTATCTTTATCAGTCTTTCCAGCAAGATCGAGATCTGGAGCATGGAGGAATGGAGCAAGGTCCGCCTACAAGACGTACAAAATTTCCCGGTCAATTCCTCGACCTTGACCAAATTGAGGCTTTAATCCGTGGAATTTCGGCACACACCGGTCATGCCGGAAGAGGCGCTCAGCTTCCTTGCTCCCCGCTCCGGCGGGGTGTACGTTGACGGCACCCTGGGGGGTGGCGGTCACAGCCGGCTTATCCTTGAGACCAGCTCTCCGAACGGTATACTATACGCCTTTGACCGGGACCAGACCGCGCTGGCCGCAGCCGGTAAGCGGCTGGCGGCGTTTGGAGACCGCTTTCACCTGATTCATGCCAACTTTGCGGAGATGGCGGAAGCTCTGCCCCTTTCCGCCGGCGCGGGTATCGACGGCTTCCTGCTTGACCTCGGCGTATCTTCTCATCAACTTGATACGGCGGAGCGGGGTTTCAGCTTTCAGAACGACGCCCCGTTGGATATGCGAATGGACACCGGGAGCGGGCCGTCGGCGGTCGATTTGCTTAATGAATTGCCGGAAACTGAATTGGACCGGATTATCCGGGAGTACGGTGAGGAGCGCTGGTCCCGGCGGATCGCCCGGTTTATCGTTGAGGCCCGGGCCATGGCGCCCGTCATGACGACGTTGCGCCTGGTGGATATCATCAAGAGAGCGATCCCCCGAGGCGCCCGGGAAGAGCGACTTCATCCCGCTACCAGAACATTCCAAGCACTCCGGATTGCGACCAATGATGAACTGGGGAGCCTGAAACGGGGGCTTGCCGCCGGCGTCGCCCTCTTGAAGCCGGGAGGACGGGGCGTGGTCATTTCGTTTCATTCACTGGAAGACCGTATCGTCAAGCATTCATTCCGGGAGCTGGCCCGAGGCTGCGTATGTCCCCGGGAACTCCCTCTCTGTGTCTGCGGACACGTTCCACTAATACACATTCTGACATCACGCGCCGTACGGACAAACAACTCCGAGACGGAGTCAAACCCGCGGGCCCGGAGCGCCCGGCTGAGAGCCGTTGAAAAAAAATAAGCATCGAACAAGGAGTGGCTCCATGTCAAACGCAAAAGCCGCATGCACCAAGGTAGCGGCGCCCCATACCCTTGACTCCACGGACCAGCATTGGAATATGTTTCCCTATCTGATGGTTATTATGGTTCTATTGACGTTGCTGGCGCTCTTCCACGTCTGGTCGCGTGTCACGGTCATCGACCTCAATCTCCGAATTTCCGAAGCCGACAACGCCATCAGTGAGGCACGTCAGGAGGCCGGCCGGCTCCGCCTTGAGATCGCCTCCCTGAAGACCCCGGGGCGCATTGAAAAAATCGCCAAGGAAGAGCTGGGGATGACCCTCCCCGCCGACATCCAGATACGTCCTGTCCCGTGAAGAGTGATCGCGAGAAATGGAACAGGATCAGGATTAAACTGATCGGCGGCCTGTTTGCCCTGGTCTTTGTGGCGATTCTGGCCCGCGCCTATTATCTTCAGATCATCACGACGGACGAGTGGGTCAAGCGGGCGGAGCGGCAGCATCAGAAAACAGTGCCGCTTACCCCGGCGAGGGGAAACATCTCGGATTGTAACGGCCTCCCTCTGGCGGTTTCCATTGAGATGGATTCCTGCTTCGCCGAGCCCAAGGTCATTGATCATATCCCCGAAACCGCGGCCAAGCTGGCGCCGCTTCTCGGAATCAGCGGCAAGGATTTGGAAAAGAAGCTTAAGGATAACCGGCAGAAGCATTTTGTCTGGCTTTTGCGCCGGATTACTCCGGATATGAGAAAGCGGATCGAAGCGCTGCAACTGGACGGTATTGAATTTGCCAGGGAGACGAAACGATTCTATCCCAATTCCGAGATAGCGGCCCATGTTGTGGGGTTTACCGGTCTGGACCCCGGAGGTCTCGAAGGAATCGAAAAAAAATATGATAAGGATATTCTCGGTAACACGGGATACCTGATAACCGAGCGGGACGCCCTGGGCCGGGATATTCGCCTCAAGAGAACCGTCATCAAGAGCTCTTCCAAGGGGAGCAACATCATCCTGACTCTCGACCGGAACATCCAGTATACCGTCGAGAAGGAATTGGCAAGGGCTGTCGTGGATAACGGCGCCAAGTCCGGCATGGCGATTGTGATGGAGACACAGACCGGCCGGATACTGGCCATGGCCGACTACCCGACGTTTAATCCCAACGCCTATTTCCGCTTTCCTCACTCCGCCCTCCGCAATCTTGCCGTGTCCGACAGTTTCGAGCCGGGCTCGACCTTTAAGGTGCTTCTCATGGCAGCGGCCCTGGAGGAGAAGGTCGTCTCGCTCAAGGACAGTTTTGACTGCGAGCTGGGGAGCTACAGTATCGGCGGGGCCACCATTCACGACACCCACAAATACGGACGACTCTCTGTCGCCGACATCATCAAGCACTCCAGTAATATCGGCGCCGCCAAAATCGGCCGTCGGTTGGGGCAGGAGCGACTTTCGGCCTACCTCAAGAATTTCGGCATTGGTGAACGGACGGGGATCGACCTCCCCGGCGAGGCGACCGGCAGTATCCGGGGAGGGCATTGGTACGAGTCGGAACTGGCCACGGTCTCTTTTGGGCAGGGGGTCTCCACGACGGCGATCCAGCTTACGGCGGCGATCTCGGCGATTGCCAACAAGGGTGTGCTGATGACGCCGTACGTGGTGGCACAGATTAC
>Ga0194037_1002032_pt1 | contig 13944 bp, 10 predicted proteins | sample JunL306m_MetaG_FD_148653 | JGI IMG/M metagenome (GOLD analysis project Ga0194037, IMG submission 148653) | Anoxic zone freshwater microbial communities from boreal shield lake in IISD Experimental Lakes Area, Ontario, Canada - Jun2016-L304-6m | ecosystem: Environmental > Aquatic > Freshwater >...
TGTACGGAGCTTCCGGCAGCGTAGAACCAGCCATAGCCTGAGCCGCATTTTTGAGAATATTAAGCAGCACCTGTTCAACTTCGGAGACGATCATGCTGACCGGCGGCAGATTGGCGTCATACTCGCGCACCAGTCGTATATTTCTAAAATCATACAGTTTTTTCATATCATAGTCGCTGGCAGCCAGCTTGAGGGTTTCATCCAGCACAGATCCCAGATCAACCTTTTCGAAACGCGCCTCACCGCGTCGGCTAAAATGCAGCATGTCGGTGATAATCGAGGCAGCCCGCATGCCGGCTGAGCGGATATGGCCGATAAAATCGAAGATTCCGCGCTTGTCGAGGTAGGCCCGCACTAATTCCAGACTGACGCCGACCTCTGCAGCGACGACATGATTGGCGGGAATATCTGGCGAAACCCGCCGTTCTATGTTCTGGGCATTCTGCATGATTGCGCCCAACGGGTTGTTAATCTCATGCGCCATGCCGGCAGCCAGTCCCCCCACCATCGACATTTTCTCGGCTTGGACCATGATCTCTTCGATGCGGACATGTTCACTGATATCCTCGATACGGATCACCGCCATGCCGGAATATTCAGTGGTGAGCGGATAGATGTGCAGTGAGTAGTAGCGGCAGGCAGCTGCAGTACGATGTTGAATCAGTTCATGAGTGACCGGTATTCTGTGGTCGATCACCTCTGCCACCTGGCGCAGTTGGTCCCTGAACTGCGGAAGCAACGTTTCCAGCTGCAGTCCATGTGCATCACGGGCAACAATACCGCTCAGCAGTTCAAAACGACGGTTCACCAGTTCAACACGCCCCTCGCGGTCAACGGTTGCAATGATCGAGGGTAGCGTGTCAAGAATTGCCGAAAGCAATACCTTGAATTGTTCCAAGCGCTCGGAAGCACGCTTTATATCCGTGAGATCGCTTGAATTTTCAAGCAATGAGTCCTTAGTGTAAAAATTTTCAGTTTGAAGAGTCATCACCATTCTCCACAGCACCGGAACGCCCTGCGCGTGCCAGCGCCTCCGCCACAGCCCGACTCAGCTCATTGCGGCTGTACGGCTTCTGAATAAACCCGCTGGCGCCCAGTTCCAGCAGTTCATCTTCAGTCCCCTCACAATGAAAACCGGAGCAGAACAGCACCTTGAGACCCGAATCTCTCTGGAGCAAATGCTCACAGGCCTCCTTGCCCCCCATTTTCGGCATGATCATATCAAGTATCACAAGCGAAATTTTATCCCGATGCCCCTCAAAAACCTCCAGCGCCTCTACCCCGTTTTCTGCGAGATATACTGTATACCCAAGATCTTCGAGTATATCGCGCCCGACCTCACGCAGAATTTCCTCATCATCAACCAGCAGAATTCCGCCGCGTCCGGCAACAGCTTCCACAGTCACGACCTGAGAGTCCGTTGCTCCTGCCACCAACGGGAGATACAGTGTGAAGTTCGTGCCTAATCCCGGCTCGCTCTGAACCGTAATCCTGCCTCCCAGGTTTCTGACGGTACCATACACAGCCGCCAATCCCAGACCGGTGCCTTTACCGGTCTCCTTGGTACTGAAAAAAGGTTCGAAGATATGCTCCATGACCTGCGGAGTCATACCGACACCGGTATCGGAGACCGTTATCTGCAGATAGCTGCCCACTGCCGGAAATGAATCCGCAGTTCCACTCAGCATTATTTCCGATGTTGCGATCGTCAGCGTCCCTCCCTGAGGCATGGCGTCACGGGCATTAACCCCCAGATTGAGCAGAGCGTTCTGCAGTTGTGTTGCGTCTCCCAGAACAACCGGATCAGACGCGCCCAGACGTGTACGAATCTGTATCTGCTTGTCGATGGTACGCTCCAGTAGTGCCACGACCGCAGTAATTGTTTCATTCAAATGAACCGGGTTAGCGGCAACCTTGCTCTTACGGGAGAAGGCCAGCAAATCGCGGGTAAGTTCGGCAGAACGGGTAGCGGCGTCTACAATAGTAGCCGCCAGCTTCTGGTTCTTGGCATCCCCCGCCAGACGCCGCTGCAGGAGCTCGGCAGCGGCCATGATTCCGGCCAGCATATTGTTGAAATCGTGGGCGATGCCCCCTGCCAGCTGACCGATGACATCCATCTTATGAGCCTGATTCAGCTGTGCCTGAAGCCTTTTTTGCTCGGTTATATCCATAACGGCACTCAGGGCACATGATTTACCGGCCATTTCCAGACAAACGCCTGAGAAAAGAACAGTAAACAGCGCTCCCCCTTTGCGGCACATATCCACTTCAAAATTATGGACATGACCATGGTCATGCAGCAACTGCAGATATCGGATTCGATCAGCATCGTGCTGCCAGACACCCAAATCTACCGTGGTTTTACCAAGCGCTTCCTCCCGCGAATAACCGAACATATCGATAAAGGCCTGATTGACTTCACTGAAGGTTCCATCCGGCAACGTCGTCAGGGCAACCGTTATCGGAGAGTACTCGAAAACCGCCTTGAATTTCTGTGAACTTGATTCAACCGCTTCCAGTTGCAGCCGCAGCATCTCTTTCGTAGCAACCAACTGCTCATGGGTGCGCTGATACTCATCAATCTGAGAGCGCAGCATCTCCTCAGTGGCCAGCAGTCCATCCTGACTCAGCAGATATTCATCTACCTGCGACCGCAGCATCTCTTCGGTCGCCAGCAACTCTTCCTGCGACTCCTGATACTGATCAATTTTGATGCGCAACAGCTCCGCAAGCCGCTTCCGTTTACGGATATTCAGCGCCAGCACTATCAGACCGACCGTACTGCCGAGCGTAAACAGGCTTGCCATCCAGAAAGCGGTCTTGTTGATCGCCAGAGTCGCAGGCGGTTTGTTGATCACGGCTGCATCGGCAGGAAGTCGGGCCGGCTTGATACCATATTTTTTCAGTACGTTATAATCGAACATCGGATGTGAAAGATGGTCCGTTATGACCGGCAGCTTTTCGGGAGATTCTCCCCCGATAATACGCACTGCCATTTCAGCAGCTTTCAATCCCTGTATCTGCCCCGCCATCATGCGACCGCCAACAACTCCAGCCCCCAGCTGCTCGGAGTAGACGGAATAGACCGGAACCGGACTGGCCTCGCTGACCAGTCGGGCGGCTTCGGAATGCGTGAAGGTCCGCCCCCCTTTTTCAACCGTGTAGGAAAGCATCAGCACCAGTTGACCGGGTGAAACAGTTTTCAGTTTTTGCACCGTCTCTTCGAGCGGCATTTCTTCCATGAATTTCAGCGTGACTGCTGGAAAGAGACGTGCTGTCTTTTGTAGTTCGTGCCTGATGGCCAGGCCGGTATCAGTGAAATCATGAATTACCACCACCGTGCGCACATCAGGGTGCAGTTTAAGCGCCAACTCCAGAGTACCGGCAAAATCATGATATTCGGCGACTCCGGTGATGCGGGACTGCCCGGCGATCATGGCCGGTTCAAAATCGTTGATGCCGCAGAATACCAGCGGCGTGCCTGATGAAATGCGCTGTCGGTAGGCTAATGCAAACTCCAGAGCAGCATTGTCCATGGCAATGATGACTTCCAGATGGCGCCCGGCATACTTGGCTTCCAACAGATCGGCCAGACGAGGAAAATGTTTTTTGGCAGGAAATTTTTTGGTATCAAGATGTTCAAGGAACAGTTCAACACGGGGAAAAGATGCCGAGAGACCTTTGCGGAGTCCCTCCAGCTCATGCTCCGACCAATCGTAGCCGGTATTGTATGAATTGAGGACAAGAATATGCGGAACGGAGGCTGCTACCGCCGGACCGGTGGCGACAAGGCTCGCCAGCATGGTTATGCAGATCAGAAGGAAAGAAAGGATGTGAGGCTTGGAATTGCGCAAGATGCCTCCCGACACATTCGATAACGCCACGTACGTGCCGGTAGTAGTACCATATCAGCGCTTGGAATGGAAACAGCTAAAACAACAGACGGCCATCCGGAAAATCCGGATGGCCGTCTGTTGCAACAAGTTCGATTGAGTGCCTATTTCAGCAACAGTTCAATTTTGGCACTCTTTTTTGCTTCAGCGATATATTCACCGACGGCAGCATTAATTTTCTGCCCTTTCAGATATTCTTCTATTTTTCCTTTGGCCTCCTTGAATGCAACCGATTCAGCCGGTTTTCTGTCGGTCAGCCTGATGATGTGATACCCGAACTGGGTTTCGACCACATCGCTGATCTCACCCTGTTTCAACGCATAAGCAGCCTTCTCGAAGGGTGCAACCATCTGCCCTTTGTTGAAAAAGCCAAGATCGCCACCTTGCTGAGCGCTGGGACAGGTTGAATTGCTTTTTGCCAGGGCAGCAAAATCAGCGCCACCAGCCAATTCCTTGCGTAGTTTATCAGCCTTTTCGCGCGCCTTTTTCTTGTCATCGGCAGTGGCCGTAGCATCAACACCTATCAGAATATGGCTGGCCTTGACCGATTCATCACGTTTGAACTTGTCCTGATTCTGGTCATAGAATTTTTTTGCATCCTCGTCAGATACTACGGCCTTCGCCATCAGCGTGGATTCAACGAAATTTGAAATCAGCAGATCGCGACGCGTATACTCGTGCAGATCTTTTTCATTCATCTCCAGATCCTTGATCGCCTTCTGAAAGTCCTGCGGATCTTTGAAGCGCGCCTTACCTTGCGCCAGTTTGTCTTCGATTTTCTTGTCCAGATCCTTGACTTCCAACTTGGCAGCAGCCTGATAGAGCAGTTCTGCCGACACAAGCTGTTCAAGCGCCTGCTTATCCAGCGCTGCCTGTTGCTCGGCCGGCACTGATTGCCCACGCAGCAACACCTTTCGGGCACGGCGCAACTCGACAGCATCAATCGCCACACCGTTGATACGAGCCACCGGGCCCTGAAGCGGGGCTACAGCGGGAGCGACAGGAGCAACAACCGCCGCAGGAGCTTTTTCCTGTTTAGCAGCAGGTTCGGCAGCCAGAGCAGCAGTTCCGCTTGAAACCAGTGCCGCAACAACAAAAGATTTCAAAAACAAATAGTTAATCTGCATAGCACATATTCTCCTTAGTATGAAATATTACATTTTCCGCACCATATCACAGTCGGCAGTCTGATGAAAAGCCAAACATACTTTTGACATTTGATACACCTATACGATACATTCACACGCACATTACGTAACACGCAGTTCGGGTCTGCTGAATTTAAGCACTGTTGCACTATCGGGAGGATACGTGGACATGAAGAGGGTTCTGGTTGTTGATGACAGTCTTTCAGTTGCTCGGCAGCTGGAAAAAATTATTGCTGAGTCAGGCGACTTCACTTGCGTCGGTCATGCCAAAAACGGGGCCGAAGCGATCAGAATGAATCACAATGAGGATCCTGAAATTATCTGCATGGATATGAACATGCCCGGCATGGACGGCCTTACGGCACTACGCACACTCTCCGTGATGGACAAACAGGTCAAAGTGGTTATGGTAACCTCACTGGGCGGAGTCGGCGACAAGTTTACCGAAGCACTGAAACTGGGCGCAAAAAACGTCATTTCCAAACCCTTTGAAGCTGAGGGAGTGCTGAGAATCCTGCGGGAACTCTGATATCCGTTTTTTTATACGATCAACAAGGGGACCTTGCTATGGCTGTCAAATTTTTCGGACAATTTCTGGTGGAAAAAGGGCTGGTAACCAGAGACAACCTGCTTGCCGCTATCGAGCTTCAGGACCAAAAGAACCTTAAACTTGGTGAAGTGGCTGTTACAATGGGGTACATCACCGCCGCCGATATCCAGAAGGCGCGTATCGCCCAATTGTCAAAAGATATGAGACTCGGAGATATGCTGGTGGATATGGGTTTGCTTACCATAGTTCAGCTCTGCGAGGTCATCATACAGCAGAACAAAATTCATCTTTACATCGGTGAAGCGTTGGTCTTGGTCGGAGCGCTCTCGCCGGAAGCTCTCCAGAAGCATCTTGATGCTTTCAAGGCTGATCAGGCACAGTACGTTTCAGATGGCATTGAACTTCCCATCCACTCGGCCAATAACAGTATCTGGGAAATGACCGCCGATCTCACCTTTAAAATGATTACCCGCGTGCTTGATCTGCAGTTCCGCACAGAAAAATGCACCATCATCAGCCGTATTGCTCCTGCCTTTATGCTGGCAGCCATGGATTTTAGCGGTGATATAACGGCACGCTACCTGATTTCGGTATCAGAAGGGGCGCAGCAGAGCATTGCCAGAGCAATTTTATGTGAACAGTCGGTTGAACATGAACCGGTCGAGGTGTTGGAAGATACCGTCAGGGAATTTGCCAACGTGGTCTGCGGCAACGTGGCCGCCAAGGCCTCACAGATGGGAATCGACATGGAAATACACCCACCGGAAACGCTGCACCCGCCGCTGGAAGGTCTGCCGGTGCCGGACGGCTTCACGGCACTCAGTTTCCCGATTCATATCCAGGACGGAGACCGTATGGAACTGATCCTGCTGGTCAGAGAATAGCTACCGCCACACTTCATCCGTGTACTCCCCTTGCATATCCCGTACAAACAGCGGCGCTTCCACCACCGGGGCTGTCCGCCTTCCTTTGGCCAACTCCGCCATGAACATGGTTGCCGGTGAAACCTGATTATTGTGAACCATGCGCAACCGCAGGATCGACAGCTTCATCTCTGCTGCCAGCGCGGCTAACTCAACCAGGCGAGCCGGAAGATGGATCATGCAGATTCTGCCTGACGGCTTGACCAGATATTTGGCGGCAGCCAGAAAATCAGCCAGTCCGGCGGTTGTTTCATGACGGGCGGCATCGCGACCGGCACGCGGACTGACACGCCCGCTGACAGGCGTGCGAAAAGGGGGATTGGAGACAACCAGATCATAACTTGAATCAGGAGAAACGTTTCGATAATTAATGACATCTATCTCCAGCGCAGTTACCTGTCCTGCCAGAGCGTTCTCGTCAATATTTTGTTTAATTAAAGCGGCCATCTGCGGGTTATTTTCCAGAGCAACCACTGCTGCCGTCGGGTTGAATCGGGCCAGCACCAACGCAATAATCCCGCAGCCGGCTCCCAGATCGACAATGCTCCCACCTGGCGGTACCTGTCCACAAAAGCGCGCCAGCAGCAGTGGATCCAGTGAATAGCGATAGCCATGTCGCGGCTGGAATATCTGCAGGTCAAACCGTTTAAGTTCATCCCTCGTCAACATGCCGCCTTCTCACACGCCACTCCCGCACCAGCATTCCGGCAAACAGTGCAAACGACGCCAACGTTAGATACTTACCGATCTTAAACGGGAGTGGATCAAAGCGGAATTCCACTTTATGGGTACCGGGGGTGAGGTAGACGCCGCGCAGGATATAGTTGACCCGTTGAATATCGGCCGGCTTGCCATCAACCTGCGCCTGCCATCCCTTATAATATTTTTCACCCAGCACCAGCATCGCATTCGCCGAGTTGGTAGCAGAGAGATCGATCTTTTCACCTTCATAGCGCGTTACCTGAACACTGCCCGCGGCAGCGGGCGCTGCGGCGCCAGGCTCAGCCATTGCCAGAACCGGCGGCGACTCGACCACAGCAAACTGGCGCGGATCAAATTGAGGGTTCTGCATTACTCCCAAAACTTGCCTGGGTTCGGTAAGCAGCGCAACTGAAGGTACCAGCCAGGCTTTCGGCATGACTCTGAGGTTCTCAAGCACGACATCATTTCCGTCCGGTGACTGGAATACCGGACTGAATTTATCGCCAAGCTGAGCACGTTCCTGGGTGTATTGCTCATTGGCATAGACGACGTAGCGGACATTGATCATATCCGGAAGTGCCGACATAAGACTGAACGAGTCGAGAAATTCCTGCCAGCGTTGCTGCTGCACCGGCATGGGGATAAACATGACCGGAACATTATTTGATGAGTAGGGTCCGGGGCCGCCCGTAACCGGCAGCACCCGGTATTCCCTTGACTGGCGTTTCAGGAAGTCAACCGCCGGCGTGCTGTAATTTCTCTTCGTCTCTTTGGGGACATCCACCAGGAACATGTACTTGGCGTTTACCCGCCCGACATCGATTACAAAGAGGAGAATAAGCGCATAGGCCGCCCAGTGCCCGACCTTCCGACTGCGAGTGCCAGCTATCACAAGCACATAACCTGCCGCAAAGAGTGCCGCAATTCCGGTTTCAATCATCACATTATTCCAGCGCTGGATTATGAGCTGCGGGCCCTGCTCATAACGGGTGGGTTGCCCAAGGTACTCCGCAAAGTACCTTACAAAAGTATCTCTCCCGAAATACTCGATACCGAGTAACGCCAGCAGCGCGACGACCAGCGCTGAAATGCTGTAGAGATAGCGCCGAAACGCCGGACTGCTGCGACGTTCATCATCACGCAAAAGATCTAATCCGCGAGCTGCCAGCCCGGCAACACCGATCAGTGGAACAAAAAGCATCATTTTGGGGACGCGGAAGCGGTCTATACCGGGAAAGTGATCAAAAAGGAAGTTGTAGAACGGGGTGTACTTACCCATGGAAAAGAGCATACCACCGACAATGGCACCAACAGCAAGCCAGGTATAGCGGTCACGGCGAAAAATGAGCGGGAGCGGGATCAGCAACCAGGGGAGCAGACCAAAATAGCTCACCGTCTGCGTGAAGACCATCCGCCCCCAGTAGTACACACCAATATTTATGGGGTTTTCGCCCCCCTCCTGGCGGGAAAAACCGAAAAAACCGGGAATGATAAAACCGGTTACTTCTTCAGGTGGTAACGACCAGGACATCGCCTCTTCACGGTCCAGTCCACCTTTACCCTGATTTGCACCGCTCATGGCCCCTCGATTGGTCTCTTTCGACCAGTTGGCCAGCGGGAACAGATCAATAGCAACCGTTGTGAGAAAAAAACAGAGTACCACCAGATTGAGTCCGACCAGACGAATCGGCTGTCCCTTTTTACCTTCAGTCACCGCAATGCCGATCAGGCGACATATCCCGAATACACCGACACAGAGACAGGTATAGTAGGCGATCTGCCAGTGGGTGTAAAAAAACTGCAGTGCCAGCACAAACGCGGTCGCCATAAACCAGACAAGCCGCCGGGTCTGAAAGCCTTTCTCCAGAAGATAAAATGCCCAGGGTGCAATACTGATGGTTGCAATTTTGAGAACGTGACCGGCATTGATCAGAGAGGCCATCTCCGGCGCCAGGGCAAACGTGAGTCCGCCTAGCAGTGCGGCCAGCAGACTCGCGCCAGTAGCGCGACAAAGCATAAATACGCCCGCTCCGCCGACAAAGAAGTGCAGCACAATGAACCAGCCGACGCTGGCGGGCGGCTTTATGAAATAGTAGAGCAGTCCCTGCCAGAACAGGAAATGATTACCAAGACCGCCCCCTTCGAGGGTATTGCCGCTGTTATTGTAGATATCCCAGTCGGCGGTCAGCTTGAAGGAAAATATATCGGCAAGAGATTGATGAGAAAGGCGAATTACCGCCCAGTAATACTCGTTGATGATATCCGGGGCACGGATAATCTTGTCGGTAAAAAGGATTTTGCCATAAAAAAGGATGCAGAGGGCAAACAGCGCTCCCAGAAAGATATAATTTTTTTTCCGCTCCGTCATCGCTTACCTCGCACCTGTTTATAAACCGCCAATGTTTCCCGCGCCGCCGATTCCCAGGAGAAAAGGGCTGCCCGCGCCCGGCCAGACTCACGAAGATGTTCAGCCAGAACCGGATCTGAAAGTATCCGCATAATAGCAGCTGAAACCCCGTCAATATCAGTCGGGGAAACCGTTATTCCGGCGTCACCCACTACTTCCGGCAAAGATGTTGTGTTTGATGTAATGACCGGGACGCCGCACGCCATTGCTTCCAGAGGCGGCAGACCGAAACCTTCAAAGAGTGACAGATACAAGAAAATTCTGGCTCTATCATAGATAAACGGGAGCTCTTCATCCGGGACAAATCCGGTAAAAATAATTTCTGACTCAAGTTGCAACTCTTTTATCCTCGCAAACAGCTCATCGTAAAGCCATCCTTTGCGACCGACAATAACAAGTTTGTCTCCAATCGTTGCGTTGCTTTTCAAGAGGTAAAAAGCCTCAATCAGAGTAGCAAGATTTTTGCGCGGCTGAATTGTTCCCACATACAGCAGGTATTCAGCTGGAAGTCCATATTTCCGACAGACCTTCTCACCATCAGCGTCTGAACGAGGTTGTGTCATGCGGGGGTCAAATCCAAGCATGATGGCTTTCACCTTTTCCGGAAGACAACCAAAATCTTCACGAATTTCCTGCCTGGCATGTTCCGAGTCCGTGATAATAAAGGTGCTGCGACGCGCTGCAATAGGTATCTGCAGGCGCCAGTACATCTGGGCGGCAAATTTTTCCGTCTCCGGATGTTTGATCGGAATCAGGTCGTGCAGCGTGACCACCACCGGACAGGGGGCATGGTATGGAATTGCACTTTTCGGACAATGCAACAGATCCACCGCTTCCCTTTTGCAGGCACGTGGTAGAAGTACGTGTTCGCGCCACAGCCTGGCCAGTGGATTTTTTCCGGGCAAGACGATTTCTTTAGCGGCGGGAAAACGTCCCAGATGAACGGGATCGTTATAAAAGATCACATACTCATTATCGTGGTCAATGCGGAGCAGAGCGTCAATCAGCCCCAGAACGTAGGTCCGGGGACCGCCTTGCGTCGAAATGGTGGAGGCATCAATGGCAATACGCACGGGTCAGCTCTCTCCCTGAAGCTTTCTGAATTTCGGGTGAAGCCGCATAAGTCCGTGCAGCCCCAGTTTTTTCAAGACATTTTTGGTAATATTCATACCGGTTTTAATGACAAACCAGCTGCCGGCCCGCCAGCGGGGATAGCCGGCAGCTACGGTAATGGTAAAAACCTCCCGCCGCGCTGCCAGAAACCGTTCATCACTGGCACCGCCGTAGCGCATGTTTGCCAGAACCCGTTCAATGTAACAGAACCGGCATCCGGCCCGGTAGAGTCGCAACACCAGATCATAATCCATGGTTACCTTCAGGTGCGTATCGAAAAGTCCGACCTTTTCATACGCCTGACGGCGGACAAAGGTGGCAGGATGATTAATCGGCATATCATGCCACACCCGTTCATCTACCGGCGCAGGTTTCAGATGGAATAGCGGAGTATCGCCTTGAAAGCGAAGCATATCGCCATGCACCACATCGCAGGTTGGATCAGCGTCAAAAATTTCTGCAACTGCAGCGAGTGCTCCGGCAGCATAGGTGTCATCGGAGTTGAGAATGCCGACGATATCACCGACAGCCATCCGGATACCTTTATTGAAGGCGTCGGAAATACCCGCATCAGGTTCGGAAATCCAGCGTATACGGGGGTCCGCAGCAGCAAAGCTGCGAATAATATCCAGGGTACCGTCGCTTGATCCGCCATCGATAACAATGTACTCAAAGTCGCTAAAATCCTGGAAAAGCACGCTTTGAATAGTTTCCGTCAGAAAGGTTTTGCTGTTATAGGTGACGGTAACAATTGAGAAGCGCATCAGGCCGCACCGCAGGCTTTTTTATAGACTGCTATGGTTTTGGTGGCGGTATCATTCCAATTAAACAGAGTAGTCCGCACAAGACCCCGCTTTCGCATACCAGCCAACTTTTCTTCATCACTCCAGGCTGTCCAGATTGCTACCGTCATTGCTTCAACATCAAGCGGATCAAACGTCAACCCTGCCTCGCCTGCCACCTCCGGTAATGAGGTGGTGTTGGAGCAGACAACCGGACAACCGCAGGCCATCGCTTCGACAAGCGGGATGCCGAATCCCTCGAAGAGCGAAGGGAATACCATCAAGCGGGCACAGCTGTATAATACCGGCAGCTCTGGGGCAGGAAGATAGCCAAGAATTTTTACACTGTCGGTAAGGCCGAGTCTGCTTATTTCAGCTTGGATATCAGAGTGGGACTGCATAGCAATACCTGTCAGCACGAGCGTACCATCAAACGCATACCGTTCACGCATCAGCTTGAGGGCAGACAGCAGGCGTTTGTGGTTTTTGTGTGGCCAGGTTGCCGCCGGATAGAATAGGAACGGCCTATCGAGGCCATATTTAGCACAAATTGCCACTAATAACTCAGAATTGTCCACGGGGCGATATTCGGAACCATAACCGGTATAGATAACTTGAACCTTCTCGGATTCAATGCCGTATCGGCTGATCAGGCATTCTTTGGTAAAAGTGGCGCTCACAATAATCTGCGTCGCCCGCTCTGCTGAAATCCGGTAGAGACGTTGCCGTTTGAGCCGTTCTGCACGGCTGAAAAACTCAGGGAAGAACTCGTGCTGCATGTCCCAGAATGTCAACACTGACGGAAGTTTGATATCCGGAGGCGTGAGCACCGTAAAGGGGTGATGAATGACGTCGACCTTAACCCGGTTCATTCGACCGGCAAGTATGTCCCTGTTAAAAATATTACGGCCAATCCCGCGCACAAACCAGGCCGGAGAGGGTTTGGCATAATTTATATGTTCCATACGAAAGTTCGGATTAGGCAGCGGGAACTCTCCGGCAAAGCGTTTATCGCAGAGGATCAGATACTCGTTATCGTGATCAAAAGCCTGCACCCGATCTACAAGGTTTCTGAAATAGGTTTCCATCCCCCCCATCTGACCGGGAAGAAAGCTGGTGGCGTTAAGACCCACTCGCATGCGCTGCTCCACCAAACATGTATTCATCGTACATCAACTCAGTTCTCCACCCGTGATCGTTCGGAAATCATCTTCCAGCAGCGATTTTTTTGATAAAAACGGTGCAATAAGACTCGCCGTTTTGTGTCGGGCAAGCAAGAAAAACAGAGCTGCAGGCAGTTTTTTTTCTGTTATCAAATGAACTGTTGCACCATTTGTGTAAAAGTTAAGTCCCTTATTTTCGGCTAAAAACTGCAGAGATTTACGGGTATAAAAAGAAACATGCTGCCCATGCTCAAGCCCGTAATACCACCACTCTTCCGGTTTCGGCGCTGGTTTGGGCAGCAGGTCGGTCGTGATGAGAATATTTTTTGAATGTTTTAGAAGCTCTTCCAACCCGTCCACGGGATCAACCAGATGTTCAAACACTTCAAAAGCCGTAACCAGGTCGAAGTTTCCAGCATTGTCAAAGTCTGCAGCAAAGCCACCGGCAAACAGATTCGTGCAATAACGGTCGTACCACTTAAAATCAAACCCGCTGTCCCGCATCATCCGGACAAACAGACCATATCCCCCGGCAAAATCGAGATAACGCCCCCTTGTGTTAAAAAAAACCGATATCACTGCATGTGCGATTGTCACCAGACGGGAGTTGCGGCGTAACAACCCGATGTCACTCCCCGTAATCGCAGTGGAATAGGCTTCCTCGAGCCAATAGGGCGCTTCAGTACATACAAAACCGCACTGGCAACATTTGAAATAGTCCACCTTATGCTTTCCCAGCACTATTGCCGAGGCGAATTTACCGGTTGGCGAGTTACAGATTGAACAACTCATGAGTAGCTCACCATAAAGGGTATAGTTTAGTGGACATGAAAAATTGCTTCCTGAGCAGATATTTTTTCAATACATCCGGCAGAAACCGTTTGGCAAGCAGCGTCAAAGGGGTAATTTCCTTCGCAGCCCGTAATGGGTGGTCGAGCGGTAATTCAAAAACGCTCTGGTTCGGCATGACAATCTCATCAACTTCACGCATCTTGCGCGCTGCAAAAAAAACCTGTGCCGGTATTCCCCAGAAGTCTCCCGGCAGAGGTTTTTCGGGGGCAAAGTCGAAATACCATGATTTGAGACCGATGCGCAGATCAATCTTGATCTCAATCTCACCAAAACCATTTGCGCCGTAAAAGGCTGCGAACAGATCGGGCGAAAATTGATAAAATCCGTGACCGGCAAAACCGGACATCGGGAGGATGTGCATCACGCGCCCGCCAACTCTGAGCGCCCTGGCAGCATTGCCCAGTACTTCCT
>Ga0194037_1002033_pt1 | contig 13942 bp, 18 predicted proteins | sample JunL306m_MetaG_FD_148653 | JGI IMG/M metagenome (GOLD analysis project Ga0194037, IMG submission 148653) | Anoxic zone freshwater microbial communities from boreal shield lake in IISD Experimental Lakes Area, Ontario, Canada - Jun2016-L304-6m | ecosystem: Environmental > Aquatic > Freshwater >...
ATTCAATAAGTTCCTTTTGCGCTCTTGGCAATCTCACGTCAAATCGTGTTTGTGTTGGGGTTGCTGAATTACTCATTGCGATTATTTTTACAAATGTACGGATAATTTCCGTACAAAATATTATTATTGCTTTTCCATCCCTTCACCTCCTTTCACCCCTGTTTTCTCTTTAAAAACACAAAACTTGGCCAGAACTTGGCCGAAAAGAAAAAACCACCTATGAAACGAATCATAAGTGGTTGATTTTCAAGTGGGCCCACCTGGGCATGATCCAGGGACCCCCTGATTATGAGGGTTCCTAGTGGTATTACATACCTTTTCTTTTATTGATAATCAATAGGATACAAGATTGAAATAGATTTATATTTCTCATATTTCACCTTTTTTAACACGTTTTTGATGAAAACCTGGCCCGGAACCTGGCTGGGATTTTATTTTAAATGTTTCACTTTAGTGCAACATAAATTCATATCTTTGCAATGTGTCAGATAATAAAAAAATAAGGACAATTGTATTTTACAAAGAATACTTTCAAGTGTTTTTCTCTGCACAAAAAGATAAGGTTAAGGATAAAATAATCTGGACACTTACATTAATAGAAGAAATTGAACGTGTATCAGAACATTATCTTAAACATTTAGAAGGTACAGATGGATTGTATGAAATTAGAATTCAATTAGGAAACGATATTTTTAGAATATTTTGTTTTTTTGATGCAGGAAAACTAATTATAGTAACAAACGGATTCCAAAAGAAAACACAAAAAACGCCGAAACAAGAAATTGAAAAGGCGTTAAAAATTAAACAAGATTATGAAAACGAGAAGTAACACCTTTACCTTGGAACAATTTAAGGAAAAGAACTATGGGGCTAAGGGAACTTTAAAGCGTGAGAAATTAGAAGCAGGCTACCAAAATTTCAAATTGGGTGCATTGCTTCAAGAAGCAAGGTTAGGTGCAGGATTAACGCAAGAAGAATTAGCTGTAAAAGTGGGCACAACAAAATCTTATATTTCTAAATTAGAAAACGACATTAAGGAGGTAAGACTTTCTAATCTTCAAAAAATTGTAGAATTAGGATTAGGAGGAAAATTGGAGCTTTCAATTAAGATATGAGAATAGACCCCATTTTACATAAAGCACCTCTTAATTCATTGGATGAAAAAATGAATGATTTAAACTATTGGTTAGCACAACCTCCAATAAAAAGGCTTGAAGCGGTGACATTTTTAATAGGTCTTATACGGATATAGCTTTACAGTTGGTATCGTACGTGTTTTACTTTACAGTTTTTAGAGTGCTTTTTTAAAATGATATTTAGTCCAGCATGGATTGTAAATCCTGACAGCATAAATTATTCTGAAATAAAGGGGATAAAACTAGAATTAGCAAAACAAATATGGCCAACCGAAATTTTATATAGTGGATTAATAAATGAAAAAATTACAGTAGATGAACATTGGATAATAGGGGGTGATTTTAATTCATCCCCAACTTTTGATACGTTATGGCCTGGTGGTCCCAGAGGTTGTCAAGAAATTATAGATAGGTTATATGCATTAAATTTAAAAGAATCACTTCATGAATATAATAAAAAACTCGTACCAACATTTAGAAATCCTAATGGAGGTAAAATAATACATCAAATTGACCACGTTTTTCTTTCTGAAAGATTGTTTTCAAACCTTACATCATCAAATGTATTATCTGAATTAGGTGTATTTGAAAATAAACTTAGTGATCATTATCCTATTCTAACAGTATTAAATTAATCAGGTTCCAATAATTCCACAACTTCACCTACATTCACTCCTGTTTTCCCTTTAAAAACACAAAACCTGACCGAGTTTTCGTGTAGCAAAAATGCTCACTAATAACTACATAGTAAACATTATTCATTAAATTACTTTAAATATTAATTTATTCTATTTTTTCGGTTATGTTATATTTGAGTTTAATTTCTTTTTGTAATGCTAAAATTGTACTGTCAATTCTATCATAGAAATAATCAACTAGATAATTCTTCAAATCAAATTTCAAATTCAATAACCTATTATTGTACTCTTTCAAATATATGGGGTCGTATGTCATTAATACAGCATTGTCATTTATGATTTTATTTTTAACATCAATATAATTAGTACCATCAAAAATTTTATAAGTCATATTCTTTATACTCGTCTTCCAAGTATCAAATGAGTTAGTTTGAGCTTGATTCATTTGCGCTAAAAGTTGCCAATAATCTGTAATTAACTTTGTTATATTTTTGTCTTCAATTAATCGCATTCCGCCAGTCTTTAACTGTGTAGAGGTGCTTTCGACAAAAGATATAGGTCTATTTCCGCCTGTTTTTAAACTAACTCTATACATTGTTTTTAAGTTTTCTTTGCTCCAAATACCTTTTGTTATTAGCACAATTGCAGTATCAATATTAGCTATTTGAGTATTTGTAAATTTTCTAGCAGCTTCTACTTCCATCTTATCTTTCTCTAAGTCCAAGAGTAAGCTTTCCATATATTGTTTTTCTCTATGCTTTTCAACAAAATGCTCTCTTTGGTTTTCCGCAAAAAATCCTAGTGTAACAGCAATGAATAACATAACAAACTCAATAATATATTCTGACCATTTCTTTTTATGTGTTGGGTGGTGTGGGTGATGTACTTCCATATTGAGTAATTTTTCTAAAAATAATATATATAATCTAACATTTAATCAGGTCCCTCCAATTCCACAACTTCACCTACATTCACCCCTGTTTTCCCTTTAAAAACACAATGTCTAGTCCTGATATAGCTTGTCAAAAAACTATTCAGAATGACAGTAAAAGCACAAAAAAAGCCTAACCCAAGCGCAAAGAACGGCCAGCCCTACAAACGAAGGAGCGAGACTGAGATGTTACAGATTGTCAAAGAGATCCATGAAAATGGCCTACCTAAAAAAACAGCTTGTAGAAAGTATGGTGTTAATCGGAACACTTTAAAGCTATTTATTTTAAAACAATCAACAAAGCAAATAGTTGGTAGTCATTCACTAGATTTAGCATCAATTATGAATGAAAATCAACAGCATTTAGCTTTGTCAAAAAAGATCAAAGAGCTATCATCGGCACTAGCAAAATCAGAGCTAAAAGTTATTACACTAGAGACAATGATAAAGGTTGCCGAAGATGACCTAAAAATTAAGATCAGAAAAAAGTCTGGTACCAAACAGTCAAAAGAGTAAGGCAAAAAAATCCAAAAGCTACATTGGAGAATATTTGCGCACTGTTTGGTGTGTCAAGACAAGCATATTATGATGCAAAAAAACAAGAGCAAAATATTACAATAGCACAAATGATTGTGCTCTGTTTGGTACGAGAGACAAGGCAGATTATGCCTATGATTGGCACTAGGAAGTTATTACAACAATTATCAACCCCATTAAAAGAGCATGGCATTAAAATGGGTAGAGATCAGTTATTTGAATTACTACGATACCATGGATTGTTAGTTAGAAGAAGGCGTAGAATGGTAAAAACTACAGACTCTCATCACTGGTTGAAAAAGTACCCGAACTTAACTATTGGTCTCACTTTAAACGAGTCAGAACAGCTTTGGGTAAGCGATATCACATACATAAGAACAATGCAAGGATTTAGTTATTTAAGCTTAATAACGGATGCTTTTTCAAGAAAGATTGTTGGCTATTGTTTATACCCTACACTCGAAGCAATAGGTTGTGTGAATGCATTAAAGATGGCAATTGACAATAGAAGGAAAGGTTGCAAACTTGTACATCACTCAGACAGAGGAATCCAATATTGTTCAGCAGCATACGTAGAAATATTGCAGTATAATAAAATTGATATTAGTATGACTCAAAGTGGAAGCCCATATGAAAATGCCTTAGCTGAAAGAATGAATGGAATACTTAAAAATGAGTTTTATCCAAAAAGAGTATACCAAAATCACAAAGAAGCTTTTAAAGTTCTTGCTTCTAATATTGAAATATATAATTGTAAAAGACCACACTTAAGTTTAGGGTATCTCACACCAGAAATAGCTCATGAAAAGGAAGGTGAATTTACTAAAAGCTGGAAAGTATATCCGAAGAAAAAGAAGGAGGTTTTTTAAGGCATTGCAGAAGCACACATAAATAAAATCCGGCAATATATTGTTTGCCGGATTATTGTGTTCATCTGATTGGAGTATCCCTAGCAAGTTGCTCCTCAGCAGAGCTTGGTTATGTTTCTTCCAATATTATAAAGCTATTTACTTCGTCGTAAATGACAGTAATTTAAAATGACTATCTTTAATTGTAAACAAAATCCAGGGTTAAGAAATACCACTGTAAAGTAATAACAGGATTAATTTTTAAAAATGTAAGGTTTTATTAGGACGAGACATTCCGTGATTTAGAAAAAGCAACTATTGACGCAATTACGCTGTTCGGAGATAGCAACACTAAGAATGTGGTTCTTGAAAAGAGTTATAAAGAATATTTAGAAGGATTTACGGACATTGCAACAGGTGAAGCACGCAGAGGTTACCTTGAGGTGGTAAAAGAGTTAAATGAGAAATTTCCTAACCCTGGTGAAATTGTAAAAGAGAAAGACAAAAAAGAATTTGCAAAGCTCTTCGGAGAGTATTTGAGAGTAGAGAATATTCTCCAGAATTACGATGAATTTAACCACCTTAAAGCAATTCAATCAATTGATATAAACAATCCTGAGGCAATAGAAGAATTTAAGAAAACTCATTTTGTAACAGATGAGGATATTGCCGCAATGCAAAAAATTGATTTACTAAAAGATCGGACAGTTCAAGATTACCGTTCAACTTATAATGACTTACGTGATTGGTTAAGACGCGAAAAAAAAGGTAAAGAATCGGAAGACTCAACCATTGATTGGGACGATGTTGTGTTTGAGGTTGACTTACTAAAATCGCAAGAAATAAACCTTGACTACATTCTTGAATTGATTTTTGAGAATAACAAAAAAACTAAAGATAAAGACACATTAATTACTGAAATACGCAGGGTTATTCGTGCAAGTGTTGGCAATAGAGCAAAAGAGAGTTTAGTAGTTGATTTCATCAATGAGACTGACCTCGACACTCTTCAAGACAAAGCAAATGTTATAGATTCTTTTTTTGGATATGCTCAAAGAAAACAAAAAGCAGAAGCCTCAGAATTAATTACCGAAGAAAATTTAAATGAAGAAGAAGCAAAGCGATACATAACTGCTTCTTTAAAGCGTGAATATGCTAGTGAAAATGGTACAGAATTGAATGCTCTTTTACCGAAAATGAGTCCTTTAAATCCTGAGTATTTAACAAAAAAACAGATCGTTTTACAAAAGTTGATATTGTTTGTAGAGAAGTTTAAAGGTGTTGGAGGGAAGCTTTAAATCCAGACTAATTTTACATTTGGAAAACTGCTAAATTCATACTGTTGAGAATCAAGTAATGCCTGATTTGCACAAATCACAATGATTATTTATGAAACCAAAGCCACAAATCAATAACTCGGAACATTTTGAAGATAAGTGTTGGAAGTTGATAAAGTTTAAAAATAAAGTATGCAAAAGCTAGAAATATACGACCAGTTTAAAAAGCGGTTTGGTGATCAACTAAACCCAACATTATATTCTGTGAAGTATTGCCAATCAGAAACCAAAGCTGTTATTGAATTGAATTTTAGTATTGAACCAAAACTTACTAAAATCAATCTTGATTTTATGGGAGGTGAAATTACGGTTGATGAAGATGGTAAAGACAAAAATATCCTTCCCTTATTTGATCCAGAAGCTGATGTGGTTGATAATGCAAAAAGGTTAATTGAACTAGATGATTACAGTCTGATAAGTTGTATTGATGGATTATTTACAGAAGAAGAAGCTAATAAGATTAATGATGTTCATATGAAAAAAATGTATAATAAATAATTTGCCTAAATTACAAATCATGTCTAGCAATTTATCAAGAATCACAAAGGTTAATCCAAGAGATATTTGGAAACATGAGGCATTAAACTTTACGCAATGGTTAGCCAAGGAAGAAAATATTTCTGTTCTATGTGGTGAGTTAGATATTGAAATTGAGAATATAAAGTCGGAAGCATCAGCAGGCAGATATAGCGTTGATATCATTGCGGATGAATCGTATACAAAAAGAAAGGTGATTATTGAAAATCAGCTAGAACAAACAGACCACAAACACCTTGGTCAAATTCTAACCTATGCTTCTGCATATGACGCAGCAATAATTATTTGGCTAGTTACTGATTATACAGAAGAACATCGTCAGGCAATAGATTGGTTTAATAGAAATATTTCCGTTGGCATAAGTTTTTTTCTAGTTCAAATTGAAGTATATAAAATTGATGCTTCTTTACCAGCACCAAAATTTAATATTATTTGTGAGCCAAATGATTGGGGGAAGACAGTTAAGAAATCAGAGGGTGGTGATGCTGTTAGTGCATTAAAGTTACAGCAACAAGAGTTCTGGGAGGTTATGAAAGAGTATGCAAGTACCGTTACAACAACTTTAAATTATAGTAGACCTCCTAAACCACAACATTGGTATGAAATGGCATTAGGCACTAGTAAATGTTGCATCAGTCTTACACAAAACTCTCAAAAAAAATATATTGGCTGTGAATTATACATATGGAGTGATGCTAAATTGTTTCAAAAGTTGTTTGCTCAGAAAAGTGATATTGAAAAAGATTTAGGTTTTGAAGTGCAGTGGATGGAATTACCTAATGCAACTGCTTCACGTATTATTGTAACACACCCAGGTGATCCTAGAGACAGAAGTAAATGGGATGATTACAAAAAATGGCTTGTAATTACCGCTGATATTTTTAGTAAGGTTTTTATAAAGTATATAAAGTAGTAAAATAAATTTTATGTCTAAATAAGGATTCTCATTTAGTTGGAAACGTGCTCTTGGTGTTACAGCTGCGAAACAAAGGTTTGCTCGTGAAACAGGCATTCCAACTACCAAAACAGGAATGGAACGAAAGTTGGGTGGAGCAGTTTTTGGTATGTTTTCGGGATTATTCAGCAGTAAGAATAAATAACACAAAAATGTATAAATGAGAAATTGGAAAAACCACTTTAGGCAAGACCTTTCTCCTAAGGTTTATGTCCTAATACATTTATAACTCAATTCCATCAACCAATTGTTTTTGCCCCAAATATTAATTTGATTACTATTTTATTATAATTATTGCAAATTCAATATTTATTCAAAGTATTTCTTGGAGTTAGGCATTAATGTCCTTAGAGGTACTGATCTCGGGAATTTTCCAATATTATCATTAAAGAGCCTATATCTTGAATTTCATTAGATGAAATAAAAAGATAGGATATTACCTGTACAGCATATTTTCAGAAGTAGTAGCGTCAATTTTATCCAAATTATTGATCAATTTCAATTTGCCATTTTCACTCAATTTTATAGAAATGTTATTTACCAAATATAATAATGATAGAATCAGATTTCTTTCTGAACTATTTAGAGAATATTTAGCTATTAATGTTGCTTTTTTGAGATTCAAACCTTCAAATTTATTTGAAAAAACATCAGTATTCTTTTTCTGATGTGACTGGAAAATCCGGGGACCTAGACCATCAAAATCCGGTCAAGGCTGACCACTAAATGGATTGATAATCAGCAGGTTTCTTGGTCAATGAAAACCGGAAATGCCTGGTCAAAGGGACCGGATTATCCACTTATGCAATAAAATTATTTGCTAGAAATTACAAAAAATGCGTAAACCTCACGCAGAAGAAAAAGGGAGTGTAGAAACACTCCCCGCTTTGTCTCACAACTAAGAGACCCCTTTATTTGGGTAATTTACTAACCTAGTTTAAACCACCCTTCAAATAATTTATCTCCAGATAACTGAAATTTTTTTTGATCAACAACTTCATCATCTACTTTCTTGATTAATTTTAAATATCTTCCTTTCTGCAAAAACTGATTATTTACAAAAACGCTAAATTTAATTTCCTTTGGTTGCTTTAAAAATATTTCTTTTAACCACCTATTCCCATCAAATTCTTTAATCCATGCTCTTCCATTTTCATCAGTATATTGTACCTGCCCAAATGTTTCAAAACTTATTTCAACAATAAGTTCAACTTTAATCAATGGTAGAGTATCCATTATCCTATTATTTGGAATTAACTTAAAAATATCTTTTAATAAAATAGTTCTGGGGGCCATTGTAATCAACTTTGATTTTGATACTAATTTATGATAGAAACTTAACTAGAATATTAATTTAAAATTATCTTAATGTGTTTTTTAGTTTGCATAGAAACAATTCTAGGCTTTTAGCTTAAACTTTACAATATGATAATATACTTAAAGTCTAATATTTTTTTTATACTTTTTTAAAGTTCTAATTTTATATCTAAATTTATTTTATGCCTGTATTTAACAATCTTTCAATCGAAAAAAAGTATCTCATTAATGAGTGTGATGGTGAAAATGTATTATTAGTGGAACCAATCATGAAGACAGAATCATGTGTTTTAATTTTAATACATGAAGATGTTGAATCCATTGTTTGGAAAAAATTAAGTGATAGTATCTTTGAAATCATAGAGGAATTAAGTGAGCAAAAAGTAGAAGAATACGATTTGTTATTCGAAGAGGATGAAGATGATGATTTTGAAGTAGAATAATAAAAGCAAAATTTATAAAAAAATTCATTGGTCTTATACGGATATAGGTTTACAGTTTTAGAGGTAAAACAACCTCAATGACAAACAAAAATCAGAAAAATTGAATTTTGTTGTGGAGGATAGTAACAATGACTTTGAGTTTAATAAAATATTGTGTCATAGTTTAAAAGGAAATATTACTTACCCTGCAACGCTTCGGGAAGCATTAGTAACGCCTACTTAAAAAGATTAGTTGGGGGCTTATATTTTTGAGTAGTTTCGTAAAGTTTTATGAACATTAAAATTATTAAAAACAGATCTGATATTGGCGCAGGTACGCGAGGTTCGGATATGGGGATTGATGCAATTGAAATTGCAGCAATAAATCAGAATAATGATTTTTTTCATCGTCATCCTTATGTAGATGTCAAAACACATAACGAATCTATTTATCATAAAACCAAGAATAATTTTGCGAAGCGTATTGAGCATGTCAAAAAACAATGTCAACGGGTTGCAGACGCAGTAAGGGAAACAATTATATCAGACACTTTTCCCATTGTATTATCTGGAGATCATTCATCAGCACTAGGCACCATGAGTGGTATTAAGGTGGCAAATCCTGAAAAAATAATCGGTGTTATTTGGGTTGACGCACATGCTGATTTACACTCTCCGTATACATCACCTTCAGGTAATATTCATGGTATGCCGCTTGCTGCAGCTTTAAATATGGATAATATAGCTGCCAAAATTAATGACCCTAGTGAAATCACTACAAAATATTGGAATGAATTAAAAAATATAGGTATTACGGGATCAAAAATAGTTGCTACTAACTTAGTCTATTTTGGTTTGCGTGATTTTGAGCCTGCTGAAAAGAAAATTATTGATGAGCACGAAATTTTATTTTTCAAAGTTGCAGAAACCAGAGAAAAGGGTTTAAAGTTATGTATTCAGGAAGCAATTACTCGATTAGATAATTGCGATCAAATTTATATATCTTTTGATGTTGATTCATTAGATTGCGATCGAGTTTCCTATGGAACAGGAACTCCTGTACCTGTTGGATTTACTTCTGGTGAAGTAAAAGAGTTATTTGAACTAATTATTACAACAAAAAAAGTTTGTTGTGTTGAATTTACCGAGGTTAACCCGCTTTTGGATAATAAAGGAAACAAAATGGCCGAAACCGCATTTGAAATATTAGATGACTTGGTTAAGCACTTGTCCCTTTTATAATTATAGTGCCAAGACACTATTTTAATGAGTCTTTTTTTATATCCATACCTAGTTTAACAAAATGCAAGCATTAATAGCCTGTAAGTTTTAATCGGCTGTCTTGGTTAAAATTTATTGTTTTATACTGGCGGATTTCTTTCATTATTGTTCCTATTTTTGAACAATGAAAGCCAGTAAACCTGCTGAAATCATACACATGACATATATCACCACTTCTACCGTTATGGAAGGGAAAGTGGCAGTATTAATGTCTGTAGATAATTATTCTGAATTTTGTTATGGAATAGCTGTTGAAATGGATTTGTGCTTAGAATCTGTTGAAAAACACGTTTCAGCCATATTAATTGATGTACAAAAGCACCACCCTAAAACAAAGCCACTATTTATTATGGCCTATGGAAAAGAATTCATACCAGCGTTAGAAGAAAAACACTTAGGAAAAGCCAAGTTTATGTACAATCCTGTATTAGCAGATGAAAAAGCTATGCCTGTTGCAAAAGTCTTAATGAAGGAAATATTAAAAAATAACAAACAGCAATAGGTTACGTTATTTGGTAATGGTGGAAAAAAAACAAAAATGTTGATTGATCTACCTATCTGTATTAGCTATACTAATAACTATCCTTTCATTATGTAACGGTTTTCTGAGCTATCCCTTACTGGTATTGGGTTACAGAGGATGATTGTTCTACAAAAAAAACAGCTGTAAAACATACCATTATTTGTGTACTAGCTCAAAGCAATTATATGGATACCACAATTGGCATATTTGATAGCATATGCGGCATTCCGGATGGGTTCCTATAGCCTCTATATAGACAGTGGAACCAAGTAATAGCTGTCCAACAGGATTGGTGCATTTAGCTCTAATAGGTGTATACAGCTGTTTAATGTTTCCAATGGAAGAAACAATTAATAATGTTGATGGATTGATGAATTCAATGTTGTCTATTTTGGGCATAGGTGATATTGGTTTAGCATTTATTAATTTGGTTTCTTGGATAATAGTAGCAGGTCATTCACTTGAACATGCGTTTGACCAGTGTGTGCATCTTGAACCAGGATTCCATCAATAGCGATTTCCATTTCTTCTATTAAATGACGTTCAATTATTTCAGCAAGCTTTCCATATGCTATGCAGAAGTGTTTATGCACACCCTTCGTTTTGATTCCTACATCATTTAAATAAATGGAAGGGGTTTCAATTTTGAATGTTGCTTTTAGCAATTCTGTTTCCAAACGAATTACAGTTGGACTTACCACAGTGCCAATTAATTGGACTTTGTTTCTTGTATTCATGGTATTTAGTTTATGGACATAAAAAAGCCCCACCGTATTTGGTGAGGCTAACTGCTTTATTTAAATGTGATATTTTAATTAGGTGATTTCAGTCGAATTCAGGGGGTGTTTTCCTCAAGCAAAGGTTTATTGTAACATATATTAATATTTTACTTACCTTTTAAAAGTAAATCACCCACTCTATTGCAATACTAACGCATTAGCTCTATTTACAATTCTTGTAATCAATATCATTCCTCAGTCTCTTATTTTAATCATTGAAATAGACTATAATCTATTTCTAAACCCACACGTACATGAAAAAATTATTATTTAGTTTAATTGTATCAGTAGCCATGCTTGCTTGTACAAACCAAGAAACAAAAACAGCTAGTACAGATGTAATAGATGATGGTGCTGGTACAATAACTTCAGTAGATGCTAAATCCATAGCACTGAAAAAAGGATTTGAAGCGTATATGAATGGTGATTCAAATAATTCATATTCTTTTGCAGATAGTGTGAAACTTTATGATGCTATTTCAGATTATGTTGAAAATGGAGAATTAAAACCTCATTTTGTTGGGTTAAAAGCAGTGATTAATGGGCTAAATATGGACCATAAATTATTTAGCAATATTAAATTGACAACAGATAATATTAAAACTGTAGTATTTAAAAATGGCAGTGTATATTCTTCTTGTTGGACTACTTGGACTGGAACTGGCAATATTACTAAAACTAAAATTACTGCACCTGTTTATATCGTATATAAATGGGATGGCGATAAAATTGCAACTATGACTAAAATTTTTGATCCTACGACTTATAAATTAGAAATAGCTGCGGCATCTCAAAAAAAATAACTAGTTCAATTTAAGTTTGTAAAAATACGACTGAGACCTCTAGCAATAGGGGTCTCTTTTTTTCAAAAACCTCACGCAAAACCTCACGCAAACCTCACGCAGAAACTAAAAAGGACCCACGATTTAACGTAAGTCCTTGATTTTCATGTAGCGAGACCGGGATTTGAACCCGGGACCTCAGGGTTATTGAAATTGAAAAGCAATTGGGCTTATAAAAGGTTTAGTGAAAAATTCATTTACTTTCTTATTAAACTCATCAGTATGTTCAATAAATGTACCGTGACCTGAATTAGGTAAAACCCATAAATTAGCTTTTGGGATATTTTGATAAATTTTAATTGTGTGTTCTAAATTAATGGCATCATTGTCTCCACTAATAATTAAAGATGGCCTAATTATACTATGCAATGCATTTAAAGAAATATTAGGTTGAAGCCAATCAAGCATAAATATCTTCCAATCATTTTTTTCCTTTGTATCAGTAAACATTTTGAATTTAAATGCATCGAAATGTTTTTTTTCATCTTTCCATAATGATGGAATAAGCGCTGTTGAGTCAGGCCACAGATTAGCTCCAGTAGAAGCAAGTTTTATTACTTTTTCAGGGTGTCGCATTGCAAGTAATATTGCAACTATCCCTCCATCACTCCAACCAATTACATAAGCTGAATCTAATTGCATCTTTTCAATTAATGCAGCATTGTCATCTGCCATCATTTCAAAACTTAAAGAATCCCCTAGATCAACAGATTTACCTTGTGCTCGGCTATCTACAGCAATGACTTTATACCTTTTAGAAAAATAAGGGATAATTTTAGCCATCCATTTAATGCTTCCGCCATTTCCATGTATCAATAACAAAGGCCTCCCAGTTCCATATTGCTCGGTATAAATATTTATACCACGGATATTATAATATTTTGCCGCAGACGGGTTATTTCCGTAGTTTATTGTAGTCTGACAAAAAGATGATTGTGCAACAATCAAGAATAATAAAAGTAAATTTTTATGCATAAATTATAGATTGAATATTTTTAGTTGATAGGGTAAGCTAACCTATTAGTTTCATTACAAAAGCAATACTTTTGTGACAATTTCTGATTCCAAATCAACAAATGACTCAAGACTGAACGTAAGCCCTTGACTACTAGTGTCGCATTAAGTGGATTTCATTAAGAATGGAATGGGTTCGTGTATTCGGTAAGAAATGACAAAAACCTCACTCAAAAACAACAAAGGACCCACGATTTAACGTAAGTCCTTGATTTTCATCCTTAGGTAAAGTTTTAAAACTACTGGATTCAAATCTTTAAAATTAAGCCTACCCACTGCTAAAAATGGATAAAGGCCTATGTTTAATTCAAATACCAATTACTATTCTTTCCCTCTAATCCCCATTTAATCTGTTCCACCAATTGATAGGCATTAACAGACCTATCTAAGAAACTGTCAATATAGCTGTTCTTATTAGCTCCAGTGAACAGATTATACAGCCGCCACAGGTTAATGTTACCACTAGCATCTCTGCAGAAACTATCATCCTTGTAGAAGTCTTTCACCACACTGCTCATTTGTTGGTCACCAAATAACAAGGGTGAAACATCCCTACGGAAATCTTGTGGCAGGTGTGGATACATTCTGCATCTGCCAATGAGCTGTGCGAACTGTTTTTCTGTTATGCTGTAATTAGCCAATTGTTCTAAATGGAATAAATGGTGTTGGCTGTTATAGCTTTGTAGCAAGGTGTTTATCATTGCTCTTAGCTGTCCTAAGCTCTTCACCTTCACATCTCCCATAAAGCCATCTGTCCAAACGCACATGTTGCAACACACTTTGTTTTTAAAGCCAACAAATATTTTAAAATGTTGGTCACAATTGTTTTTGCTGTACAAATTATC
>Ga0194037_1002034_pt1 | contig 13942 bp, 12 predicted proteins | sample JunL306m_MetaG_FD_148653 | JGI IMG/M metagenome (GOLD analysis project Ga0194037, IMG submission 148653) | Anoxic zone freshwater microbial communities from boreal shield lake in IISD Experimental Lakes Area, Ontario, Canada - Jun2016-L304-6m | ecosystem: Environmental > Aquatic > Freshwater >...
GGGCGAATTCCGCCTGTCTGGTGCCTTGTACTTCAAGGTGAATATAAATCCAGCTCTCCTCACCGTTGAGCATATTCACCCTCACCAGCTTGTCAACAAAGCGGGTTCCCAACTCGGCATCTTGCACCACGGCTCGCAGCTCCTTATCCAGAAAAATATAATCCTTTGCCCAATCTATTTCAACATGAGCATTCGGGAAATAGAACTCCATAAACTCAGGGAAATAGTGCTCAACCGCCTCTTTCCACGGGCTGTCATACTGTTCCCCGGGGGTATCAGCACTTTCAGCCAGCTCAACAACTTGCTCAATCATCAGGACTCCTGTCTTAATGCTTTGTTCATTTCGATAATCAACATCTCCAGCCAAACATCACCATATCATCAACGCCAAAGATTAGTGCCCTGAATATACATCGAACAACACAAAGAAACATTTTTTTTCAGACTTATTACAAAAAAATGTTATCGCGCTGTCAAGGATAGCAAACAAAAAGCTTGGAACCTGCAACCGTTCTGGCAATTCTCTGCGCAATGAGGCACGTTATGTTGCGCTCAACTCTTCTTTCGGACGGACGGAAAGAGAGGAGGTCCACAGGGAGCACGTTTTAATGTCATAAATAGACGAAGCGATAGTTCTGAGGGGAAAGGGGCGTGGTCATACGCCAGCCGCTGCCATATCGTCGACAGAATGGAATTCATGACGAGGTGCGCCGGTTCCCCATAGAGAACCCACAGAAGCCCCATTGATTATTGCTTGATGAAGAGGAGGGATCAGCGCGGGAATGACGTGGCTGTTTAGCGGATGGTAGTTATCGCCGATGCTACGGAGGTGGCATGGCGCTGCGGTAATCGGCACCGTATTGGCGGCGGTTGTAGCTTTCACACCGTTTGATGCCCGGAATTTTAGAGGATCGCTGACCCTGCCATACCCCGATGGCCTGCTCGGCGTCTCTTATGCATCCCCATTATTCTGGAACAATTAAATGCGTAAAAACATACATCGAAAGATAGACCGTAATCGCCACGCCAACAATCATGGAGAGCGTTTTGTGCTTGCGGACGAACTTGAACAGGGTTTCCGTAGTGATCTCTTCACGGACCTTTTTATGATGCTTTTTCCTGGAACTGTGCCGACGATGATGACGATGAGATGAGGTATTATTTTCCATACAGTAACAGATTACATGATATAATGTTTTCAACGACTGATGTGTATACTGTCTTCCAACTACAGCCTGCCATCAGCAACACCTGCCAACAAAACGCCTTTACTATCATAAATCACACAATCCTCACGTGCAGCTAATTTTCTGATATCCAGCGTTTTAAATTGATCGTGGGCAACAGCGAGGATGATTGCTTCATAGCTGCCACTCTTTATGCTGGAAAGGCACTTGATGTTGTATGCATGCATCACCTCTTCGGGATTGGCCCAAGGGTCGTAAATATCGACGTCAACGCCATATTGTTTGAGTTCGTGAAAAACGTCTACGACTCGAGTGTTGCGGATGTCGGGACAGTTCTCTTTGAAAGTTATGCCAAGGATGAGCACTTTTGCGCCCTTGATTTTGTGATCTCTGGAAATCATGAGCTTGACCAATTCTGAGGCAACATATTTACCCATATTGTCAGTTGAGGCGTTTTTCAAAGTCGGCTGTAAATTTCGCATCCGTAGAATGAAATCGACCAATGAGCGCGAATTTTCAGGATTACAGTCGCAGGGCAGAGATGATCTGATTGACGGCGACTTCGGGAGAAAAAAGCCGTGCCGAGAGCGACTTGCACCGAGAACTTATTTCTGGATCGACAGCAAGAGCGTCAATCAACTCCTCGGCTTGTCGCTGAAGGGTCACAACTGATGAATCACTACACACTCGTCCAACTCTTTCAGTATTAATCAGAGTTTCCAGATAATTACCGGGATTGATTGTTGCCAGAACAGGCAAACCACATTGCATGTATGAAAGGAACTTGCCGGGTATATTGTGTGTTTTATGCCTTGGATCAAGAGCGACCAAACCTATGTGGCACTGAGCATAAAGCCCGGGGATTTCCGTCGGCTCAATCTCGTCATAAAATGCCACATTATTGAGCCCTGATGTTTTGGCGATTTTCTGCAGGCGCTCAGCATCATGACCTCGCCCGACAAACAAAAAGCCGATATCTTTTCTACCCCGCAATTTCTCGGCCAGGTCAAGAAGAACATCCATTCCTTGTGCTACACCCATGTTCCCTGCGTAAACGAATATTTTTCGTCCAGCCAAAGGCCCTTCGGCAACAACGATACTGCACCCTGTATCTGGTTCATCAGCAAGCCAGTTCTGCAACACCTCAACCCGTTGTTTATCCCGCTGCATCAAATGATCAAAGTAGGAGAGATTTGCCATCGTCTGCACTCCAATAACATCCGCCACAGAGTACTGGTAGCTCTCGACAACTTTAAAAAAGCGGTAGGCCAACCCCCGTCTGAGCAACCCCATATCAACCGCCCACTCTGGAAAAATATCCCGAATGATCAAATAGCTCCGACACCCACTCGCCTTTTTCAAGACTTTCACTATCGGGCCGAGAAAAATGGTTGGCGAATACCAGACGACCCCATCCCAGCTTACGTTCGCCAAGGGGCTTTTACGAAGGTTATGTAACATCATGAACGGCATCAAAAACTCGCCAGCTGTCCTCCGTACATAACCGATATCTTTTGTTCGTGGCGCTTTCAACCGCAAAACCTGCACCCCATTCATTTCTTCAAGCAACCATGGCACATCCAACTCAGCAGAAGGAATCACCACCGTCGTCAAAAAGCCCTGCAGAAGAAACTCTTTAGAGAGATCCCGCAACTGCACCGCCCCGGAAGAGCGCATTGGAGGATATGCATCAGCAATCAGTGCAAGACGCATCACTCAGTATTTTTTCCAGACCACACGATTCACATAATCAGTATAACTGTGTACAATCCTGACCACCTTGTCCGAAACATTAGGCATCGAATAATCAGCAACCTGGCGCAAACAACGCTCCACGCCCCGTGACTGGGTTTCAAGTATGGCAAGTGCCTGCATGATGCGATCAACGTCAAGGCCAACCATCATCACCGCCGCCTCTTCCATTCCCTCTGGCCGTTCATGAGCCTCTCGGATATTGAGCGCCGGAAAATTGAGAATTGAAGACTCCTCATTAATGGTACCACTGTCGGAAAGAACAGCCTTGGCCTGCATCTGGAGATACACGTAATCGAAAAAACCGAGAGGTTTCAGCAACTCCACACGATGATGAAAAACGACACCCCCTGCCTCAACCCGCTTGCGAGTTCTTGGATGAGTAGAAACAATCACCCGTTTACCAAACTCTTCAGCAAGTGTGTTCAGAATAGCGACAAGCTTCAGAAAATTCAGATCAGATTCGATGTTCTCTTCACGATGCGCACTCACTAAAAAATAATCACCAGAAGCAAGGTCAAACCGCCGCAACGCATCCGATTGATCAATCTTTGTACGATAATGAGTGAGCACTTCAAACATCGGGCTGCCGGTCTTGATAATCCGGTCGGCAGGCAATCCTTCGCGCAACAGATACTCCCGCGCGATATCGCTATACGTCAGATTGATGTCTGCCGTATGATCAACAATCTTGCGGTTGATCTCCTCGGGCACCCGCTGATCAAAACAGCGGTTTCCAGCCTCCATGTGGAACACCGGAATCTTCCGCCGCTTGGCCGGATAAACCGCAAGACAGGAGTTGGTGTCACCAAGAATCAAAAGCGCATCAGGCTTTTCCAACTCCATCACCCCGTCAGCTTTGGCAATAATCAATCCCACCGTTTCAGCCGCTGTTGAACCTGCCGCCTCAAGAAAATGGTCAGGCTTGCGAAGAGCGAGGTCGTCAAAAAATATCTGATTCAATTCGTAATCGTAGTTCTGCCCGGTATGCACCAAAATATGTGCAGTATGCTCATCCAGCTTCATCAGCACCCGCGAGAGCCGAATAATCTCCGGCCTGGTACCGACAATGGTCATTACCTTCAACTTTTTCATAACGTCACCTTCGTTGGAATGGTATCCGGCTTTTGACTGTCAAAATTCTCGTTGGCCCACAACATCACAATCATCTCATCTTCACCAATATTCGTAATATCATGCGCCCACCCCGGTACCGTCTCAACCACCTGAGGACGCTCGCCTGATGTTAAAATCTGAAAGGTTTCGTTGGTCATAATATGCCGAAAACAGAAGCGTGCAGAGCCCTTGATAACCAGAAATTTCTCACTTTTGGTGTGGTGATAATGGCCGCCCCGCGTTACCCCGGGATGAGCCGTGAAACAGGAAAACTGACCACAGTCAGGGGTTTTCAGCATCTCCACAAAAACACCTCGCTCATCACCATGGCGAGGCAAATTATAGGCAAAACTGGAAGGTGGAAAATAACTGACGTAGGTTGCATAAAGGGCCCGCAAAAAGCCACTGCCAACCCGTTCCGAAACCAACGTCGTGCGACTCATTCTGAATGCTTCAATCCGGGCAGCCAACTCGCCGAGAGTTATCGCATACTCTGGAGCCACTTCCCCCCAACGAACACCGTCCGCAGCAGGACCAAGCGCAAGCAGAAATTCTGAGACAACATCGTCCACATAGACAAGCCGCAATCGTGCAGAGGAGTCATTAATCTGAAGAGGCACTCCACAAGCAGTGTTATAACAAAAGGTAGCCACCACCGAGTTGTAATTTGGCTTGCACCACTTGCCGAACACGCCCGGCAAACGGTAAATCACCGAAGGATTACCGGTTCTTGCAGCAAGCTCCTCAACAGCCTTTTCTCCGGACCGCTTGCTTAGTCCATAAGGATTCGAGAGTTCAGCCTGAAGAGATGAGGCAAAAACCAGCGGAACCTTTCTGCCGGAGGCCTGAATCGCTTCACAAATCGCACGGGTCAATGCGGCATTACCCTTTTCAAAATCAGCTTCATCCTTCGGGCGATTTTCACCAGCCAGATGCACAACCGCATCGGCCTGCCCAACCTTGGCCAACAGCGAAGAGAGCGCGTCACCACGGTCAAAGCAGACAACTTCGTAACCCGGCACTTCGCCCAATCGCACCACCAGATTTTTACCGATAAACCCCTGCGAGCCCGTTACCAAGACGCGCATCTCAGGCCTCGGGCTGGATATACTCTCCTTGAACAAGAGCCTGCATAAACGATAACTTCATCAACAGAGCTTTCATACCATCAACATCCAATCTTCTGGTATTATGGGAGTTATAGTCAACTGCCTCAGATATCCTTACTTCACCCTGCTCAACATACTTGCCATAGTTCAAATCACGCAAATCAGGAGGGATACAGTAATAGCCACCCAAATCTCTGGCACACACCATCTCCTCACGCGTCAGCAATGACTCATATAACTTTTCCCCATGGCGTGTCCCAATAACCTGTATTTCATGATCCGGAACACCCAGCAACGCAATCAACGACTGTACCAAAGTCTCTATTGTTGCTGCGGGGGCCTTTTGCACAAAAATCTCGCCAGGCGTGCCATGCTCAAAAGCATAAAGCACCAAGTCAACAGCATCATCAAGCGTCATCATAAATCGCGTCATATTCGGGTCAGTTATGCTCAGTGCCCTGCCCGCACGAATTTGATCAACAAAAAGAGGGATAACCGACCCACGGGATGCCATCACATTACCGTACCTTGTCGCACAAATAACGGTCGACTCGCTGCTGCGCGACTTTGCAACAATAACCTTCTCCATCATCGCCTTGGATATGCCCATCGCGTTGATTGGATAGACCGCCTTATCCGTACTGAGGCAGACTACCCTCTTCACCCCACAGGCAATCGCAACCTCAAGCACATTCCCCGTACCCAGCACATTGGTCTTCACCGCCTCAAGAGGATAAAATTCGCAGGAGGGAACCTGTTTGAGAGCCGCAGCATGAAAAATATAATCAACACCACGCACCGCATTCAAAACCGACTGATAATCGCGCACATCACCAATGTAAAACTTCAGCTTCGAGTTGTTATAGCGCTTGCGCATATCATCCTGCTTCTTTTCATCACGGCTGAAAATGCGAATCTCCTTGATGTCAGTCTCAAGAAAACGACGAAGCACGGCATTCCCAAAAGAACCCGTGCCACCAGAAATCAACAGCGTTTTACTCTTAAACATCTTTATTTCTCTTTCCACTCTTTTGTTGAACTATTTCAGCATAAATCCGAAGGTTTCATCGGCATCAAACCTGGGAACTGCTGCCTAAGGCCGATAAAAACAAACTGCGATTCTGTTCCAGCGCCGAACTTGTTGCCAAATAGTTATGCGCATAGCACAGTGCAGCCTCTCGCTGAGCAGCGTAGGCTTGATCATTGAAGCGCGCCCTGTCATTAATCGCGGCTGCCCAATCATCAAGACGCTCTAAAGCAAGAACCTCTACGGCACCATGCGGGTCAGACTGCCATGGTGTCTGATCACTCACAATCACCGCCGTACCTACAGCAAGTGACTCGTAAATCACGTGCCCAAAGTTTTCCCCGCGAGTTGGAAAAATAAAAACATCATGTGCCTCAAATGTTGCGGCAACATCCTCGTGCGTAACTGCACCCTTGTAAAACACCGTAATATGAGCTGGCAAGGTTTGTATCAGTCTTTGGCAAAGCGACCAATAGACTGAATCCTCAGCAGGCCCATAGAGAGAAAGTTCTACTGCGACACTCACATTATTAAGAGCACGTAGCAAATAATCCAGATTTTTCTTGGGGGAAATTCGTGACAAATAAACAGCGCGCAACGGTCCGGGTGAGCGAGCAACACAATGAAAAGCTTTTTGTTCACCTATCGCATGAAGTGGCACTGGTAATAAATCAGGCGCAACCATGATATTGGGCGCAATCATGATATTGGACGCAATCATGATATTGAACATCGTGCGACGTATGTCTTCCATTTCAAATTCGCTTGATGCTTGCCAAATCAAATTGCGGTAGATCCCTATGAACTTTGCAACGGCAATAAAAAGTTTTTTTTTATTTGCCTTAAGTGCCAGTGCGCCGATTGAAAACTCGCCACGAGGCGCTATAATGACAGATTTCTTGCCATAGAGCCCAATGTGCCGAATAATAAGCGGTAATATAGTTGCAACTGGACTAAAAAAGCTATTTAAATACAAGATATCATGCGGTATGTCTCTCAACAGTCGCATCACGCCAAGAAATGAAAAAACTGCTGGGCTCGCATAGAAAACCTGGGCCTGTCCGACAGTGTTCCATTGATCTATCAGAATATTTTGATAAGGCACAATATCTGATAGATCCCGGTCTCTTGTCACAATAAAAAAATCAAACTCCCCACTGAATTGAGAAACTATATTGCTTATGGAGCGAATGGGGCCACCGGCTTTATAACCTGGCAGGTAACTGTAAAGAAAACATAAGATTTTTGGTCGAATAAATGATGGCGGTGTAATCATTGCGTGAAATCTGAGAGAATCTCAAGGTTTTAGTTGGTAGACGCTAGCAAAAATAAGAATATTTTACCGGCAACACCTTGCATGGTTTCATAATAAATCAGTGGCTAAAGATGCAATAGACTTAAAACGGGGGATAAACGCCTGTTTAACACTGTTTTGGTCTCTTAATCAACAAAAAACATCCATATCTGACCAAGACAAGAAATGCTGCTTCCGAGTACTTAGACATCAATTCCGACAGGTAGATAGCTGATTACACGAAAGATCAACAAATAGTATGTTGTTACCGATTAAAAAAAACCCTGACCAATAGTAAAGATTTTTTCAATAAAATCAATAGTTTTAATAGAAAAATAAATCATTAAAAGATAAATCAATGGATGAGACAAACGACCTTCTTCCATGAGATAATAAAACGCAAGTGAAAACGCAATCATATTTACTCGTTTTGCCCCAATAAGTACAATTATAGGAATCAACGGAATCAAAGCGAGAAGAATCCTAGAACGTTTATGGCTAACAAAAAGAACTATTAAAATAAGAATTAGAATATTTACAATATCAACAACTGAACCAGATGACGCAAATATTTGAACTTTATTTTTGATGCCTTCGAAAAGAAAAAGACTAATTATTGTAATTGCTAATACAATACCAATTATTGACCCTATCGATTTCGTTAAGAAAATAAACCTTAAAGATTTGTTAAAAAATTCTTCAAATCGAGACAATAAAACACTTCCCAGAAGAATCAAGCTTTGCAAATGCGCGAATGGAGTACAAGCAAAAAAAAATAAACGAATTTTTCCCAAAAAAAGCATTGCAATTATAGTAAAAATATATGCAATTTTTAGTCTTTGTGCACTAGTCAACAAAACAACTACATAATAATTTGTTAGCAGCAAACCAATCATAGGGACTTTTACATCATTTTTCCGTAATAGCAAAAAAAAGCTAACTATAAACACCACGTTAAGAAGTGAGATATAAGTATTTATTTCAATATTTAAGTTGGAACCGATCCAGAAAATGAAGGCAGATAATGGCTCAGCACCAGAGACATATATTTGAGAATAATACACCACATCCTCAACTTTTGCTCCATATAGAGCTTCATAAAACTTAGTATAAGCTAATTGATCACCCTCAGTGTAATAGAACAATAAGTAGTTTGATAAAATATATGTGATAGGAATTAATATAAATATTGAAAGTAAAGTTTTGCTTGTGAATTTCATATTTTATTCAGGGTAGCTCTAATTATTCTTGAATGATATAACTTAAAAAATATATAGCGTTACCGTTATAAAGTGAGTGCGATATTTCATATACCTTTATGAGAGCGGAATTTTTCCCATGGAAACAATGCAAGACATAAATCAATTGTTGTCGAATCTAAAGCATAAACTGTATTCTCTAGTCTTGGTTTCGTTGGCATCGGCAAATGTACTTCGAGCAATTGTTCCTCTTATGCCCATATGATAGAGTTTATTTTGCCTACCAAGCAAACAAGTTGTGATATTACGAAGACTTTCTCTATAAGTCATTTGAGCAAAGAACAAGAAAAGAAATTGATCAAGACAAGTAAACGATTGCACCCTATAATTGCCATCGTAACGCTTCACATAACGACGTAATTGATGAAGAGGAAAATGTTCCCGAAGCTGAGCGAAAACGGTTTTTCCGGTGTTCATCAATCATTCTAATTCAAGGCCTTACAGCGTGACAAATAATCAGCTGTTACAATAAAGATTACCAGTTGACTTGTTGATCATGACTTATGTTGTTGACAAAATTATTAACACTATCTATCGATAAAACTGCAGCATCAAAGACCTCATCAATCGAAATACTATCAATACATTTTTTCTTTTCTAACGTACATATTGTAAGCGCACAACCAAAGCAGTTTGTCTTATGATAAATAATCCTATGTTGATTTCCGTAAGGATACCATTCTCCTGGCTTATTTCGTGCAGAAAAAATCGAAACAACACAAGTTCCGACAACTGCGGCTAAGTGCATTGGACCGCTATCCTGCCCAAGAAAAACAGTGGCGAGTTCAAGTACTGATGCACTATCACGCGGACTTAATTGACCACAAAAGTTTAAAACAGGCCCCCGCCATTGCTTCCCAATCATTTCACATCGTTCATATTCATCATGGGATCCGATCAATACAAGACCATAATTTCTGTATTTTTCAGTCAATCTACTCATTAACTCACACCAACGAATATCTCCCCACTGATTAATATCGCATTTTGCACCTAAACTAAAAGCGATAAATGGCGTTGTTCCAAAACCTAAAATCGCCTTTCTTCCGGTTTCTCTCTCATTATAACTAAGATTTAAAGTCCATGAACTCGTGGCAGTATAGTCGATATCACCATCCGTTAACAATCGTCCGAGACGATGTGACTCATGTTCCCACAATTCTGTATTTGGGTTAAACAGTCTAGTATTTGCGTGTTTAAAAAAATTTAAACCTATTATTTTTTTTATTCCACATAACTTGAAGAAAATCAAATCACGAAGTAATTGACCTCGCTTACGTAAAGGCATTAAGTAAATTAGTACATCAGGTTTATATGCAATAATCTTGTCACGCAAACTAAAGAATTTGCTAAAAGCATCCTCAGTGATAGAATATTCAATATATTTATCAACAATATTTGTACCATTCAATATGTTAGTTACTGAAGACTCTTTTCCTGTTTTTGATACAGGAATATTTGTCAACATTGCAATATCAGCATTAAAGTATTTTTGCTTAATATACTTCAATGCTGGCAATGCTACCACTGTATCGCCAATTGATCCTATTCTATAAATAAGTATTTTCATTATTTTAAATGATTTTCAAAATAATATGTTATAGACAATGTAGTATCATCTCAAGAAAATAGTGTCGTATAAAATGCTTATATTTTCTTCATGATCAACCCAAACCAGGAATGATCATGAAGAAATACAAAGTAACCCTGACCCAAGAAGAGCGCGAAGGATTGGAGGCCATCAGCAGCAAGGGTAAACGTGCGGCTCAAACAGTACTGAAAGACCTAATCCTCCTTGCGTGCGACGAAAGTAAATTTTAACAACAACGCCCAATCAATGAGACGATCGCCTGCTTGTTAAACGTGAGCATAAAACCATTGACAGAGTTAAAGAACGTTTTGTCGAAGAAGGCTTGAACGCTGTCTTGCAACGAAAGCCCTCAACAAGAATATTTCAAACAATGGTTGATGGAGATCTTGAAGCCCACTTGATTGCCATGAGTTGCTCTGAACCTCCTGTTGGTTACAAGGGGTGGACTCTGCGGCTTTTGGCAGTTAAGGCTGTTGAGTTGGAGTATGTTGATCAGATATCCTATGATACTTAGGGCTTTCTGAACAAACCCTCTTTTTAAAAACATCTCGCGGTAGGGCAAATCTCGCTTCCATGCGCCCAATCCCCTAATCGCTGTAATTTTGGCCTCAAGAGGCTGTGTCGCCCATTTATAGCCATTAAAAACGACATGAAACCTCTAAAACAGCGTAAAAAATGAACCCCCAGCAATTTCTGCAGGTTCATAAACATAACAAGGAGCTTGACGTACAATTTTTTATTCAGTACCGTCAACGATACCACTGCGGCGAGTGCGTCGATGCTTCTCAGATTTCTGCCGACATAACCAAGTTGTTGACGAATAGCATTGCGAATTTTTTTTGCTGATTTCACGCGAAGCTTGGCGACACTCAAAAATTCTTTCCGTGCTGTTTGCCGATATGTGCGTGGCTTTTTCAGCCCTTCAGGAGCATGAACATAGAGCTTATCGATGATCTGTTCCGTTTTTTCCCGCGCATCATTGAGCAGGCCAAGATCCGTCGGAAAACGGATATCAGCCGGGGCGCATGTGGCATCAAGAATCAGTTTGCCCTTGTTTGCTGGCGGCGCAATTGGGAGTGAACAAGTTGCTGCTGCTTCATTCACCAGCGGCTCTTCAGGAGTTGGTTCCGAACACCGTGGGTCAGGCTGTACTGATTGTTCTGACTGTTCTGACTGTTCTGAGGTTGGTTCCTCAGATACTGCCTCAGTGACCACTGGCAGCGGCTCTGGCCCTACTTCGAGCGACTGTGCTACAAGCAGTGTCTTTGGAGCTATTTCTAAGTCTATTGACTCTTCTGAAGCAGAACTCTTGGGGGCAGATGCGTTACTGCTATCTTCTTGTTTTTTAACCAATTGCTCACGATCATCAAGTATTTTGCGATACTGTTTGCGAAGATTCTCGCTCACATTTGCAATATCAATCGATGTGATGCGTTTGCGAAAATGGGTCATCAATGAAGAATCGAATGGCACTTCATTTTGAAACCGCTTAAGTCCTATAAAAAATTGCAGATAAGGGTTTTCCTGGATCTGAAAAACAGTTTCTTCATCCGTAATGCCTAAGGTCTCCTTGATAATCAATGAGCCCAGTGCGGAACGAACACTCAACGCAGGCGAGCCATTCGCCGCAGTAAAATTATTGGCATAAATCTCTTCTGCAGCAAACCATGGAACGGTATTGGCCAACTTTACCCAACGATTTTCGGCATCCAGTTTGCCACCAAATGGCAGGTAAAAATCATCAACTAACGTGAGCTGCTTGAATTTGCGCTTATACATTATTTTTCAGGTGCAAGGGTTTTGGGCTATTTTCTCCATTTTCCTTGCACCAATATACAAATAATATTGACTTAATCAAATATAAAATATAGCTTTAAGACTTTTTCAGCAGGCCCTATATAGAGAGCAGTCGGGAAGGATGGAATTGATGAATTATAATGATGAGCATGATGACCGACACAGAAATCAGGGTCAAAGGCATTCAAATTCTTGCCCAATATCTGGGTGATATTGAAATGGAGCGTTTTATCGCGCTGATTCAACGAGAACCTTTTGACTATACCCAGTGGCGAGGGAGCATGGAGCAAGTTCACTCAATGTGCGCAAGAAGATGGGAGCGCATGGCATTGGTAAAATCTACGGGCAAGAGTCAAACATCACCACCTACAACCTGGCGCGCATGAACATGCTGCTGCACGGGGTGAAAGATTCGGAGTTCGAGATTTTCCACGGCGATACGCTGCTCAACGACTGGGATATGCTGCGCGAAGCCAACCCGGCAAAAAAGAGACAGTTTGATGCCGTCGTGGCCAATCCCCCCTTCAGTTACCGTTGGGAACTCACGGATGCCATGGGCGATGATGTGCGCTTCAAGAACTACGGCCTGGCCCCCAAATCGGCCGCCGACTTTGCCTTTTTGCTGCACGGCTTCCACTACCTCGCCAAAGAGGGCACCATGGCCATCATCCTCCCCCACGGTGTGCTCTTCCGTGGCGGTGTGGAGGAACGCATTCGCACCAAACTGCTCAAAGATGGCCACATCGACACCGTTATCGGCTTGCCCGCCAACCTCTTTTTCTCCACCGGTATTCCGGTCTGCATTCTGGTGTTGAAAAAATGCAAAAAACCCGACGACGTGCTCTTCATCAACGCCAGCGAACACTTTGAGAAAGGGAAACGGCAAAACCGGTTGCGGGAGGATGATATCGAGAAGATTGTTGACACCTATCAATTCCGCTGTGAGGAGTTGCGTTACTCTCGACGTGTAACGATGGATGAAATTGAAACCAACGGCTACAACCTGAATATCTCACGATATATCAGCACCGCTCAAGAAGAGGTAGAAGTTGACCTTCAAGCTGTCAATAGTGAGTTGGTTGAGATTGAACAGAAAATTGTTGATGCCACCCGGAAGCATAATGAGTTTCTGAAGGAGCTTGGGCTACCGTTTTTGCCGATTGGCAATTAGGGAACTTTAGCAGTCCCGGGTGACAAAAAAGGATGTGTTTCATCAGAAAGAGATTTTCAGGCCACCCGTGCAATAAAAGTCATTTCCACCCGGTTGCGCAATTGTCTGCGACAGATTCAGCATGATTGAGATTGTGCTTGTCAGATTGGCATTGGAGCCAGTAGCGAGGCGGACGAAAGCATGGTTCGATGCGCCAGTCGCGGTCCACGAATTGACGATCAGGGGCGCAGAGGTAGCACTGTATTGGATGACTCGGTCTGAACCCTCGAAATTGTTTTCGACGGTGACGTTCAGATAGGAGTCGAGCTTCTTGCTTCCAAGGTCGAAAGCGCAGCGAGCCTGTGCACCCAAACTACCGAGCACGGTTTTGGCGGTTTGCTCGTTCAGACTGAGAGTGAGAACCGGATCACCAGTTTCGCTGTAACCGTTAACATGCGCCTGAACATAGGTGAGCCCTGCAATTGGTCCGAATTTCACGGACGGCGCGACGTCAAAAAGATAGCCACCTTTATCCTGAAAGTAGGATAAAGCGCACACTATTTGCAGGGCACTCCCAGATATTCCAGGAACAACCTGTCTCTCTGTACTGATTCGGTAGACCAACGGTAGTTGCCCATGGCTGTTTGCACTTGGGTCGTC
>Ga0194037_1002035_pt1 | contig 13931 bp, 15 predicted proteins | sample JunL306m_MetaG_FD_148653 | JGI IMG/M metagenome (GOLD analysis project Ga0194037, IMG submission 148653) | Anoxic zone freshwater microbial communities from boreal shield lake in IISD Experimental Lakes Area, Ontario, Canada - Jun2016-L304-6m | ecosystem: Environmental > Aquatic > Freshwater >...
CTTCACAAGAGCCACACCAAAGATGTCGTAGTACACTGGCCCGATGGTCACCAGACCAAAGGCATTGAAAAGCACATCGAGGATTTGAAATACATGTGGACGTTTGCGCCCGACAACCGAATAAAGGAGCACCCGGTCCGGTTTGGCACTGCAGACGGCCAGTGGACGGCCGTGACCGGTTGGCTCGAGGGTACTTTCACGAAGCCGATGGCTGTTGCGGATGGAAAATTTATTCAGCCGACTGGTAAGGCCTACCGCATCCCGATGGCGACTATAGGCCATTGGAACAAGGATGGGATCATGTTCGAGGAATACCTTTTCTGGGACAACGGCGAATTCATGAAACAGATTGGAGTAACGCAGTAAGAACGCGGGCGCTCATTTGAATCTCTATGGGATGTATTCCCCGATGCTTTGCTTTGTGAAATAATCAATAAAAAGTGAATTCATACCCCGCAGCAGAGCTGCGGGGTAGTTGATTCTCCGATAGCTCATCAAACCCCCGAAAATCCTGCATCGCAGCACCGTTTTTATTTCCTCTGATTTCCTGGTTGCTCTCGCTAACGCTTATACCTTTACAGCCATCAAGAAAGTCAAGCTGCACAGCAGAACAAATGAAGAGTGTAAATGCCCGTATTCCTAAGCAAGGAATTTTGTATTTGTCACATCAGCAGCCTTGTAATATGTGCGTCCAGGAAGAAGACATATCATATTGTTGTAAAGATTTTATATATAGCCCTGAAATTTGATTGAGAATACCATTTTGATGCCACACAGTTATGAAATATTCAGTTGCTATACGTAAAGATTTATCGGTCTTTAAAATAGAAGAAGGTGCATTTGACCTCCGCCATGGGGAAGCATTTAACGATGCAGTTGAGGATCTTCTTGGCAAAGAACAAAGCAAACACCTGATCATCGATTTTTCTCTTGTCAAAGCCATTGATACCACGGTAATCAACTCTATACGGTTTGCTCAACAATGCGCCAACAAGAATGGTGGGGTGGTCATATTCGTATCTCTCTCAAAACAAATCAAGGATCTGTTACAGCTTCAGCAAATGGAGAAGCAACTTTATATTTATTCTTCCGCTCATGAGGTGATGTCTCTTATTGCTCCGGATGCTAAAGGGAAAAAGGCTGCCCGCGCCAAGAAAATAATGCACGGCGATGACATTATTGATGAACTCGCTGAGCTGGAAGTTATTGCCATACCAGACATTCCTGATGCTGCGCTTCACGAGGAGCTTCAAGAACATGATGATGATGATCTTGATGAGGAAACTGATGTTCCTCTTCAGGAATCCGATGAGTCTGAAGAATCCTATTCTTCAACTGCTAAAGAGCCCGCCTCAAAGAAAAGAGGTCGACCCAAAAGAACCGATACTGAGAGTAAGGAAAAGGAATGATTTGCGGTTAGTCTTGTCGGAACTTGAAAAAAAAAGGCAAACATGGTACCGTTTGCCTTATTGCGATTTTATAGATGCCTGATGCTATTGTACCACAAAGTGAGCTCGTCTGTTCTGAGCCCAGGCGTCTTCATTATGGCCCATGGCAAAGGGTCTTTCCTTGCCAAAACTGACGGTATTCATACGTTCTGGTGCAACACCCATATGCATGAGGTATTCCTTGGCGCTGATTGCCCGGCGCTCACCAAGAGCCATATTATACTCACCGGTGCCTCTTTCGTCACAATGTCCTTCGATGACAACCTTATTTGATGGATTTTCACTAAGCCAGTGGGAATTGGCTTGAAGCTGATCCCGGGCATCCATACGGATGTCAGATTTGTCGAAATCAAAAAATATATCACCGAGATGTGTCGTAGAAACTGATTGTGCAGGTGGCTCAGTCATTGGTCTGGACGATTCTACTGCGGGCTTCTGTGCACAACAGGCACCGATAAAAAGCAAGCCTGGAACAAATAGGCTTCTCACGAAAAGTAAATTGTTTTTCATGGTTCCACCGTTGATTTTGTCGTTGTCAAAAGATTACGTCAGTCTTTAAAATCTTCAACAATTGAATCTTCAGCTTCAAACCAGTCATCTTTATCAGCCCAGAGGTTTTTTCCTTTTTCCTCCCAGCGGTAGTAGGCTGCAAGTCTGATCTGTTCCTCTTTTTGTTCCTGTGTTAATTCGGAGTTTGCTTTTTTTTCTGATTTTTTATGTCCGGATGATTTGTGTGACATGGCTGTTCAATTGTAGTTAGTCGGATTAAAACCATTCGTTTAAACGGGTATAATTTTTGTACACAGTTCTTACTTCACCGTAATATCTTTTCCCTTTTTTGGTTCAGCTGCTTTTTTAGGAACCTTGATTTTAAGCACACCATTATCGTAATATGCCTCGATGTTATCAGCGTCGATATTCTCACCTACAGTAAAGCTCCTGCTCAGACTTCCCCAAGAACGTTCGGTACGGTGATATTCTTTTGTTTTCTCTTCCTCACACTTGGTTCTTTCGGCACAGATGGTCAGTACATCATCTTCCATCGAAACCTTGATATCCTCTTTTTTGATACCAGGCATATCTCCCTCAATGAAAATAGCAGTGTCATCTTCACTGATATCCACTTTAAAGGAAGGTGCCACAATGGAAGCAACAAATGGTGACACGTTATCATTAAAAACGCTCTCAAACAGTTTCATTGGATCCCGTTTAAAAATTGTCATTGACATGATAGCATCTCCTGTTTTTGTTATAGGTTTTTTCCCGTTTTGGTTGGCAAGAACAAACGAAACAATAAAACGTAAATGAAACGTCAAGACAGAAAGAAAAATTCCCTTAAAATTTTGCTTATCTGCTTTTAAATTACAAATGCTGAAGTTTTACGACTGGGTGAAGTGTAATATATCGGTAACAGTTGGCAGGAGTGACGCCTTTTCACCAGTCCGAAGTAGAAAAGTGCCTGCGGTCGGTATTCAACAACAGGCACTCAAGTAAGCATGTAATGAGGGAAGCCTCAATGTGGGGTTATCTCAGGCTTTTTTGACGAATTCCGATTTCAATTGCATAGCTCCAAATCCATCAATCTTGCAGTCGATGTCATGGTCACCGTCGATGAGACGGATGTTTTTCACTTTTGTACCGCCCTTGAGCGCAGATGATGATCCCTTTACTTTGAGGTCTTTGATCACTGTCACGGTATCGCCGTCCTGCAATATATTACCATTTGCATCCTTCCAGACCCTGAGTTCTTTGGACGTATTGTCCGCAGACTTGCTCCATTCATACGCGCACTCTGGGCATATCAGGAGTACCCCATCCTCGTAAGTGTATTCCGAATTGCACTTCGGGCAGTTTGGCAAGTCGCTCATGATGCTCCTTTTTTCAGTTTTTCCAGCAATGAATTTTGCAATAGATTAATAATTTGAGAAAGTGCTCCTGCTAAACTAATTCTCCGTTTTGATTGCTGTAATCATATCGATTTTCGAGTGTTATGATTACGTGTATGTTGACGGGCATGATTTTAAACCATTGTTTTCGGGTTTAACCTTGCCAGCAGCATATCTGAGATCGAACCTCCTGCAGGGACCATAGGGAACACCATATCTTTTTTTTCAACTCTGAAATCAACAAGTACAGGCCCATCATTGTAAGCTAGGGCTTCTTTGATTGCCTGACTCGCGGAATCATTGTTGTCGGCTATCAGCGCTTTGCACCCGAATGCTTCGGCAACTTTAGCAAAATCAGGGTTGCTGTCACCTAGGTCGGTGAAAGAGTATTTTTCCTTATGGAAAAGCTCCTGCCACTGGCGTACCATGCCGAGAAAGCTGTTGTTGATAAGGAAGATCTTGATTGGAATCTTATAGTGAACTGCAGTAACAAGCTCCTGGATATTCATCATGAAACCGCCATCTCCACAGAACAGGACTACAGGACGGTCCTTTATGCCGAAGGCAGCACCGATGGCAGCTGGCAGACCGAAGCCCATGGTGCCAAGTCCACCGCTTGTGATTATAGACCGGGGATTGGTAAAGGTATAATACTGAGATGTCCACATCTGGTGCTGACCGACATCAGTTACAACTACAGCATGACCTGCAGTTTGTTTTGAGACCTCATCGATTACAAATTCGGTTTTCAATTTCCCGTCCTCGTTGGTGTATGACAGAGGGCACTTCTCTCGCCAAGTTTCGATCTCTTCCAGCCAGGGAGACAGGTTTTCGACACTCTTGGGCATTTCTTCAAGGAGTGTCGAGAGAAAGTGTTTTGCATCGCCGACGACGGGCAGTTCAACCTTTATATTTTTATCAACATTGGTAGGATCAATATCATTGTGAATCTTATATGCCTGCGGTGCAAATGTGTCGATTTTTCCGGTAACACGATCGTCAAAGCGTGCACCAACAGCAATAAGGACATCACAGGCATTTACTGCCTGATTAGACCAATAGGTTCCATGCATTCCGAGCATGCCCATGCTGAGTGGGTGAGTGCCCGGGAATGCCCCAAGCCCTTGCAGCGTCATAGTGACAGGTATATTATATTTAATGGCGAATGTTCGTAGCTCTTCGCAAGCTTCAGCGCTGATGACCCCCCCCCCGACATAAAACAGAGGTCGTTTGGCTTTGGCAATTTTATGTGCCGCTTTTTGCACCTGGTTTATGTGGCATTTAACTGTTGGTTTAAATCCGCGGATTTCAACTGTCTCAGGCCATTGGAAATCACATGATGCATTCAGGACATCTTTCGGCATGTCGATAAGTACCGGGCCGGGTCTGCCGTTTGTTGCAAGAAAAAATGCCTTGCGGATTGTTAAGGCAAGTTCTTTGACATCCTTGACAAGGAAATTGTGTTTTGTTATCGATCGGGTAATGCCGACGATATCTGCTTCCTGAAATGCATCGTTACCGATCAGGGTGCTTGGTACCTGTCCTGTAAAGACCACCATTGGTGAGGAGTCCATATAGGCATTGGCGATACCGGTGACCGTGTTTGTGGCACCTGGTCCGGAGGTGACAAGGACAATCCCCGGTTTTCCTGTTGCACGGGCGTAGCCTTCCGCCATATGTGTGGCCCCTTGTTCATGACGGACAAGAATATGGTGGATGTCTTTAACATCATACAATGTCTCGTAAACTTTCAGCAGGGACCCGCCTGGATACCCGAAAATATATTCAACGTGCTCTCGTCGCAGACATTCAAAAAATATTTCTGAGCCATTGAGAGTTTGGCCTGATGAATGCATAACTTTATTATTTAGGTTCACATGAAATTGTGCTTTTCAGTATTGCCCCGGTATTGGCTGAGGTGACAAGCTGGGCATATCTTGCCAGATAGCCTTTTTTGATTTTTGGTACAAACGGTTTCAGCGCTGCGAGCCGTTCATTGATAACCTCTTCGGACAAGTCTACCGCGATACTCCTGTTGGGAATATCAATGGTTATGGTGTCATTGTTTTTCAGTGCGGCAATCGGACCTTTCTCAGCAGCCTCAGGAGAAATGTGACCGATGCAGGCGCCTCTCGATCCTCCGGAGAACCTTCCATCGGTAATGAGAGCAACTGATTCGCCAAGACCTCTGCCCATTATAGCGCTGGTGGGAGAGAGCATTTCCGGCATTCCGGGGCCGCCTTTCGGTCCTTCATATCGAATGACCACTACATCACCGGCTTTTACATCACCCTCCATAATGCCTTTTATGGCATCGTCCTGAGAGTCGTATACCTTTGCCGGGCCGGTGTGTTTCATCATTTCCGGACAGACAGCGCCGGTTTTGACAACGGCCCCCTGCGGAGCAAGATTCCCGTACAGAACAGCAAGACCGCCTGTCAATGAATATGGGTTTTCAATGCTCCTTATAACAGAATCGTCCAGGATTTCAGCATCGCATATATTTTCGCCTAGTGTTTTGCCTGTTACAGTAAGTGTTGAAAGATCAAGAAGTCCCTCGATTTTGCTGAGTTCTTTAAGGATAGCCGATACCCCGCCAGCTCGGTCTACGTCCTCGATATGGACAGCCATCGTTGCAGGGCTTACCTTACAGATATATGGTGTTTTTGCAGAAAGTGCATTCAGTTCAGAAAAATCGAATTCAAGTTCGGCTTCATTTGCAATTGCCAGCGTATGAAGGATGGTGTTGGTGCTTCCTCCCATCGCAAAATCAAGCGCGAAAGCATTCAAAAGGGCTTTTCGAGTAAGGATGTCTCTCGGTTTAATGTCCTTGTTTACCAGATCAATTATTCTGCGTGAAGCTTCCTTGACCAGTTCATTACGGCGAGGGTCTACTGCAAGTATTGTGCCGTTCCCTGGCAGGGCAAAACCGAGTGCCTCGCTGAGGCAGTTCATCGAATTGGCTGTGAACATGCCGGAACATGAGCCACAACCTGGGCAGGCGTTGTCCTCTATGGATTCCAGCTCACTGTCGCTGATCGTTCCCGCACTGTACTGACCGACAGCCTCAAAAGCTGAAATAAGGTCAATGGTTTTTCCAGAAGGAGAGTGGCCGGCTTTCATAGGACCCCCTGATACAAAAATAACAGGAATGTTGATGCGGAGTGCAGCCATCATCATGCCGGGGGTAATCTTGTCACAATTCGGAATACAGACAAGTCCATCGAGTCGGTGTGCTTCAGCAACGGTTTCAACACTGTCCGCTATGAGTTCACGGCTTGCCAGTGAGTAACGCATTCCGATATGTCCCATCGCAATTCCATCACAAACTCCTATGGTATTGAATTCAAACGGAACTCCGCCGGCTTTGCGGACTTCTTCTTTTGCGATCTTGCCGAGTTCCTGCAGATGGGCATGACCGGGGATCAGCTCATTATATGAATTGCATATGCCTATAAAGGGCTTTCTGAAGTCTTCATTAGAGACAATTGAGCCTGTCGCTTTCAGAAGACTGCGGTGAGGTGTTTTTTCAAAGCCGGTTTTTATCGTATCTGATCTCATTGCAGTAAAATATTATTTTGGCAATTAAAAGAATTCTTCGAGACTGCCGTTCCCGAAGTCACACAGATAATAGATCTGAAAAGGGATAAAAATGGACTTGGGACCGGTTTTGAGTTTAGAGCGTTGAGACGCTCACCAGTGAAATAACCACAGTAACTACTATTCCAATCCTGAAATTGAGGGTGTCAGTAACATTTTCGGCGTAAGTGCCAAAAAAAGATGATTTGATCTGTGCTGATCTACCGCTACAGATGGGGGTGTAATGAGTGAATGCAGACATTGACAACAAGCAAATTTCTTCGGTTTTAAACGAAAATCAAAAATAAATTACATTTATTGTTTTATTAAAACAAACAATAAAAATGTTAAAAATGCGGTGGATATTTACTGTTAATTCTGTAGCGTTACTGTTATATTTTTTAAAGTTTTCAGAGTCCTGTTACGTGTCGTTATTGCGACATAACAAAAAAACAAAACCATGTTGAATCTCCAAGCCCCATTACCTCAGGATTTGCCGGCCTTTTTTTTAACACTGAGTCTTTTACTGCTGTTTGTTCTTCTTGCAGAATTACTGACAAATAAATTCAGTGTCAGTAGCCTGGTGGTTAGAAAAATTATGCATCTCTGCATTGGGGTGGTTATTTTCTTTGTGCCGGGTTATTTTTCCTCCAGCTTTTATCCAGCGCTTACGGCTTTTTTGTTTCTCGTTTTTAATGGGCTCAATATAAGGTTCAAATGGTTTGGATCCTTGCTGGCTGTTCCCGAGGACAATATTTTTCATGCGCCAGCAGTCAGAAGTTATGGATCACTTTTCTTCCCGCTTATTTTTCTGTTACAGGTTCTTTTGTTATGGGAATCTCATAAGTGGATACTGCAGACCTCAATGCTTGTGATGGGGGTCAGTGATTCGCTTGCAGCACTGGTGGGTAGCTCGGTTGGAAAAAAACATATAGAGCATCTGACGAAAAATCCTAAAACCGTTGAGGGTTCGTTGACTATGTTTCTCAGCGGATTTGTTTTGTTAAGTGCCAGTCTGCTGGTGTTCAGTAAGGATTTCAGCGGCGGTCTCGCGGGAAAGTCGGTATTGATGCTTCTTGCGCTTGCGCTGCTTCTTGCAATCGTTGCTACAGCTGTCGAAGCACTTTTGTCTCATGGTCTTGACAATTTCTTTATTCCTCTGTCTATTGCTTATGTGCTCTATGTGCTTGAAATGAACCATACCATCACTCTTGAACGGTTTCTTGTTGGGGGACTCTTTGCTTTTCTTCTCGCTGTATTTTCGATCAAGGTGAAGTTTCTTAATAACAGTGGAGCAACGGCAACATTCCTGCTTGGCACAACTATTTTTGGTATTGGAGGCATGAGCTGGACGGTACCGCTTTTGACGTTTTATCTATTGTCATCAGTGTTGTCGAAACTTGGCAAGAAACGGAAAGCTCAATTTGACCTGGTTTTTGAAAAGGGTTCACAGCGTGATGCCGGTCAGGTTTATGCCAATGGCGGAATAGCCTGGATTTTGATGATTATTTTTTCCCTGACAAACAATCCGGCTATTTTTTTTGCTTATCTCGGAACCCTTGCAGCAGTACAAGCTGATACGTGGGCAACAGAAATTGGTACCATGTGGCCCAATCCAAAGGCCTGGTTGGTTACGAGCTTTAAGGAAGTACCTGTTGGGACTTCCGGAGGTGTTTCAGTACCCGGTACTTCTGGTGCTTTCATTGGGTCTCTTTTTATCTGTGCGAGTGCGATGTTGATTCGTGTCCCGTGGTTGTCGGATTTCGGGTTACTCCAATCATTTCTTCTGATAGGTTTTTCGGGGCTTCTGGCCAGTCTGGTTGACAGTTTTTTCGGGGCAACTGTTCAGGCCCAGTATTTTGACCCAATCCGCGAAAAAGTTACCGAAAGAACTCATAGTATGGCTGCGGATGGACAGCTGGTTGAAAATAGACTGATCAAGGGTACTCCTTTTGTCAATAATGACCTTGTCAATACGCTATGCGCTCTTTCCGGTTCAGCTTTGGCGTACACGGTGATTCAGAATGTGCATTTGTTTTAATGAACTTTAATTACTCTTAACGATATGCTTGACTCTAAACTAGGGATTTTTGGCCTGCTTTCGGACGCTGGACCAGTTGTGTTGTTTGTCCTATTTGTACTGCTCTCATTTTCTATTATTTCGTGGGCAATTATTGCCTTCAAATTTGGTTATGTCCGAAAATCCTTGAAGGAATCAAGAGCATTTCTGGACTATTTTTTTGAAATCTATAATGTTGATAAAGCCTTTACAGAAAGCGAAAACTACAGGAAAGGTTCTCTGCCACGGGTGTTCCGGTCGGGTTATATAGAGTATCGTGCTGTTGGTGATAAGGGCGATACCAGGCAGCTCAGGGCTCGTATTGCCAGGGCAATAAAACGTGAGGCCAACTCTGAGGCCAAAAGGCTGTCATCTCTAGTGCCATTTCTTGCAACTGTCGGAAATACGGCTCCGTTTATTGGGCTTTTTGGAACGGTATGGGGCATTATGACTTCCTTCCATAACATAGGTACTACTCAATCAGCTTCGCTTGCTGCAGTTGCTCCAGGTATTTCAGAAGCACTGATTGCAACAGCAGCAGGTCTTGCAGCAGCTATTCCTGCAGTTATGGCTTACAACTATTTTACACACCAGATCAGTGTAATTGAGCGTGATCTGGAAGAGTTTTCGCCTGAATTTGTTTCTGCATTCATTAACGAACCATAGAGGTAACCAGGGATATGATAACTTCAGGTAAAGGCAGGTTGATGAGTGACATTAATGTAACTCCTTTTGTTGATGTCATGCTTGTGCTGCTGATTATTTTTATGGTAACCGCACCGATGATGACACATGGAGTCAAGGTCGATACCCCTCAGACTACTCATCAAAGGATGGATGTTGATGAGAAAGCGCTTGTGATAAGCATTGATGCCTCAAAACATGTATTTATCAATAAATATCAGTTGAATATTTCAGAGGTGCGCGAAAAGTTACCTACCATTCTTGACGTAAAGCGTACTGGAGATGTTTATCTGAAAGCTGATAAATCTCTTCCATACGGTCTGGTAATGGATGTTATGGCCCAGATCAAGGATGCAGTGATTGAAAAAATCGGTATGGTGACGGAACCGGCACCCTTAAGTAAGACAGGTAGGAAATAGATGAGGCGTATGAAAAAAGATCAGAAGCATATTGATACTGAAAAGAAGTTTTCATTTTGGCTTTTTGCTGCTGCAGCAGGTCATGCTCTGGTGCTTTTGGCCGCAATATATCTCCAGATTCTGGATTTGAACAGTCACGCCAAACCTAAGATTTTCAGTGTCAGCCTGGTTTCCCTGCCAGGCTCTGGTGGTACTCATGAATCAGCTGAAAAGAAAGGAGGAACAGAAGCGATTTCAACTCCGTCTCCTGAGACCGCGCCTCCTCCCGTCAGCAAAAAGATTAGTAAGGAGAAGAAGTCCATACCGCTTCCTGTTCCTCAAAAAGCACCGGTTACTCCAAAGAACCCAAAGAAAGTTATGGTTGAGCCCTTGAAACCAAAGGTCGTTGAGAAACCGGCAGATATCAGCAAGGCTCTGGAGCGTCTCAAGCAAAAAGTTGATAAAAAAAAGCAGCAAGAGCCGCCATCATCTGACAACAGCTTGAGCTCTGCACTCACAGAACTTCAGCAGAAGGTCAAGTCTAAGGGAGAGCCAAGTGGTCAGGGTAGCAGTACAGGACGCGGGAGTAGTTCTGCTACTGGACGTGCTGGTGCAGGAAAAGGGTATGGAGGGGGAGGAACTTCAGCACCATATAAAGCGGAAGTTGCTTCAATTATTATGCAGAATTGGGAGTTTTCAAAATTGTTGCTTAAAAACAGTTCCGGTCTGGAAGTATATGTCCGAATTAATATTCTTGCAAATGGAACAATCAATCAGATAGTTTTTGATAAAAGGGCTCCAAGTGAATATTTGAACAATTCGGTAAAAAAAGCTTTGGAAAAATCATCTCCTTTGCCAGCTCTACCCAAAGAAGAGGGGGCCAGGGATATATGGATTGGATTTGTGTTTACCCCGGAAGGTATCGAAAGGTAATTATATCATAATTGTGCAGGACTGAAAAATCGATGTCTCCAGCGGTGGATAAAAAAGTATATACCCTCATGGGAAAATAGTGGCGAAAACAATATATTTCTGTTAATTGAAATGTATTACGTTGTAACTTGGTTGATGTATAAACTTCACAAAACGTACTGGTCGTTTATGGTGCCAAAACAGAGGAAGTTGTTGTTTATACTTCAAGATGAAAGCCTGTAATGAATCAGGTGTTATAATATTTTTTTCGGAATAAATGTTTTGAAATCAACAATTAAAAAGGGGAAGATATGATGCCAGTTAAACCATTATTAAGGAGTTTGTTTATTCCTGCAGTGCTGTTTCTTGGCGCCTGTTGCAGTGAAAAGCCTGTTGTTGTAGTACCGCCTCCTCCGATTGTTCAACCTGGATTGGGTGATGTTTTCTTTGATTTCGATAAATCTGAACTTCGTGCGGATGCTGTTGAGCAGCTTAAAACGAATGCACATTGGCTACAGGTAAATGCTTCAAGAAAGGTTGTTATCGAAGGTCATTGCGACGAAAGGGGTACCAATGAATATAATATGGCTCTGGGTGAGCGTCGTGCAAATAGAGCTAAGGAATACATTGTTAACCTCGGTGTTGACCCTTCCAGCATGAAGACGGTCAGTTATGGTGAAGAAAGACCATTTGCTCTTGGTCATAACGAAGAAGCATGGGCTCAGAACAGAAGAGCTCACTTTGTAGCTGAATAATATTTTTGTTGTAGAAGAATCCGCGTAGGGGCAACCGCTTTATTGTTTGCCCCTTTTTTATTAACTGTTAAAAGGAATCGATATTTATGAACGTAAAGGTAAACGGCTTGCTTGTACTTGCCTTGATGATGACTGCGGGATGCTCATCTAAAAATGCTGTTAAGCCTACTGATGGTCAGGAAAGTCACCCTCCAGTAACTTCGTCGTTTGATACAACAACACCAGCTGGGCCAACCGGATATGGATTTGACCAGTGGCAGAGAGGCCCTTTAGGTGATGTATTTTTTGAATTTGACAGTGCAGTTCTCAGTTCCGATGCACAGGAACAGTTGAAACAGAATGCAGCATGGTTAGGGAACAATTCAGCAAAGAAGGCTGTTATCGAAGGCCATTGTGACTCAAGAGGCACATCTGAATATAATCTTGCTCTCGGTGAACGCAGGTCACAAAGTGCTAAGGAATACTTGGTAAAGCTCGGTGTAGCATCGTCACGCCTTGAGTCCGTTAGTTTTGGTCAGGAGCGTCCGTTTGATCTTGGACAGAATGAAGAAGCTTGGGCAAAAAACCGTCGGGACCACTTTGTTGTCAAGTAATGATGTGCAACGTTAGACCGGCGATTGATTGAATTGGTAATACTTTTCAATGGCTTATGATCCATAACCTCTTTTATTGAACTATGAATACAAAGCTTAAACCTTTTCTTTACTTGCCGGTTCTGGTATTATCTGCCTGTGCATCTAAACAGGACCTTTATGTTGTTGAAGATGACGTCCGGAAACTGAAGACTGAATCTGAGACTATTAAAACCCAGTCTGCCGGATCTTATTCGGATGTTCAGCAGGTTCGCGATGAGATAGCTCGATTGCAGGGCAGTATGGAAGAAGCCTCCCATAAAAACAGTCAGACCTTTGCACGTCTCGGTATGGAAGATTCTCTGATGGTGCACAAGATCGACGATCTGGAGTCAAGACTGCTGAAAATTGAGCAGTATCTTGGAAATGATAGAAAGGAAAAGTCTGCTTTATCAACGAAATCTCAGACTGACGTTGTTGACGGCACTAAATTAGATGCAGCGAAAACTTCCGTAGCTCTTGACGATGCTGCATTGCTCAATGAAGGACTGGAAAGACTTGGTAAAAATAGTTATACCTTGGCCAGGGAAAGTTTTTCAGCGCTTTTGAAGACGTATCCTAAATCGAAATTGGTTGACCAGGCACAGTTTAATATTGCTGAAAGCTATTTTGCGGAGAAATGGTATGAAAAAGCTATTCTTGAATATCAGACTGTCATAGCTAAATATACCAAAAGCAGCAAGCGTCCTTCTGCGCTCTATAAGCAGGCACTTTGTTTTGAAAAAATTGGCGATACTGTTAATGCAACATCAAGATTCAAGACGCTGATCAATGCTTATCCGGCATCACACGAAGCCAGTTTAGCACGCAAAAAATTAAAATAGTTCAGCTGAAACATTGTTTTGTAATACTGAAAGCCCAAGGAACTTGGGCTTTCAGTATTACAGGTAAAAAGGGGAAATCCGGATTAAATTATAATTGCCATGCAGCTTTAAGATACATGGCAATTAATAAAGAAAATCGTTGGTCAATACAGAGCTCTATAAGGCTCTTATTTGAAAAACTCATTCAGTGTATAGGTTCGTCTATCAATCTCGACGCAAAGCTGTCTGTGCAATGAATCATAAAAAACAGGGATATCTCTCATTGTCCACTTGACACCACGGTTGTCAAAATCAATGACATAACGGTTTTCATTGTCAAGCACTTTTTTCTTCAAATCAATACCAATATCAGGCTGTGTTGTCAAAACATAAAGTTCTATCTCACCGGAAATTAATTTATTAATCATTTCTGTGGTTGGAGATAACTTTCTACGTCCTGAAGCAGGGCTGATCTGGATCTGGAGCCTGTTATTGTAATCTCTTTTTGCAGAGGTTATAAAATATTTCTCAACTTTATGAACCGCATTGCCTGACCATGGCCCTGAAGTACTGTCTCTGACTTGGTTTGTGCCGGTGAAAGGACGGCTGAGCTGAGGTTGCATTGTTTGCACGGTTAAATTTTGCAAATATAACACACTCCGGTGTTCTGCCTTCAATAAAGTATAAGTTAGCAAAACAAGGTTAAATAACAAAGGGATTCAAAATGAATCCCTTTGTTATTCAATTATGCAAAACTACACTGGCGGTTAAATGA
>Ga0194037_1002036_pt1 | contig 13926 bp, 3 predicted proteins | sample JunL306m_MetaG_FD_148653 | JGI IMG/M metagenome (GOLD analysis project Ga0194037, IMG submission 148653) | Anoxic zone freshwater microbial communities from boreal shield lake in IISD Experimental Lakes Area, Ontario, Canada - Jun2016-L304-6m | ecosystem: Environmental > Aquatic > Freshwater >...
TTGGGCAATAACGATAAACTTGGAAAACTCACTCTTGACGGTCTTGGGACAACAGCCTTGTCATCGGGCTCTGTAAAGCTTGGAACCCTCACGCTCACAGCCCCGAGCGAGCCCCGGCACTTTGAGCTTTTGTTGAGCACTGCTCAGTTGGGCAACGATACTGTTCCCTCCGTTGGTCTATCGTCGGACAGCATGACGACCGGGGCTGATGGTCACTACCAGCAGCACGACATGATGGTTGGCAAATATACCATGACCAGTGCAAAGGTTTCTGGTACAGCAGAAGCCAGCGCAGCGAACAGTGCTGTTGACCTGCTGGATGCCATTGCCATTCTCAAAAGCATTGTCGGGCTGACGACGCTTGATGCCAGTCAGAAGATTGCAGCCGACTTTGATAATGCCAACGGTGTTGACCTGAATGACGCCATAGGTATTCTCAAGCATGTGGTTGGCTTGACGGCCCCAACCCCGGAGTGGCTCTTTGTAGAGAGTCCAGCTCCAGCATATCATCTTGAGCCGATGACGATTGATGTCACTGCTGATACAACGGTTGATTTGGTTGGTATCCTGCGAGGTGATGTTGACGGAAGCTGGGTTGCCTGAATGAGTTGTACCTTATTGGCATTATCAAGAGCAACGTTAATGGCAGTTGGGCTGCGTATTTTGAACAGCTAAAACTCACATTATTGAATTTCAATTCTTTTACAAAATCGTTTATAGCTATGCCCGTTTTGATCTTATCTTCTATCAGGTCGACCCGTATCATTTGTTTCTTTTACTGAAAGATGTTTCGCGGATTATCGAAGTATAGCCAATAAAGGAATGCAGAGTTTCAGAGGTTTTCTGCTCAAGGAGTTTTATCACATTTTCCGTGACCGCAGAACGGCGGCCATTCTTTTCGGGATGCCCCTTATCCAGTTGCTTCTCTTTGGTTTTGCCATTCGCAACGAGATTCAGGAGGTCAATCTCGGCATATACGACCAGTCGCATGATGCTGTTACCCGGGAGATTACTGACAAGTTTGCCTCATCGGGCTACTTTGTCATGACGCAGGAACTGCACTCCACAGCGGAGATTGAGCATGCGTTTGCGGAGGGGAGCATTGCCGAAGCGATTGTTTTCGAGCCGGGCTTTGCTGCCCGAATGATACGGGAGGGGAGGGCGAATGTGCAGGTGTTGACCGACGGATCGAACCCCAATGTCTCGAAAATCATCACCGGCTATACCGCTTCAGTGTTGCAGGATTACCGGAACGCTTCATTCAGGACAGCGGAGGTGGGGGTAGAGGCAGTGCCGCTCATGATGTTCAACCCTGAGCTTAAAAGTGTCAACCTTTTTGTGCCGGGTTTGATGGCGCTTATTCTCATGCTGGTCTCCGCGCTGATGACCTCCATCAGCATTACTCGTGAGAAAGAGAGCGGTACCATGGAGGTGCTGCTGGTCTCATCACTCAGGCCGGTGGAAATCATCATCGGCAAGGTTGTGCCCTATTTTCTGCTCTCTTTCGTCAACGTGGTGACGGTGGTGGCGCTCGCATCGATTGTCTTCGGCGTGCCCTGTAGGGGAAGTGTAACGCTGCTCATACTTGAATCGCTGCTTTTTATTGTCACAGCGCTTTCGCTCGGCATCTTCATCTCCACCATTACCAGCTCACAGCAGGTGGCCATGATGATCTCCCTCGCAGGTCTGTTGCTGCCGACCATCCTTCTTTCTGGCTTTATTTTTCCCGTGGCGAGCATGCCGTTGCCTCTGCGGATGATCAGCAACCTCATTCCGGCAAAATGGTACCTGATCATTGTCCGGGGGATCATGCTGAAGGGGACAAGCTTCGGTTATATCTGGAAAGAGACACTTGTGCTTGCCGTGATGGCAACGGTGCTGATGGCGGCAAGTATCAAAAAGTTCAAGACAAGGCTTTAAGAGCGGTAAACAGGGGAGTGACTGATGCGTACGATATGGTTTCTGGTACAGAAAGAGTTCCTGCAGATATTCCGCAATCGGGGCATGCTGCCGATCATCATTATCATGCCCTTTATCCAACTGGTGATCCTCTCCAATGCGGCCACTTTTGATGTCAAAAAAGTGCCGCTGCACCTGCAAGACAGGGATCGTTCTACTCTCTCGGAAAAACTGGTGCATCGATTTACTGCCGCCGACTATTTTCGCCTGACAGGCTACTCCTTTTCTGATCGAGAGAGCGTCGATGAGTTGCTCAGCCGGAGCGCCGATCTTGTGCTTGTTATTCCACACAACTTTGAGCGCGACCTTACCACAACCGGCCACGCCCAAGTGCAACTGATGATCAACGCCGAAGACGGCTTTTCAGCCGGCGTTATCCAGGCGTATGCCAGTGAGATTATCGGAACCTTCAATCGCGAGGAGCTTCCAAAATCAGGATTCAACGCCACCGTTCAGGCTCCTCCAGAGATCGGCATCATCTCATCAGGGTGGTACAATCCCGAACTTGAGTATACCCACTACATGGTGCCGGGCATCCTCGTCATTCTTGTCACTCTTATCGGTCTTTTTCTCTCCGGCATGAATGTGGTGCGTGAGCGTGAGATCGGCACTATAGACCAGATCAACGTTACCCCGATCAAACGCTACCAGTTCATCACCGGCAAGCTCGTCCCATTCTGGATTATCGGTCTTGTGGAAATGAGCATCGGTCTCTTGATTGCCCGACAAATCTTTCATGTTCCGATGCTTGGCGGTTACTGGCTGATTTACCTTGTTTCAGCGATCTATATGCTCGTAGTGCTCGGAATGGGGCTCTTTATTTCCACCATCACCGAAACCCAGCAGCAGGCTATGTTTGTGGCATGGTTTTTCATGGTCATCTTTACTCTGATGAGCGGTCTCTTTACCGCTATCGAAAGTATGCCTCATTGGGCACAAACCATGACACTGCTCAACCCTGTCCGCCACTTCGTCGACATCATGCGCCGCGTCATGCTGAAAGGTTCAGGATTGATGGAGATCCGGGCGCAGTTGCTGTGGCTGGTCGGCTATGCCGTGGTGATGGTGACGCTGGCAGTGAACCGGTATCGCAAAGTGGCGTTGTGAGTGGTGGTCATTTTCGTTACTGCCGGGAGACTACGGTTGATCAGACGTGCTCAATGGAGGTATGATTGGAAATTTCGGAATTGGTGGTGCATAAATCAGTCAGCGAGAGATGGTGAACATTATCATTGCCAGTCAGGCGCGCAAAGTCACGGAGCTCTTCGGTGACGGCTTTGAAAAAGTTTGCGACGCGGATGGCGGATTTATCGACATCCAGACGGGAACGAAGGGCTGGATCCTGCGTGGCGATGCCGACAGGACATTTGCCGGTATTGCAGATACGGTACTGCTGACAGCCTGCAGCCATCATGGCCGCAGTGCCGACAGCTATGGCATCAGCCCCCATTGCCAGCGCCTTGGCGAAGTCTGACGAGGTGCGCAGACCGCCGGTAATAATCAGGGAAACGGTATCGGCCCCTCTCGAATCAAGTGTTTTTCTTGCTCTTGCCAGAGCGAAAATGGCTGGTATTGACGTAGCGTTTTTGACAACCTTGGGAGAGGCACCAGTTCCACCTGCGCGACCGTCAATAGTGATGAAATCCACACCAGCATAGAGAGCTCTATCGATATCTTTTTCGATATGGCCAGCCGCAAGCTTGATGCCAATCGGTTTCCCTCCGGTTCTCTGTCGCAAATGAGTGACGGTGGCTTTCAGATCCTCTTTTGTGTGGATGTCGGGGAAGCGCGCCGGACTGATGATATCCTCTCCTTCCCGACATTCCCGGATTGCAGCGATTTCAGGGGAGACCTTGTTTCCCGGAAGATGTCCCCCCATTCCCGGCTTTGCGGATTGTCCGATTTTGATTTCCACGGCATCGACCAGCTTCAGGTTCTCGTCGGTGACACTGTATTTGTTGGGAACATATTCGAAAATGTAACGGTAGGAGGCCTCAAGTGATTCGGGCAGAATCCCCCCTTCACCCGAGCACATAGCTGTTTTAGCCAGCGCACTGCCTTTGGAAAGAGCAAGTTTTGCCTCTCTCGACAGCGCACCGAAAGAGATATGGGAGACAAAAACCGGGGTTTCGAGCATAAGTGGAAAGACTGCGGCGGGGCCAATCAGCGTTTGTGTGACAACCGGCTCTGTTTTGTTGAGCGGCATTTTGGCAAGCTGTGCACCTTTAATGAGGATTTCATCCCAGGAGAAGGTGGGAATCCGGGTCCGCATCGGTTCGATAATCGACTCTCCCGTCATGGCAAGACGGTGGATATCGGCCATGTTGACCTCGAAATTATCCGCCAGCCGTCGCCATTCCGCCAGGTACTCTTCTCCCGAATCGGTTTCAACGCCAATCGCGGCGGCTACTGGCAGGTTGGATGCTGCAAGGCTGAAACTCTCTTTGCCTGAGCCGCAGACAGGACATGTCCACTCATTCGGGAGAGCCTCCCATGCCACAGATTCGTTATTTTCATCGTAGATATACAAGCATAGACCACATTGCCATTTTGCCATAAGAATCGGTCGATGAAATGATTACTGCGAAAAACGATTGTTTGTTAAAATAGGCATCTTTTCCTGACCTCAATCAGGAAAAGATGCTCGGTGGTCTAAAAAATAACCCAGGCAAGCACTCCCAGTACTCCCAACCCTATCAACGTCCCGGTACCATTGCCATCATGGCCGCCGCCTGCATAGGGGTCTGCGCCGGTGGTGAAGTCGTAAGAGGTCGTTCCTGCGTAGCTGTTTTCTGCAAGATCATGGATTGACCCATCAGCAACGGTAACGTAGTAGTGCGTACTGTAAGCCAGATCATGAGTTGGGTTGATCGTCAATGTGCTGCCCGATACCGTAACCGTTGCGCTTGTTACATCATCAGAGCTGGCAACAACCGGACCTGTCGGCGAACCGGTGTGGATGGCTATTGTGCCAGAACCAGGATGAACAGCCTCATTGAAGGTAAGCACAACATCATTCCCCACACCCACGCCTGTCGCTCCACTACCCGGGCTGAACGTTCCCACCGTCGGCTTCACAATATCCTGCGTGAGTTTATCAGCAAACTGGAAGTTATGGACATTGGTGACCGTATCAGTACCATCACGCCCCGCGATTTTGTCGGTAATCGTATACGTGTCAGTAGCCGCATTATAACTGACATCGTAGTCGGCTATATTGCCACTGAAGACGGCTGTATCACTACCACCTCCACCAACAAGAGTATCATTACCCTTGCCGCCTTCAAACCTGTTGTCGACACTGTTACCGATAATGGTATCAGCGAAGTCGCCTCCAATAACATTTTCAATACTGACAAGTGAGTCAGTACCAATTCCGGCAGCATCACCACCAGCAGTAGTGCCTGCTGTGCCATTAAGTAAATCAACCGTAATGCCAGCATGGGCAGTGAGGTACATGATGGTATCAAGGCCAGTACCGCCAGTGATGGTTTCGTTTTCAGGGCCTCCGATAAATCCGGCACCATCAGCGAACTGGAAGTGTTCGATGTTGAGGAGCGTATCCGTACCGTCACGATCTGCGCTCTTGTCTGCAACGGTGTAGGAGTGTGTCGTTGCATCGTAGCTGATAGTGTAGTCAGCGTAATTTCCGCTGAACACTGCCGTATCCGTACCGGAGCCGCCATCCAGTGTATCGTTGCCCTTGCCGCCGGTAAGGCTGTTGTCGGCACTGCTGCCGATCAGGGTATCAGCAAAGTAGCTTCCAATAACATTCTCAATATTGATCAGAGTATCATTTCCGATTCCGGCATCGCCACCTGGTGTTGAGGTTGCTGTCCCTTGACTCAAATCAACCGTAATGCCCGCGAGTGCGGTGAGGTAAGTCACCGTATCAATACCAGCGCCACCGGTCATTGTTTCGTCTCCAGAGGCTCCCTGGAACTGGATCGCGTCGGCGAACTGGAACCTTTCTACATTGCTGAGCATATCTGTTCCATCACGATCCGCTGTCTTGTCCTGAATCGTCCATGTGTTTGTCGCCGCATCATAGCTGGTGGCATAATCAACCGCATTACCGCGGAACACCGCAGTATCTATTCCGGTACCGCCATCCAGCGTATCGTTGCCGGCGCCTCCCGTCAGGGTATCGTTGCCAGCACCTCCCTCAAGCTTGTTGGTTGCATCGCTTCCGATAATGATATCATCCCAGGCGCCGCCAACAATGTTCTCAATATCAAAAAGGATATCGGTGCCAATGCCTGCCGCATCATTGCCAGCCGTTGATGTTGCAGTGCCAGTAAGAAGATTAACCGTAACCCCTGCATGTGCATCAGTATACAACGCGGTATCGATACCATTGCCCGTATCCATAATACCGCCGATATAGTCCCCGCCATAGAGCGTGTCATTACCGCTGCCGCCAACGAGCGTATCATTGCCATCACCACCGCTGACAATATCATTTCCAGCATCACCGTAGAGCAAATCATTGCCACCATGTGAACCAATGGTATCATCGCCTCCACCACCATACAGCGTATCATCTCCCTCACCAAGCACAATCCACTGGCTGGCACTGTCACCAATAACAAAGTTATTTCCAGTACCACCCGTAAGCTGCACTGCCCCGATAACGATAGCAAATTCAACGTTGTTAAAGTTGAGAACCGTGCCTGATGGCAGGTTCCGGGCATCGACAACCAGTGCTTCCTGACGATTTGGATTACTCGTACTGTTCTCTCCTGAAACGACGATGGGATCAACTGAGGCAACCGTATTAACAGCATCTTTACTGAACGTGATGGTACGCACGGTCACCTGCTGCTGATCTGCAACCGTAGGCACGTATGCATCAATTCCGGTGTCCAGAATATCATTGAAAACGACGGTATCACTAACTTTCGGCTGTGATGCATCGATAAGCTGCTGGCGCAGGGTTGCAAGGGTACTTTCGGTAGAGTGCTGTTCAGAAAAACCAATACCAACAGGAACCGATACCTCAACAAGAGGAACTTCAGGTCTGTCATACCCAAGCGAAATGAGCCCACCGGTTTTGTAGACACTGACGGTCGTTGCTGTTCCGTCTGCACTGAAAACATTAAAAACATCACTATAGGTGGTGCCAGGAGTGAACTCCAGCGCTGGATCAAACGTATAACTCCAGACTCCATGCGCGTCAAGCATAAAGGTACCGTTGGTTCCATGAGTACCCGACTGGGTCACAAAAGCAGGCGATGGTGTGTCGGCGTCACGAATAGTCAATGTGCCTCCCGTTGAGCGAAGCGTGCTGCTTTCAGGCAAGGTAGAGATAACCGATGAAAGCACTGCCGGGTCATCAACACCCGTCACGGTTACCGTAATCACCTGCCCGGTACCATCTGCCGTCGATACCGTGATACTGTCGGTATAGTCGACGCCTCCAAGAAACCAGGTATGAGCACTATTCGCCGTATAATTCCAAACTCCATTGGTGCCGATGCTGAACTTGCCGTAGCCATTCGTACCGGCAACATCGGTCTGTGCTACAAAGGTCGCCGGGCTGTCCACATCAGTCAGCAGAAGAGTGCCGGTAGCTGTCAGTGGCACACTGGTTTGCGTCAGGTGTACCGTGCTTGTGCCGCCGACAACCGCCGCGTCGTTTGTACCCGCAATCGTCACCATCACCACCTGCTCTGTTCCGTCTGCCGTCAAGGCCGTAAAGCTGTCAGTATAGTCCATAGCAGACGCAAACTCGTTGTGGGCACTGTCGGTCGTGTAGCTCCAGATGCCCTCACTACCAAGAGTGAAGTGGCCATAGCCGTGGTTGCCCGCCACATTCGTCTGCGCTACAAAGGTCGCCGGGCTGTCGAGATCGGTGGCAACAAGCGTGCCCGTAGCAGTCAGGACAGCATCAGTCTCGGTCAAGCTGGCGGTACTCGCGCCGGTAATGACCGCGCCACTGTTGCTGCCCGCAATCGTCACCGTGACAAGCTGTGGCGTTCCGTCAGCCGTGGTTACAGTCAAGGTGTCAACGTAGTTTTCGCCAAGAACAAATTCACCATGTGCACTGTCTGTGGTGTAGTTCCACACTCCATTCGTGCCGACACTGAAGTGGCCGTAGCCATGCGAGCCAGCCACATTCGTCTGCGCAACAAAAGTCGCCGCGCTGTCAACGTCAGTAGCCGAGAGCGTTCCGGTTGCGGTGAGTTCTGTTTTTCCCTCTGTCAAACTGGCGGTACTGGTGCCGGTAATAACTGCTGCATCATTTATCCCGGCAATAGTCACCATAACAACCTGCTGCGTACCATCTACTGTGGTAACGGTAATGCTGTCGGTGTAGTTGGTGCCGCCTGCAAATTCATGGTGTTCTGTGTTCGCCGTGTAGTGCCAGACTCCGTCGGTACCAATACTGAACCTTCCGTAACCGTGATTGCCCGCCACATTCGTCTGCGCAACAAAAACCCCCGGACTATCGACATCAGTCACGGAGAGTGCACCTGTTGCCGTGAGTACTGCGTTGGTTTCCGTCAGGCTTGCCGTGTTGGTGCCGGTAATAACAGCCGCGTCGTTAGTTCCCGTTACTGTTATCACCACATCTTTTGAGGCAGTACTACCCTGACCATCATCAAAGGTGACAGTATAGATTGCCTTCAGTGTTTCATTCTTTGCCAAAAAGTCAAATGTTGCATCTGGTGCACTGAAAAACCAGGCCTGTGTTCCACTGCCAGCGCCGGTGCTGTCGACCTTTGTACCTAGGTGGATGGCTGCTGCAAGCGTCTCTTGCTGTGCCTGCGTCAACGTGCCGTTTGACCACTCAAAACTGGTACCTGTTACCGTGATTCCATGCAAGTCTCTCAAATCGGCGTCAGCAAAAGCTATCGAACTACTCACCCTGTCAAGCGCCGCAGAGCCAGTATTCCCAGGGGCTTCAGTGAATGCGCCACTGGCGATAGTCGAACCAGAGACAATAGCAACAGCGTCATTTGTTCCCGTCAGTGTTACTGTTACTGTACGTTCGTTCGTTCCGCCCTGATCATCGCTCAGGGTAAACGTAAAGAGCTCATCCTTCGTCTCTCCTGCCGCCAGATATTCAACGGCGGTTTCATCAACACTGTAGTTCCAGGTCAGCAGGCCACCAGCGCCCGTTCCTGTCGTATCGGCAGTTTTTATTATGGTCAGTGCACCCAATGCGCCGGTTGAGGGAGTCACTGCACCAAGCGTATGAGTATCGGCAACATCAACATCAGTGAACTCCATCGTTCCGGTACTCATCAGTGTAGAATGAGCTGCCGGTGTACCCGTGGATTCAGTGACACCGCCAGTAAAGGTGCCACTGATCACTGGAACATCATTTGTCCCGGCAATTGTCACCGTCACAACTTGCTCTGTGCCATCGGCTGTTGCTACTGTTATACTGTCGGTATAATCAGTGCCCTTTACAAACTCATTGTGGGCACTGTCGGTCGTGTAGATCCATACTCCGTTTGTACCAATGCTGAACTTGCCGTAACCATGATTGCCCGTGACATTGGTCTGCGCTATAAAGGTCGCCGGGCTGTCAACGTCAGTTATGGAGAGGGTTCCTGTTGTCGTCAGCACCGCATCGGTTTCTGTCAGATTCGCTGTGCTTGTACCGGTGATAACTGCGGCATCATTCGTGCCGGTCAACGTTACCGTCACCGTACTGCTGCTCGTGGCGCCTTTGTCATCAATAACGGTGTAGTTGACACTGGTAGTCGTTGTTTCCCCGGCAGCGAGATAGTCAAAAGTGGTACTGCCGGGATTGAAACTATATGAACCATCAGAGGCTATAGTAAAGAGACCACCATGCGTTCCTGTTACAGCCGCTCCAACATTACCGGATACTCCATTAACAGCATTGACCGTATGCGTGGCGCCTGTATCAGGATCAGTGTCGTTGGAAAGAACTCCATTGGCAGCGCTGACAGTCAGCCCTGCATTTTCTGAAGTTGTGCTGCTATCTGCTACCGCTACAGGAGAATCGTTCGTGCCATTGACAGTAATGGTGATGGTCTGGTTGACATAGGCATCCTTGTCGTCAGTTACACGGGCAGTATAGGTCTGGGTATCAACATCGCCCTCTCCTAACGCCTGAGTAGCAGCCAGGGTATTGTCGAGTGTATAGGTCCACTTGCCTGTTGCCGGGTCAATGCTCATCACCCCATAGGTGGTGGATGGTTTCCCTATCAGACTCCATAGCTGGGTTGCACCCGTATCCACATCACTTGCGCTCAACGTGGCGCTTGCCGTGGAAGTCCCGGAAACTACGGTGCCATTGTCAAGATTACCTGCTTCCGTCACGATACCATCCAGTGAGGAAGCATCGTTGGCAACCACTGGTACGTCATTGGTGCCGTTGATCGTGATGGTAACCGTCTGGTCGACATAAGCACCTTGATCATCTGTTACTCGAGCGGTAAAGGTTTCAATTACCACATCACCCTCCCGCAACGCCTGGGTTGCCAGCAGATAGTTGTTCAGGGCATAGTCCCATTTTCCGCTGGCATTAATCGTCATCGTTCCATAAGACGTAGTAGGTGTCTGGTCTGAGATACTCCAGCTATGTGTGGCGTTGTTATCGACGTCAGTGGCACTCAGTGTGCCGGTGACGTAAGTCAAACCATCAACCCCCATACCGTTGGGCACTACCTGACCATTGTCGAGGTGACCGGCTTCAGTAACCGAGCCAGACACGATGGATGAATTGCTGTTGATTATCGGCGCATCGTTGGCACCAGTCAGGTTAATCGTGTAGCTTCGGGTTGCCTGTACACCATGGTTGTCTGTTACGGTCACCGTGAACAGATCACTGGCACTCTCGCTGTTATGCAGAGCTTCTACTGCTGCGGCATCCTTCGCATAATTGTAAGCTCCTGTAGTGGTATTTACCGTCAGCGTGCCGTAGCTGCCAGCAAGCGTCGAAACACCAGCAGTAACACTTCCTGTCGAAATACCATAGGTCAGCACCTTGTCGTTGTCAAGGTCAGCTCCGACAAGCGTTCCGCTCAGGTTGGCATGTGAGGTTGTCGAGGCAAGCGCATCTTCTGCTATTGAGCCCGATGTTACCGAAGCCAGCGTTGGAGCGTCGTTCGCACCCGTAAGGTTAATCGTATAGCTTGTTGACGTCTGAGCTCCATGGTTGTCTGTTACGGTCACCGAAAACACGTCACTGACTCTCTCGTCGACATGCAACGCTTCTATTGCTGCGGCATTTTTCGCATAACTCCAGGCTCCTGTTGTAGTATTTACTGTCAGGGTTCCGTAGCTGCCAGCCAGTGTCGAAACACCAGCAGTAACACTTCCTGTCGAAATACCATAGGTCAGCACCTTGTCGTTGTCAACGTCAGCTCCGACAAGCGTTCCGCTCAGGTTGGCATTTGTGGTTGTCGAGGCAAGCGCATCTTCTGTTATTGATCCCGATGTCACCGAAGCCAGCGTCGGAGCATCATTGGCACCGGTCAGGTTCACCGTGTAGCTTTGTGTTGTCTGAGCATTATGGTTGTCCGTTACGGTCAGCGTAAACAGATCACTGACACTCTCGCCAACATGCAGTGCTTCTACTGCTGCCGCATCCTTCGCATAACTGAAGGCTCCCGTTGTTGTATTTACCGTCAGCGTGCCATAAGTCAGGTGCATGGTTGACGAGCCACCGGCTACGGTGCCGCCGGTTATGCCGTAGGTCAGGGTATGGTTGTTGTCAACGTCAGCTCCGGCAAGTGTGCCGCTTAAACCTGAATCTGTGGTTGTGGAGGCAAGCGTATCTTCAGCTATTGAGCCGGAAGTTACCGCTGCAAGTGTCGGTGCATCGTTGGCGCCGGTCAGGTTGATTGTGTAGCTTTGCGTCGTTGCTACATTATGCTCGTCAGTTACGGTCACCGTAAACACATCACTGGCACTCTCTCCAAGGTGCAGTGCCTCTACTGCTGCGGAATCTTTCTCATAACTGTAGGCTCCGGTTGAGGTATTCACCGTCAGTGTGCCGTAGTTCAGATGCTGGGTTGACGAAGTACCAACTACGGTGCCGCCGGTTATGCCGTAGGTCAGGGTATGGTTGTTGTCAACGTCAGCTCCGACAAGGGTGCCACTCAGGTTGGCTTCTGTCGTGCTCGCCGAAAGTGTCACTTCTGCTATTGAGCCCGATGTCACCGCAGCAAGTGTCGGAGCATCGTTGGCGCCGGTCAGGTTAATCGTGTAGCTCTGCGTCGTTGCAACGTTGTGGTCGTCGGTTACCGTCACCGTAAACACGTCGCTGACACTTTCGCCGACATGCAGCGCTTCGACTGCAGCGGAATCCTTCGCATAACTGTAGGCTCCGGTAGAGGTGTTCACCGTCAGTGTGCCATAGGTCAGGTGCAGTGTTGACAAGCCAGAGGCTACGGTGCCGCCAGTTATGCCGTAGGTAAGGGTATGGTTGTTGTCAACGTCAGCTCCGGCAAGTGTGCCGCTTACACCAGAATCTGAGGTTGTGGAGGCAAGCGTATCTTCAGCTATCGAGCCTGATGTCACCGCAACAAGTGTCGGAGCATCATTGGCGCCAGTCAGGTTGACCGAGTAGCTTTGGGTGGTTGCAACATTCTGGTCGTCCGTTACGGTCACTGTAAACACGTCGCTGACACTTTCGCCGACATGCAGCGCTTCGACTGCAGCGGAATCCTTCGCATAACTGTAGGCTCCGGTAGAGGTGTTCACCGTCAGTGTTCCATAGGTCAGGTGCAGTGTTGACAAGCCAGAGGCTACGGTGCCGCCGGTTATGCCGTAGGTCAGAGTATGGTTGTTGTCAACGTCAGCTCCGGCAAGCGTGCCGCTTAAACCAGAATCTGTGATTGTTGAGGCCAACGCATCTTCAGCAATCGAACCGTTGGTGACGCTTCCAAGCGTCGGCGCATCATTCGTGCCCGTGATGGTCACGTCGACCGTTCGAGAAACACTGTTACCCTGACTATCCTGTACAGAAAAGGTAAAGCTTTCGACTTTCGGTTCGCCAGCAGCAAGGGATTCAACCGCCGAGGCCGCAACACTGTAGTTCCAGGTGACCAGGCCACCCAGACCAGTGCCGGTGCTGTCGGTGGTAACGCTGGCGGTAAGCGTGCCCAACGCGCCAGAGGATGGAGTAACAGTGCTGACGGTGTGGGTATCGGCAAGGTCACCGTCGGTAAAGCCAATGGTGCCGCTGTCGGTAATGTTCCCGGAAGGGGTACCCGGTTCAGCGACTGCGCCAGTGAGATCGGTAGTATCGACAACAGGCGGTCTGCTCATGCCAAGCACAACGTCGTTTCCGTCACCTCCGTGATAGCTGATGGTGAATTGATATCCTCCAACCATAACAACAGATCCTTCCGCTTTTCCGGCAAAGATTCCTGTTACAGCATCAGTACCATCATTGGAGATCAGGGTAATGGAGTCACCAGCTTGCGGGATATATCCTGCTGCCAGAGAGAGCGTGAGCGGGGCACTGCCAAGATCAAGCGTCCCTGTTTCATTGACGATTGTCGTATTGTTGCCAGTCAGGGTAAAAGCCATGGCATCATTACTGTCGAGCGCTATACTTCCGAGTACATCAACTTGCCCTGCCCCAGTGTTGGTAATCCGGAGATGATCATTGCCTGTCGGATCTATAGAGATTTTCTGCCCGGCCGAAAGCGCCGTCGTAATGGCAATCTCCCCTGTGCCGGTGGTATGAATGATGCTGCCGTTTTCAATACCTGACACACTGATAACGCTCGAACTCGCACTGACATTCTCAAGGGTCACTTCGCCGGAGAGGCTGCTGATTGTTGTCGAACCTGAAGCAAGGGTATTGCCGGTAAAGGATACCGTTGTCCCGGTTGAAACATGGAGAAGATCCACCACTCCGGATCCGTCGTTGTCAATGGTGACAGAATGTCCTGACCCCAGGGTCGCAAGATCCACCGTCTGCGGCCCGCTCCCTTTCGAGTTGATGGTACTGCCATCCGTCAGGCCACTGAT
>Ga0194037_1002038_pt1 | contig 13923 bp, 10 predicted proteins | sample JunL306m_MetaG_FD_148653 | JGI IMG/M metagenome (GOLD analysis project Ga0194037, IMG submission 148653) | Anoxic zone freshwater microbial communities from boreal shield lake in IISD Experimental Lakes Area, Ontario, Canada - Jun2016-L304-6m | ecosystem: Environmental > Aquatic > Freshwater >...
TCAAACTTCCCTTATAAATCCAATCCTGCTTCCTGCACTTCCAAGTTCACCTAACCCCGAAAGAACTGCGTATTATACAGAACACCTTCTTACCGTCAATATAATTTTATACAAAACTTAGATTCAACCAATAAGTGCAATTTATTTTTAACAGGAAAGAAAGTGGTTAACTGATATTTTTCAGGGCTTTTAATAAGAACTTATTAAAAGCCTAACCCAATTACTTTAATGGTAAATCATAAAAGTGGCGCCATTACTTCCTTTATTAACGCCACCTTAAAACTAAATTATCAAGACATAAGCTTGCTAATTAATCAACACCCCGCCTCACAAAACCATATTACTGATTTATTATTTATATATTTTTGTATGCCTTGATTAAATTGCGAAGTACGAGGCTTATAGGCAGGAATTATAATTTGTATAAGATATCATTATCCTTATCTTCTTTAGATTTTCCTTTACGATTATCTTGATCAACCCTCTCCCTTCCAAATTTAGTTATCATTTCTTCCCAACTTGAATAACCTTCATACCCTTTGAAACCAGATTGCTTTCTTTGCTGATATATTTCTTTACCTAATGAAATAATTTCACTGGGCTTTTTTCCATCAACCACCGACAGAAAGTCTTTATCATCTTTTTTTGCATCCCTGATTGTCCAAAAAGCAACCTCAAACTCAATACGAGCATCTGCGGACAAGCGATTTTTTAGGGCCTTTACTGATCGATAGGCTGTTTTTGTATTATGTCCATTTATTTCCTCTCCCTTGCTGCAAGCCATTAATGTCGCGCAACTTATAATTAGTAATATTGCAGGTAGTTTTTTCATAAAGATAACCTCGAAGCTGTCAGTAGATTCATGTTATGGTATTTGTAACACCGGATCATTAAACAAAGTAAAATGATCAGCTATTATAACCTTGAGCCATGTTTATATGCTGGAATTTATTCAATTATTAAATCATCGCTACCTCACTATTTTAAATCAATCTAGCAATGGCACTTATAAGATTAAATACCAGAAGCGCATTGAACAACTTCTTTTAACCGAGGCTTTCATACGTAAAGGGCGACTCATTAATACCCTATCTAAGCAGCCACTTCATATTGCTCTATTGGGACCGACTCAAGCCGGAAAAAGCACCATAACCAATTTACTTTTAAATACTGAGTGCGCTGAAGTTAGTCCACTAGCAAGCTATACTATCCAGCCTCACGGCTTTTGCCATGATATAAACATTGATGCATCTAACGGACTACAACAATATTTTGGTCGCTTCCAACAACTACAACAATTAGAAACTTCCAGAGATCGCTATGACTGCTATAAACTCAATGTAGTTACCTCTACTTCGCATTTATTACCTAGCTGTATACTTTGGGACACCCCCGACTTTGATTCTATAGATTCCGTAATCTACCGAGAAGGTGTTTTAAGAACTGCTGCTTTGGCTGACATCATTATTTTAGTTGTAAGCAAAGAAAAATATGCAGACCAATCCGTATGGGACATGGTAACTATGCTTGAATCTCTAAATCAACCTACCCTCATTTGCTTAAATAAGTTGAGTGAAGATACCGAAGAACTTTTAATCGATTCTTTAAAACAAAAATGGTTAACTGCCAGATCAGATAAATTCCCAGAAGTCGTTCCGTTAACTTATCAAAAACAAACTGGGTTACCTGTCTGGCCTAAATCGCAACAAACCATTCTTAAAGACTTAGCTACCAAGACGAATCACAAATATCATTCTCAATTAGAGCAAGAGCTTATAAAAAAATATTGGCAAAACTGGTTAGAACCCATTATTGCCGAACATAAAGCCCTAAGTGATTGGAAAGAATTAGTTGAAACCAATATAATCAAGGCAATAGAAAATTATCAACGTGATTATCTAAACCATCCTCTTCATTACGACGCTTTTCATAAATCCTTAGCAGAATTGCTTAATTTGCTTGAAATACCTGGATTTTCAAGAGCACTAACAGGAGTTCGCAAAGCAATTACTTGGCCTGCAAAACAAATAATGAAATTAGGGCGAACAAAGCCAACGACACTACACCCTAATCAGGAATTAATTTTATTAAACCAGCTTGCTGAACATGTATTAATCGATCTCGCTGATAAGTTGCTTGATAACGCCGACCAACCCTACCAAAGACTTTGGTTCAAAGAACTCAGCCGCTTACTCCGTAACCAAAAGCAACAAATTCTTACTGACTTTTCTACCGCCGCATCGTCTTATCATAATTTATTTCAACAAGATATTAATAAAGCCGCACAAAATCTCTATTTAAAACTTAATGAACAGCCTTTGTTATTAAATAGCTTGCGTGCAACGCGTGCTACTGCAGATGCCGCAGCTATTGCCCTTACTCTACACATGGGCGGCATAGGTATTCATGATTTTATTTTTGCACCTGCAATACTAGCTGTTAATTCCTTGCTAGCAGAGAGTGCATTAGGTAGCTATATGCAAAAAAGTGAACGCGCCTTAAAAACTCATCAATATAATACTGTAAAACAAGATCTCTTTATCAATTGCATTAGCTTAAAATTACTTGCTCTACCAGAACTATTATCAACTACAAACCATTTCAACATATCAACTACACAGCTACAATCCGCAGCAAATAAACTGACTAAAACAAAGCATGGACTACGATTACTCTAAATTAGTTGAACAAACCCAGTACTGGACTAAGCAAGCACAACTATCAAACTGGATTGATGACAATCTTTCCAAGCAGATCAACTTGTTCGAAACACACAAATCAGCAACTCTATTTTCAAATGAGACCCCAGGGCTTTCAAGACCACTTATTGCAGCTTTTATAGGCGGCACTGGCGTAGGTAAAAGCTCATTACTTAATCGACTAGCTGGCAAAGCTATCGCTAAAGCTGGCGTGGTACGCCCCACATCACGAGAAGTCACTTTATACCATCACCACTGCATCACTATTCAACAACTACCAAAATCACTAGCACTTGATGAAACGACTATTTGTCAACATGATGATGATTCAAAGAAGAATATTGTTTGGATTGATATGCCTGACTTTGACAGCACCGAATCCAACAATAAGAAATTAGTTCAACAATGGCTCCCTCATATCGACGTGCTTATTTATGTAGTAAGTCCCGAACGTTACAAGGATCAAAAGGCTTGGCAATTATTACTTTCTGAAGGCACTCAACATGCTTGGCTATTTGCCTTCAATCAATGGGATAAAGGTCAAAATGAACAATTTGATGACTTTACTCAACAAATTCATAAGGCAGGTTTTGTAACACCAATCATCTTCAAAACTACCTGTACAACCGAGCTACACTCTGACGAGTTTTCTGCCCTAGAAGCCACTCTAAATTCTCTATCAACTTCCCATATAGTTAAGCAACTTGAAGATCATGGTTCACAAATCCGTAAACTTGATTTAGAACAAAAACTAATTTCTGCCAAAAATTCAATGGGCTCCATTCTGACTGCTCAACAAATCCCTGAACTTTGGCATAAACAATGGCTGCTTACAAAAAAAACACTACAAGAAGGACTTACTTGGCCCATTCAAAACCTTGCAACTTATTCAGCTGAACACGCTTCCGATATACTTTTGCCTCAAAGCAATGTTTTTTCTTCTCTTTGGGACAACTGGGCCCAAAGTCGTTTTGACGATGCCCTCACTGAACTTATAGTTTCTATAGATCAATTAGAAATACCCGCTACTCCCTTTAAGCGACAACTTCATTTAATGAGAGAAGATGTAGCCACCATCGTACAAACACAAACCGAATTAGCCACTCGACACGCATTAATCAATCCAGGTAATTTAATACATCGCAACTTTCTAAAAGGCATGCGTTTATGTGAACTGATATTGCCATTAATAGCTATGGCTTGGGTAGCTTACAAAGTACTTATTGGCTATTACACTAGCAATCTAATAGATAATCACTATCTAGGTATTGATTTTGCAATACATAGCGGATTATTAATTTCGTTAACTTGGCTCATACCTTATTTTATTCTAAAAAAGGCACAACCTTCTTTAAAAACCAGCGCACTAAAAGGTATTAACAAGGGATTACAAAATGCCTTTAACCTTATAGATACTGAAGTTACATTACGCATTTCATCTACCTTGCAAGAACATAAAAATCAGGTTGATGAGATTTCTATACTTATAGATCACTGCAAATCCAACGGAATCGACCATAATTTTTCGATAACTAATGACAGTCCCTTAACACATATGCTAATTAAATAAGTATTTTTGAATAGTTCACCTTACCTTACAGACCTATTCAGCAGTACCTTACAAAAAAATATGCTTCAATATTGCATAATTTGGTTTCCTGATTGAAGACTTAGGGATACCATTAGCCGCGTGTGTTTGGGAATACATAAAAACAATCATCCCTGTTAAACACCCTCTAACAAAAACCTTTAATCGAGACGCCTTCATGGAAACTTACCTACCTCTTTTCAAAACTTTATTTGCCGATTGGGTGCAATTAACAACTAACGAGCCCTTATATGCAGGCGCACTTGCATTCATCGCTTGGATAGTAACAGCAAGTCTTTATAGTATAAAAATTGCTTTTATAAATAAAAAGTCGACTGCCAGAGAAAATGCTCGAATTGATGCCATCAATCAACTTAACGATGCACAATTAAAATTAAAGGACGTTGAACAACAACTCATTGAGAGCGCTGAACAACTTAAAAAAGACCAAGAATGGGCTCAAAAAGAAACACAACGTGCTTCAGAATTTGAGAATCTACTTAAAGATCGCAACAAACAAATAGCCACTCATATTCAATCTTTTTCAACTAGCTTTGATCTTGGTGAACGGCCATTACCGATAACTGAAGATCTAAAAGCAGAGAGCATATGGCAGCAATTTGATAGAGCTATCAACTTATTCATAACTCGATTACGCAGTGAACAGCAAGCCAAAACAGAATTACAAACAGCTCTTCATACTGAAACACTAAAAAGCACAGAAAATGAAGCTGTTATATCGACATTACAAGCAGGCATAGCCGCACAAACTATTAAAATATCTAACCTAGAATTACTCCTAGAAGAACAAAAAAACACATTCCAGCAACAACAAGAACACGCACAGCTTTTATTAAATCAAAGTTTGGCAAATAAACCTGCAGAAGTCGCTCATAACAATACACAAACTCAAACCAACATTGATTTAGTCAATAGCCAAACCTCTGTTAATGAGGTCGCAGAAATTCCTTCTGAAACGATTGCTCCCATTGAGCCAATTATCGAAATCCAATCAACACCCACTACAACAGTAACTACTGAATCAATACCAAACACTGTAATCAACGAACAACCACCCGTTAAATCCTCCAAAGATCAACTAGGAAAACTTAAGGGATTTTTTGGAAAGAAAAAATCTACTGTTAGCTCACCTGAATTGCCTATAGATCAACAAGCTAATGTAATTCCAGTTGAGCCCATTCGCGAAACCATATCAACACCCATAGAAACGGCTACGACCGAAACAACATCAAGCCCAGAAACCACAGAACAGCCCCCTATTAAATCTTCCAAAGACCAACTAGGAAAACTTAAAAGCCTTTTTGGCAAAGCTACGAATAAAACAACTACCCCTGTTGAAATTACCAAAGATCAACATGTTGATGTCATTATTGAACAGCCACCAGTAGAAGTAGAAGTAGAAGTAGTAATAGCGCCAGAACCAGTCACTATTAAGCCTTCTAAAAGCCCACTTAAGAAAATGAAATACTATTTTGGTGAAGCAAAACAAAGCACAGAAGTAGAAGCAGATATTGATGCAGCCCCTTTGGAACCCCTTGTAATAGAACCAGAGTCTATTAGCTCAGATAAATTCTCGTTTAGTAAACTTAAAAGCATAATCAGTAAATTGCCATAAGACAAAGTGTCGGGTTACGCTATCGCTAACCCGACCTACACCCTATAAATGAAATTTTCCTGAACTATCTGAACTATCGAGAATGCTTAAGCCTTTACAGCTATTAAACAAGCAAAATTGAACCATTGAAAGTAAGTGCCCCAGCGGCTAAAGCCAGCCCGAGCCAATAACTGATAATTTTCATCTAAGCGATATGGAACCAATACGTTTTCTAAGGCTTCTCTTTTTCGCTGATTTTCAAGATCGGAATAACCACTTTGAGACTTCTTAAATTGTAAATAATGATCTATATACAAACGGTTTAATAATGGATCATTATCTAAAGTTTTTTCAGATAGCAAAATAACTCCGCCCGGCTTTAAAGCATCATAAATTGTTTTCAGGACTGACTCTCTATCAATAGGCCGCACAAACTGCAGCGTCCAATTAACAATGACTACATCGCAAGCGGGTAGTTTCGGTAAACGATTGATATCCGCAACGACTAATGAGGCTCGATCGCGGGCTATTTGCTCGGACAATTTCTCTCTAGCTTTATCCAGCATAGATTCAGAATTATCATAACCTATAAAGTGAGTACTAACAGGGCATAGTGGATGCTGGCTTAGAAGATCGATAGTGGTTCCAGTAGAGCAACCCAAATCACAAACAACGCCATCCTGTTCAGGTAAGAAATTCATAACCAAGTCTGATTGTATGCGTTGGATTTCATTATAAAATGGCACGCTACGTGAAACCATATCATCAAATACCTTAGCGACCCGTTCGTCAAAAGTAAAATCCTCCACACGATCTATCTGTTGAAACACTTTATCTTGTTCTTTCATATTATGTCGTTTAGCTGCTGATCTCTAGTTAATTCAAGCTAGATAGTGCCATCAAACGCATACAGCGATCAGCATGAATAGTGAATCTTAATTCCATTATTTTTTTTCTTTATTAATGCCGACGCTAGCTTTTACTAAATAATGTGGCCTAGCCTTAACTTCCTCGTAAATTTTAGCAATGTATTCACCAATAATGCCTAGACTGATCATAATAAAACTACCAATCAATAACAGACTAATAATGATAGTGGCAAAACCTGAAACGGACTGACCATGAGCTAAAGACAAAAGCGCATCACTAGCCACAAAAAAACCCAAAATCAAAGTAGCAAAACCTAAGAGAGTCACTATACGCAAAGGCATTGAAGTAAATGAAGTTAATGCCGTAATTGCTAATTCTAACAGTTGCCAAAAAGACCACTTACTTTCATCGCCTTGACGACTTGCCACATCAAAATAAATATACGCTTCTGAAAAACCTAACCAACTCGTCAATCCACGAAAAAACCGTTCTCGCTCAGGTAACTGATCAACAATGATGTCGACTATCTCTCTATCCAATAATTTAAAATCGGATGAGTTCTTAACATTGATGCCTCCTAAACCAGAGATCATCTGATTAATACAATAGGCGGCCGCTCTTTTAGCTGCAGAATCTTCATCTCGACTACGCTTGACTGCATGAACAATCTGAGCACCTGCACGCCATTTATCAACCATTTCAGGTATAAAACTGGGCGGATGCTGTAAATCAGCGTCGATAATAATAACCGCCTCACCCTTTGCATGAGCGAGCCCTGCCAACATCGCAGCTTCCTTGCCAAAGTTTCGACTTAACGACAAGCCTTTAATTCTAGGCTCTGCTTTTGATAACTGACATATTTGCTGATAGGTTTCATCACGACTGCCATCATCAACAACAATAATTTCCCAAGCGTTTTCACACGTATTTAAAATCCCTGCGATATGAGTGAGTGCCGCACTAAGACCTTGACTTTCGTTATATGCTGGAATGACTGCACTGATAATAGGCTGGTTTACTAAGGTTATTAAGGTCATAGCTCTCGTTAATCTATAGTGGATATGGGCTCAAACGGATACCGAACTTTTCATATAAAGCATGGACTTTAGGGCTTTGCAATAGCGCCAATTCGCCCTCCCAATCATGATAAGCCAGCAATCTAGCATCTGAAACTTCAGCGGGATTAAAGTGTCCAGGATGACACATTAACTCATAGCTTTGTCCGGGTTTTAATTTTGGTAAAATCGTTGTTAAATAATCATAATCCAACTTGCCACTCCGACTTAAGCCTAAAAATATCGGCGACTTTACTTTAAGTTGGCGTTGATTAATAAATTGCATGGTTTGCATCAAAGTATTACGAATGAATGCAGACAAACTAAAAGGTGCTAACCATTCTGCTTGAGTCAAGCGCACATGTTTGATGCCATAGTCCTTGGCTAATTCCAAAACTAAAGGAAACAATAGCGGCAACATGTGGATATGCTCATGAGAATTTAGAAAACGCAATTTCAGAGATTGGCAGCTTTCAATCTGTGCACGCCATTCTGCCCTAACATCAGCTAAACTAATTTTCCCTGTCAACAATAAGCCGCTCATAACATAAGCATTAGGAAACTGACCTTGCCAAGACTCTAATTTATTCACCATTACTTCAGTTAAAGGCCGTCCGCTTGTCAAATTTAAATGAATGCCTAAATCTAGTTGGTCGATGTCTTTAAGCCATTGCAATTGTGCCATCAAATCCGGACTATTTGCTAAAATTCCCGTTGCAGTGAGTGCTCCTAATTTTGCAGCCTCTAAGATACCTTGACTAACACAAGGGTAATAGCCATAGTCATCGGCATTAATAATTAAATTTATGGGTGCTTTAGCCATTATTTAGTCTGTGCTTGATACAAGGTAAATAATAAATAATGCTTAACAGGATTAAGGCGTTGCTTTAGTTCTTCGGGCACAGTAACCATCTGCTCATTTTTAATGACGTAAAAGTCATGATGAGCCTCCAGCAAACTAGCTTGCAATTCAGAAGTTCCAGTCACCAACACAGCCTGACCTTGCATATAAAACTGTGCAGAATAAGGCCTCTCATTAACATAGACTAGGCGCTCGTCTGCTAAAGCCAAGTGTTCATAGGCCTCGACTAAAGGCTTTTGTGATCTAAAAAAATCTACGTTGGGATAATGATAGGCGGCAACCAAACCCAAAAATCCCAATGGCACACACAAAGCCAAGACTGTTCTAAACTTAGAACGTAAAGGGAACCACTCGGCCAGTAGTAATGCAAAACCAGGTAATCCTGGTAAAGGATAAGTCCAAATAATATTAGCCGATAAAGTAAAAAACAATAGTGGAGCTGTCATCCAAAGCAAACAATATAAACGCCAGCCATCATTAGATTTTATCAATTCCAACGGCTTCTTTTGTACGATGGCTGTAATGAGTATTTTCAAAAACACCAAAGACCAAGGGAATGCTGCCCCCAACCAATATTGCCAAATCTTTCCTCTAGGCTGCGCATGACCATTACCATAAAGATCACCCTGCCAACCACTCTCAGTAAAGCGCTTCCAATGCTCACCTACAATAAAATATTCTAAGAAGCCTGGCGTTTTATGTTCGGCGATTAAAAACCAAGGCACACTTATCACTAACATCAATAACGTGCCTTTAATCCAAGGCAGTCGTTGCCAGACTTGTTTCCATTCACCCGTTATCAATGTCCAAAGACCTAGAGTAATCCCTGAAAGCACTACTGCTATCGGGCCTTTAGCCAAAAGGCCAATACTTAGACCTATAAAAAACAAGTATCCCCAGTAAGCTTTACTGTCTTCACGTAAAGCCAGCCAAAATGAGGCAATAGCCAAAGTGATGCCAAAACTCATACACACATCCATCGCGACCGTGCCAGACATCACAAAAAATGATACGGTACTGGCCAGTATGATAGTTGCGGCTCTTGCATATTCCACGCCGCGCTGAGCTTTAGCCAGATGAAAAATAATCCAGATTACGCCTAGGCTTAATATAAATGAGGGTAGTCTTGCAGAAAAATCATTAATGCCGCCCAGCCCTAAACTTGAGGCCGTTAACCATACTGTCATTGGCGGCTTACCCCAAAAAGGCACGCCATAATCTATCAGAGGCGTGACCCAGTTTCCGGTTTCCAACATTTTGCGACCCATTTCCGCATAGCGAGATTCAGATGGATCATACAAGGGATAAAGTCCTAATGAGAGTAGTCTAAGCAACAATAAAGTTGCAAACAAACCCACGCCAGTGAATAACTTTTTTAACATTGATTTAGGTTTATCATCAGTTGTATTTCCCGAAATATCCATTTGAAACGTCCACAAACTATTGGCAAAAAAATTCCAGATTAAAACCACTCCAGTAGTTACAATCTGTGCATAAAAATAATATAAATGCTGCGTCAACACAGCCATCATGGCTAAATTTAAGCCAAATCCTAAACTAGCAATCAACACAAACTTAGGAAAAGTCTGTCTATGTGACTGTTGGCTATTAAAAGTTAACTTATAATTTAAAACATAATTAACAATTAAGCCGGCTAATGCGCCCCAACCAGTGGCGACTACCGGATTAAAGCGATAGAACTCAACTAAACTATATAATATAGAATAATGCGCCAAGGTTCCTGCGGCGCCAACGAGGGCAAAACCCATAAATTTCTGAAACACTTTGGCCTATAACATAATGATTTTAAAAAATAGCTCATCTTTATCTACAAAACGATCGTGAGCCTAGATCATTGATTATCCTCAGACTTGTAGAATAAGTAGAACAACATGAAACTCATCACAGTATCGCACAAGTAATGATCTCTGTTGGGTAAGCATAGCTAGGTATGTTTAAATTTCAAAACTAGTACCTTGTAGGGGCGACAGAGACGCTAGAATCATAATAGTTTTACAATCGCTATCGCTCTACCCATCTTAAATACATTGCCTGATTTTAGCACAATTAATTAGCCTTTAAAAAACTTGACCAAAACTACCAAACAGCGGGGTAAAAAATAAAATCAGCTAGACTGTTGCCTTTTTAAAGGTTTTTGCAGTAACCTCACTTACTTAATAAGCAATCAAAAAACCTATATGCGCTAGCTTGCTGACATATTATCTATCACTTCTGTTTTTATCCTTTTAAGTATTAATCAATCACGGACAATCAATCAAATTATGCAAAAAAGAACTGCTCACCAAATAGCCGATGTACTTATTGAAGCCCTTCCCTATATTCAACGCTTTAAAGACAAAACGATCGTTGTTAAATTTGGTGGCAATGCCATGATTGATGAGGCACTCAAAAACAGCTTTGCTCGCGACATCGTATTAATGAAATCAGTTGGGCTTAATCCAATCGTTGTGCATGGCGGTGGACCTCAAATTGGCCAACTATTAACCAAACTAGGTAAAACTAGCCGTTTCGTTGATGGCATGAGAGTAACTGACAGCGAAACGATGGACGTCGTTGAAATGGTATTGGGCGGCTTAGTCAATAAAGAAATTGTTAATTTAATTAATCAAAATGGCGGTAAAGCCTTAGGCTTAACAGGAAAAGATGGCGATTTCATTCGCGCTAAAAAGATACAGCAACACCACACCTCACTAGAGACTGATGATACAGAAATCATTGACTTAGGTTATGTCGGCGAAGTCAGTAGTATCGATCCAGCGGTAGTCGATATGTTGGGACGTAGCGATTTTATTCCTGTCATCGCTCCCATTGGAGTAGGCGAAGACGGCCGATCTTACAACATCAATGCCGATCTAGTCGCAGGTAAACTTGCCGAAGTATTAAAAGCAGAAAAACTCATTTTATTAACCAATACTGCAGGCATACTTGATAAACAAGAAAATCTACTAACTGGCTTATCTCTCCAAGATATAGATGATTTAATTGAAGATGGCACAATCTCAGGAGGCATGATCCCTAAAACTCGCTGCGCAACTGACGCACTTAAAGGTGGGGTTAATAGCGTACATATTATCGATGGTCGCGTAGAACATGCCGTACTACTAGAATTATTCACTGATCAAGGGGTTGGTACTTTATTATTAAGAACTAAGCGGGATAAAGCTCATTGATTGTATGCGGTGGTTGCTGTCAAGACAGTGAAAGTACTCTTTTATTTCCCCTCTTTAGCCATAGGTATCTACACAAATAATGGTTAGCATTCCCACGCTAGAACGATAACATTGCGGTGAAGACCGTAGGGGCTGCCTTAACTTGTAGGCCGGAATAAGACTTTACGAGCGTAAGTGAGTAAAGCGTTTCCGGCATAGGTAGCGATCCTGTGCAGGAAACGCCATCATGCGCTACGCTTAGATGGTCTTATTCCGGCCTACAATGCTGCTCTTATTCAATAACAATTGTTTTGAAACACCACCCCGTCTCTAAGTTTGATATTGCATCTATCTTTGAAAGAACTGCGACCATAGGTTACTAACTTTAGTTATAAAGTAATGCTTAGGTTTTTTTCAAACATTTCGGTCGGGGTTGTAAACCCCGACCGGCATTGGCGGAGTTTTTGCCAACGTGATAGGTACCGCTATGAAAATCCCCAGGGATTTTGCCGGCGTTATAGGTACCGCCATGAAAAACACTCCGGGTTTTACCAATGTGATAGGTAATATTGAGATTATCAGCATTCACCACCTCAACATTAGCTCAATATTTCAGCTTAAAACAATAGTTATTAGTTTTTGAGTAATGAATCACTCATTTAAAAACACTAAATCCATGAATGCGCATGTCATCAACTAACATTAAGCCATACAATTGCAGATAAAAACTCATGTTACGCAGTAACGTCAATCATTAGTAAATAATTCCAGGCGTATAAGCTAATCCGTGCTTTTGAATTCCAACTACATCAATATGAGATGTGTTAAATACGCTATCAGCTGCTTGCATAACAAAGGCATTCATCGAAATACCCGATGAAATTATATTTAAAATCTGGGATTGAGTGGGATCAGCTCCTAATATATTATTCCAAACTTTAGTAATGACATCACTAGGAGTGCTTAAACCTTGAGCGGCTAAGGCTAAATTAACGAGTTGTGAATAAGTTGTACCTTTATCAAGATAGCTCAAACCTATGCCTATGTATTGCTGATTTTGAAGAGAGTCTTGTCCAAATACTGCGCCTAATATTTTTTCAACAATTCCTGCATTGCCAGTTAAAGTGCCTGCACTGCCATTTATATCAAAAGCCAAATTTTTGTCAGTAAATTGTAAGCGTTGGATGTTGGTCAATATGTCAACATTGACTGTAGGACTAATAGCAAGACCTACGTATATTTGATTGCTTGTTGTCACGCCAATCGAATATGAAGCTGCATTAGCGAGTATATTCGAAGATGATGGTTTGTATGCGCAGGTATCAATACCGCCACCACCAATAACAATATCGCCCTTACCCCCTGTAAGAAAAACATTATTATTAGCATCACCTGTCATTGTATTTGAAGCGGATGTTGAGCCATATACAGCACTAATACCCGTCAACTTATCAGAGATTGTTCCGATTTTTGCCGTGCCTTTTGACAGATCAACAGTTACCCCAGATTTTTCACTTGAAAAATCAACGGTATCAAATCCGCCACCACCCACAAAAGTATCACTAAGTCCATCAGCCCCAAATATATTATTGTTAGAATTACCTGTAAAGGTATTTATACCGCTCTTGCCAGTCACACCATAGACGTTATCAATGTTTTTTAAAGACTGAGTATAGCTACTTGCACCAACAGTGAATGTTGCAATACCTGTCGCAAGATTTACCGAAAAAGCAGTTAAAGTAGTTGCTGCCAGTGAGAGCAGTGAATAATCGATGGTACTAAAACCATTAATTGTAGTGCCCGAAATGCCACCATCAATATAATCATTACCAAATGAGCCAAAAATTTTGCTTCCAAATGGGGTATAAATATAGTCATCAGTTAAATATCCGACGAAGTCATTAGCGGTACCAACGTTACCATTAGCTGGACCACCATTGGGTTGATCGATAATTCTTGTCATAAGTTACCTAAAATTGATGAATAGATTACAGCTTTTGAATTCACTAAAAATGCTTTCGTTTAGCTTGCTCGTTTTCAAGTATAACAAATTGTCTATAAGAA
>Ga0194037_1002040_pt1 | contig 13911 bp, 14 predicted proteins | sample JunL306m_MetaG_FD_148653 | JGI IMG/M metagenome (GOLD analysis project Ga0194037, IMG submission 148653) | Anoxic zone freshwater microbial communities from boreal shield lake in IISD Experimental Lakes Area, Ontario, Canada - Jun2016-L304-6m | ecosystem: Environmental > Aquatic > Freshwater >...
CCAGAACCGAGCGCGATTGCACCCCAAATTCCGAGCCCACCATTCCAGATACGAAAGGCATCTGAGAAATGACCATGAGCACCAAAATATTTTTCTGGTGTTGTTACTACGTGATAGAGCCGGCCACCAATCACACCAGCTGGGACTGCAAAGATGGCGACATCGCTTACAACGCCAATCGCAGCAGGATGCACTGCAACAAATCTCCTATTGCCTAACCAGAGCGCAACCGCGACCCCAGCGATAATGCAGAGAGCGTAGAAGTGAATTGTCAGTGGCCCAATTGCAACCGCCGACGTTGTCGGAGTTGGAATTGAGAGCCTGAGCATTATCCGCGCTCTATAGCTGCTTTAAATTTAACTGGGTTGAAGTATTCGGTCTTACGATCGAGCTCTTTGCCATTAACAAAGATGGTTGGAGTTGCATTGACATTTGCCTTTGCTCCGGCATTGGCAACGTTGGTGACCCAGTCGGCATATTTTCCGCCAGCAACGCAGGTTCCAAATTTGCTGTCGGTGATTCCGGCAGCAGGCCCAAGGATTGTCAGAGCCAAGTTTGTCCATGCTCCAGAATTTTCAGCTGGTTGGTTTGCGTAGAGCGTGCGGTGATAGTCCAAGAACTTTCCTTGATCGGCAGCGCAAGCTCCGGCGTTGGCGGCACGAATTGAATCAGGGCCGAGGAATGAAAGCGTGTGATAAACAACTGTTGCTTTCTTCGCTGTAATAAGTGATTCGAGGTAATCGCCATTCATCTTTTCGAATTGCTGACAGATTGGGCATTGAAAATCTTCATAGACATCGACGACAGGGACATTTGTGACATCGCCATTGAAGACAATTCCATATCCATGGCTAGCAGATACGCTAGAAGGAATCTTGGCCGATGTCTTAGTTCCCTTTGAAATCAAGGTCGGGACCAGCATCAAGAGCACAACTCCTACAACAACCACAATCACTAGATTGCGAGTGAAGTTATCTCTACCAGGTTTCTGATTAGCCATTGGTCTTTTCTCCATTTGAGGTAAGTCGATCGAGTCCAAATTTACTTTGTGGGAAGCGGAAAAGGTAAATCGCCATGAGCGCCAAGGCAGTATCACGCAAGATTTCCGGCAAATAGTTGGTGGCACCAGGTGCGACTTGTCCCCCACCACCGAAACAACCGCAGTCAATGGAGAGCCCACGAGCCCAAGCCTGAGAAATACCGATAATAAAGGTGAGCATTAGTAAGCCACCGATTGCGGCGGAAATTCTGATTGCTGCTCCCAGGATAAGAAGGATTCCAACTGCCATTTCCAGAAAAGGCAGAGTAATCCCTAAGAAGTTTGCAATAGCGATTGGCAAGAGTTCATAGGCACGAACTGCCATCTGTGATTTATCAAGATGCTGATACTTCAGAAATCCTGCAACCAGCAGTACGCCACCCAAGATTAATCGAGCAAATAGAGCAAACCATGGAGAGTATTTCTTCATCGACCTTCACGAACTCCTTTAGCTAATTCGGATGCTAATTCACGTACTGCAGCAAGGCCCGACTCTTCATCTGGCGCATCTTGGATCGCTTTAATAAAGGCTGAACCAACGATGACACCGTCTGCATAACCGGCCACGCCCTTGGCTTGTTCACGTGTAGAAACTCCTAGACCCACAGAGACTGGCAGACCTGTAGTAGTACGAATGCGAGCCACCAATTCGGCAGCCCCCGATGAGACCGAGGTACGTGCACCGGTGACGCCCATCAAACTTGCCGCATATACAAAACCGCCACATTGCGATGTAACAAGTGGCAAGCGCGCATCCTTAGTGCTGGGAGCTACAACGTAAATGGGATTTATTCCAGTTTTTGCAACGGCTGCTTGCCAAGCTCCAGATTCTTCAATGGTCAGATCTGGAGTGATAACTCCTGAACCACCATTATCGAGAATCGCTTGAGCAAATTTTTCCACACCATACTTTTCGATGGGGTTCCAATATGTCATGACAACTGCTGCGACGCCGAGATTGGTGGCAGTATGCAACGCATCAAATACTTCACGTGCACCAGTGCCGTGAGCGAGCGATTGATCAGCAGCTGCCTGAATTGTTGGTCCATCCATCACTGGATCGCTATAAGGGAATCCGATTTCAATTGCATCAACGCCGCCATCGACAAATGCTTGGATTACTTTCTTACAACCGGCAATACTAGGAAATCCAGCTGGGATATAGGCGATGAGCGCTGCGCGATTTTCGGCTCGAACTTTTACGAAGAGATCATCTAAAGCTGTTGTCATTTAGAGCGGAATTCCAAAGTACTGCGCCGCAGTTTGTACATCTTTATCGCCACGTCCAGAGAGATTAATCAAAATAATCCCATCAGGTCCAAGTTCATTTCCGACCTGCATGGCACCTGCTAGCGCGTGCGCAGTTTCGATAGCAGGAATGATTCCTTCAGTCTTGGAAAGTAGCGCAAAGGCATGCATCGCTTGCGCATCGGTAATTCCGCGATATTCAGCGCGACCAATGTCGTGGAGATAGGCATGTTCTGGCCCAACTCCTGGATAATCAAGTCCTGCAGAGATTGAGTGAGATTCAATTGTCTGACCATTCGCATCTTGTAATACATAGGTGCGATTTCCATGGAGAACTCCTGGTGAACCACCTGAAATCGATGCAGCATGGCGACCAGTTTCAACTCCATCACCGGCTGCCTCCAGACCAATCAAGCGCACTGAAGGGTCAGAGATAAAGCGATGGAAGATGCCAATCGCATTCGATCCACCACCAACACAAGCGAGCACAGCATCAGGAAGTCGACCGGTGAGCGCGAGAACTTGTTCGCGCGATTCTTCACCAATAATTTTATGGAAATCGCGAACCATTGATGGGAAAGGATGCGGGCCGGCAACAGTGCCTAATAAATAATGGGTCGTCTCTACATTGGTAACCCAATCGCGCATCGCTTCATTGATTGCATCTTTTAAGGTTCGTGAACCAGAGGTCACCGGAATAACTTCGGCGCCTAGTAATTTCATGCGAGCAACGTTGAGCGATTGACGCTTCGTATCTTCTTCGCCCATATAGACAACGCACTCCAGCCCCATCAAGGCAGCTGCTGTAGCTGATGCAACACCATGTTGACCTGCTCCAGTTTCAGCGATGATGCGTTTCTTGCCCATACGTTTGGTAAGAAGTGCTTGTCCTAAAACATTATTGATCTTATGACTTCCGGTGTGGTTGAGATCTTCGCGCTTGAGAATGATGCGCGCTCCCCCGGCATGTTCAGCAAATCGCTTAGCTTCAGTAATGATGCTAGGGCGGCCGGTATATGTGCGATGTAGTTCTGCCAGCTCTGCGATAAATGTTGGATCAGTCTGCGCCTTGATACGTGCAGCGTCGAGCTCTTCGAGAGCGCCAATCAGCGCTTCTGGAACAAAGCGGCCACCATATGGACCAAAGTGGCCAGCGAGTTCTTCGACAGTAGTCATAGCGCAAGCCTACCCGCGCCCTAGTAAATCGCGCATGGCGGAAATTGGATTACCTGACTTTACGAGGGCTTCTCCGACAAGAATCGCGGTTGCGCCAGAATTTTGAGCGAACTCAACATCGGCGCGCGAGGCGATTCCTGATTCAGCGACGCGAATCACAGAGGTTGGTATCCGCGGAATTAAGTCACTAAAAGCCGCGCTATCAACATCGAGCGTCTTCAGATTCCGCGAGTTGACTCCGATGATGCGTGGCTCAATCTCCATCGCACTATCGAGTTCTTGCGCAGTATGAATTTCAATGAGAGATGCCATTCCGAGTTCAGTTGCCAGATCATAGAAATCTTTAAGTTGATGTTTGGATAGAGCAGCCACAATAAGCAACACAATATCTGCGCCATGTGCACGTGCCTCTAAGAATTGATATTCATCAACCATAAAATCTTTACGGAGCACTGGAATACTGACACGTTTGCGAACTGCATCAAGATCTTCGAGTGAGCCGCCAAAGCGTCGCTTCTCGGTTAATACGCTTACCGCCGCAGCACCTGCTTCTTCATACTGTTCAGCAAGTGATGCTGGATCTGTAATTGGTGCCAGTGATCCTTTGCTGGGAGATGAACGCTTGACTTCGGCAATCACATTCATCTCATCGCGTGTCAAAAATTGATGCGCATCCAGTGCTGGAGCAATATCTTCGATTCGCTGTTGCAGGTGGGCCAGCGGCAATCTGCGCGCAGCCAGATCTTCGCGTACGCCTTCGATGATGGAATCTAGAACGCTCATTGTGCATCCTCTGTCGGATCGATTCCTTTATCGAGTGAGTTCCACGTCGAAAGTTTTTTGGGTGCGCGTTCGTAGCGTGCTGCCAGTCTTACCTTGCGGCTGATAGAGATAGCCAAGATTGAGATAAGAAGGAGTGAAAATGCCAATTTAAACATTAGTGTTTCTGCAATTCATTGGCAGCGGTGATTGCACCTAGTACGGCTGCTGCTTTATTGAGAGTCTCTTCATTCTCAGAGACTGGATCTGAATCTGCCACCAAGCCTGCACCAGCTTGTACATATGCGCTTCCCTTATAAAGGAGCGCGGTACGAATTGCTATACATGTATCAATATTCCCGGTGAAATCAAAGTAGCCGATAGCGCCACCATAAAGTCCGCGACGGGTTGGTTCGAGAGTTTCAATGATCTCCATGGCGCGTGGTTTAGGTGCGCCCGATAACGTTCCCGCTGGAAATACTGAGAAGAGCGCATCGATAGGAGCCGCAGATTGGGCGAGCTTTCCAATCACTGTTGAAACAATATGCATCACATGTGAGTAACGCTCGATATGCATAAAGTCAATCACTTCAACGCTACCTGGTGCACATACTCGACCTAAATCGTTGCGACCAAGGTCAACCAACATCAGATGTTCGGCGCGCTCCTTAGGGTCAGCCAAGAGCTCCTCACCTAAACGAATATCTTCTTCGACAGAGGCAGAACGTTTACGGGTGCCAGCGATTGGGTGAACCATCACCTCAGTGCCGGTTACCTTTACCAGCGCCTCGGGGCTAGAACCAACAACTTCAATGCCATCTTCAAATCTAAAGAGATACATATATGGACTTGGATTATTGAGTCGCAACATGCGATAGACATCGAGAGCATCGGCAGAACACTTCATGGCAAATCTCTGCGAGAGAACTATTTGGAAAGCTTCTCCAGCGCGGATTTCTTCTTTCGCGATTTCAACCTTGGCGATAAATTCGGATTCATCCATATTGCGATCAAATTGCGGTGCTCGCTTAGATGGAATCTCTGAAACATCGCCGGCCAGCGGAGTTAATAACTCTGCCTGCATCCGATCAAGGCGCGACACTGCATCGGCATACGATTCATCGATACGTTCATCTGATCCATCCCAGTTAATGGCATTGGCGATGAGCGTGATGGTGCCTTCGCTGTGATCCATGACAGCTAGATCGCTGGTCAACATAAATGCAATTTCGGGAAGTTCAATATCTTTTACGGCGAGATTGGGAAGCTTTTCGAGTCTGCGAACCGAGTCGTAACCCATGTAACCAACGAGTCCACCGGTAAGTGTCGGAAGTCCGGCAATTGTAGGAGACTTCAAATGCGCAACCGTCTTGCGCAGCGCTTCCAAGGGGTTCATGCCTTGCGGTACTCCAGCAGGAGGTTTGCCTAGCCAGATTGCTACGCCATCTTTCTCCGTCAGAGTTGTTTGGCTATGTGCACCAATAAATGAGTATCGCGACCAGACTCCCCCGTGTTCGGCAGATTCCAAAAGGAAAGTTCCAGGCAAATTTTTGGCAAGTTTCTTATAGACGTTCAGAGGGGTTTCGCCATCTGCAAGAAGTCGGCGATATACCGGAATTACATTATTGCTCTTCGCGAATTCGCGGAATTCCTCTAGCTTCACTTGGCAACCTTGATTTCCCGATGGAAGCAGGTGTGCTCGCCCGTGTGGCAGGCAGCGCCGATCTGTTCAACTTTGATGAGAAGTGCATCTCCATCACAATCAATAGCGATTGAGTGAACAAGTTGAAAATGTCCGGAGGTTGCGCCTTTCTCCCATAATTCATTGCGGCTACGAGACCAATATGTCGCCTTACCTGTTTCTAAAGTTGCGGCAAGTGATTCTGCATTCATATAGGCCAGCATGAGAACTTCTCCCGTTGCTGCATCTTGCGCAATTGCAGGAATTAGGGAGTCTGGATCTTTGAGGAGCGCAGAAATCTCGGGAGTTAGCTCTGTGCTCATATGCTTATTCTGCCCTACGGCGTGCGGGGGTTGCGCACTGAATAATTGTGGCTAGAAAGGTACTTCTTCACATCTGCAATACGGTGCACGCCAAAGTGGAAGACGCTGGCCGCCAATAAGGCATCTGCACCGGCATCGAGCGCGGCCGCAAAATCTTCGAGTGATCCGGCGCCACCACTGGCGATTAGCGGAACTCGAGATACAGATCTGACCGCAGTAATCATTCCAATGTCATAACCAGCACGCGTTCCATCTGCATCCATAGAGTTGAGGAGAATTTCGCCGACTCCAAGTGCGCACGCTTTCTCAACCCAAGCAAGTGCATCTACTCCAGCGCTTTCGCGACCACCATGTGTGGTGACTTCAAATCCAGAGTCGGTCCGGGCGCGACGCGCATCAACTGAAAGAACTAGCACTTGCGAACCAAACCGATCTGCAATCTCTGCAATTAATTCTGGGCGAGCCAAGGCAGCAGTGTTGATGGAGACTTTATCTGCACCAGCACGTAACAATCTATTGACATCATCGACGCTACGAATGCCACCACCAACAGTTAAAGGGATAAATACCTGCTCCGCAGTTTTGCGAACGACGTCGAGAGTTGTCTCTCGACCTGCAACACTTGCTGAAATATCGAGAAAGGTAAGTTCGTCTGCACCTTCCAGGCCATAGAGAGCTGCCATTTCAACTGGGTCACCCGCATCGACGAGATCGGTGAAGTTAACGCCTTTTACGACTCGACCATCTGTGACGTCAAGACACGGAATGATGCGTACAGAAAGACTCATCGTCGGGTGAGTTCCAGTGCTTCTTGTAATGTGAATGCTCCGGCATAGAGGGCCTTGCCAACAATTGCACCTTCCACGCCCGCGCTATTGAGTGCTGAGAGCGCCGCAATATCTGCCAGCGATGAAATTCCGCCGGATGCAATAACTGGTTGGCGCGTTACCGCACACACTTCTTTCAGTAGCTCGAGGTTAGGTCCTTGCAAAGTTCCATCTTTAGTCACATCAGTGACCACATATCGTGAACAGCCATCGCGTTCAAGGCGTTCGATAGTTTCAAAGAGATCGCCACCTTCTTGAGTCCAGCCACGTGCTGCAAGTACATGTCCGCGAACATCGAGTCCGACAGCGATGCGATCGCCAAACTCGCCAATAGCTTTCGCTGTCCATTCAGGATTTTCGAGAGCTGCAGTTCCAAGATTGATACGGCGACACCCTGTTGCTAGGGCACGACGCAGTGATTCGTCATCGCGAATTCCACCAGAGAGTTCGACTTTAATATCGAGTGTGCCCACGACCTCTGCCAACAGCGCACTATTTTCGCCACGACCAAAGGCGGCATCGAGATCAACTAAGTGAAGCCACTCCGCTCCAGCTGCTTGAAATTCAAGAGCAACTTCGAGTGGGTTACCGTAGGCAGTTTCGGCAGCGAGTTCGCCTTGGACCAGACGTACAGCGCGGCCATCTTTGACATCCACTGCCGGTAATAGTTCTAGATAACTCATAGGGAATCGGTCCAATTCTTAATCAAGTGCAATCCAGCATCGCCTGATTTCTCTGGATGAAATTGTGTTGCTGCTACTACGCCATCTTCTACTGCTGCCAGAAAATCCTCGCCGTGATGGGCCATCGTTGCAATTGCCCCGACCTTCGCTTTTACCGCGTATGAGTGCACAAAGTAGAAAGATTCTTCTTCAATCCCCTGAAAGAGTGCAGAACCCTGACCTACGTGAACGGTATTCCAACCCATATGGGGCAATATCGGTGCACTTACTTTTTCTACTGTTGCATCCCACACTCCAACACCGATGTGATCTCCATGTTCGACACCACGAGCGAAGAAAATCTGCATTCCAACGCAAATCCCAAGAGTGGGGCGTTGTGCGGCGATACGTTCGCGAACCAGTTGATCGCCGCGTATGTCGGTGAGACCTTTCATACATGCAGCAAAAGCGCCTACGCCCGGTACGACGAGACCATCTGCATTGAGCGCAGTCTGGTAATCCGAAGTGATGACAACTTCTTGACCTGAAGTTTCAAAGGCGCGCTGAGCAGAGCGTAAATTTCCTGATCCGTAATCGAGAATTGCAATCACGAACGTTAGAGCGAACCCTTTGTTGAAGGAATTCCGGCTACTCGACTATCAATTGCGACAGCATCACGAAGTGCGCGTGCAACCGCTTTAAATTGTGCCTCGAAAACGTGATGGGCATTGCGCCCTTCAAGTACGCGAATGTGCAGTGCAATACGGGCTTCAGCAACAATGGATTCCCAAATATGTTTTCCAAGCGTTGTATCGAAAGTTCCGATTAATTCAACAATTTCTGGTTGGCGGTGAACTAGGTAAGGACGGCCAGATAGATCGACTGCTGCCTGCACAAGTACTTCATCCAATGGAACCATTGCATCACCAAAGCGGCGGATACCTGCCTTATCTCCCAACGCTTCGCGAAGTGCCTGCCCAAAGGCGAGGGAGGTGTCTTCAACAGTGTGGTGCGAATCTACGTCGACATCACCTGATGTCTTTACCGTCAAATTAAATCCGGAGTGCTTACCTAGCTGGCTCAACATATGATCGAAGAAAGGAACTCCCGTTTCAACAGAGATTTCTCCAGTGCCATCGAGATTAAGTTCGACAAGAACGCTCGACTCTTTGGTGGTTCGTTCGACTCGTGATGTTCTGCTCATTTTTCTCCTAGGCAGGCCGTTAGCGCTGAAATAAATTTACTGTTCTCGGCTTCATTGCCAATGGTCACTCGCAAGTACCCCAATAATCCCACATCTCGGATGAGAACTCCTCTATCCAGCATCATCTGCCATAACTGTGCAGAAGGCTGAGCAAAGCCCGAAAAGAGAAGGAAGTTGGAGGAGCTGGGAATGACAGAGAGGCCAAGTTCATTTAATTGAGCGGCAACTCGATCTCGATCTGCACGAAGTTTTGCCACAGTTCCCAATAATTCACCTTGAAAATCAAGTGCTACATCTGCGGCCGCCTGTGTGAGGGCGCTGAGGTGATACGGAAGTCGCACTAAGAACATGGCATCAATCACTGCCGGATCTGCAATGAGATAACCAAGACGTACACCAGCAAATGCAAATGCTTTACTCATCGTACGAATGACAACAATGTGTGGGTATTTAGAAATCACCGTTACTGCTGACTTCTCCTCTGAAAACTCTGCATATGCTTCATCGACAATCAATAGGCCTGGAGTCGACTTAGCAATCTTCTCAATCTCATCGATGGTAATCGCCGAACCAGTTGGGTTATTTGGCGTTGTGATGAAGGTAAGGGTTGGTTTGACCCGTTGAATCTGTGCAATTGTGGAATCGATATCGAGAGAGAAATCTTCTCGGCGACTGCCATTGACCCAATCAACTTGAGTGACCTTAGCAATCAACGGGTGCATTGAATATGACGGGGTAAATCCAATTGCTGTTCCGGAGCCAAAGGCCAGAAAGAGCGATTGGATTATCTCGTTACTTCCATTTGCAGCCCAGACATTCTTTTCGTCAAAGGTAGTACCTGATAATCCATTAATAAAGTCAGCCAGTTTTTTGCGCAAGACAACTGCATCACGATCAGGGTATCGATTGAGAGTAAGAGCGACCTCGCCCACACGCTGTGCAATCGCCTTCGCCAAAGCAGGCGAAGGTGGATATGGGTTCTCGTTTGTATTCATGATTGATTCGACCGGCAGTTGCGGCGCACCATATGGAGAAAGCTCCTGCAAATTGTGCCGCAGCGGAAGCCACGCTGGCCACTGGTTCATAGATTTTCCAATCGCGCAGTCATGGCTTCACCATGTGCTGGAAGATCTTCAGAGTTTGCCAATGTGACCACGGTATCGAGAATCTCTGTAAAAGCTTCTTTGTCATATTCAATAAAGTGCAGGCCACGTAAGAATGTTTGCACCGATAAACCACTGCTGTGACAGGCGCACCCACCGGTAGGTAGTACGTGGTTTGAACCAGCGGAGTAATCTCCTAGTGATACTGGTGAGAAGCGACCAATAAATACCGCACCGGCATTTCTAATCTGTTCGGCATCAAGAGCTGAGTTGCGAGTCTGAATTTCTAAGTGTTCGGCCGCATAGGCATTAACCACGTCGAGACCTTGTGCGATTGAATCAACAAGCACAATTGCAGATTGAATTCCACTGAGAGCCGTACGGATACGTTCTGCGTGTTTTGTTGCTGCCACTCGCTTGACGAGCTCTGCCTCGACTTCGCTCGCCAATTGTGTTGAAGTAGTAACCAAAACAGCAGCAGCGATAACATCGTGCTCTGCTTGACTGATCAAATCTGCGGCTACATCTGCAGCGAGAGCGGTCTCATCTGCCAGAATCGCAATCTCGGTTGGGCCAGCTTCTGAATCAATTCCGATAATTCCTCGCAGCGCGCGCTTTGCAGCGGCGACATAGATATTGCCCGGACCAGTAACGAGATCGCATTTTTGACAGAGATCTTTCATGCCATATCCGAAGAGTGCAATCGCTTGCGCTCCCCCAACTGCATAGACCTCAGTTATTCCAAGTAGCGCACATGTGGCAAGAATTGTTGGGTGTGGCAACCCACCGAAATCTTTCTGCGGTGGAGATGCAACAGCGATGCTCTGCACCTGGGCAATTTGGGCCGGAATCACGTTCATCATCACGCTGCTGGGATAGACCGCACGCCCACCCGGAACATATAAACCTACGCGATCAACCGGAATCCACTTCTCCGTGACAGTCCCGCCATCAACTACCGTGGTGCGACTTTGTGAACGAACTTGATCTGCATGCACCTTTCTAATGCGAGCGGCAGAAATTTCGAGGGCGCTGCGAATGGCTGGATCAAGTTGTGCCAGCGCACTATCGAGCGCAGCTTGCGGTACGCGAATTGCTGGTGGTTTTACTCCATCAAATTCTTCAGCAAGAGAGAGGAGATCGGCCTCTGTACCGTGTTGAACTCTTTGAAGGATTGGTTCGATGAGAACCATCGCTTGTGCCACATCGAGTTGCGCGCGTGGAAGCTCGCCTTGATATCCAGCTTTATCAAGCGACTTTCCACGGAGGTCGACGGTGCGAATCACACCGTAATTCTACTTTGCGAATCTGTAGCGATGAGACGGATTAAATGCGTACTAGGCAGTCAGGGCCGAGGATGGCCTTTAAATCAGCGCTCAAACTGGGTGAAGATGTGACCAGTGCATCAATCTTGAGTGTGGTTGATTTCTGTTGGTCGATGACCTGTAGATGTACTTCACGTTTTCCGGGATGAGATCGCAGAATCTCTTTCATACGTTCGACAATTGGCGGAGTTACTTGAGCAGCAGGAAGTGAGATCAAAAGTGGTCCGGTTGGAGTCGCTGATATATCTGGCATCTTCATCTCGAGGGCGGTAAATCGAACTTGTTCATCGGTCCGTGAGAATCGACCACGCACAACGACTACGCGGTCTTCTGTGAGCGAGAGTGCGTATTGGTTATAGGTGTTGGAGAAGAAGAGAACTTCAATTGCACCTTCGAGATCTTCGACATTAACTACTGCCCACGATGCCCCTTGGCGAGAAACTTTTCGCTGGATTCCGGTAATCAAACCACCAATCGTGACCATTGCATCTTGCGGACCATCATCGAGTAGTTGGCTGATTGACATGTCGGTATGCGAACGAAGGACATGTTCGACACCAAGGAGTGGATGATCAGAAACATAGAGACCGAGCATCTCGCGTTCGAAGGTGAGGAGCGTTGATTTATCCCATTCTGTTGTCGGGATCTCAATATCAAGTCCTGCGACTTGTGAAATGGAATCACCGCCAAAGAGATCAAATTGGCCAATAGCTTCAGCGCGCTTAGTCTCAATCACTGAATCAATCGCTTCCAGATGAATTGCCATCAAGCCTTTTCGTGGATGGTTAAGAGAATCGAATGCGCCAGCTTTAATCAGTGATTCGATGGTCTTCTTGTTACATACATTGGCATCGACTTTCGCCAGGAAATCTCCAAAGGATGTGAATGCACCTTTACTTGCTCGAGAGGCTTTTACAGAAGCGACTACTCCTTCTCCAACGTTACGGATAGCGGCAAGGCCAAAGCGGATATCTTTTCCGCGCGGTGTGTACTCAGCATCTGACTCATTGACATCAGGTGGTAGAACTTTGATACCCATGCGGCGGCACTCAGATAGATAGAGCGCTGACTTATCTTTATCGTCGCGCACGCTAGTAAGAAGTGCTGCCATATATTCAGTTGGATAATTTGCTTTGAGATAGGCGGTCCAGAAAGAGACCACCCCGTAACCAGCGCTATGGGCTCGGTTAAATGCATAATCAGAGAACGGGATAAGAACTTCCCAAAGGCGCGAGATTGCACCGACTGAAAATCCATTCTCTTTCATACCTGCTTCAAATGGGATGTACTCCTTATCCAGGATTTCCTTATTCTTCTTTCCCATCGCTTTACGCAGCAAATCTGCACGGCCGAGAGTAAAGCCGGCAACTTTCTGCGCAATCGCCATCACTTGTTCTTGATACACAATGAGTCCATATGTATCTCCAAGAATCTCCTGCAATGGTTGAGATAACTCAGGATGAATTGGCTCTACTGGCTTGCGCCCATTTTTGCGGTCGGCATAGTTATTGTGGGCATTTTCACCCATAGGTCCTGGGCGATACAACGCGATAACTGCAGAGATATCTGCAAATGAATCAGGGGCCATGCTGCGAAGCAGAGCGCGCATTGGCCCACCATCGAGTTGGAATACTCCGAGAGTATCTCCACGCGATAAGAGCTCGAATGTCTTCTGATCACTCAAGGGCAGATCTTCAAGAACTACATCGATTCCTTGATTAGCTTTGATATTGAGAAGCGCATCATCGAGTACAGAGAGATTTCGAAGTCCCAAGAAATCCATCTTTAAGAGGCCAGTTGATTCGCATGCCCCCATATCAAATTGAGTGATGATGGCGCCATCTGCTTCGCGACGGTGAATTGGAATTACATCGAGAAGTGGTTCGCGCGACAAAATCACGCCGGCAGCATGTACTCCCCATTGGCGCTTGAGGCCCTCTAAGCCTTTGGCTAAATCAACGACGCGCTTTGAATCGGGATCTGTTTCATAGAGTTGTCGGAATTCTCCCGCCTCTCCATGGCGCGTATCTTTGGTATCGAAAATTCCTGAGAGAGTGATGTCTTTTCCCATCACAGATGGTGGAAGAGCTTTGGTGAGCTTCTCGCCAATGGAATACGGGTAACCTAAAACTCTCGTTGCATCTTTCAACGATTGCTTCGATTTAATGGTTCCGTAAGTGATGATCTGTGCGACGCGATCTTCGCCGTATTTTTCGGTTGCATAGCGAATCATTTCTGAGCGACGACGTTCGTCAAAGTCGAGATCGATATCGGGCATCGAGATACGTTCTGGATTGAGGAATCGCTCAAAGAGAAGTCCGTGTTCGATGGGATCAAGTCCGGTGATTCCGAGCGCATATGCAACAAGCGATCCTGCTGCAGATCCGCGACCTGGTCCGACGCGAATGCCAACTTTCTTGGCATGGCTCACTAGGTCGGCAACAACTAAGAAGTAACCAGGGAATCCCATCTTGACCATAACATCGAGTTCATATTGAAGGCGGGTGCGATAGATATCGGTAGCCCGATCACCCATCTTTTCTAGAAGGCCCCTGACAGATTCT
>Ga0194037_1002041_pt1 | contig 13906 bp, 11 predicted proteins | sample JunL306m_MetaG_FD_148653 | JGI IMG/M metagenome (GOLD analysis project Ga0194037, IMG submission 148653) | Anoxic zone freshwater microbial communities from boreal shield lake in IISD Experimental Lakes Area, Ontario, Canada - Jun2016-L304-6m | ecosystem: Environmental > Aquatic > Freshwater >...
CCCGTCCGATAGACCCGCATGCGGGTCTATCGGACGGGAGGGGATCCGCCCTTGGCCGAATATCCGATCCCCTATTCCGACGGCGGCAGTTCTGTTTTTTGCCAAACCAGCCAGGATGTGCGGCTTGCTGCCGGGGAAAGCCTCCAGGCCGAAATGATCACCGGCGGGGAAATCACGCGCAGCCCGGTGATGACCCCGTGAAGACTCCTGGTTTTTCGCGAGTCTGGAGACTCGCGGTCCGCCACCCGGTCCGCCACCCGGTCCGCCGCCCGGTCCGTTAGGCGGCGTCCTGGTCGGCACGCTTGCGCCGGATGCTCGGCGCTCGTTCGCCGAGCACGACCTGGCGGTTGATGGTGACGGCTTCGATGTCGTCGCGCGACGGGATGTCGAACATGACTTCGAGCATCATGCGTTCGAAGATCGAGCGCAGGGCGCGGGCGCCTGTGCCGCGGCGCACGGCCTCTTCGGCCAGCGCGCGCAGGGCGTCGCGGGTGACGCGCAGCTTGACGCCGTTCATCGCGAGTTGTTTGCCGTATTGCTTGACCAGGGCGTTTTTCGGTTCGGTGAGGATCGACATCAGCTCGTCCTCGGTGAGCTTGCGCAACGACGAGATGACGGGCAGGCGGCCGATGAATTCCGGGATCAGGCCGAAGTGCAACAGGTCTTCGGGTTGGACCCGTTCGAGCACGTTGATCGCCGGGTCATCGAGGTTTTCCTTGTGAGCGCCGGCATGGAAGCCGAGCGTGTTGCTGCCCAGGCGGCGGCGGACCAGGTCCTCCAAGCCGATGAATGCGCCGCCGACGATGAACAGGATTTTCTCGGTGTTGACCTGGATGTATTCCTGTTGCGGGTGCTTGCGGCCTCCCTGGGGCGGAACGTTGCACACCGTGCCTTCGAGGATCTTGAGCAGCGCTTGTTGCACGCCCTCGCCCGACACGTCGCGGGTGATCGAGACGTTCTCAGTCTTGCGGCCGATCTTGTCGATTTCATCCACATAGATGATGCCGCGCTCGGCGCGCGCCACGTCGAAATCGGCGGCCTGCAGCAGCCGCAAAATGATGTTCTCCACGTCCTCGCCGACGTAGCCCGCTTCAGTGAGGGTGGTGGCGTCGACGATGCAAAACGGCACGTCGAGCACGCGCGCCAGGGTGCGGGCCAGCAGGGTCTTGCCCGAGCCGGTCGGACCTAACAGCATGACGTTGGATTTCTCGATCTCCACATCCTTGAATTCCTCGTCGAACTTGGTCTGGTCCTGGCGGAGGCGCTGATAGTGGTTATAGACGGCCACCGAGAGGACCTTTTTGGCGTTCTCCTGGCCGATGACGAATTCATTGAGCTTGGCCAGGATGGTCGCGGGCAAGGGGATTTTGAAGCCGGGTTTTTCGGCCGGGGTTTTGCCTTTGGCGGGCGAGCCGCCGAGTTCCTTTTCCAGGATGTTCGAGCACACCTCGATGCACTCGTTGCAGATGTAAACGCCGGGGCCGGCGATGAGTTTTTTGACCTCCGAGTGGCTCTTGCCGCAGAAGGAGCACATCGTCAGGTTGGAAGCGCGGGCCATGGCTGTGTGGAATTGAGTGCTGGGAAAAGGCGATCAGCCTTCGGTTTTGTCGGTGTCGGCCAGAGCGGCGACAGCCTCCGGGAGTTGCTTGCGGCTTTCGAGAACCTTGTCCACCAAGCCGTAGGCCACGGATTCTTCGGCGGTCATGTAGTTGTCCCGGTCCGAGTCGTGTTCGACCAACTCGATGGACTTGCCGGTGTGTTTGGCGAGGATGCCGTTGAGGCGCTTCTTGAGGGTGAACATGAAGCCGATGGTGCGCTCGATGTCGGAGGCGGTGCCTTGCGCGCCGCCGGAAACCTGATGGATCATCACATGCGAGTTGGGCAGGCAGTAGCGCTTGCCGTGGGTGCCGGCGGTGAGCAGCACCGAGCCCATGGAGGCGGCGATGCCGATGCAGTAGGTGTTCACGTCGCAGGTGAGGAACTGCATCGTGTCATAAATCGCCAGGCCGGCGGTGACCGAACCGCCCGGGGAGTTGATATAGATGTGGATGTCCTTCTTGGGGTCCTGCATCTGCAGGAACAACAACTGCGCGATGACCGAGTTGGCCACGAAATCGTCGATGGGCGTGCCGATGAAGATGATGCGGTCCTTGAGCAGGCGCGAGTAGATGTCGAACGAGCGCTCGCCGCGGCCGTCCTGTTCGATGACGATCGGGACGTAATAACTGTTGCGGGGGCTGGGGGAAGTCATGGAGGTGACGGTCATGTTAGTCTTGTTCGGTGAGGGCGATTTCCGCTTGTTCGACAACCTCCGCGTGCTCGACGAGGAAGTCAATGGCCTTGCCAATGGTGATCGAGCTGCGGATCGAGGGCAGGCGCCCGGCGCGCTGCATGTCCTTGATGAATTTCTTGGGGGCCACCTTGCGCGACTGGGCGATTTGGGCCAGGTGGTTGACCAGTTCGGCGTCGGAGACGAGGATGTTTTCGACGCGGGCGATTTCCTGGAGGATGAAATTGGTGCGGAGATTGGTGACCGCCTGCTGGCCGGCGTTGGAGAAGATTTCGGATTGTTGGGATTCGATTTCGTGCTCGCTCATGCCGGCTTGGACGCCGCGTTTGACCATGGCATCGGCCTGGCTTTGGGTTTCCTGGGTGACGAGTTCCTCGGGCAGTTCGAAATCGACCAAGGTGTTGAAATGGGCGACGATTTGGTTGACTTTCATGTCGTCGATCTTGCGCTTGCGCTCGAGCTGCATGTTGTCGCGGATGATGTCGCGGATATCGGCGAGGGTCTTGCCGGGGGCGAGGCGGTTGGCGAGTTCGTCGTCGAGGGCCGGCAGGATCGAATCCTTGAGTTCCTTGAGCGTGGTGGTGAACACCAGTTCGCGGGTCTGGAGATCCGCGACCGGAAAATCCTCGGGCAGGGTGAGGGTGATTTCCTTGGTATCGCCGGGGTTCATGCCGACGAGTTGCGCGGCGAACCCGGGCAGGAAGGCTTTTTCGTCCAAGCGGACCCAGAACCCTTCTCGTCCCGAGAGATAGCCGGCCGGCTTGCCGAGGAATTCTTCGGTCGGCTTGCCCTCCACCGTCGAGGAGTAGTCGATGACGGCAAAATCCGCCATTGCCGCCGGGCGGCCTTCGATGTCCGAGAATTCGGCAAAGCGTTCCTGGAGCGACGTGAGTTGCGCCTGGATTTCCTCGTCCGGCACGGCCTGCGGCGGCACGGTGACGGTGACGCCCTTGTATTCCGGCAGTTGGACTTCCGGGGCGAGGGTGAGCTTGGCGTCGAACGTGAGGCCGCCATCCGCCAGGGTGGTGAGGTTTTCGGGGTTGCCGAAGTCGAGCACCTTGAGGTCTTCCTGCTGGAGCGCGGTGTCGTAGGCCTCGTTGACGAGTTTGTCGTGGAGTTCTTCGGTGATTTCCTTGTCGAAGCGCTTTTCGATGACCGCGCGCGGGGCCTTGCCGGGGCGGAAGCCGGGCAGGCGGGCCTTGCTGCTGAAGTTGCGGACGATTTGATCGCGCACGCCACGGACTTTGTCCGCGGGGATTTCAACACGCAGGGTGGCGACACATTTGGGCAGCTTCTCGACAACAATGTTCATAATAGGACCGACGTCAGTGACGGGGCGGGGAACCTAGGGGATGGGAGCGCGGTTTGTCAAACCGGGTGTTCAAAAAGCGCACCCTCGCCGCGTGTTTGGCAAAATATGCGAGATTCCGGCGGGCTGGCCGAATGGTGGCGAGGTCAGAGGTCAGGTGTGAGGCTCTCTTTCTGTTCTCTCGCATCAGAACCCGGCGTGACCGGGTGTGGAAAGGCAAGTCACTGCCAAAAACTCACCGCCGAGTTGCACGGGTCGCAAAGGAACGCAGAGTCATGGACTACTCAGGTGAACAGAAATCATCCTTTGCGTGACTCTGCGACCTCTGCGGCTTTGCGGTAAATCCGGATGTTACTCGGGAGCTCCTCAATGGAGTCGTCTTAACTCGTGGTGATCAGCCGGCAGCAGGGTCGGTGGGCGAGATTTCAATCCCAAGGAGGCAGACGTCGTCATCGAAGTGGCGGATGGCGGAGAAAGCCAGCACGCTGGTGAGGATCGCGTCGAGGACTTCGTGGATCGATTGGTCGGAACTGCGGGCGATAAGCGCCATCAGGCGCTGCCCGAAGAACGGCTCGCCCTGGGGGTTTTCCGCCTCGATCACCCCGTCGGTGAAAAGGATCATGCGCTGCACGGCGGTCAAGGGCATCACCGTGGTTGGAAATTCGGCTCCGCTGATGAGGCCCAGCCCCGGGCCTTTTTCATGGCGCTCGGTGGCGAGTTGGCAGACCCCGTCGGGGCCGTCGATGATCGGACCGGGGTGGCCGGCACAGGCGTAACTGAAGGTGGCGGAGGAGAGGTCGATCACGCAGTAGAAGGCGGTGGCGAACATGGTGGCCCCGGCGCGCTCGAGGATGGCGGTCAGACCGTCGTTGAGGCCCAGCAGGAAGGCCCCGGGCTCGGCGGCCTGCGAGCGTTGTTTTTCCAGCAGACCGCGGAGCATGGCGACAATCAGGGCGGATCGGACGCCATGGCCCATGACGTCGCAGATCAGGAAGCCGACGCAGTCGTCGCGGACATGGATGATCTCGAAGAAATCCCCGGCGAGGCCGGTGATCGGAATGTAGCGCGAGGCGAAGCTGACGTGGTAGAGTGGGTTGGACACCGGCGGGAAGTGGCTGCTGCTGAGAGCCTGCTGGATTTCGCGCGCGAGCTGGAGCTCTTCCTCGTAGGCCTGGTTTTTCAATTGGAGTTGGCGGGCGAGGTGGATCGCCTCGCGCTGGGTCTTGACCAGTTTGGTGACATCGCTGGACACGCCGAAGGTGCCTTTGATCTGGCCGTGGCGGTCGCGCCACGGGAATTTCGAGGTGAGGACCCAGGTTTCATCGCCTTGGCGCCAGGTTTCGCGCTCGATTTGGCCGGTGATGGGTTGGCCGGTCTGGATGATGCGCATCTCATCTTGCTCGGCGGGTTGCCAATGTTCCTCGGCGAAGAAATCGCGGTCGTGCTTGCCGATGAGGTCGGTGTCTTCGGCGAGCCCCATCCACGCGGCCATGCCTTTGTTGACCATGACAAAGTGGGACGCGAGATCCTTGAAGTAGACCTGAACCGGGATGTGATCGAGCAACTGGCGCAGCAGGAACCGTTCGTCTTCGACCTGGGCCTCGGCGTTCTTGCGGCGGCTGATGTCGATCATCGCGCCCGCGATGCGATAGGCCTTGCCGTCGCGGGCGCGAACCACCGTGCCGCAGATGCTCAACCAGCGCCAGTCGCCGCCGCCGGTCTGGACGCGCGCGTCCACGGTGAGGATTTCCGGACCACTATCCTCCAGGGCCCGGGCGAGGGTCCGCTCAAAGGTCGGACGATCGTCCGGGTGGATGCAAGTGTGGGGCGGCAGAAACAAGTTCGGCGCGTGGTGGGTGCCGCATTCGAGGAATTCGAGGATGCGCCGCGAGTAGTAGATGTCGTCGCGCTCGATCCACCAATCCCAGATCCCTTCGTTGGACGCCTTGAGCGCCAGTTCGAGACGCTCGAGTTTGACGGCTTGCCGGTCCTGAAACGCATTCCGTTCATCATTCATTCCAGCGCAAGCTTGGCGGTGATGAGGTGGTGCCGCAAGAACGAGTTGGAATTTTTCAGGCGAACCTTGCCGGCCGGGCCAGGGGATGCTTGCCTTCAAGCCGTGCGATGCCCTGCGGGAACACAGCTGCTCAAAGGGGTTTCCCGCTCGTTTTACCTGACGTTGCGGCTTCTGCCCGCGCCGATGCGCGGCGCGGCAAGCCTGGCGTATTTGTTAGCCCGGACCAGCGACACCCTCGCCGATACTTCCGCCGCGCCGCCGGCGCTCGCCGCGAAATGGCTGGATTGCTTCGGCCAGGCGGTCGCGGGCGCGGCTTTGTTGCCGCGTTGGCCGGGCGCGTTGTTGAATGCAATCCAGGATCCGCGGGAGCGTGGGTTGTTGGATGAGGCGGACGCGCTGTTCCGCTGGTTAGACCGCTTGCCGGCGGGTGAAGTGGCGTTGGTGCGCGAGGTGCTGGCCATCATCATCGCCGGCCAACAACTCGATCTGCAACGCTTCGCCGACGCGACGCGCGCGCGGCCGGTGGCGCTGGCCGATGCCGAGGCCTTGGAAGACTACGCTTGGCGCGTCGCAGGCTGCGTCGGCGCGTTCTGGACAAAACTCGGCGTGCTGACTCTGGGCGAGCGGTTTTCCACCGCGCCCGCGCCCTGGCTGCTGGAGCGCGGGATCTCGTTCGGCAAGGGCCTCCAGCTGGTCAACATCCTGCGCGACCTGCCGGCCGATCTCGCCACCGGCCGCTGCTATCTGCCGGTGGCCGACCCGCTGGACACGCCGACTTTGTTAGACGCGCACCAGGCGTGGCTGGAGCGCGCGCAGGCCTGGGTGGGCGAGGGCTTCGCCTATGCCGCCACGCTGCCTTGCCGGCGGCTGCGGGCGGCCACCGTGCTGCCCGCCTTGCTCGCCCGCGAAACGCTCGCGCGCCTGCAAGGAGCCACCTGGCATGACCTGCAGGCGCGGGTCAAGGTGCCGCGGTCGCGGGTCTATCTGGCGCTGGTCCGCGCGCTGGCGGGACCGGGGACCGGGTTGATCTCAGTGGTACTTTGAACTCGTGAGACTTAGGAAATGGCGGCGGGACGCCGCCATCACGGCCTGCCGCGGGACGCGGCAGCCACGCGGATAGATCACAATTCGCCGGCGATGAGGTCGTCGAAGGTCTGGCGCCGGCGCACGACAGTGGCGGTGGATCCGTGGACCAGGATCTCGGCGGGCAGCGGTCGCGAGTTGTAGTTGGAGGCCATGGTGAAACCGTAGGCCCCGGCCGACATCAGCGCGACCGTGTCGCCGGGCTGAATGTCGGGCAGCAGCCGGTTCTGGCAGAAGAAGTCGCCGCTCTCACAGATCGGGCCGACGACATCGACGGTCACCAGCTTGGCGGTGGTGGGTTGTTGGAGCGGGACGATTTCATGATAGCCCTCATAGAGCGCGGGGCGGATCAGGTCGTTCATGCCCGCATCGACGATCTTGAAGGTTTTGGCGGAGCCTTTTTTCTGATAGATGCAGCGGGTCAGCAGGACCCCGGCATTGCCGGCGATGAGGCGGCCGGGTTCGACCAGGATTTTCAGGCCGAGATCCTTGAGCCGGGGCACCAGTTGCGCGCCGTAGCGCGGGATGGTCAGCGGGCGCTCGTCCTCGGGGAGTTTTTCCCACCAGTCGGCCACGCCCGATTCCAACGATTCTTTATAGATGATGCCGATGCCGCCGCCGATCGACCAGAACTCGATGCCGTGGCGTTGCTTGAGGAGCAGGGCGAGCGGGGCGACTTTTTCCACCGCCTCGATGAAGGGGTCGATTGACGTGAGTTGCGAGCCGATGTGCATTTGCAGGCCGCGCAGCCGGAGGTGAGGCAGTTCAGCGGCGGCCATCTCGTAGAGCGCGGCGATGGCGGTGATATCGACGCCGAACTTGTTTTCGGACTTGCCGGTGGAGATGTACTTGTGGGTTTTGGCGTCGACGTTCGGGTTGACGCGCACGGCGACGGGGGCGGTGGTGCCGAGTTCGCCGGCCACTTGGTTGATGAAGCGCAGTTCGTCCTCGCTCTCGACGTTGAACGAATAGATCCCTTGTTCCAGGGCGTAGAGGATTTCCTGGCGGGTTTTGCCAACCCCGGCGAAGGTGCAATGGGCGGGGTCTCCGCCAGCTTGGATCACCCGGAACAGTTCGCCGCCCGAAACGATGTCGAAGCTGGCACCGGCCGTGGCCAGCAAGCGCAGCACCGAAAGATTGGAATTGGCTTTCACCGCATACGCCACTTCGTGCTCGACTCCGTCCAGCGCGGCGTCGAGGCGGTGGTAATGGTCGAGAATGGTGGCGGCGGAATAAACATAAAGGGGGGTGCCGTGCTCGGCGGCAAGTGCCGCCAGGTTGACGTCTTCACAATAAAGGGAACCGTTTTTGTAGGAAAATCCGTGCATCGCGGCATTGTAATAAGGTCCAGCACGGCTGGGGTAAAGCGCAGAAGCGGGGGGTGGCGGCAGATCGACAAGCGGACCGCGAGTCTCCCGACTCGCCTGAGGAAGAAAAGTGAATGATTGCGAGTCTTGAGACTCGCGGTCCGAAGATGCGCTCGGAGAGTGGTTCGTCACCACGAGATGGCCACCCGGCCGAAGCGGCAGGTGGCTTCGGTCGTGGACAGCGCGTCCTCCACGATGCAGCGCTCCCATTCCGCGTTGATGGGCGTGACGGTGACCGGGTGGGTGGCTGGCAGCCAGTCCGCCGGATTCAAGTGGCTGGCAAACTCGGGCGTGTAGGTCAGTGGCAGGGGGCCGCCCACCCGCCGCAGGTATTCCATCCGGAGTCGGCGCTTGCCCGCCCCGTCAGTCACCAGTTGGATGGCGGGCAAGCCGGCGGTGGATCCTGCGCCGGGGATGAGTTGCACGGGTAGGCCCGGGAAATGCGGGTCGAGATTGAAGGCGTATTCGAGCATGCTAGGTACCCCGTCGCGGTCCGGGTTGGCGGTGTTGAAGTCGTCAAAGTGGGCGTCGCCGGTGGCCATCAGGTCTTCTTCGATCGCCTCGTTGATCCCGTCGCCATCGGCGTCCTCGGTGCGATCATCGGTGAGTTGCAGCACGAACTCCTGTTCGAGCGTGTTGTTGTGGGAATCCCGGGCCAGTACGCGAATCCACAAGCGGGTGGTCCCGGCATCGTAGTCCGCGGAGAGGCGATCACGAACGATCAAGTGGTTGTCGGCGACCCGAAACCGGGGGTTATCCGGCGCTGCCGAACTCTCAGGCAATTCCAAGGTGCAGGAGTCCCCTGCATTGGGATCAGTTACGCTGATCGTGCCGACCACGGTTTCAGCAGGAGAGTTTTCCGCCAGCGTGGTGGAGCTGAGCCGGATCTCAGTCGGGGCCACTCCATCGGCTGTGTCGAACCAGATCACCTGGGTCAAGGGCCCGTGGTCCGTTTCCACCATGATCCTTACCGCACAGCGTTCCCCGGTCTGCACCGTGCCCGAGATCAGGCCGCTGGCCGGATCGATCGCCAGATCAGCGGGCAGGCCCATGGCCGAAAAGTGGAGTGGGATGGCATTTTGGATCCGTGTCGGTCGCGCCAGGGTTTCGCCGGGCCAACTCCGGACTGACGAGTTTTCTGTGAACGAGGCCCAGCCGGAGTCCTGGCGCAGGGCCAGATTGTGGGATTCTCCACCGACCAGCTGGTGGAGGTGGAGTGCTTCGTGTGGGGTCGCCGTCTGTCTGCCGGTGCTGTCTCCCCATGCCACCATGGTCCCGTCTGCAAACAAGGCCAAACTGTGCGCCCAACCCGCGGCGATGGCGGTCACCGGCCCCAAGCCAGGCGGAATCTGCGCCTGGCCTCGGTGGTTGTAGCCCCATGCCACCACCGTGCCATCGTTTTTCAGGGCCAGCGAATGGTAGGCCCCTGCCGCCACCGCAATCACTCCAGTCAAGCCCTCGGGCACGGCGGTGGCCCCGCCCCAAGCCGAGCCCCAGGCCACCACCGTGCCGTCGCTTTTCACGGCGAGGCTGTGAAAGCCACCGGCCGCGATGGCCACCACGTTGCCGAGCCCTGCTGGAACTGTGGCTTGCCCGTAGGCATCGTATCCCCACGCCTCGACGGTGCCGTCGCACCTCAGTGCCAGGCTGTGATAACCACCCGCGGTGATCGCCACCACATTGGCCAATGTTTTTGGCACGGCGGTTTGGCCGCCATCGTTGTTGCCCCACGCGACCACCAGACCGGTGCGGGTGAGCGCCACGCTGTGAAGGACGCCCGCCGCCACTGCAACGCTCGGGGGCAGGTCTGCGGGCAGCGTGCTTTGGCCGTTCCGATCGTCGCCCCACGCGACCACCGAACCGTCACTTTTCAGAGCCAGATTGTGGTTACCGCCTGCTGCCAGGTCCATGACCTCGTCCAAGCCTGCGGGCAATGAAGTCTGCCCGTCATCGTTGCCGCCCCATGCCAGAACGATCGCCCCGACCGGAAATCGATTCGGATCGTCGGGCTGGAATCCGCGCTCGACCTCAAACCCGTCGCCAAAGCCGTCTCCATCCGTGTCGTAAAGCAAATCCGAGGTGTGATAAACGTCCTCCTCGGCAGCCTCGGTCAAACCATCGCCGTCCGCATCCTCCGTCCGGTCGTCCAGCAACGGGATGGTGAGGATTTGTTCGTAGGGATTGAGCGAGGCGTCCCGTGCCCTCACCCGGATGGAAAAGCCAGCTGGGTTTTGCTCGAAATCGCGGGTGATCGGTTGCGCGAGCCGCAACTGGTTGCCTTCGATGCGGAATCGCCAGTTGTCCTGGTCACCGGGTCCATCGACCCATTCGAAGGTGTGGGAGTCTCCCGCATCGGGGTCCACCGCGCTGAGGGTTCCGACCACCACTCCGGGCGCGCTGTTCTCTAACACACCTGGCGCGGTGAGCACCACTGCGGTCGGAGCTTGTCCGTCAGCAATCCCTATCCATACCATTTGGGTCAAGATCCCTTGACTGGTGGCCACCTGAACCCGGATCGAGCCGCGTGTGGCGGTGGTCACGGTGCCGCTGATAAGCCCGCTGAGCGGATCAATGGACAGCCCGGCAGGCAACCCCATCGCGGAAAATACGGGTGCCGCGTCGCCTGGGTTGGCCAACTCGATCGGATAGGAGATCGCCACGCCGGGGTGGGCCACCAGTCGGGAAGGGCTGGTGATGGCTGCCACTCCCGCGTCTGGGCGCAACGCAAGGCTGTACTGCAGGCCCGCGGAGATCGAGGTCACGCCTCCCTGCGCCGCAATCGGAACGTCAGTCTGCCCATTGTTATTGAGCCCCCACGCCACGACCGAGCCGTCGGTTTGCAAGGCCAGGCTGTGGAAACCGCCCGCGGCCACCGCGACGACCCCGCTCAAGTCCGCGGGCACCTGCGTCTGGCCGTTCAGATTGTAGCCCCATGCCACGACGGTGCCGTCGTTCTTCAAGGCCAGGCTGTGGAAACGACCGGCGGCAATCGCCACCACATCCGTCAGTCCGACCGGAGTCGAGGCGTCCTCCCAATCGGTTCCATTGAAGGTGCGGCCCCACGCCACGACCGAGCCATCGCTTTTGAGGGCCAGGCTGGAGAAGCCGCCTGCGGCAATCGCGACCACGTCATGGAGTCCGGGTGGGGGTGCCACCCCAGTGTCGAGCGGGATGGATCCCCATGCCACTACCGTTCCATCGCGCTTCAAGGCCAAGCAGTGAGTCCGGCCTGCGGCGATGGCAACGACCTGATCCAATCCCGCCGGCACGGCGATCTGCTCCTGATCATAGCCCCAAGCGGTGACGGTGCCATCGGCTTTCAGTGCCAGGCTGTAGGCGGAATCCTCATGCCAGCCATCACCCCCCGTTGCGACCGCGATCACCCCGCTAAGGTCAGCTGGCACCGTGGTTTGGCCGTAGGAATTGCTGCCGCCCCAGGCCACGGCCGATCCGTGGGGGGTGAGCGCCAGGCTGTGGTTCTGGCCGGTCGCCAGGGCGACAAACGTTCCCTCCGGTGGCGGTGTGGCGGGTCCATCGCTGGCGATACCCCAGCCAATGATCCAGGGTGGTGGACTGTCGAGAGCATTGGCCCGGGCGGTCCCGGCTGCTGGCACTTGGCTGATAGCGGACAGCCACCACACATTGGCGATGGCTGCGACGAAACCAGTCCATCGAAATGGGGAGAGTACTTGCATCCTGGGGGGGGGGGATACCCATGCGTGAACAGCGGGTTTGGCACCCTACAAACTGCAGGCGCTTGATCACAAGACAAAAAGCACCGGCTGCGCGCCCGATCAGCAGTGAGGGCACATCTCCAGCCAGGGTCGCGCCGACTCCGCGGCACCGCCACGCGAGGTCCAGCGACTCAGCGTTCTAAGTCGGCGCGCAGGGCGCGGTCGTCACATCCACCTCAGATGTTGATCTGGACCATGGCGCGTTTGCGGCGGGCTTCGATCCAGTGCTCGTATTGGGCGGAGGTTTTCTTTTTGCGCACGCGCTCCTCGATCATGTCGCGGACCTTTTCCAGCGGCGGCGACGGGCCGAAGTCGATCTTGATGGGTTTGACCAGGGTGAAGCCCTGCGGATCCATCAACGGTCCAACAATTTTTCCGACGGGTGCCTCGAACAGGATCGCGGCGAATTCGGGTGAGAGGTCGGTGCGCGGGACGTTTTCCTGGAGCCCGCCTTGGGCGGCGAAGGCGTCCTTGGAGTGCTCCTTGGCGAGTTCGGTGAAGTCCTTGCCGGCAGCGAGTTGTTTGGCCAGGTTCTCACAGACCGCGAGTTGGGCTTCGGCGGTGGCTTGCGGCTGTTGCGCGTCGGCGGCCGGGATGAAGAGCTTGCGGAATGAAATCACATCCTTGGTGACGTCGCGCAGGGTGAGTTTCACCTCGTCGTATTCCCTCTGGATTTCGTTGGGCAGCGGCGGCGGAGCGTCGGAAAACTGCTGGGCGCGCATCGCCTGCACGATCATTTTTTCGCGGGTCATGGTGCGGTAGCCTTCCATGGTCAGGCGGCTGCGCTTGAGTTCCTCGCGGAACTTGACCTCATCGCCGTTGTAGAGTTCGCGCATCTGGCGTTTGATTTCCTCGTCAATGATGAAGGGCTTGATGCTGGCACCCACCTGCTTGAACTCGTCGAGGATGATTTGCCGGTCTACCAGTTCCTGGATGATCTTGGCTTTGATTTCCTTGAACTGGCTCTCGAACTGGGGCCCGCGGCGCGGAAATTGGGCGGCGAGCTGGGCGTACATCGGGGCCAGCATGAACGACACCTGGTTCTTGGTGATGACCCGGCCGTTGACCCGGGCGGCGATTCCGTTGACTTCGACCGGGCCACTCGGGACGGGTGGTGCCGGGCGGGTGGGTGCCAGTCGCGGCGCGGTTTGGGCCTGCAGTCCGGCGGCGGCCAGCACAACAACAAGGACAAGAGCGAGACGCGGTTTCATGGAGGTGGGGTGAGGGTGGGTGCGCAAGGCCGCGCCAGCTAGTGGCGGAGCTTCTCTTTGGTGGGCGCGGATTGCAAGCGGGGAAAGCGGAAACGTGTGGCACGGCTGAGGCCTCGCTGCCTGCGGCGGTTTGAAAAGAAACCAGCGTGTTGCGCCAGAACCCAGCTATTGACAATTCGACTGGGAAGTTTCAATTACTTTGCCATGCTAATCACGCTGGATCGAATGAGCCGGATTGTCGTGCCAAAAGCGAAAAATCGATCTGGATCAACGGAATCAAATCGCGGAAAAAGACCGGCGACCACAGGCTGACCTCACGTGGGTCTTTGAGAAACGGCTCGATGTCCTCCTTGGCCTGATCGAAGCGGATGCTTGCGAACCGCTCCGAGATACGGCTTGAGGGGAAAGCCCGGTTCATGCTGGAACATGCCGATAGCGGTAGCGACCCACGCCAGTGTCAAAATAACCGCGACGCTTGATCGTGGCACAAGCAATCTCTTCAACCCGCTCGGGAATCAGCCCGTGCCATGCCAGCGCCGTTTCAAAACTCACGTAGGACGGCCCATAAATCGCCCCTGCCAGGGCAAGTGGATTCACCGTGCGATCCCTCAGATAAAGACCACGGCGCAAGGGGGTCAGCTCGCCGGACGCCAGCATCCGCGTGATTTTCATCCGCAGATTGCCATATGCCCTCAGCGCATCCTTGAGCTGCCCATGGGAAAGCAGCGGGGTGCCAGATGGAAGTGTGTACGGATGCTTGATCGGCACGGATAAGTATCCTTAAACGATACTTTCGCGCGTTGCCAGCGCTTTGTGTCTTTTACAAGATGACAGATAAATAATCCGCCGTCTCCCCATCCGCCAGGAGGGCAATCCCGCCCCTCCAGCCATGCCC
>Ga0194037_1002043_pt1 | contig 13895 bp, 7 predicted proteins | sample JunL306m_MetaG_FD_148653 | JGI IMG/M metagenome (GOLD analysis project Ga0194037, IMG submission 148653) | Anoxic zone freshwater microbial communities from boreal shield lake in IISD Experimental Lakes Area, Ontario, Canada - Jun2016-L304-6m | ecosystem: Environmental > Aquatic > Freshwater >...
GGGGTTGGTTCAAAACATCGGTGGCGGTCATGCTACGGCAACGGTCAAGTGGGTTCACTTTCCGGTGCCGGGTGGGTCCATCCTTTGTCGGCGGTAACAGCCTGCAGCGCCTCTTCGTGGCTGAGCCCGCGTTGGACACATTCGTGATACCTCTCAAGTGCAAACGCATGCTTGAGCCCATGCGTACCCCGTCCCGGTTCATATTGCCCGGTAGCTTTGGCGGCGGTATTGATGGCATGCAGGTAATAATCGTAAGGCGCCTCAAGTTTTCCGTGGTTTACAATGTGCCGCGTCAACCGGTCATAAGTCTCAAGAGAAATATAATGAGTCGTAGCCTTCCCTCCCTTCTCGATAACGCTCACAATCCCGACCGGTCTGCCGGTCACCGGATCGGTGGAAGTGCCGCGCAGCGAATCTTGTGTCAATGGATTTAAAAGTTCACCACTGGGAGAACCTGCCCCCTCGCAACGCAAGCCCCCCTCGAATTGAAGGCACGCCATTAATTGGCACGCTCCGTCGGTAACTGCCGCGATCAGCGCCGGTGGGTCCGGATAGGCACGGGAGGCAAAAGTTCTGCTGGATCGGGGTAACAACTTCCGTCCCTGCGTGGCGACAGTGGAGCGGATATCCTTTGTGTCCATTTTCTCAGTGTCAAAGTGGTGCGCGTTGTTATAACTGTTCATAGCGTATTCCAGTTTGGCGAGAGCAGCCATGATCGTTTCCAGGGTCTGCCGTGACCGGCCGCCTTCACGGTATCGGGCCAAGACTTCATCTAGGTATCCGGCCATAAGTTGTCTTACGGTGGCGGTGTCACGCAGATCAGTTCCCCCGTGCCGTATGAAATAATCAATAAACCGATGGGATTCATATCGATATACCTTCCACACGCCAGCAGATCTAATCCCGTCAGGACAATCGGCTTTGCTGAGGTGGAAGGAACGGATACCATGAAAAATTGCCTCACATTGTGAATGTACCGATGATGGCCACCGGTGCTTTTTGCTTCTAGCCATGGCTGGCCTCTATTGTTGAGAAGACATGCTATTTTTGCGGCGGTTGCAGTTCCGCCTCCTCCAAGTCGGTCTCTATGTCAATTTACAACCGGCAGGCGATGCCTGATACGCGGCTGAAAAGTTTGTGACGGCAGAACCGAGACCAACCAGGATTCTTACCGTACAGGCCCCTCTTGTAGCTGACCGAGCGCCTCACGCTCAGGATTGACAGGATTGTGCAATCACTGGGTAAGTATCTGCCCGTTGCTACTACCATCATGCGCGGTAAGGAACCGTTGCCGATCATGAAGGGGTCATATTAGGTCGACCAGTCCCGGTTGGTTGGAGGCCGGCATTTAGATGCTCATACCTCCAGATACAAATAAACAATGCGTACAACTACAGTATCACAAAAACCGATATAAACAATTACAAAATACGTACAGAGTGTTTTGTTTATTTTACTATGATGATATTTGCAATAAATTACATGGTATTGGATGTATATTATTATCTTTTATGTTTATCTATAATTATCAACAAATCAGCTATTTAAAACAAATAGAGACATGTTGAAACATTGTGATACATAATAAGCCACATAAATACATTTTGAAACATTGTGAAACTGAATACTTAATCTTTAGCACATACCATCGAGCATACCTGTGATCTGTGTCTGGAACTCCACATATTCCTCGCCCGAAAGACCAGCTATCACCTCTACCTGATCAGGTTGGGTTTGCCGGGGTGAGATTTAGCTTAATATGGTATTCTCGACAATAATCAGATACAATCGCGCCAATCCATATTTCATAGGAGCAAGCGAATGGCTAAGAAGGCCGCTACCCAGGATGAGAACGTGACTCCTCCTGTTCCTGAAGCTGAGGACCAGGCGGAAACCGGAGCTGTCGAAGAAGGTAAGGTCTTCGATTACATCACAGGGAAACCGGTCAAGGACACCGACAAGGAGCGAGTGCGGCAGCGTATTGCCCGCGCAATTATTTACGAGTACGGCATTGCCGCGGAGGATATGACGCCTGACTATCAGGTCAAGGTCGAAGGACGTAACAAGAAAGTCGACATCGCCATATTCCGTCCCGGCGCGAAGCATGAGCCCGCAAACCTTTACCGGATCGTGGTGACGGACAAGGAACCGAAGGTCGGGACCAAGGGCGCCTACCGCATGCGTGACCCCGAGGAGGCGCGCAAAGAGTTCGATCTGCTGGAAGTGGTTATGGCCGAGGTCGAGAGCTGCAGCTACGGTCTCTGGACCAACGGCTTGGAATTCTTCTTCTTCAAGAAGGAAATCTCCCGCTTCGATATCAAGTTCAAGCCCATCGGCGACTGGCCCATGGGGGACGACACCATCGGGACCCGCGAAGGCGCGTCACTGGCCAAGATGCGGCGGGCTGATCCCGTAATGCTGCGGGTTGCCTTCCGCCGCTGCCATAATTATATCCATGGCAACGAGGGGATGCCCAAGGATGCCGCCTTCTGGCAATTCCTCTATCTCATCTTCTGCAAGATGTTCGATGAGCGCCGTCCGGGTGAGCAGCGCGATTTCTGGGCCGGTCCCTACGAGCCGTTCAACCCTGAAGGTCAGAAAGAGATTCGCCGCCGTATCATGCCGTTGTTCGATGCGGTCAAACGAGCCTATCCGTATCTGTTCAAGGGGAACGAAGAGATCGCCCTTTCGGACCGGGCGCTGGCCTTCATCGTCTCCGAACTGTCGCGGTATGACTTTGCCCGGACCGACGTGGACGCCAAGGGGGCGGCCTATCAGGAGATCGTCGGCGCCAACCTTCGTGGCGACCGGGGCCAGTATTTTACTCCTCGTGGCGCCATCCGCCTGGCGATTCAGATCCTGGCGCCCAAAGAGTGCGAGCGAATGCTTGACCCCGCCGAAGGAACGGGTGGGTTCCTGGTGGAAACCCTGAACTACCTCAACCGCTCGTTCCACGAGGAACAGCGCGTTGCCATTGGTGACGAAAATACGGAAGAGTTCATCTCCATCAGGGATCGTCTCTCACGTTACGCCTCCACCAATCTCTTCGGAGCGGATTTTGACCCTTTCCTGGTCCGGGCGGCTCAGATGAATGTGATGATGGCCGGCAACTCCCTGGGGCGTCTCTATCACATGAACTCTCTGGAGTTTCCCGCGGGCCACCTGCCGGGGGTCAAGTCGGCAGGCGACGAGATCCGTCTCGGCTCCATCGACGTCATCGGAACCAATCCCCCCTTCGGGTCGGATATCCCGATCACGGAAAAGACCATCCTGCACCAGTACGAACTTGCCCGCCGCTGGGAGTCTCATGCCGGCGGTTTTGTCATGACCCAGGCGCTCAAGCCCGCCGTGGCGCCGGAAGTCCTCTTCATCGAACGGTGCGTACAGTGGCTGAAGCCGGGGGGGAGGATGGGAATTGTCCTCCCCGACGGCATCCTCGGCAACCCCGGTGACGAGTATATCCGCTACTGGATTCTCCGCCACTGCTGGGTGCTGGCCAGCATCGACCTGCCGGTGGAACTGTTCATTGTCGAGGCCAACGTCAACATCCTCACCAGTCTGCTGTTCCTCAAAAAGAAATCCACGCAGGAGATTCAGGCCGAAGATCTTGGCCGGAAGGTGGACTATCCCGTGTTCATGGCCGTGGCCGAAAAGGTCGGCGTTGATCGTCGCGGCAACACCCTCTACAAGCGCCGGCCGGACGGAGAAGAGATTCTGGTGGAGAAGAGCTACGAGGAAAAAGTCCGGATCGGCGGCAAACTGGAAGTCCGAACCCTGCACCGCAAGGAGCGCATTCTCGACGATGATCTCCCCGCCATCGCGGCGGCCTACGCCGAGTTTCGCGCCAAACATCCGGAGCCCGGCATATGATCACTCGTATTGAAGCCATTCGGTATCGCTGTTTCGAGAGACTGGGAGTTGATCTTGGCAACTATCATGTCATTGTGGGGGCCAACGGCTCAGGCAAGACCACACTTCTTGACATTCCGGTCCTGTTCGGCGCGTTATTGCGGGCTGATAACGTCTCAACTCCCTTCATGTTCGGGCAAGAAGAGACCCCGCCGCGCGCCGGGAGCCTTGGCGAACTGGTATTTTCGGGGCGGGGATGTGACTTTTCCCTGGCAGTCGAAGCAAAACTTCCCGATGACATTAAGACTCGAATCCTTCAAGGGATGATAGTTCGTCTGAATTCAGAAAACGCTCAACGAGCGCTCCTCAACGATCCAAAACGCCGGCCATCGCATATCCGTTATGAAATCACGCTCCGGGTCTTCAATAATCGTGCTCTGCAAGTAGTCAATGAATATCTGTTTGTCTTTCCCGATGAACACGGACCTGATCGTAAACTTGGCGGTTTCCACGGAGCGCTTGCCGAAGATAATCGACACTGGCTGCTGATCCTCAAGCGCGAACTCGGGTATGAAGTGGAACTGCATACCGAGGTACCGTCTGCCAAGGGGAAGCGTGCGCAAAGCGTCAAGTTTGTTATACCCGACATCCAGTTAGCCATGGGGCGTGTCATGTACGAAGGGGATGCGGAGTATCCCTCCTCCCGCTGGCTGTTCAACACGCTGACCCAGCAGACGGTTTTTCTCGATCCGAACTGGGCGAAAATGCGACTTGCCAGCCCTCCGGGATTGCCGAAAAAGATTATGCCTTCCGGGCGGAATATCCCCTGGCTGGCGCTTCACCTGAAGCGGGACGGCGCCCCCGAAGGCGAGGTAAACGGCTATCGAAGTGAACGGTATGACGATTGGGTTCGCCACGTCAGGACTGCTCTGCCACAACTCGCCGACATTGATGTCCGCGAACGTGAAGACGATCATCATGCATATTTCCGGATCACGTACCGGGGAGGGTACGAAGTCCCCCATTCCGGGCTATCGGATGGCACGCTCAGGATTCTGACATTAACGCTGTTGCCCTATTTGCCTGATCCTCCCTTGATCCTCGTCACCGAAGAACCGGAAAACGGCATTCATCCTCAAGCCATAGAGTCCGTTTTGCAGTCGCTCTCGTCCCTGTACGACAGTCAGGTGTGGGTCTCTTCCCATTCTCCGGTGGTGCTCGGCAGCACCGAGATCAATCAACTTCTCTGCGCCCGTCTGACCTCGGCACACGGCGTACAGATGGTTTCCGGACCCGAACACCCTCGCTTGCTGCACTGGCGGAGGGGAACAGATTTAGGGCTATTATTGGCGGCGGGGGTGCTCGGCTGATGCGCGACTGCATGTTTTATGTGGCTGACTTGAACATGGAAGAGACCTTCAAAGGGTTTCTGCTGCGCGACAAATTTTATCTGAGTCTGGGTTGCGGAAAATTCGAGTTTGATCCTGTCGTGGATATCACTCGGGCCAAGGGCAGGGCTGATGGCGGACTCTGGCGACATGCCCGGATTTTGCTTGAAGGCTACCAACAGACCCATCAGCGGCTTGTCGTTTGCCTTGATCGTGATTTTGGCGGCTCTCCGGGACAAGAAAAAATCAGAGAGGATATCACCCGGCAACTGGTGGCCGCCGGATGGGAAGAGAAGAATTTTGTTGTCCTTGTGATAGATCCGGAGTTGGAACAATGGATCTGGCAGGATAGCGAACATGTGGAGAGAGCGCTCAAGCATACCCGCCCGCCCACACTGAGAGAACATCTTGCCGCAACCGGCGAATGGCCGGAGGGTTCGCCAAAACCGCTCGATCCGAAGAGTACGCTTCAGAAAATAGTTGACCGGAGCAGACTGGATCGCTCCTCAGACCTCTACGGTAAGATCACCAGCAGGGTTTCGGTTAAGAACTGTGTTGACCCCGAGTTCCACCGATTCGCCGAAACCTTGCGGACCTGGTTCCCGCCGGAAGCCGCCGCATGAAATTCGCGAGTTTCAAGAATGCGCGGGTAGTGCGCTCGGCTTGGCTGGAAAAGGGGGGGCGGCGTCTGGACTGCAATCCATATATGTCCGGGGCGCTGGAGGCGAGGGATGCTTTAGACAGCCTGAAGTTTCGCAAGGACCCACTTCACACTCTGACTGCTGGGTATGCAGGTGGAATTTTTAACGGGCCAATGTTTGCACGGCAATGGGTGGATGATCCCTCTTCCGGAGTTCTGTTTCTTAGTGGTAGCGATGTACTACATGCAGATCTTTCATCGCTTCCATTTATAAAATCTAGCTATGCTAAGTCTTCTAAACTTCGGCATCTTGAAGTAAAAGAAGGTATGACTTTAATCACTTGTTCAGGAACGATAGGTCGTATGACTTATGTCCGTTCTGATATGGCTGGAATGTGGTCTTCCCAACACATTATGAAAGTAGTACCTGATGCTGACAAGATTTTACCTGGTTACCTGTACGCATTTTTATCAAGCAGATACGGTGTACCATTGGTAGTAGCTGGTACATATGGTGCAATAATTCAACACATAGAACCTGAACATATTTACGAGTTGCCAGTGCCTAGAATAACTAAAATAGAAAAACAGGTACATGAGTTCGTTAACAACTCAGCACAAGCATTCGTACAATATGCTGAACTTCTCAAAAAAGCCCGTCAAGATGTACTCGAAGCTATTGGTCTCGAAGATCCTACTCCAGTCAAATGGTTTGAGAGCCTAGACCGTTTTGGCTGGGCAGAAAACAAAGTGACGTCAGAAAGTATGAGAGCATACAATTATGATCCTAGAGTTAAAAACTTCCTCGATCATTTATGCCGTTTGCCAAATGAACCTCTTGGATATCTCTGTGATCCGAACCATTTTAAAGGACATACAGTCTTTAAAAGAATCGCAAGCGACCCAGAATATGGCTATAAATTATTAGGTCAACGGGAAGCGTTCCAAATGCGTCCCGAGGGGCGATGGATATCCTGCAAGTCAGTTGCGGGGCTTGGATTGGTTGTTCCTCCACAGACTGTTTTAATTCCATCACATGGGACACTAGGAGAATCGGAACTTTACTGCCGGGCGGTATATGTTACCCAGCGTACCTCTAACAATGCTTTTTCCGGTGATTTTTATAGATGTATTCCTTTACCTGGGAAGATTCGCGGTGGTTATCTCTATGCGTTTCTTTCAACAAAAGTCGGTTTCAGAATACTCCGTTCGATGAGTACGGGAGGAAAACAGCAATACCAACATCCAAGTATGCTTGCAAGATTTCCAATCCCGAGACTGGAAGAATCAGAGGAAAATCGGATTGCTGATCTTGTTGATGAAGCTGCTCTTCAGTATGACCTTGGACTTGGTTGGGAAGACCAAGCAAGAGAACTTGTTGAAAATGCCATTAGTGGAGCGGAATAATGGCCAAAGTAATCGCCATAGGTCAACCCGTAAACGACGCCGAACGCTCCGCCATTGCCTACCTCCGGGATCGCCTTCCCGACACCTTCACCCTTCTCCACAATTTTGAAATCGAACGCCAAGGCGAACTCTTCGAGATCGACATGGCCCTCCTGGCGCCGCATGCCCTTTATCTGATCGAGGTTAAGGGAACGCGAGGCAGCATCGATGTGTACGGACCCAGGTGGTATCCGGACGGACGGGCGCCTTATCCGTCACCGCTCGCCAAGCTGCGGGCGCATGCCCGCACGGTGAAAGGTCTCATCACCCAAGGCAACCCAGGCCGACCGGAGCTGGACAAGGTCTATGTGGATGCGGCGGTGATCCTCACGGCGCCGGACGCTTTTTTGAGTGATCGGGAAGACCGGGACGCTCCTTTGGTGGTAAAGCTTGCCGACGCTGAACGCTTTTTCAAGGACACTACCCGCGTCCCGGCCCGTTTCTCCCGAAACATCCTCATCCATGAGAAATTGGTGCTGCATGCGCTCAGGGTAGCGAAGCCGGCAAGGGGTGTGGTGCGGTTCGGCCACTGGCAGGTGATTGAAAAACTCGGCTCCTCGTATTCATTCGCGGAATATCGGGCCGAAAATGTCTTTGCCGGCGGCGCCGCTCGATTGCGTGTCTATCAGGCCGATCCCTATCAGCCGGAGGCAACCCGCAAGACGCAACTCAATCTGATTCAAAACGCCTATCGCGCCCTCTCCCGGCTGCCGCTGCATCCGAACATCGTGGCGGCGCGTGATTTTTTCCCCACCGATGACGACCAGGCATTTGTCCTGATCCTCGATGACGCTCCGGGGCAGGCTCTGACCGTCCATCTGGCCCGGCCGCACCTGGCGCTGACCCAGGATCAGAAGTGGCGGGTCGCGAAAGATCTGCTCGCGGCGCTCTCTCATGCCCATCTGCACGGCGTGGTTCATCGCAACCTCACGCCGGGAGCCATCCTCATCGGCCAAGACGGGACCACCCGGCTGACGGACTTCGATTTTGCCAAGCCGGCCATGGATCGCTCCCAGAGTATTGCCGGTGAGATCATTGATCTGGTAGAAAAGGCGTACGTGGCCCCCGAGGCGTACCGGGCGCCGGAATCGGCCACCACCGCCTCCGATATCTTTTCCGCCGGGGTCATCCTCTACGAACTGTTCACCGGTGAACAACCCTTTGCCGGCAATCCCAGCCTGATATTTGACCATAACGGCCTCTTCCCGACGCCGGCATCGCACTACCGGCCTGAATTGAACGCTGCTTGTGACGAGTGGCTCCAGGCGCTCTGCTTGTTCGACGAGAGCAAGCGCCCCACGGCGGCGTCGGCCCTTGCCGCGTTGCAGGCGCTGCTGGCGCCGCCACCGCTCACCGCCGTTGCTCCGGATGAGCAGGCCGAACGAGGAGCTGAACCCGCGTCGTCCCCCGTTGCGCATCCCGACGACACCGACTTTCTGAACCTGCCTGCCGGTTATCAGCTTACGCACAAGTTTGTGGTCGAAAAGAAGCTCGGCCGGGGGAGCTTCAGTGTCGTCTACAAGGTCATCGACACCCTGGGTGACATTGCACGGACCGTCAAGCTCATAATCAGTGATCGTCATTCAACCCTGGAGCGGTTGAAAAAGGAGTATCGCCATCTGACCCACATCCCGGAACACGCCTATGTTGTCCGGGTGCTCGACGCCGACGTGATTCCGAGCCGGAACATCCCGTTCCTGACGTTTGAATACGTGGAGGGAACCGATGTCGGCGATATGATTCAAGATCGGCTCCTTTCTCCGGATGATGCCCTGGAACTGGGGAAACAGGTTATTGAAGGGGTGGCGCATCTCCATACCCACGGCTTTCACCATTGCGATATCAAGCCGCGCAACCTGCTCTGGACCCAACGCGGCGCCAAGATCATCGATTTCAATGTCTCGGTACGGGCCGATGACCGTGAGGCGCGGGGTGGCGGCTCGCGCCGGTATCTGCCTCCTGATTTCGATCCTGAAGTATTCCCGCACAATGGTGAACGGGCCGATCGCGACCTCTACGCCTTGGGGCTGACCCTCTACGAAGCGGTGACCGGGCGTTATCCCTGGGATACGTCGGAGCCGCCGCTCAACAGACCCGCGCCTGATCCACGGGAACTCTCCGGTTTCTCCGATCTGGCGCCGGAACTGGTGTCGGTGGTGCTCAAGGCGATTGCCCCTCGCCGGGCAGAGCGCTTTGCCTCGGCCCATGAGTTTCGTGAGGCGCTGTGGGGCGTCCGTCACGCCCGGCGGGCGATGGCGCTCCGTAACCCCCCGGCGGGCGCCGTGAGCGGAGGCGTCACGGAATACCATGCGCCGCCCAATACCAATCCCTTTGTGGCGCATCTGCTGACGCTCTACAGCCAGAGTCGGCGCAGTAATGCCGGAACACGGGGCATGGACGCCTCCCGGTACGCCTCGTATGTTGACACCGCCCTTGACCGGGAACTCTTGCCGGCCGTTCTTGCGGGGGAGTTCACTCTCGTCCTCATTACCGGGAATGCCGGAGACGGCAAGACCGCTTTCTTGCAACGGCTAGAACAAGAGGTTGAGGCCAGGGGCGGCGTGGTGGATCGGGGGCGGCCCAATGGCAGCGGCATGGAGCTTGCGGGACGGAAGTACCTGATCAACTACGACGGCAGCCAGGACGAAGGGGGCAAGGAGAACAATCAGGCGCTGCTTGACTTCTTCTCCGAGTATGCCGGACGTGCGACGAGTCAATGGCGGCCGGCGGCAATCCGGCTCATCGCCATCAACGAGGGGCGTCTGGTTGATTTCCTGGCGACGCATGACCGGGAATTTTCAGCCCTCAACTCTCTGGCGCTGCGTGGCTTTGACACGGGCGAAGCGGAGTCCGGAGTGGCTGTCGTCAACCTGAACCTGCGGAGTGTCGTGGCCGAAACCCCGGACGGCTCGATCCTGGAGCGAACGTTGCGCCGGCTCACTGCTCAGGAATTCTGGACCGCCTGCGAGCAGTGCGATCTGCGGGATCACTGTTACGCCCTCCATAACGCCAGAAGCTTCCAGGACGAAACCGCCGGGCCACGTCTGATGGAACGCTTGAAGATGCTGTACACCATGACCCACCTGCGGGGGCGACTGCATATCACCATGCGTGACCTGCGCTCCGCCCTCTCCTTTATGCTGACCGGCAATCGTGACTGCAAAGAGATCCATGAACTCTACGCAAACGGCGGACGCCTCGACATTGCCGACAGCTTCTACTTCAATAGCTGGATGGGAGGCGGAGGAGCGACCGCCGACCGGTTGCTGGCGCTGCTGGCCGAGATCGATGTGGGTAGGCAGGAAAACCCGCGCTTTGACCGGGGACTTGACTTCGTGCAACCGGATGATCGCGCCCTGTTCCGTTTTGAGCGCCGGGGGAGCTTTGACTATGACGTCATTCAGCGGCTCTTCAGCGATCTGCCGCGGAGTGTATCCGATATGTCGGTAGGCGCCCGCACCCGGCTTCATCGGGAATATGTGACGATGGCGCGGCGCAAGCACTTTTTTGAACGCCGCGACACCAGTTGGGAAAAGATGCTCCCCTACCGATCCGCAAAGCAGTTGGTCGACATCGTTACGGGCACAGAACCGCCGGCTGACCTGACGCCGCATCTCCTCCATGCCATCAACCGGGGCGAAGGATTGCAACGACCCGAGCGTCTCGGCGGCAATCTGGCGCTGCAACTGCGGCACGTGGAACAGGGAACGATCAGGAGTTATCGCCTCTTTCCTCTTTCCGGCTTTTCCATCCAGGTCCAGGAGTATGCGGCGTCAGCGCGGTTTGTGGAACACCTGCCGACCGGGCTGCTGCTCCGCTACCAGGGGACAGGGTCCATCTCCAGTGAACTGATCATCAACCTCGACGTTTTTGAGATGCTGGTTCGTCTGAACGAAGGGTATCGCCCCAGCGTGGAAGAGATGCAGGGCTTCTATCTCTGCCTCGGTGTCTTCAAAAACAGCCTGAACGCGCAGCCGTACCGGGAAATACTTCTTACCACCACCGGTCATGACTACTATCGAATTGCCCGGCATGACGATGGCCGCATTGAAATGCGGTTGATGCGGGAGGTGGTGTAATGGCTCTCCAGAAAAAAGATCGAGAATTTCGTCTTCCCAAAATCAGTTACCTGGATTTCAAATACATCGAAATGGACCGGGTGCTGACCGGTCTGTTCGAGCGATTGGAGCATAGCGGCTACCCCAGTGTGTTTCGCGACAAGCGCGAGTTGACGGTCGATAAATTTGTTGATGACCTCATTGAGGCGAAACAGAAATTCATCGGTTTCGCGCCCCATCGCGATCTCTTGGTTCGTTGGGTCGAGACCCATCTGATGGATATCGTCAATCGCGGCAAACGCAACTCCAAAATTGCCGGCCCCCGGCCCTTACATGGGTATGCCTATCGATTCCGTAACCCGAAACACTCTCGGGATTACGGCGCGGCGCAGCATCTCTATCAGATGTTGTATCATGCCCGTCAGCAGTCCGGTCACCACGCCATTGAACATCTCAAGGCGTTTTTCTTTGACGGCTTCAACAAGGTCACCCGCGAACTGGACGAGCGAGCGGTGACGGACATCGAGACCGCGACCCTCTTGCACTTTTTGTCGCAACGCAGGGATGCCGCCGACACCCGCGCCGGCAGTGACCGTGTTCCGCCGTTGTGTATCGGCGCCGCCGACCTGCTGGCGGAGGATGTGCAACGCCTGCTGTTTTACAAGCCGTTCATGCCCCGGTCGGTCATGGTGGAGTATCTCAAGCTGCTGCTATCATTTCATCTGGCCCTGTACCATCTGCGCCTGGTCAAACTCCTGCCGATCTGGCAGCGCCGGCAAGGGGCCGACCCACTCTGCCACGACGCTGTCTGTCCCATGAAGCCTCGTGAAATGGGAGCGCCGCAGGGTGACTGTCCGTTTCAAACAGGATTGTTCGTGGACTTGACAGGCAAGGCGGATTCAGCGCCGGCCCGGCTCGCGGAACAGAGCGCGGACGGGTACTTCCGCCGGATTCCTTCGTTTATCCGGGCCTACTTCACCGCCCGCAAACTTGACGAGTTCTCGGTAAGCCTGATGCAAAAGGGAAAAGTGATTCGGCCCATGAATTCAATTTTTTCCGTGGGGGAATTGTTTGGCTTGCAGGGGGAGCCGTTTACCGAAGAGCGCGATAAATTTTTCGGCGCGAGACTCTACAACCTGCAGGAGTCTCTCAAGGATGATCAGGCAGGGCTTGACGCGGAGGTCGAAGCGTTGACGAAGATGGGGCTACCTGATTTCGAGACCTACATTGAGATCCTGGTCTCATTGCGTGGCGCCTTTCACCGGCAATACATCGTGCAATCGTTTGACGCCACGATGCAAAAAAACCGTCCTGGGGCGTTATTGGCGCAACCACGAGCCAAGAATGCGCCACGGCGCTTTGTGCTGGACAGTCGCCTGCTGGAAGTGCTCCTGCAGATTGCCGTGCTGCGACCGGGAGGCGAGCAGCAGTACCATACCGGGGAAATGCGGATTGATGACCTCCTGATCTTCTTCCGGGAACGCTACGGCCTTTATATTGACCGGCTACCGCCGGGCGAGGGATTCGGTCTCCCCTCCATAGATGACCGGAAAGCCCTGCGCTTCAATGTTCAGGCATTTACCGGGCGTCTGCGCGAGATAGGCTTCTATCGCGATCTCTCGGATGCTTATGTAACTCAAACCGTGATTCCTCGCTATCGTATCGCGGAAACGACACAAGGAACACCAGAATGACCCAGGGGCTGCACGAGATCAACCATCAGGAATTGAACGCCGCGCTTGAGAGAATTCTTCTGCCCCGGCTGACGGCATTGTTGCGCGCCAGAGAGGCCGGTCACTGCATGCGAGTGACCGACCTGGACCAGGACCTCATGCTGCGCCTCTGCGGCGGCATCCGCGGCCAGGCGCCGGAAGCTACCGTGGTCATTCTTGCCGACGATACGCTGCGCCGCCAGGCGCCCGATTTCGCGGTATCGAGCACCCAACTCGTGGAGTTGAGGAATCCTCTACCGAATGACGAACTGAGACCGCCGCTGCTGGTCTTTGTTCCCAATGATCTCCGGGCCTCGGCGGAAGACTCCTTTGGTGTCGCCACCTTCGAGGAAATACCCATTGTGGGGGTGTACGCCGACCTTATCACGGAATTGATGGCGCTTATCCCCGCCGCGCTACAAAATGCGACCGCGGCATTCCTCGATGAGTTACGTCGTGACGCTAGCCGCTGGCCGTATGCCGATGACAAATCAGTTGCCCGTTTTCTGTTGACCAGCCAAGACAATGGGTTTGATCCGGAAGCCATCGGGGCCGCCTTGTTTGAACTGGCCTTGGTCCCGGATTTCGAGTTGTTTTCTCCACCGGAACGCGCGCCGGCTCGCGTGGCCCGCAACCGTGAGTGCGTGGAACGTATTACCTGGTCAAGTCGCTCGGAGCGGGCCAGGGCTCTCGATCTTGGCCTGTCGGATCAGGCGTTCTGTCGGCGGCTTGGGGATTTTTTTTCACGGACAGGAGTGGCTGATCCCCGTGAATGGACCCACTCCATCGTGAAGGATCGGGC
>Ga0194037_1002045_pt1 | contig 13887 bp, 9 predicted proteins | sample JunL306m_MetaG_FD_148653 | JGI IMG/M metagenome (GOLD analysis project Ga0194037, IMG submission 148653) | Anoxic zone freshwater microbial communities from boreal shield lake in IISD Experimental Lakes Area, Ontario, Canada - Jun2016-L304-6m | ecosystem: Environmental > Aquatic > Freshwater >...
CCCCCAGGACGCCGCGCTCGTCAGTTATGTGCCGAAGCTGGAACGCGCCGACGGCCGGCTCGATTTCACGCAGCCGGCCGCCGCGCTCGAGCGCCGGATCCGCGCCTATCACCCGTGGCCCGGCACCTTTGCCGTGGCGATCGAGGCCGGCCAGCAAAAGCGCCTCAAGATCCATCCGCCAACAGCGGTGGTGGCACGGGTGCTGGAACCGGGCCGGATTGTCAGCGAGGAAGGCCGCGTCCTCGTCGGCTGCGGCGAGGGCGCGCTTGAACTCACCTGTGTCCAGCCCGAGGGTGCCAAGCGCATGGGTGCCGCGGATTACCTGCGCGGCCGCAAGCCCGAACGCTTGCTTTCCGGCGGGTGAACCGGCGGGGAGGGTTTGTTAGCCTACAAAGAAAAATGGAAACCACGGATTACACGGATTACACGGATTATTAGAGAGTTATGAAGATTGAGCCGCTAACTCGCTGGGTGAGCCAGAATTCTGATAGAACACAGAAATATTCTCCGTGAAATCCGTTAAAATCCGTCTAATCCGTGGTAAAATGAACCGTCCTGCCGTTTTTCATTTTCCTATGTAGGGTTAGCCGCCGCTCCGGATGGCCGATAGGGGGATCGTTTGTAGTGGTGCGATGACCACGCCATCCGGTGGGTTTGTGCTTTTTTCTCTGGGGGGAAATTCCGGGGAGAGGCTGTGTCTGGCAGCGGATGCCTCAACCCTGCGGACCGTGGCAATAAAATGAAATCCGATCTAACATGTAAGGTATACCTTAGTATATTCGACCGCAGGTCCTGCCGTCCGCGCCAGGGGGATTGATAGATCAATCACGTTCGCCGCCGGCGGGATTCCGGCCGTGCGCGGACGGCACTCACAGCGCCGCGGCGATTTTTTCCAGGCCTGCTAGCATCCTGGCGCGCGGGCAGGCGAAGTTGAAGCGGATGTGCTGAGGCCAGCCGAAATACGCCCCGTCGGAGAGGAAGAGAGCGGCGGTTTTTTCGAAATGCGCGGCGGGGTTGGGCACGGCCAGGGCGCTGGCGTCGATCCACGCCAGATAGGTGGCGTCGCCGGGGAGGACGGACAGGCCCGGGCAGCGGGTGCGGATGAAGTCCACCAGGGTGTCGCGGTTCTGTTGGAGATAGGCCATGAGCGCGCGGCGCCAGGGTTCGCCGTGGCGGTAGGCGGCCTCAGCGGCGTAGTAGGCCAGGGCGTTGATCTCGGTGAGGGTGTGGCCGCGCGCGGCGCAGAACTTGCGGCGCAGCGAGTCGGATGGAATCACGGCATAGGCATAACCGAGGCCGGCGATGTTCCAGGTTTTGCTGGGCGAGAGCAGGGTGATGGTGCGCTCGGCGAAGCGCGCCGGCAGGTTGAGCCCGGAGACGTGCGGGGTGGCGGATTCATCAAATACCAGGTCGCAGTGGATCTCGTCGGACACCAGCACCAGCCCGTGGATCTCGCAGAATTCCGCGAGGCGCTCGAGCTCGGCGCGGGAGAACACCCGGCCTAACGGGTTCTGCGGGTTGCACAGCAGAAAGACCTTGGTCTGCGGGGTCACCGCCTGCTCCATCGCCAGCCAGTCGAAGCCCCAGCCATTTTCGGTGAGGACGTGGTCGACGGTGACCAGGGCGACGTGGGCGTCGTGATGGATGCCCAGGAACGGTGGATAGACCGGCGTGCAGGTCATGACCGCGTCGCCCGCCTGGCAGAGGGCGCGCGCCGCGAGCGAGAGAGCGGGCACCAGGCCGCCGAGGTGGACGATGTGCTCGATGGGCACGGACACGCCGCGGCGTTCCAGCAGATAGGTGAGGATCGCGTCGTTGAGGCCGTCGTGGGCCTGGGCGTAGCCGAAGATCCCGTGGTCGACGCGGCGGTGCAGGGCGTCGAGGATGGCGGGGGCGGAAGCGAAGTCCATGTCCGCCACCCAGAACGGGTCGAGCTCGGGCCGGCGGTCGAATTTGATGCAGCCGGTGCCGCGGCGTTCAATCGGATGGTCGAAGTCGAAATTCATGGTGCGGCGTTACTTGCTCACGTTGAAGCGGAACTCGATGACGTCGCCGTCCTTGACGACGTATTCCTTGCCCTCAATGCGCAGCTTGCCGACTTCCTTGGCGGCGTGTTTCGAGCCGAGGGTGACCAGGTCGTCGTAGTGGACGACTTCCGCGGCGATGAAGCCGCGCTCGAAGTCGGTGTGGATGACGCCGGCGGCGGCGGGGGCCTTGTCGCCCGCGATGATCGTCCAGGCGCGGGTTTCCTGGACGCCGGTGGTGAGGTAGGTGCGCAGGCCCAGCAGGTGATAGACGGCGCGGATCAGCGCCGAGACGCCGGAATCGTTGACGCCCATGTCTTTCAAAAACTCGTCGGCCTCCTCGTGGGAGAGTTCGCTCAAGTCCTCCTCGATACGGGCGGAGATGACCACCGCCTCCGAGCCGCTGTGGTCGGCGGCAAACTGGCGGACCCGGGCCACCTGCGGATTGGAATCCGGATTTTCAATGGCGGCGGCCAGTTCGTCTTCGGCGACGTTGCAGGCGTAGATCGTGCGCTTGGAGGAGAGCAGGAAGAAATCGCGGACGATCGCCTTGTCCTCGTCGCTGAAGGTCAGGGTGAGCGCGGGATTGCCCTGGTCGAGGTGGGGCATGATGATATCGATGAGTTCGACTTCGCGCTTGGCTTCCTTGTCGCCGCTCTTGGCTTTCTTTTCGCGCGAATAGCGGCGTTTTTCCAGGGCGGCGAGGTCCGAGAGGATCAGCTCGGCGTTGATGATCTCGATGTCGCGGATCGGGTCGACGGTGCCGAGTTCGTGGATGATGTCGTCGTTTTCAAAACAACGGACCACCTGGACGATCGCGTCGGTCTCACGGATGGTGGCGAGAAACTTGTTGCCGAGGCCCGCGCCTTCGGAGGCGCCCTTGACCAGGCCGGCGATGTCCACAAACTCGATGGCGGTGGGCACGAGCTTGTGAGAGCCGGAGATTTTCGAGAGCACGGCGAGCCGGGCATCGGGCACCACCACGATCCCGACATTCGGATCAATCGTGCAAAATGGATAGTTCGCCGCCTCCGCCTTGCGGGTGCGGGTCACTGCATTAAAGAGTGTCGATTTCCCGACGTTGGGTAGTCCTACGATTCCGGCCTTGAGCATAGCGGCGGGAGGGTGGGGGAGAGCAGGCCGACCCGACGAGAAAAAACTTCGGATTCGGCCGAACCGTTAGTTCGGGAGGGGCCGGTGCCGCCTGAAACCGGGGGTTGGCGGTGGAAAACCGCCGCTGCCGGTCATTGCCGGTAGAGTTGCTCGATCTTGGCGGCTTCGGTGCGGGTGGCGATCCAGCTGGTGAAGGCGAGGGTTTCGTTGGCGCGGGTCAGCGAGCTGACTTCGCTATCGAGGCGGGTCGCGGCGTTGGGGTCCTTGACCACCTCGCGTTTGGCGACATGGAAGATGAAGGCGCGGTCCGCTTCCACGATCACCTCGGCGAGGGCCCCGGGATCGACATTGCGGCCGGCTTCGAACAGGTTCTTGGGTTCGGTGGCGGCATCCGGGCGATAGCTGGAGTTGACCTTGGAGACCTCCTTGACTTGGGCGATCCCGGCGTCCTTGGCGGCATCGGCGAACGACTTGCCCGCGGTTAGGGAGGCTTTGATTTTCTCGGTAGCCGCGGTGGCGGCGGCTTTCATGGCTTCGGCAGCCTTTTCGGAGATATATTGGGCGCGGACGTCATTGCGGGCCTCCTCGTAGGTTTTGGGGCGGGATTTTTCCTCGCCGTCCAGACGGGCGATGATCCACTGGTTTTCGCCGATGGCGATGGGCTGGGAGAACTTCGAGAGCGGGTCGGAGGTGGGTTCGATGCGGAACAAATCATCGACGAGTTTGCCGCCGCGACTGGAGGAACGGAGGCTGACATCGAGCTCCTTGGGGGCCTTGGTGCGCGAGAACAGCTCGGTGGTTTTGACCTCCCAATGGTTTTTGGTCACGAGTTCCTCGAACGTGCCTTTTTGGAGATCAAGCTCGTCGGTGAAATCATTCATGCGCGAGTCGAGCTCGATCTGCTTTTTGCGGCGAAGCTCGGCGACCTCGGCGGCGTGCTTGGCTTTTTCCTCATCCTTTTTCTTGGTGGCGGCCTTTTTGGCGTCGTCGCTCAAGGTGGCATCCGCGATGCTGTCGGCCGGCTTGTCGGCGTCCGCGTCGGCGGGCATGTCCGGGGTGGCGATGAAGTAGGTGAACTTGCGCTGCGGTTCGGTGGTGAAGGCGTCCTGGAGGTTTTGCCAGTAGGCCTTGAGCTGGTCCTCGGTGGGTTCGATTTTTGCTTCAAACGGGTCGAGGTCGAGGCGGGCGAGCTCGCCGGCGAGCTGTTGGTTGTCGAGGGCGAGGTTCTGGGCGACGAGGTCACGGTTGACGCCGAGGCCGGAGCCGAGGATGGCGTTGATTTTCTTGGACGCGAGCACGTCGGCAGCCAGATCGCGCACGTCGCCTTCGGTCAGGCCGAGGCGGCCGATGCCTTTTTCAATGAAATGGCGGTAGGCTTCCTCGCTGAATTTCTGATCGGGACCGGCGAAGGCGCGCAGGCCGCGGAGGTAGTTGGAGACCTCGTCATCGCCCGGATAGACGCCGAACTCCTCCTTGGCCTGACGCAGGATCATCCGGCCGATGAAGAATTTCTCGGGGGTGTCCTTCTGGGTGGTGGCACCGGCGGCGAGGCCCATCATGAATTGATAGAGGTCGAAATCCCCCGAGCGAGCCAGGGTGGAAACCAGTTCCAAGGAGCCGGAGCCGAGGCGGTGGTATTCGCGGTCGTCGTAGGTGCGGCCGGCGATTTTCAGATAGGGGTTGCCGCCCGCGCCGGCACCGCCGAGCTTTTTCAAGCTGGATCCGCCCAGGAGGAATCCGGCGCCGACCGCGACGAGGGCGATCGTGATGATGATTTTGTATTTTTGGATGTGCTCGATCATGAAATGGTGGGTGGCTGGGCGTTGCGGGAACGCGGGGGAGTTAAGAGGGCGTTTGGCGGTTCTTCAATGGTAATTCTCGCCGAATGGCGGGGAGAGGCGGGGATTTGCGCAAGAATGCGGCTTGCTCACGGCTCGGAATGGGGGTTTGTTGGTTGCCGATGAACTTTCGATGGATCAACGCGCTCGTTTGGGGGAATTCCGTGGCCTTGGCGTGGATGTGGGGCCTGGGGCTGTTTTTCAGCGTCCAGATGACCTTCATGTTCGGCCTGGAGGGGCTGCTGTGGTTTGCCATTCCCAACGCGTTCGGGCTGATGTTGTTTGGATTTTTGACGCAGATCGTGGCCCGGCGCCATGCCGGCGGGCAGGAATCGTTGGCCCTGTTTTTCGACAAATTCGCCAAGCCGTTCCGGCTGATTTTCTATCTCTATCAAATCCTGGCGCTCACGCTCACGGTGTTCGCGCTGACCAAGTATTTGTTTTGGGCGTTGAAGCTGGTGCCGGATTCGCTGACCGGGATTTACCTGTGCCTGGTGGTGTTCGTGGTGCTGGCGGCGGGGTGTTTGTTCGGCGAGGAATTCGGCATCCAGCGGATCAAGTTCAGCCACGGCATGCTGGGCGGGTTGCTGGCGGTGTGCGTGGCGGTGGTGTTGGCCAGCCTGCATCCGCTGGTCCCGGCCCATCTCCAGTGGGGCGCGGCCCTGCCGGGGGTTTGGAAGGGGCCGGACCTGTTGGGCTACGCGATTCCGCTGATGGTGGGGCTGCTGGTCGGGCCGTGGCTGGACCTGCAGCACTGGCAGCGGGCGATCCAGATCCACCGTGAAAACACCTCGATCCGCGCCAGTTATTTTTTCGGCGGTGCGATTTTTTTCCTGATGTTGTTGTTCCACGGTTGTTTGGCGGCCTGGGTGCTGAGCAAGGGCGGCGTGGACGTGACGGGCAAATCCGGGCTCGGACTCGACAACTTCCGCTACGCCCACGAGCTCATCGTGCATTACATCGACCACTTGGACGCGGGATCCAAGGGGCTGCTGCCGGTGGCGTATTATTCGTTTCTGGGAATTTGCGCGCTGACCACTCTGGATAGCGGCTACATCGCCTTGAAGTGGTTCCTGGAAGGGCATGTGGGCAAGAGCCAGAACTTGCTGGTGGGGATGGTCCCCAAACGGCTGCTGCACTCGGCGATCCCGAGTTTCGTGCTGGTGATGGTGATCACGCTGGTCGGGTTGTGGGCGCGCTTGGATCTGGAGTATTTCATGGTGTTTTACGCCTCGTTTTTCGTGGGTTACGCCTCGCTGGCGATCGCCCGCTGTTTCGTGCCCAACTCGCAGCAAGCGCTGCCGCAGATCCGGATGTTCTCGCTGGCGAGCATTTCGCTGGTGATTTTCGCCTTCGGCTATCTCACGGCGGCCAACGTGTTGCTCATCGTCGGGTCGCTGTTGCCGCTGGTGTATGTGATCTGGCTGGTGTTCAACACCGATCTGCTGCGGGTGGTCACCGAGCGGGCGGGCGAGGTCCTCGAGGCCGCGGCCGAAATCCCCGGGATGAAGGCGATCGCGCGCACCGCCTCGGCGGTCACCGGCTCGCAGGTGGTGGCCCCGCAACCGCAGGACGCCCACGCCCTCAGCGGGCACTTCGAGGGCAAGTGGTTTGTTTATTCGCTGATTGCGACGTATGCCGACACCAATTCGGTGGGCAACGTGTATTTCGGCATGTATGCGATGTTCGTGGGCAAAACCCGCGAGTTGTTTTTCAACACGGTGATGCCTGACTTTGATCTCAAAACCACCAAGTTCTTTATCCTGACGCGCTCCTTCGAGCACAAGTTCGTGCGCGAGGCCCGCGAGTTCGACGCGATCACGGTGAAAATCCGGGTGGCGGATTTCAACCGCAAGTTCTGCACGCTGGAGCACCAGATTTTCGGCTCGGAGAACCAGTTGCTCGGCAAGGGCAAACAGAGCCTGCTGTTCGTGGCGGCCAAGGACTACGGCCTGATCGATATCCCGTCCGAGGTCTATACCGCGTTCATGCCGCATATCTGACCGCCATGGCGGTTAGAAATTGGCCAGTGCGGCGCGCTCGATGCCACGCAGTTCGAACACCTTGAAGATCGCTTCCTCGATCAGGTTGTTCGGGCAGGAGGCACCGGCCGTGATGCCGACGGTGACCGGGTGGTCGCTGGACAACAGCCGCTCGTAGGTGGTGGTTTCGCGGTGGTGGAGCAGGTCGAAGTGGACGATTTCCTCGAGCGACTTGATGCATGAGGCGTCGCGGATGAAGAACGTCGGGACGTGAGGCTCGGCCATTTCCACCAGGTGGGCGGTGTTGGAGCTGTTATAACCGCCGACCACCAGCAGCAGATCCATCGGCTGGCGCAGCATCTCGAAGAGCGCGTCCTGGCGTTCCTGGGTGGCACCGCAAATGGTGTCGAACATCTGGAAGGCGGCATCGGTGCCATCGCGCTCGATGATGGCGTGGCGGATCCGGCGCTGGATTTCCTCGGTGTCGCTCTTGAGCATGGTGGTTTGATTGGCCAGACCGACTTTGTGCAGATGCAGGTCGGGATCAAACCCGGGCGAGTGGCCGTCGTCGAAGCGGGCGAGCAATTCCGCCTTGTCGCCGCCGTGGCGCAGGTAGTGGCAGACGTAATCGACGTCGGCCAGGGTCAGCACAACCAGATAGTGGCCGTCGCCGTGTTCGCCGAGGGCGCGCGACGCGGTGGCGCGCGTTTCCTCATGATCGGCTTTGCCGTGGATGATCGAAGTGACGCCTTCCAGGGCGTAGCCGCGCACCCGCCGCCAGACCTTCATGACGTCGCCGCAGGTGGTGTCGACCACATAGCACCCGCGCTGCCGGACCTTGGCCATGAACGCGGTGGGCGCGCCGAAGGCGGGCACGATCAGCACGTCCTCTTCCGTGAGCGCGTCGTAACTGGCGTCCATTTCCCGCCACGGCAGCGAGACGATGTCCATGTCGCGGAGTTGGCGGTTGACGTCGGGGTTGTGGATGATTTCGCCGATGAGGAAGATCCGTTGGTCGGGGAACACCCGGCGCGAGGCGTAGGCAAGGTCGATGGCGCGTTCCACGCCATAACAGAATCCGAATTGTTCGGCCAACAGCAGGGTGGTGGTGCCGACGGTGATCTTGCCGCCGCGGTCACGGAGCTTTTCCACCAGCGCCGAGTGGAAGTGGACGGCCACCTGTGCGGCCACCCGTTCCATCACGTCGGCGCGGCGGACGTTGACCCGGGGGCGGTTGGCGGCATGCGGGGTGTCACTCATGTGGGTGGATATAGTCCCGCCAGCGCGTCCTACCAACTCATTTCCGCGGCGCGGGGTGTGGCTGTGTCGGTCCATCCGGGAGCAAATACGGGTTTCGACAACTTAAGATCAACGAGTTGTGAAAATTCGTATTCGGAGAAAGACAGCAGGCGAGGATTAGGGTATGGGTTGCCGCGATGTCTGAGGACGACGAGGAAAAAGCAGGGGATGAGACCCGGGACGAGGTGCTGACGCAGGCCTACGCAAAAACGCGCAAGAGTTTGATCGCGCGGCTGGACAATTGGGAGGACCAGCGGACCTGGGACGAGTTCTATCAAACCTACTGGCGGCTGATTTATTCGGTGGCGGTGAAGGCGGGTTTGCGCCAGGACGAGGCGTTTGACTGCGTGCAAGAGACGATTTTATCGATTGCCAAGCAGAGCAAGAAGAAGCTCTACGATCCCGACCAGGGGTCGTTCAAGACGTGGTTGATGAACATGACGCGCTGGCGGATCAACGACCAGTTTCGCAAGCGCAAGAAAGACACGGCGATGATTTCGGGCGAGTGGGAGAATGACCGCAAGACCTCGGTGATCGACCGGATCGAGGATCCCGCGGGTGACGTGTTGTCTCGGCTGTGGAACACCGAATGGCAGAAAAACATCGCCGACGCGGCGCTGGCCCGGGTCAAAGCCCAGGTTTCGCCCAAGCAGTATCAGATATTTGATTGCTACGTCATCAAGCAGTGGGAGGCCTCCAAGGTGCAGAAGCAACTCAGCGTGAGCATGGCCCAGGTCTATCTGGCCAAGCACCGGGTGGGGGTGGTGCTCAAGCGCGAGCTGGCCAAACTCGAAGACCAAGACCATGCGGGGTAGAGACCGTCCAATTCCCTCGATCCCGGATCACGAGGTGCTGCGTAAAATCGGTGGCGGGGCGTATGGCGAGGTGTGGTTGGCGCGCGGAGTGACCGGGGCGCTGCGGGCGGTCAAAGTGGTGCGGCGCGAAGACTTCGAGGAGGAGCGCGGCTTTGAGCGGGAGTTCGAGGGGATATTGAAGTTTGAGCCGATTTCGCGCGACCACCCGGCGCTGGTGAATATTTTGCATGTGGGCAGGAGCCCCGACGGGGTGTCGTTTTATTATTACGTGATGGAGCTCGGCGACGACGTGCGCACCGGGCGCGACATCAATCCGATCGAATACGAGCCGCGCACGTTGCGGGCGGATCACCACCAGGCGACGGGCGTGCCGTGGGAAACCGCGGACAGCATCGACGTCGGGCTGCGGCTCGCGGAGGCGTTGAATCATCTGCATGAAGGGGGCTTGGCGCACCGCGACGTGAAGCCCTCGAATGTGATCTTCGTCAATGGCAAGGCCAAGCTGGCCGACATCGGGCTGGTGGCGGCGCGTGGCCAGCGGACGTTTGTGGGCACCGAGGGGTTTGTGCCGCCGGAAGGACCGGGCTCCGCGCAGGCAGACGTCTACAGCTTGGGCAAAGTGCTTTATGAACTCGCGACCGGCAAGGACCGGATGAATTTCCCCGAGCTGCCCGATGAAATGCCGACGGGTGGCGAGCGCAAACGCTGGCTGGAACTCAACCGGATCATCTGCGACGTGTGCGAGCCGCGGATCTCCAAGCGCAAAATCTCCACCGCGGGCGAACTGGCCGTGGCGCTGCGCCGGATTCAGCGCGGGCAGCGTCGCCGGCGGAGTGCGGCGGTGGTGGTGCTGCCCTCACTGGTGCTGCTAGGTTTCGCCGGCTGGGCGGGTTGGCAAGGACTCAAGGATACGGCGTGGGCCCGGCAGTGGACGTCGCGGCTGATCGCCCCGGCACCCTCGGTGGGTCAACTGCGGGTTTTCAGCACGCCCGAGGGGGCCGACGTGCTCGATGCCACGGGCGTGTTGGTGGCCACCACCCCGACCCCGACGATGACGGCCGCCATCGACCAGGACGTGACCTTCACGCTGCGCAAAAAGGGCTACCGGTCATTGGACGTGAGCGGCAAGATGACCGTTGCCGCGACCCGCGAACCGATGGCTCTGTCCGGCGAATTGCAGGTCTTTTGCCCGCCCCAGGCGGGCGAGCGCTGGGCGGATCATCTGGGGCTGCTCTATCAGGCAGTGGACGACCACCATGTCAGTGCCGGCGCGGTGACCAAGGACGTCTGGTCCCAGTTTGCCAAGGTCGCCAAACTGGCGGATTCCGCCGTCGAAATCCTGCCCCGCGGCCAAGCGGGGTCGTCACCCGCCCAGGACGTGGTGCTCACCTCGGCCGACGCCGCGCTGGCCTTCTGCGGCTGGTTGCGCACCGGCGGCGTCAAGGCGGGCTTCCTCACCGAGGATCACGAGGTGCGGCCGGTCCGCGACCCGGTGCCCGCCACCGTCGGCCTCAGCGAGCGGGCCCGCCGCGACGATTGGCAGCCATTCCGGGTCAGGATCCGCCAGATCGTCTATGGCCGGATCTATCTGACCAGCCAGCCGCCGGGTGCCGAGGTGTATGTCAATAATCTGTTAGTCGGGGCCACGCACGTGCCGCTGCTGGTGCCGAAGGTGAAACCCGGGCCGATCGAGTTGTTGTTAGTTCTGGAGGGTTACAAGCCGTTCCAGAAGAAGCTCACGCTCAAGGAAGGCCAGGCGCTGGAGGAAAGCGTGGTGTTGAAAAAGAACCAGGGGGTGGTGTTCGGGCGGGTTTGGGACAATGGCATCGGCATGCGCCTGGCACCCATCGGGCAGGAGTTGATGGCCGCGGTGTGGGAAACGCGGGTCAGCGATTACGCGCTCTTTGTCAAGGAATCCGGGCACGCCGCGGCCCGCCCGGCCTATTTTCCGCAGGAGTCCGACCACCCGGTGGTCAATGTTTCGCGGGAGGACGCGCAGGCGTTTTGTGAATGGCTGACGCGCCGCGAGCGGGCGGGCGAACGGATTTCCCAAGCGCATGTGTACCGTCTGCCGACCGACCTGGAATGGAGCCAGATGGCGGGCCTGCAGGAGGAGGAGGGGATCAGTCCCGGTTGGCGCGATGCCCGCAAGGAACGGGTGTTCCCGTGGGGCGTGAGCTGGCCGGACAACGAAAAAGTCGGCAATTTCGCCGACCAGTCGGCGGTGCGCGCGGGGGCGATTTCCAGCGACCGGACGATCACCGGCTATGACGATGGTTTTGCGTTCACGGCGCCGGTGGGCTCGTTCCCGCCCAACGAGTTCGGCTTGTATGACCTCAGCGGCAATGTCCAGGAGTGGGTGGAGGACGAGTATTCGCAGCTTGGCAGCCACGTGCTCGGGGTGCTGCGCGGCGGCGGCTGGAACACCTGCCAGTTGGAAAACCTCGTCACCGGCTCGCGCAACGCCGTGCCGCCCACCTATCAGGATTCGATCTACGGCTTTCGCATCGTGCTTGCCAAGGAGCCGCCGAAATCCGATTAGGCCGCGCCATTCCTCACGCCTCACATCATGGTAGAAATCAAACTCGCATACGAAGGCGACCTGCATTGTTCGGCACTGCACACGCCCTCCGGCAACACGCTCGTCACCGACGCCCCGCTCGATAACAACGGCCTGGGCCAGGCATTTTCCCCGACCGATCTGCTGGCCACGGCGCTGGCCTCCTGCGTGGCCACCGTCATCGGCATCGTCGCCAAACGCCAGGGGATTTCCGTCAAGGGCATGACCTTGCTGGTGCGCAAATTCATGTCCAATGACCTGCCGCGCAGGATCCAGCGGCTGGAGGTCGATCTCCATGTGCCGTTGTCCGCCAGCCACCCCGCGCGCCGCCTGCTCGAAAGCGCCGCTGCGGGGTGCCCGGTTCATCACAGCATTCATCCGGATATCGAGGTGGTGATGTGCTGGCGGTGGCAGGACCCCTGAGCGGGGCGGGCGGCGCGTGCGTGAATTTTCCCGCAAATTGGGTTTTGCGTGGCGGGCCTGGCTGGCCATACTGCGCCGGAGATTGCACCATGATCACCTACACCAAGCCACTCCACCCGCGCGAATACCGGCTCATTTTCAAGAATGTGGACCGGGTGGGCTGGGATCCGTCCATCGAGTGCTGTCTGCGCGACGGGGGCTATGAGGATTTGAAGAAGGCCATGGCCATGCAGCCCAAAGAGATCACCGATGAGGTGAAGAAGGCGGGGCTGCGGGGGCGCGGCGGGGCCGGGTTCCCGACCGGGATGAAGTGGACCTTCATCCCGCCCCACAATACCAAGCCGGTCTATCTGATTTGCAACGGCGACGAATCCGAGCCCGGCACGTTCAAGGACCGCTACATCCTCCACCAAGACCCGCACCAACTCATCGAGGGCATGGTGATTTCCGCCTTTGCCGTGGGCGCGCACACCGCCTACATCTACCTCCGCGAGGAGTTTCCCGAGGCGGCCCGCCTCGTCGAACAGGCGATCGAGGAGGCCCGTCGCCACAACTTCGTGGGAGCAAACATCTTGGGGTCCGGGTTCGATGTGGAGATTTATGTTCACCGCGGGGCAGGTGCCTACATTTGTGGCGAGGAAACCGGGCTGATCGAGTCGCTGGAAGGCAAGCGGCCGTATCCGCGGATCAAGCCGCCGTATTTTCCCGCCGCACTGGGGCTCTACATGTGCCCGACCATCGTCAACAACGTTGAGTCGCTCTGCCATGTGAAACACATCATCCGCATGGGCGGCGACGAATACGCACGCCTCGGCGTGCCGCGCAACACCGGCACCCGCATCCTCTGCGTTTCGGGCGATGTGGTCAAACCCGGCTATTTCGAAATCGAGGTGGGAAAACTCACGATGCGCGAGTTGCTCTACGACCTCTGCGGCGGGCCCAAGGACGGGCGCGAGTTCAAGGCCGTCATCCCCGGCGGCTCGTCGTCGAAAATCCTCCGCTGCGATGAATCGTTTAAGCTTAAAAACCCCGACGGCAGCGAGCGACTTCTCGAGTTCTGGGACATCCCGCTCGATTTCGACACCCTGGCTGCTTGCGGAACCATGGCCGGCTCCGGCGGAGTGATCGTGCTCGATGACTCGCGCAAAATGTCGTGGGTGCTCAACAACCTCAACGCGTTCTACGCCCACGAATCGTGCGGCCAGTGCACGCCCTGCCGCGAGGGCTCCACCTGGATGAAAAAAATCTCGGACCGCATCGTCGCGGGCGACGCCAGCCCGCAGGATGTCGCCACCTTGGAGAGCGTGGCCTATCAGATCGACGGCCGCACCATCTGCGCGTTTGGCGAGGCCTCGTCCTGGCCGGTGGAGGCGATCATCGCCAAGTTTCGCGAGGAAATCCTGGCCGACACCCAAGCCGTCAACGCCGCCAAACCCCACAACCCGGAAGCCCTGGCTCAGCGCCGCTATCTCACGGCTTGAAACACCGGCCTCAAGGAGAGTGGGCGTCCCGCCCACCCGTCCGCGGATGGCGCAAGCCTGGTGCTTTCAATCTTCCCTTTCTCACTCCACCGACTTTGCGGACGAGACGTCCGCGCTCCTTATGAACGCGCTTTCAGGCATCGCCCGGGTAGGGTTGGGCTGCTGGTTTCTCTACAGCGGCGGGGTCAAAGTCTTTGGCACCGGCCTCGACCGGTTCACCTGCGACATTGCCAACTACCGGATGGTCGCGCCGCCGCTCGATGCCATTGCCGCCTACACCGTGCCGTGGTTTGAGATCGTGGCCGGCCTCTGCCTGATGGTCGGCATCCTGCGCCGCGGCGCGATCCTCACC
>Ga0194037_1002047_pt1 | contig 13878 bp, 9 predicted proteins | sample JunL306m_MetaG_FD_148653 | JGI IMG/M metagenome (GOLD analysis project Ga0194037, IMG submission 148653) | Anoxic zone freshwater microbial communities from boreal shield lake in IISD Experimental Lakes Area, Ontario, Canada - Jun2016-L304-6m | ecosystem: Environmental > Aquatic > Freshwater >...
GGTGGTATACCCACGATGGCTGATCTTGGTCAGCTCCTCCAGCCATTCGGGCTTGCAGGAGTAGCGTTGCGGGTCGTCGCGATAACGGTCCAACGCCTCCCGGTAGACCCGGACCACGGAGGCGACATAATGGGCGCCTTTCATCCGTCCCTCGATCTTGAGCGCGGCGACTCCGGTCGTAATCAGTTCCGGCAGATACGGCAGGAGGCAGAGGTCCCGTGAGTTGAAAATAAAGCTGCCGCCCTCCCCTTCCAGCACCGGGAAATACTCCCCCGGCCGGCTCTGTTCCATGATGGCGTAGTTCCAGCGGCAGGGGTGAGTACACTCCCCCTTGTTGGCGTTACGGCCGGTCATGACGCTGGAGAGCAGACAGCGCCCCGACTGGGAGATGCAGAGGGCGCCGTGGACAAAAACTTCCGTCTCAATGGCGACCCGCTCGTTGACCTCACGGATGTCATCCAGGGTCATTTCCCGGGCCAGATTGATCCGGCTGATCCCCTGACGCCGCCAGAACCGGACGGCCGCCCAGTTGGTGGTGTTGGCCTGGGTGGAGAGGTGGATAGTACGGTCCGGCGTCACCTCCCGGATGAGGTCGATAACGCCGGGGTCGGCGACGATTAGGGCGTCAAAGGGAACGGCCGCGGTGCTTTCCAAAAAACGCCGCAGTTCCGGGAGGTCGTTCCCCGACGGATACCAGTTAACCGTCAGGTAGACCTTCACGTTCCGTTCGTGGGCATAGGCGACGGCCTCGGCCAGCTCCGCGTCGGTGAAATTATCGGCCATGTTCCGGAGACCGAACGATTTTCCACCCAGGTAGACGGCGTCGGCGCCGTAGTGGATGGCCAGCGCCAGTTTTTCCGGGTTTCCGGCCGGGGCAAGGAGTTCGGGAAGCTTCAATCGGGGAGAGTCGTGAGGTTGATCCATAAGTGAGGAGGATGCTACCACAATCCGCACGGCAAGAAAACCCAAAAGACGATACACAAAAGGCGGCGCACACGGACAAGCTGGAATCAAACAGGAGGCGGATGAACGCCAATGAATATTATTGGCTTTACTTTTGGCTATTTTTGTGCCTTTATTGCCTTGTATTTCAGGATTATTCCGCCTAATAAACCATATCCCTCCAAGGGGCGCCGACCATGAAGAGAACCATCGACGACCATCTGCTAACATGGAAACTCGACCCGCGCCGTAAGCCACTGCTTATTCGTGGCGCCCGCCAGGTGGGGAAAACCTATTCCGTCCGGCAATTTGGCCGGACATTCACGCATTTCGTCGAAGTGAACTTTGAAAAAGAGCGGCAGTTGGCGGGGCTGTTCAACGGCTCGCTGGAGCCTAAACCGATCTGTGAAAAACTAGCCGTCTACTACCGGACCCCGATACAACCGGAAAACACCCTCCTCTTTTTTGACGAGTTGCAAGCCTGCCCCAACGCAATCCGCGCCTTGCGTTTCTTCTACGAGGATTATCCCGAACTCCATCTGGTCGCCGCCGGTTCACTGCTGGAATTCGCCTTGGCGGAGATCCCTTCACATGGTGTTGGCCGCCTGTCAAATCTGTTCATGTACCCCCTCTCTTTTGAGGAGTTTCTGATCGCACTGGGACAGGAAGCTCTGGTTGGACTGATTCACGCCGCGACAGCGGCTCAGCCGCTGGATGAAATTTTTCATGGACGGCTTCTGGAGTTGCTCCGGATATTTCTGATCATCGGCGGCATGCCGGAGGTGGTCCGTCATTATCTGGAACAGCGGGATATCCTGGCCTGTCAGCGGCTGCTGGATGATATTATCCTGACGGCGCGGGACGATTTTGCCAAATACCGCCACCGCGCCCCGTTGGTCCGGCTGGAAGAAGTGTTTCACGCCATCGCCTTGCAAACCGGAAACAAGTTCAGATTTGCCGGCATCGATTCGACGGTCAAGTCAACCCTGTACAAGGATTGTCTCGACATGCTGACCATGGCGGGGTTGGCGCACAAGATTCATCATAGCGCTGCTCGAGGCATTCCTCTCGGAGCGCAGCTCAAGGCGAACATGTTCAAGGCCATCCTTTTTGATGTCGGAGTACACCAACGCTTGCAACGTAACGATATTTCCGCGTTACTGACCTCGTCGCGTCTCAACGACATCAACAAGGGGAGCATCGCCGAAGCGTTTGTCGGCACGGAACTGGTCAAATATGCCGCTCCTCACCTGCCGCCGTCCCTTTATTACTGGCATCGGGAAGCAAAAAGCAGCAATGCCGAAGTGGACTATATCCTCCAGAAAGACGGCGAAGTCATTCCCATCGAGGTCAAATCCGGAAGCAAGGGTCAGATGCAGAGCATGCATCTGTTTCTGGAAGAGCGGCGCTTGTCGGTGGGAATCAGGATATCGACCGAAAATTTCAGCGAATACGGAGTTATCAAAACCATCCCTCTGTATGCGGCGGGCACGATACTGTCCCCGTCACCAGCACCAATATCGTAAACCACCTTGGATGACAGACTATTCACCAAGTTTCTTAGCATTCCTTCCGCGAAAGCACATACCGGCTATCTACCAGATTATTGAGTTTTTTCATCATATACATTTCCTTGCCACCTTACAAATGTATCACACTGACCCGGTTTCTACCCGCTCTCTTGGCCCTGAACAGCTCGGCATCGGCCGCCTCCACGAGAGTGGCGGGGGACATCTCCGGCGTCGGAGAGCAGATCGCCGCGCCGATGCTGATTGTCACCCAGGGCGAAGCCGATGACGCGGCGTGGGGAATTTGGAGCGCCTCGACTGAGTTCCGAAGCTTCTCCGCGACAAGTTCCAACCCCTTGGCATCCACCCCGATAAAAAGGCAAATAAACTCCTCTCCGCCGTAACGGGCGACAAAATCTCCACCACGACTAAGCGCATCAGCAAGAATACCGGCTACTTGTCGTAAACAGGTGTCACCTTCGGGATGGCCGTAGGTATCGTTGTACCCCTTGAAATGGTCGATATCGATCATCGCCGCCGCCAGCGGCTCTTGCGAGCGGGTCGTCCGCCGCCATTCCCGATCGAGCTGTTCGTCAAAGGCTCTACGATTGGGAATCCCCGTGAGACCGTCCAAGCGACAGAGGCGGTCAAGAAGGTCGCGCTGGCGCTTGAGTTCCAGGTGGGTCCTTACCCGGAGGCGGACGATGGCCTCCTTGAACGGTTTGGTAATATAGTCAACCGCCCCCAGTGACAGACCGCGGGTCTCATCCTCGGCGTCAGCCAAGGCTGTGATGAATATGACCGGTATGTCACTGAGGAGCGGGTCGGCTTTCAGGGCCGCGCAGACTTCATATCCGTCCATCTCCGGCATCATGATATCGAGGAGGATCAAATCCGGCATACAGATTTCCACAAGCTCCATCGCCTGACGGCCGCCGGTCGCGGCGGAGAGATGATGTCCGTCTTCGGCAAGCATTCTGCTGAGAACCCGGATATTATCCGGAACATCATCAACAATTAATATTCGCATACCTTCCAATTCACTCTGTTGCATGTAATCAAGCCTCATCCAAGAATAAAATAGAATGTCGCTCCGGCGCCTGGCGCGGCTTCGGCCCAGATCGCGCCGCCGTGGCGCTGAATGATCCGTCGCACGGTCGCGAGACCAATCCCGAGGCCCGTGGATTCAGAGCATTCCGGCAGACGATGGAACGGCGCAAAAATCTTTTCCGCCGCCGTCTGGTCAAAACCAGGTCCGTTGTCCCTGACAAAACAGGTGGCGCACCCCGTGTGCTCCATCACCCCGAATTCAATGACCGCGAGCTGCTGTTTGCCGGTATATTTCCAGGCATTGCCGAGCAGATTCTGTAACACCACAAACAACAGATTCCGGTCGCCGTTGACCGTTACTTCCTCGGCGATCCGGAAGGTGACCTGTCGCTCCGGATCTGTTTTGATCAGGTCGGCGGCAACGGTCCGGGCAAGTTCTCCCAAGTCGACCACTTGCCGTTGCAAGGTATCGCGGGAGAGCCGTGAAAAATTAAGGAGCGCGGTGATGACCTGCTCCATCCGCAGCACTCCCACGGAGATTTCCTCAAGGTACCCGCGATAACGCTCGTCAAGTCGATCCGAATTATGTTTCAGAATGGCCCGACTGTAGCCGCCGATCCAGAGTAACGGGCTGTGCAGGTCATGGGCCACGGTATAGTTGAATGCCTCCAGCTCCCGATTGGCGACTTCCAGGTCGGCGGCGCGGGCCGTCAGCTCGCCATTGAGTGAATTAATGGCGGCTTCAGCCTTTTTCCGTTGAGAAATATCCTCCGCGACCGCTACAAAATTGTCAATCTCTCCGGATTCCCCACACAGAGGAAAGATCGAAACCGACTCCCAGTAGAGATCGCCACTCTTATGCCGATTCAACAATTCGCCCCGCCACTCCATGCCGGCCTTTACGTTGGCGCAAAGTTCTTCGTACACCTCGCCCGGCATGTCGTGCGATTTGAGGAAGCGCGGGTATCGCCCAATCACCTCTTCCTCGGTATATCCGGTGAGAGTGGTGAACCGGGGATTGACGTAGGTGATGTTCCCCTTGGCGTCAGTGATGACCACCGAACTGGGACTCTCCGCAACGACCCGAGAAAGGCGGCGGATGTGCTCTTCCTGGGCCTTTACCCGCCGGTTCATGGCATGCAGTGCGCGGCATTTATCGATAGTCGCGAAGAGCTTCCTGTAGTCAACCGGTTTTAAGACGTAATGGTTAAAGCCGATTTCTATGGCGTTCACCAACTGGTCGGCATCGCTGTGAGCTGTAACAGCGATGATGAAGGTATCCGGATTCAGCAACCGAATAGCCGACGCCATGCGCAGCCCATCCATGATCGGCATCCTGATGTCGGTGACCACGATCTCCGGCCGCTTTTCCCGGAACAACTCCAGGCCGGAACCTCCGTCGCCGGCGACAAAGAGCCGAAGTCCCGGATACTTTTTCATGAGCATACCGCTCACCAGTTCCCGAACATCGGCCTCGTCTTCCACATACAACAGGGAGATATCCATGTCACCGTGTTCTCCCGCGTCCATATCAGACCTCAATCCTGAATTCCGCGCCATCCCCTCTGTTGGCAACGCTCAACCGTCCTCCCCAATTGCTCTCAATTATTGTCTTGGCCATGAAGAGGCCGAGCCCGGTACCCCGTTCCGAGTCTTTTGTCGTAAAATAGGGATCAAATATCTTGTCCAGTATCTCATCGGAAATTCCCCCGGCATTGTCCCTGATGGTCATGCTCATTCGGCCATCTTCTTCATGCAGGGCAATCCGGATGACCGGATCGCCGGGTGCGCGTTCGATTAGTGCATCCCTGGCATTATTGAGGATATTGAGCAGAACCTGGGAGAATTGGTTCAGGTAGCCGGTGATGGTCGGATCCGTGCCGGTGTCGATCTCGACCTTGATTCCGTGGTTGCCGAGGCTTCCCCTGATCAGGGACAAGGTGTTGTCGATGATCTGACTGACCTTGAATGCGACCTTCTGCTTATCCGGCCGGACAAAATTCCGGAAATCGTCGATAGTCCGGGACATTTGATTGATCACGCTCATGGCCTTGTCGACCCGGGCATCAAGGAGCTCCTTGGAGAATTCCCCCAGTTCATAGGAGAGAGACAAATCCTGAACCGTCAGGCCGAGAGTATTCAACGGTTGCCGCCACTGGTGTGCAATATTGCCGATCATCTCACCCATGGCGGCCAGGCGGCTCTGGTGCAAGAGCAGGTGGTCCTTTTCACTCAGCTCTTCCAGCGCCCGCAGCCGTCGCATGGTTTCCTGTCGCAGCGCCTGCTCGGCATCTTGACGCCGCACCTCCCGATCAAAGTTGTCAAGAGCAAAGGAGATGTCGGTTGCCATCTGTCGCAGCAGTTGAAGCAGTTGCGCATCAAAATAGCCGGATTCTCCGGCATACAGCGTAAACGAGCCTATCGATTGGCCGTTTTGCCGTAAGGCAAAGGCGGCCGATGATTTTAGTCCGTATAGTGCCGCCGCCGCATGCCAGGGGGCGGTGGCCGGGTCGTGCAAAAAGTCATTGCAGACCTGATAGGAGCCTTCGCGGACAACTGTTTCCGTGGGTCCGCCCCCTCTCGGCTCCGACATGCCGGCTACGTTGACAGCGTCCAGATAGCCAATCTTTTCCCCAAAGGACGCTACCGGACGTACAAATCCGGATTCATCGGCCAGTCCGATCCATGCCAGCAAAAATCCGCCGTGATCAATGGCAATGCGACACAATTCACGGAACAAATGCTCCATATCAATCGAGTGAACGATAGCCTTGTTGGTTTCACTCAAGGCGGTATAGAGTCGATTGAGCCGGTGAATCCGATGCTCGGCAAGCCTGCGTTCCGTGATGTCGAAATCTGTTATCATCGTGTGGAGGCAGGTTGTCCCGTCAGACACTTTCCGGACCGCAATACTGCATAATTGCACATACAACGCCGAATGTCGAGATGTCTGTAATTTCAGATCGGCGGTCGTCGGACCGTCGCCCGGTCGGCATCGCTGCAGGTGATCCGAAAACAGGGTTCGATCTTCATCGGCAATCAGGGCACTGAAAGGTGTCCCCACCAGGAGATGCCGATCACTCCGCAGCAGGGTTGCCCCCGTAAGATTGATGTCACGAATTACCCCGTCACCGTCAAGGGTGACATGCCCAACCGGGGCATTATCATAGAGGTTCACGTACCGGCTTAGGGAAGCTTCCAGCTCCGCCACCTTACGCCGTAATTCCCCATTGTCGGCAGAGTCTGTCCGGCTATGGTCGCGGCTCTCGTGAACCACCGAAAACAGATACCCGCGCCCCTCAATGTCGATCTGTCCGGAGTGTACCTCGACATCCCGAAATGAACCATCGGCGAGCCTATGCCGGCCGATACAACGAAAGGTATCCTCTCCCTTTCGTCCATGTCGGGTATCCTCCGCCGCCGGCGCGATTTCGAGATCGGCGCGATACAGGGTCTTGAATCGCTCCGGCGCATACCCATAGAACGTACAGGCCGCGGGATTGGCGGCCATGATCGCTCCCGTTTCCGGATCACTAAGGATTATGATGGTATGATCGTTGTAAAATAAACTCTCGGCATCGGCATTCATCTCTTGATTTCCGCTCCGCTAAGTGTAATTCTGAATCAAAATTCGAGCAGAGGCTCCATGGCGCGACTAGTCCCTCATTATGAGCAGAAATGATTAATTGTCAACTCGAATTATCGGTATAACGACAGCGGAGCAGACGACATCAGGAGGTAGACCATGGCCGGCACCGTTTACTTTGCGGATCTCCGAACGGGCGCGACAAAGAACCTGTTCGACAAGATCGGGCTTCTTATGCATCAGTGCGGAATCGACAACCGCGTTTCTCCCCAAGACCTCGTCGCGGTCAAGGTTCATTTTGGAGAACGGGGCAACCATAGCTTCATCCGGCCGGTCTTTCTCCGGCGGGTAGTCGCGGAGCTTAAAAATCGCGGCGCCTTTCCTTTTCTTACCGACTCCTCAACGCTCTATACGGGTGAGCGTAAAGAGGCGGTCTCGGCGTTGAGCCTCGCCATCGAAAACGGCTTTGCCTATGCGACCGTCACCGTCCCCCTGATCATGCTGGACGGCCTTCGGGGGCATACCGCAATCGAGGTTCCCGTCACGGGAGAACTGCTGACAAAGGTCTCCATCGGCGCGGCTATCGTCGAGGCCGACGCCCTCGTGACGGTCACACATTTCAAGTGTCACGAACTGACCGGATTCGGCGGAGCGCTCAAGAACCTCGGCATGGGGTGCGCCAGCCGCGAAGGGAAGATGAGGCAGCACTCCACCGTCGGCCCCACCGTCTCGGTAAAACTCTGCACCGGTTGCGGTCGTTGTGTCACGTCATGCGTCCACGACGCCATCACCGTTCTCGATACTACCGCCCGGATTAATAAAGAGCGCTGCGTCGGCTGCGCCCACTGCGTCACCGCCTGCCCGGAACGGGCGATCAACATCCAGTGGAACGAGGCCACCGAACTGTTGATGAAAAAAATGGTGGAACATGCCCTCGGAGCGGTTACGGGCAAAACAGGGAAAAGCCTGTTTCTCAACTTCATCACCCAGGTTTCGCCCGCCTGCGACTGCTACGGTTATGCCGACGCCCCCATTGTCAACGATATCGGTATCTGCGCCTCCGTCGACCCGGTGGCTCTGGACCAGGCGTGCGCCGACCTCGTGAACCAGGCGCGGGGGAACCTTGACACCGCTCTCCGCGGTGGCTTCGAGCCCGGCGGTGACAAGTTTCGAGGGGTCTATCCAGGAGTCAACTGGGAGGTGCAACTGGAGCATGGGGAAAAGATCGGCTTGGGGAGTAGAAAGTACGTGTTGGTAAGGATTTGACGGATGTCCGAAGACCTTACGACTGCTCTCGAAAAACTCATCAGTGAAAGCGCCGCGGATGCCGCCGTTGTCTGGAAAGAGGTTGACGCGGACTCCGGTGGATTCGTCCTGGCGGCGGTTCCCGCCGGCCTGCCGACCATGGGAACACCGTGGCCCCGGATCAAGACGCCTCAAGCGGGGCCGACCATCGAGCGGGACCCGGCGCGGTTGGGTATGCTCGTGCCGACCGCTCTACGCCTCTCCCCGCGGGCGCCACGCGCCGCGCTGGTCTCCGGCCTGGACGAAGCGGGGATTGCCCTGATCCTTGTGTGGTGCTCCGCTGATCCCTCCGACACCGTGGTCGGGATTATCGACCAGTTCCGGGAGAAGATCACCGCTCTCGCCGTTCGTTGGGAGCGCCAACAGCAAAGCGAGGTGAAGGCCAAGCGCCTTGACGCCGCGCTCTCAGCCCTGAGACAGGCCGTGGTCACGACTGATGACGTGCGCATGACCGGGTACGTCAACAGAGCGGCGGCCCACCTGCTGGGCCTCCCCGAGGGGGACGTGCCGGCGCCGCTCCTGGCCCGGTCTCTCAGTGACCTGCGGGAGCGGGCGCTGAACGCAGGCAACCTGCGTACCATCGCCGCGTCTCTGATCGCCGACCCGATGACCACCATCAAGGATTCGATCTGGACTTTCTCGGAGTACCCCTCTCACCTCCGGGTGAACAGTGCGCCGCTCGGTCGCGAAGGATTCACCGGGCGCATCTGGGTGTTTGACGACGTATCCGCGTTGATGACCGTGCTTGAGGAGGCCGAGAATGCTCGCGCTGCCTTGGCCGCGAGCGAGAAACAGTATCAGTTTCTGGCCGAGAATGCCTCTGACGTGGTGTTTCGCGGCGCCACCGACGGTACTCTGGAATGGATATCACCGTCGGTGACCGCACTGGTGGGCTGGTTGCCGCTGGAGATGGTCGGCAAACTGTTCGCCGAATTCGTACACCCGGACGATCTGCCCGGGATTTACTTGTTTCAGCAGGATTTTTCCCATGGCAAGCCGGTGGTGTTCGAGGTCCGAATCCGCACTCGTTCCGGGGCTTACCGCTGGGTATCGGTCGCCGCCAGGCCGGTCTTTGACGCCTCGGGCATGGTTGTGGCCCGGATGGGGGGATGGCGCGACATCCAGACCGAAGTCGAGGCCAAGGAAGCCTTGCTCAACTCCAGGGAGATTGCCGAGACCGCCCTGGCGCAGATGACGGAGTCCGAAGCGCGCTACCACACCATCTTTGAACAGGCGCCCCTGGGCATAGCGCTTATCGATTCTATGACCGGACAAATCCATGAATTCAATACCCGCTTCGCCGAAATTGCCGGCAGAACCCGAGAGGAATTGGCGGTGATCGACTGGATGAGCATTACCCACCCGGACGATCTACCGGCTGATCTGGAGAACATGGCGCTGTTGAACAGCGGGAAAATTTCCGGCTTCCGGATGAACAAGCGCTACATCAGGCCCGATGCTTCCCTGGTCTGGATCAGCATGACGATTGCGTCCACCAAGGTTGAGAGAGGTGAGAGTCCACGCCACCTCTGTATGATAGAGGAGATCACCGAGCGCAAGCAGTACGAAAGTAAACTTGAACAGGCCCGTGAGGCCGCTGAAGCGGCCAACCGGTCCAAGAGCGAATTCCTCTCCAATATGAGTCATGAAATCCGCACCCCTATGAATGCCGTCCTGGGGTTGGCCCAGTTGCTGGAAAAAGAGCCGCTTTCCTCCGACCAGCACGGCATGGTGGAGCAAATCCGTACCGCCGGCCACTCCCTGCTCGTCATCATCAACGACATTCTTGACTTTTCCAAGATTGAGGCCGGCCGGTTACGGATCGAGATGCGTCCCTTCACCTTGCCGCCGCTCCTGGAACAGCTTGGCAGCCTTCTGGGAAGTGCGTCCCGCGACAAGGGACTCGCCCTGCGCATTGACGCTCCCTCTGAAGTTACCGGCGGTCTGCTCGGTGATAATCTCCGTTTGGAGCAGATACTCGTCAACCTGGTCGGCAACGCCATTAAATTCACGACACAGGGGGAGATCCGGGTCCGGGTGCGGCCACTGGAACTGACCGATACCTCCATTCGGCTTCGCTTCGAGGTCAGCGACACCGGTATCGGCGTTGCTCCTGAGGCTCTTGCGACTCTGTTTACCCCCTTCACCCAGGCCGACGGCAGTATTACGCGGCGTTTCGGAGGCACCGGCCTGGGTCTCTCCATCTGCAAACGTCTGGTCGAGCTGATGGGGGGGGAAATTGGCGTCAAGAGCCGGGAAGGGATTGGGAGTGACTTCTGGTTCGAACTCCCCTTTGATCGGACCTCCGACGTCACAATGCCGGGTACAGCGCGGTATAACGCCGTACCCGACGGACCACGCTTGGCGAATCGACGTATCCTGGTGGTAGACGACAGCAACATCAACCGGATCGTCGTCGCACGGGCGCTGGCGAAGGAAGGCGCTGAAACCGCGTTGGCGCCAGACGGTCAACAGGCGCTTGACTGTCTCCGGTCGCGGCCCCAGGTGTTTGACGCCGTTTTGATGGATGTGCAGATGCCGGTGATGGACGGACTCACAGCTACCCGCGCCCTACGCCGTGATCTCGGTCTGACCGCGCTCCCGGTTATCGCTTTCACCGCCGGCGTGCTGCCTGAAGAACGGCAAAGAGCGCTTGATGTCGGCGTCAATGACTTCCTCCCCAAACCGGTGGATCTGGAAGAGCTGGTTGCCATACTGCTCCGCTGGACCAGTCCCGCCACGGCGGAGGAGGATCTCCCGGTTCGCGCCACGGACGGGAGGAGGTCGACAGATGAACCGGAACAACAGGGGGGTATGGCGCCGGAATTTCTCCCCGGCATCGACGTTGCCAAGGGAATCTCCGCCCTCAACGGGGATGAAAAGCTTTATCGAAAACTGATGCAAGAATTCGTGCGTACCCATGGTGACGACGCAACGGGGATCACTGGTGCCCTGATAGCGGGCGATTACGTCAAAGCCGTAAAAATGGCCCATGCTCTCAGGGGGGTAGCGGGCAACCTCGCGGCTACCTTGGTGTACCGAATCGCAAGCGAACTGGAAGCGGCCTTGAAGCACGACCAGCCGGACACCGTATCCCGGCTTCTCCCCCGGTTGAGGGAAGCCCTGGATGAAGTCATTAGCACTGCGTTGCCGCTGAAGGAGGAGCCGCCGCCCCCGCTGCGGCAACCGGGTCTCGCGCCTGATCCGGAGGAGGTTTTCCGGCTGCTTGATGCGCTGATAGGACTGCTTCGTCAGCATCGTATGGCCGCTCTGGATCTCATACCGCGGGTGGGAGAGCTAGTGGCCGGCGCCGAGCTGGCGCCGGAAATGACACTCCTTGTCGAGGCGGTAGACCGTCTGGAGTTTGACGCCGCGCACACAATGGCGTGTGATCTGAAGCAGCGGTTTGCCGGTCTATTGGCTCGGAAGGGTGAAGAAGGCAGTGCGAAAACTAGAGTGTAATCGTGGTCATCCGGAGTATGTCCGAGCGCCCATCTTGTCGATGATGGAGATTCACCCATTTTGTCGCCGTGAGTGCCAGATAATACTGCGTGTTGGGGGACAAGGAAATACTGAGGCCGGGGACATCATAAAGCGCGGTGGTCAAGCCGATGGTTCCAGCATCGATGTCGGTTCTGACAGCGGCAACCTTGATGCCTGGCCTGCTGTCGGCGCCGGTGCTGTCATAAATGCTCAGGTCAAAAGACCCGGTTGTGCTTGTGGAATTGCTGAGCAGCAGCGAGACATCCGTGATCGTGTGTGCCGTGTCCGTAGTGGTGAATGCCTGGGCCTGCCAATCTAAATTGGTTGTGAAAGCGGTAATGAATTCGGTATTGCCGGTATTGTCGGCCAGGATGACGACGGACGCCTGAACCGATGTGGCCGGGGTCAGGGTGAGCGCCGCCAGGAGCAGCGCGGTCAGTGCGGCGGTGATGGTACGGTTCATGATCTCTTCTCCTCTCGCAAGTAGTGGGTAGTGAGTCCCTTAGTGAGTAGTGGATAGTTGCTCGTGGATAGTGAACCGCGCAACACCCGGTCATATTTCATCCTTCACTCTTCACCATTTTCCTCCTCACATACCCCACGGTCACCAGGCTGATGCAGAGGAGGGCATAGGTGGATGGTTCGGGCACGGCGGAGGGGGCGAAGGAGGTAAGCTGCATTGCTTCACCGCCGCCGGTGGTCAGTTCATAGGGATTGGAGCCGTAGGGCGCCCAACCGGCTTCCGGTGAAAAGATTTGGAAATCTCCGGTGTAGGACTGGGGTGGCGGCAGCGGATCTCCGGACTGGGGGATCGCTACGTTAGCGCCCCAGTTACCGTTTACGGTTGCTTGACCTACCAGTTGCAGCGCCAGGTTGACCCCGGCTGATGAGGTGTCGAACAGTACCCCGTCAAAGTCGGCCAGGGTAAAGGTTCCGTTGGCTTGGGGTGTGGCGCTGCCGCTGACGATGACGGTGAGAGCGGAGACCGTCAGGCCGCTCGTGGCGTTGTAATTGCCGTAGTTGGGGCCGGGGTCATAGATATAACGGCCGGGGGTGGCCAGCAGCGCCGCCGTATCCAGGCTGATGGCGCCGGTGGCCGTAGCGCCGTTGCCGGTAAAGGTGAAGTCGAAAGACATGAGGGATGCAGCCGCCGGGGCGGCCAGGGTGAGGGTTGCCAGCAGCATGGTCATCAGGATACGGTTCATGGCGGTGATTCCTCCGTGCGATAAGATGGTTTTGCTATCCACTATCCACTATTCACTATTCACTATCCACTATTCACTATTCACTATCCACTATTCACTATTCACTATCCACTATCCACTATTCACTGCCTATTGCCCCACCCCGCTCAGTCCCAGCGTCCCGGTGGCGGCCCCGCTGTTGGCGCTGTAGCCGATGGCAATACTGAATTTTAGCGCTTTTAATTTAGGGGTGCTGCACGTGCTGAAATCAACGGTGACGGTTCCGGTGGCCGAGGCGCCGGGCGCGATGTCCCCCAGGATGACGGGGAAGACCGTGGTGGCCGCCGGCTTGCAACTCCCACTGGAGGAGAGGATCACGCCGGTCAATTGGGCCGCGGTGACGGTCGTCCCCCCGGTGTTCGTGATGGTTACCGGCCAGCTCCGGAGACCGCCGCTGTCGCCGCTCTTAGCGCCGATGGCGGCGGTAAAGGAGACGGCGGGCACCTGGAAGGTGGCCGTGACACTGTTCGGGCCGTTCATGGCAACGGTGGTGGAGGCGCCGGCCGGGTTGAGAATCGGCCCGGTCCCGCCGGTCTGATTCCAGGAGGTGAAGACATAACCGCCGGCGGCGGTGGCGATGATGTTGGGGGTCATGCCGGCGTCATACCAGTTTCCCGAGGCGGGGAGGACGCTGCCGCCGGTCCCGGCGGTCGTGGTCAGTTGATACTGGGTTTTGAAAGTGGCCGTATAGGTGGCGCTCCCCGTGGCCGGAGCGGTGACGGAGTGGCTGATTGCGCCGCCGTCGGACCAGGAGGCGAAG
>Ga0194037_1002048_pt1 | contig 13862 bp, 15 predicted proteins | sample JunL306m_MetaG_FD_148653 | JGI IMG/M metagenome (GOLD analysis project Ga0194037, IMG submission 148653) | Anoxic zone freshwater microbial communities from boreal shield lake in IISD Experimental Lakes Area, Ontario, Canada - Jun2016-L304-6m | ecosystem: Environmental > Aquatic > Freshwater >...
AGCCGAGACGGTGCCCAGCCCAAGGTCGACTGGTCGACCGAGAGGCGAGGGAGAGTCCTGCCGGGCGCACAAACGAAGTGAAGGGCGTCCGGAGGAAGCGAACGATTTCGCTTCCGTCAGGACGAGAACGTCGGAGGATGTTTTCCAGCAGGAAAATATCCGAGACGGTGCCCAGCCCGAGTCGTGCGACGGCACGACGAGAGGTGAGGGAGAGTCCTGCCGGGCGCACAAACGAAGTGAAAGGCGTCCGAAGCACGTGAATGATTTCTTTTCCCCCGGATATTCGAATAACCCCGTCAACCGCCTGTCGGCTTCTTTTTTTGAGCTGGTATTTTTTCGCTTTCAAAATAACACGTACCAGAATTCGCAGGTATATACTGTCCGTATGAGGAAATCTTCCGGTATCGCAATTTTTCTTTTTGTCGTCCTTCTCGGAGTGGGCATATTCCTGTATTTCAGAATCGAGATCGAACAGGTATCCGAGACGGCGAGCACTGAAAACAACCCTGCCGTCCCCTTATCCGAGCCACCGCCAGTAGCGCAAATTCCTGTCGTGAAACCAGTTCCTGTTCCGGAGCCGACCATTCAATCGGTTCTTCCGATAAAAACAACGGAAACGAATATCGTTCCGTTCACGGCACAGGCGCCCGGGGCAAAGTGGAGTAATCACATCTTTCAGGACGGATGCGAGGAAGCATCCATGCTCATGGCCATCGACTGGGTTCATGGAATCAAAACAATCTCTGCCACGGAAGCCACCGACGGTATTACCGCACTCGCCGACTTCGAAATAAAACGGTTCGGATACTATCAGGACATCGACCTATCCGAGATCGTCTCCGTATTCCACGACCGCTTTGCCTACGATGGTGTCATGATCCGAAACGATATCACCATCGACGGTCTCAAACGGGTGCTCACGGATGGGAATATCGTCCTCGCGCCGACCTTCGGACAGGCGCTCCGTAACCCGAACTTCACCGCTCCCGGACCGATCACGCATATGCTCGTCCTGACCGGGTACGACCCCTCGACTAGGGAATTCATCGTCAACGACCCGGGCACGAAGCGCGGGAAAGGCTATCAGTACGATGAGAAGATCCTCTACGACGCGATTTGGGCCTATCCTCCCGGTACGACCCATCCGCCGATTCCGACACCAGCCGAGAGAGCGAAGTCCGTCATCGTTATTTCGCCGTCACGAGAATAATCGGAGAGACCCCCAAGTTCCGGAACCATACCAAGTGACCCCTCAACGAACATACGATATTACCATATTATATAATATGGTAATATCTTCGCTCGACGTCCGCGACGCATCGCCGTAATGGCATCATAACGGATCGGGATGGGACAAAAAAAATCCGCCGAAGCGGTTCGTATATCTGGGGAAACGGATACGATTTTCAATCATCAACAAGCGGACTCTCCCGACGTTCCATTTTCGCTGTGGCTCCCGGAACGGCCGTGAACAGCACGTAGCCGAATCCCATAAAGCCGAGGACTAGGAGTAGCGCTTCGGGTGGGCCGGATGCCATACCTGATCCTGTTCCGGAAGATGAGAACACGGTCTGCATCTGACCGAATGTCCCCGATATCGACTCCCAGAGTCTTCGCACGGTCTCATCGGATTCGAAAAGTCCCATGAGATACCGTATCCCTGCCATGAACTGGAAGCCCACGACAGATAGGTAGAGCAGTTCTTTCGTGGCGGTGATCCGCTTCATCATACGCGCGGAGGTTACGGGTTAGTCCCGACCGCGTTCCTGACGATTCTCATGCTCTCCCCTTTGAAAGCCTTGTATGATACACCTGAAAATGGAATTTGTCAAGTGTCGAAAAACAGCTGTCGAAAAACAGCTCAAGTGAGCTGTTTCCTTATTTCTCTCCGTTATTCCCGAAGTCGGATGATCAGCCGTTCACGCGAAGGACATCAATCACTTTCCCGTTGATCACGAAATCGTCCTCGTCGGTGAGAAAGATCGGCCGATGTTTCTTGTCCGAGGATTCCGGCAAGAGCGCGATATTGCGCCCGTCGACCGAACGGAATGTCTTGACCGTGGCCAACCCGTCGATGACCACGAGCACCTTGTCACCGTTGTCGTAGTGCTTCCAGGTGGAATCGACCAGGATGAAGTCCCCGTCCCGAATCGTCTTGCCGTTCACCTTGGCACGGTTCATGGATGTCCCGGATACCTGTATCGCGAACACATTGCGCGAGTCGCGCACAATGCGCTTTGACACCTTGAGATAGCCCTCGACAAACTGGTCGGCGAACATCGTCGCCGCGCCCGCGTTCGCCATACCGAACACCGGAACATCGAGGAACGACTTGCCCGTCACTTCCTTGAGCCGGATACCACGGTTCTCCGCCGTCCGTTCAATGAATCCCTTGCGTTCCAGCTCATTAAGGTACAGGAAAAAACTTCGCAGACTCTTGAGTTTAAGACCCAGCTCACCGGTTCGTTTCTGCAGTTCCCGCACCGTCGGCATCTCCCCCTTCTCGGAGAAGAAATCCTTGATCGCCTGTAGGACAATCTGTTGCTTCGGCGTGAGCAGTTCCATATATTTTTTGTTTATATGACTTACATATCAAAGTATACTCCGCAAGACAATACTGTCAAATATGCCTTAAACAAGGTATGAATCAAAAGCAACAGCATGGCTCTCTGGGCTATTTTGAATTATTTACACCATAGAGTACACTAGCGATGTATCTTGTAATTGCATAAACGTATGGGTATTCTTTCATTTCTCATTTTTTTAGTAATAGTCCTTTTGGCGAAATCGCTCCGTGTACTCAATGAATACGAGCGTGGCGTCGTATTCTTCCTCGGAAAGTATACGGGCGTCCGCGGCCCAGGACTCATCATCTTGATACCGGTATTCGAGAACATGACACGCGTCGTCTTGCGAACGGTCACTATGGACATCCCCTCGCAGAAGATCATCACCAAAGACAATGTCTCAATCGACATCGCGGCCGTCGCGTATTATCACATCATCGACCCGATGAAAGCGGTCGTCGCCATCGAGGACGTGTACAAGGCCGTGAACCAGATCTCGCAGACGACGGTACGAAACGTGGTCGGACAATTCAGTCTCGACCAGCTCCTCTCGCAGACCGGCGACATCAACGCGCAGATCAAGAACGTCATCGACCTGCATACCGAGCCGTGGGGCGCGCAGGTCACTGCGGTAGAAATCAAGGATATCGCGCTCCCGGACAATATGCAACGCGCGATGGCCAAAGAAGCCGAAGCGGAACGAGAGAAGCGCGCCAAGATCATCGCGGCCGACGGCGAGTTCCAGGCGGCGATCAAGCTCGGCGAGGCGGCCGACATCATCTCGACCCATCCCGTCGCGCTCCAGTTGCGCACGCTCCAGACCATGGCCGAGATCAGCGTCGAGAAGAATTCCACCATCATCTTCCCAGCCCAGTTCATGACCACGGTGCAGGAAGCCTTCAAGATGATCCAGGAAGACTCGTCGAAGAAATGAATCGGGTATGATTGAATCGAAAACACCGGGCTATACAGCCTGGTGTTTTTTCGCATCAATATTCCATTCTCTTTCTCTCTGTGTTTCCGAAAGATTCAATGCCGAGATTTACTGGTTCGCCGGAGTGTCCGAGCGGATCTGGATGGTCGTCGCGGCAAGCGATCCGTCGGGGTTGTTCTTGCCATTAGCAGTCACTTGTTGCCCGACAGAGAGATCTGAACCAGCACCAACGACCGACTTGTCGATTGTCGTCGAAGGCGCGAAGAAGACGATCTGAGAGCCACCGTTGCGCGTCTTGATGGTGATACTCGTATCATCCTTGGCCGTGACCTGTCCGCCTGCGAAGTCGCCGGCTCCACCGTTCTGTACAGCCCCTGCTCCCCCACCGCGCTGCATTCCGGCACGACCCGTGGCACCCGCACCCTGACCAGCTCCCGCGCCACGTGCCGCGAACTGGCTCGCTCGCTGACTCTCTGCATATTTCATCCCGCCAAAAAACGCTCCCGCCCCGACCACGATGACCAGAATGATCATCGCGATCTTATGATTCTTATCCATATGTCTGATTATTTGAAATCAATATGCTTATTTTTCCAAAATTCTTATCGGCATTCCTTCCTCACTACATACTACTCACCACTGACTACCTCACTCCCCGCCCCTTCCCTTACTACTGTCTACTCACTACCGTCTACATCCGCTTCCCTTCCGTTCCCAACCCGTTAACCCGTGAACTCCGTTAACCGAATAACTCCCCTGTTATCTGATCACTCGTACCGCAACGCCTCCATCGGGCTTAGATTTGCCGCGCGCCGCGCCGGATAGAATCCGAAGAGTATCCCGACACCGGCAGACACGCCAAACGCGAGCAGTACCGAGGAAAGGGAAACCTGCGTCGTCAGGCTCGCGAATTTCGAAACGAGCAACGATGCTACCCAACCAAGTGCCACCCCCAAGGCGCCACCCAGGAACGTCAGCATGACCGCCTCTATCAGGAACTGCAGATTGATATAAAGCTTGCGTATCCCGACCGCCTTACGAAGACCAATTTCGCGCGTCCGTTCGGTCACCGTGGTCAGCATCATGTTCATGATACCGATGCCACCGACCAGGAGTGAGATGCCCGCAATCGACGCGAGTAGAATGGTAAACGTTCCCGTGACACTCGACGCCGTCGCGATGATATCCGCCTGGTTCAGGATACTGAAGTCGGCGGCGGTCGGGTCTGTTATCCCGTGTCGCTGCAACAGGAGGTCGGTGATATCCTGCTGGACCGTCGGGATGATCGTGGCACTCGTGGCGGAAATACCGACCGTCGTCACGTACGTGTCGCCGGAAAGATAGTGTTGTTCCGTCGTGATCGGCACGTAGATCGCGTCGTCGGCATTATTGAATCCGGTACCGCCCTTCGAGACCGTCACACCGATCACCTGGAAGTCGATATTCTTGATACGAATCGTCTGTCCGATCACGTCGGCGTCCGTCCCGAACAGATCGTCTCGTACTGCCGGACCGATCACGGCGACCTTAGCCGACGTCTGCTGCTGATATTCCGTGATGAACATGCCCGTATCGACGCTCACGTTCCGCACGTCCGTGTACGAGGGAACCGTGCCGGTAATCTGCGTATTGGTATTATTCCCCTTCGCCGTCACCTGGTAGCGATGAGTGTCTTCCGGCGCCACCCCCGAGATATTCTGCACCTCGCTCCCGATCGCCGTGGCATCGTCGAGCATCAACGTCTGTGAGCTTCCCTGCCCGGCACTGATACCGCCCGTGCGCTGCGCCCCGGGACTGATGATAATCAGGTTGGAACCGATCGACTGGATGCGCGCCGAGATCGAGCTCTGTGCACCCTGACCGATCGCCACCATGGTGATGACGGACGCGATGCCGATGATGATGCCGAGCATCGTCAAACCGGAGCGGACCTTGTTGCTCGAAAGGGATGACAATGTTTCCTTCAATAAATCCATGGCGACCATAGTGGTTCGTATCAATGCTCGTGTACGTTCTTCACGTCCCTCTCGATGAGACCGTCACGGATGGAGATGACCCGATCGGCGAACTCAGCGACTTCCATCTCATGCGTGATCAGGATGATGGTATGCCCCTGACGGTTGAGTTCCCGGAAGGTCTCCATGACCACCTTGCTTGTCTTCGTGTCGAGGTTTCCGGTCGGCTCGTCCGCGAATATGATCGCGGGCTCATTGATAAGCGCCCGTGCGATGGCCACGCGTTGCATCTGTCCGCCGGATAGCTGGTTCGAAAGGTTCAGAAACTTGCTTTCCTCCATCCCGGCATACCTGAGACACTTCCGCGACCGTTCCTCGCGTTCCGCATCGGTCGTGTCGGAATACAGAAGCGGCAACATGACGTTGCGCAGCACGGTCGTCCTCGGGAGCAGGTTGAATGCCTGGAACACGAACCCGATCTTATTGCGTCGCAGATCCGAAAGCTCGTCGTCATCGAGCCCTGAGACCTCTTGGCCGTCGAGAAGATACGTGCCGGATGTCGGAGTATCGAGCGCGCCGAGGATATGCATCAAAGTTGACTTACCAGACCCTGACGGACCGATAATCGCGACGAATTCCCCTTTGTCTATACGGAAGGAGATGCCGGAAACGGCTTTCGTCTCGACATCCCCGTTGATATAGATCTTACAGATGTTCTTACACTCGATCATTTCTTTGTTGAAAATATTAGTTGACGACGACACCCGACACATCCTCGAAATCGGAACGTACCCGTTACATTGATTCTGACCGATGCGACCACATTGGAATCACTCTATCATGCTTCCTGCTCCCCTTTCCGAGGGGAGCTCCTCGGCCTTGCGAGGTGAGGGGTGAGATGGCATGTGAAAAGGATAAGCCGACCCTCACCCTACCCTCTCCCCGTGAGAGAGGTGGAAAACATCACAGTATCCTCTTTCTCAACCCCACTAACCATGTGATCGGACATTATCCCCCGAATCCGCCACCAGGAATCCGGACTCTCGAAGCGGCAGACGAGCTCGTCGTCGTGGTCGTCGTCGCGCTCGGATTGACGGTCTTCGTCACCACTTTGTCACCGACATTGAGCCCGCTCACGATTTCCGTTTCGGTATTATTTGCCGCCCCGACCGTCACGTCCGTCTGAACCGGTGTCGTCCCGCTGTTCAAGACCTGCACATAGTTCGTATTCCCTTGCTTCTTGATGGCACCACCCGGAACGATGATCACGTCCTGCTTCACACCGGTGATAATGGACGCGGACACGCTCATGCCCGGTTTGAGCCGCGGATCAAGCGTATCAAGACTGATCTTCGCGTTATAGGTCACCACTCCCTGCGTCACCGTCCCGAGGGAATCCATCGCGTCCACCTTTCCGGAAACAGACAATCCGTCAATCGCTGTGAAGGTCATCATGACCTTCTGCCCGACCTGCACATTCGAAACATCGACCTCGTTGACCTGGACCTGTGCCTTGATGGTACTCAGGTCTCCGATAATGATAGGAACCGCTCGGGAACTACCGGAAGAAAGTTTGCTCAGGTCGTCGCCGTTCTTGATATTGACCGCATTGACCGTTCCGTCCGATGGCGCAACTACCAGACGCTTGCCCGCGGTCTGCTGCTGATACTGCAGGCTCAAATTCGACGTGCCGGACGACTGCTGCGCGACCACCAAGGACTGCTCCGCCGCGTCCACCTTTGCCTTGTCGACCGCCCGCTGTTTGGAATTAACGCCACTGTCGCTTCGTTCATCGTTATATAATTGGGTCTTCGCCTGCTTCAGGGCGATCTCCGCTTGCGTCACCGAATTCTGTGACTGCGCGAACGAGGTCTGTGCCTGAGACGTAGAGACGCTCAACTGATCGTTCACGATCGTAAACAGCGCCTGTCCCTTCTTCACCTGATCACCGACACTCACCGACAGGTTGGCAACCGTACCGGTAATCGTCGGATCGATATTCACGCTCTGGTCCACGACGATATTCCCACTGACCGCGACGGACGTGGTCAATGTTCCCTTCTCCGCGGCCGTCGTGACATACTGCACCTGAGTGCTCGCCGTATTCGCCTTGGTGTACCAATAGTATCCTCCTCCGATAACAATAACCGCCCCGAGCGCGATCTGCCACTTCTTCAGCTTCAGTTTCATACGCCTTGTTATAAGATAAACCAAAAATCGATCCGAATCGTGTTTGCTTCATTCCACTCCAGAATATCACTTCCACCGCTCCCAAACCAGAATCGGTATCTTGTATGCCCTTCCAATATAAAAAAACCGCCTTTCAAAGCCCTATGCGGATAATACGGCCCGGACAGGGGAAGTTTTCACCGTAGCCACCTTTCCCGACCCTCCGTCACGCCCCGATTCCCGACATCTGACTTTTCATATTGTTTCTAAAAAATTATTCTCCTCCGCAATCGATCGGAGCCGGAACGGTCAACGGTGTCAAAACCTCCCTATCTTGGAAGGAACGAAACTGAGCGCTTTTGTGGCAAGCGAACTATCCAACGAAGTGTCCCGTGGAAAATCGTCCGTCATGTCGGTCTCCAACTGAGGACCGACAAGGTTGATGTCGGCGGCAAAGACAGAAACGAGGGCACGATAAAATTCAAGCAGGCTCATTCTCGGCCCAGCAATATGCAGAATGCCCGCGTAGTCGATCTCGAGCAGTTTCCAGGTAGCCGCAGCGAGATCGTCGACGAACGTGAAGCTCCGAAATGCATCAGCGAACCGTCTGACCGTATTTCCGAAGGATACCGCTTCTAACACTTCCTTCGTTCGTTTGTCGAGACCATCCCCGTTACGGCCATAGATATAGCTTGTCCGCACAATCGCCCAATCAGGAAGAAATTCCCGAATGGTGCTCTCGGCACGTTTCTTCCACCGTCCATATGATCCAAGAGGGTTCAAGACATCATTCTCCGTATACATACCTTTTTTGCCATCGAATACCGAATCGGTAGAGAAAAAAATGAGACGGATCGACCGTTCCTTTATCACGCGAACGAATGAAGAAAACGACGACGCGAAAAGTTCAGGATCTTCACTGAAGCCGGCGGATTTCGCAAGATATACGACGATATCTGGAGCGACAGTCGAAATCAGCATTTCTGTCGCGACCGCATCGGTAACATCAAGCAAGTATTCCCGAATTCCTTGTATTCCCGTGTAGCAAGACGCACCCGTAGAATGAATCTCATAACGACCGTGTGGCGCGAGCTCCAAGAATCTTCGACCGAAAAAACCGCTTCCTCCGATTACGAGTATCTTTTTTTCATTACGATATTTCTTATTCATCACCGGATTTTTCCGCTTCCGTACCATTATCCGCTCCCGTCGAATTTACACTCCAGTCGTACGGTTTCTTGAACAGGTAGTTCTCCTCGGCCTTTTCCTTGCAGAACTCGTACGCCCGATCGGAAAACTGTTCCGTCCGCGCGCAGTCCATCCAGGCTTCCATATCGCGCACATTGCTCTCCCGATACCGCACATACTGTCCGAACGCATAGCTTAGACTGAAGATGAGCGCGGCCGCCGTCAATAGCCCCTTGATGATCCGATCAAATGTCCATTCACCGCAACATTTCTTGTCCATAATGTTTTTCAATTATCCATATATCGAAACCATACACCCGAACTGATCTACCCACAACGCCACCGTTCCAAAGTTTGAAATTCAGGCACTGGTAGTCGATTAGGTTGGTTTCTTAAAGTTTATCAAATCTTCTTCCAAAATTATCCTATTTCTCACCCAATTCTCCCACCGCAAAACCCCATTGTAAAGCCTCTGTTTATGGCTTTATTTAAGGAATAATAAGGACTTTTCGATTACAAATTATATTGACAGCGTGCTGGCGGTGTGCTACTCTTTCGTCAGAACGAGAACTCCGAGACAAATCCCAGTGGGAGAGTTCTACGGAACTATCGGGTGTTCTGACCCCGGCGTATGCCGGGGTTTTTCTATTGTAGGACAAGTATTATCTTTTCCTTTCGAAATCTCTTATACCACAGTGCGATGTTTTTGTTCGGCTTTTCATCAAAGAATGCACGCGCAAGCCCTGCCATAGCATCCGCTACACGTACCCCGGCATATTTCGTATCGTCAACCAATTTCAGCTTCTTTGTCGAAACACCCTTGTCACGAAGCACTTTCTTCATCTGACGCGAATATTGTTTCGGTTTCTTCCCGTCGATATATATCGCCCGAATATCGTTCTCGACAAGCATATGAAGAAGTATCTTCTCAAGTTCCTGCTCAGGATAACGAACTGGATTCCTGACAATACCGATCTTCACCGTAAAATCTACCTTGAGGAGATCCTGAAAAAATCGCTCTCGGACCGGCCAAGCAGCCTTCGCCCAATGAAACGACCCTATTCCGAGGCGTTCTTCCGATTGTTTCACTGCATATTCAAAAGCCTGTAAATCGTTAACGGATACATAGACAAATGCGAATGCAGAATGATCGGTTTGTTTATTCGTCCCAGACTCATCAACAAATACGTTCATACTCAATCAAGTAGTATTTCGTCTCTATTTTCCCACCGCATACTAAACATGTAAAGTTTCACACAAGTGATAAAGCAAAAGCCCGCCATGAGACGGACTTTTGCTTAAACGGAATCTAATACTTCTCCTATACCTCCGTAAACAGGTCCTCTTTAGAGAAGCGGGTCTTGGAGCGGGAAGAACCTTCAGCGCGGTAGCCGAGGGGCAGGAGGAGGACCGGGGTAAAGATTTCTGGCAAATTGAAAATCCCCTTGATGGCGGCGAAGTCACATCCTTCCATGGGACACGAATCGACCTCGAGTTCCGCGGCGGCGGCCAGAGCGAATCCGAGCGCGATATAGGCCTGCTTGGCGGTCCATTCCCGACCGGCTTCCCCTTCGTACCGGCCGGCCATCTTCCGGAACATCTCCAGCATCTTCACGGCCTTCTCGGACGAGACCGGGTCTTCCCCCGTCGCGAGCTTCACGTACGCGTCGACCCGGTCGAGGATATCCGTCCGCGAGAAAAACACCAGCACATGCGAGGCATCGGCCGGCTGTGGCTGACCGTACGAAGCGGCTTGAAGTTTCTTCTTCGTTTCGGAATCCGTCACGACCAGGACGTGGAATGGCTGTAACCCGTATGAGGTCGGCGCCATGCGGATCGCCTCGAGGATCTTCCCGACCGACTCATCGGAAAGCTTCTTTTCCGGATCGAACTTCTTCGTCGCGAACCGCCAATCGAGCTGTGTGAGGAATGACATAGGATTATCGGTTAATGAGTCAATAAGCGAGCCATGGAAACCATTCAACAATAAATCGATTCAGAACCTCACCAACAAATGCCCGACGAAGGTCAGAAACACGAGGACGACACCGATCCAGAACCGGGAATGGAGAAAGTAATTCCCTTTGAAAAAAGCCGGTGGCATGCCGGGAATCTTCAGGAGGAGTCCGGTGAATCCATTCAGAAATACCAAGGCAAGGACAAGATAGAGAAAGACATTGTCCCGGAGACTGTTCGTGAAGGCACAGTGCAGGAAGACCGACGAGACGGCGACGATGCCGAGGTACGGATGCGTGACATTGAGAAGCGACAGCGACCGCCCCGAAAGCGTTTTCAGCTCGGCCATGTCGGGCGTATCGAGCCATCCGCTTCTGAGGATGACCCATTTGAGCACCGTCCGACCATACATCGCGACGAGCGAAACGAAGGCGACTCCGCCAAGGAGTCTGCCAAATCCGTTCGCGGTCGAACGTCGCGGAATGCCGGAGGGCCCGCCGATCGAATACGCGTACCACACGCCGAACACCGTCGCGACTATGACGGTGGCCGCGAACAAGTATAGTGGTAGGTTTTTTCTCGCCATCGGATTCATGACTCCCATGATATCAGCTAAAGCGCCCCGGCTCAATATCCGGCTAAGTATCTATCTCAAATCTCATGTCGAGCTGTAAATCCGAAAATTTCGAGCGAAAACCATGAAAAATGAGGAGGGCTACTATTGTAACCTGACGAGTTTTGAATGGTTTGTAGCCGAAATTTTCGGATTTCAGCCGGCAAGCGGATTTTTTGCCTTATATAGGCGTTGAGATTTGAGATAGATACTAAGGAAGGATGAGACCCGGCCAGAAATAAAGAACAGCATGACCGTTAATCGGTCACGCTGTAAAAACATTCTTTTTCAATAATCCTCTTCTTCGACCGCCTTACGCAACCGTTCCTCACATAACCTCATCGCGATGGTAAAATCATACGCCTCGTCGCGTTTCCTCCCCATTCTGATAAGACCAGTCTTCATTAACATCGGCTGAAGCGGCTTTTTCGCTTCCTTCATCCCTCTTAGGAAGTCAATCGCGTGCTGTGGCTCATTAAAGTGAAGGTTCGTGATGGCCTCGGCACATTTCTTTCGGATATTCCAAATGCGTCGCGTCATCATCTTCCTCAAAAGTGGGTTGACCCATTTCCCATTCAACTTTCCCGTCTGATCAAGTCCGGCAAGGAGCTGCTTATACGAACAGTCCAATTCCGCCAGAAGCTCGTTTGTTTCTTTTTTCAGGTTCTGATCCATCATTCCCCCTTTTTTAGTTGAAACTTTTAAAAAACCGTAACGAGATACTATACTACAGATTCAGAAATATTGCAAGGTTCGGTACTGGGTACGATTATATCACATAGTTCCACGAAAAACAGGCAGCCAGAGAAAATGTGACGCCGGCTTCAAAAATCACGGCGCCGGATGCCTCAGGTAGGCCTCGATATTCGCCAAATGTTCCTCATACGTCACGGCGCAGTGTATCTGCCGGTTCGTGTCGTGCAGATAATAGAGGCAATCGGTCTCTGCGGGATGAAGCGCGGCGTCGATTGCGGCAAGGCCCGGGTTGTCGATCGGGGTCGGTGGCAATCCCTGATTCTGATACGTATTATACGGCGAGTCGATCGTCTTGATATCCTCGGACATGATGGGTGCCCACCACCCCGCTTCAGCCTTGCCACGCGCATACTGCACGGTCGCGTCGATCTCGAGCCGCATCCCCTTGTTCAGCCGGTTCCACAGTATTCCGGAAATGAGCGACATGTCGCCCGCGCCCGCGGCCTCGCGCTGGATAAGCGAAGCCACCTTGAGACCGGTTGTCCACTGGATATTCTCCGCAGCGAAACCACTAACATATGGCGCGAACTGCTCGTCGAAGCGTCGCGTCATCCGGTTCGCCATATCCAACCCGTTCTCACTGACCGGAATAAGGTAGGTATCCGGAAAATATGTCCCCTCGAGATATTCCGACCGCATCTTCGTATAGACGGTGTTCCATTTCGAAAGATCGTCGTCGCTCCAGCCGAAGGTCTTCGCGAGCAGTTCCCCGATCTGTTCCTTGCGCCACCCCTCCGGGATCGTCACCCACTTCAGATCGGGATCGCCGAGGAGCTTGTCCGCGACCTGCCACACATTCATATTCTTCGACAAGTGATATCCTCCCGGCGCGATCGCGTCGCGCTTGCCCTTGACCAACCACGCGAGCGAGAACGCCTGTCCATTCCGTATAAACCCTCCAGTCTGCAGTTTCTCCACGGTCGCCGACACGGTCTGGTTCCGACTCACGATGAACACGTCGTCCGTTCCTTCCGTCTGTGGCGGGGCACACAACGCCATGTACGCGAACCACACCCCCATAAGAAGAACGGGGGCCGCCACGATACCGCCGAAAATTTTCACGACACTTTTCATATCCCAAGTATCGCACAAACACCGCAAAACGGGAAAAACGCTTTTCATCGTGTTTTCTTGATTCACGATCATACAAAATAAAAAAGCGACCTTGACGGGGTCGCTTATACCTTATGCTCTGTCGAATAATCATCTCAGTCATCCTTCGGGTCCGCTACGGCCAATATCGCCGTGAGAGAATCGCATTCATACCTGAATGGGACATATTGGAATCTCCTTCCGGGATACATCTCCCGAAGCTCACGAATACAATCCGAAAATGCCTCGGCAGCAGCCCATTTCCCTTGGGTTATCCCGTCTGGAAGTCTCAGTATTACCGTTAACGGAACTTTTGAGACGGGACGGACATTATGCTCCATATCGTGAATATCAAGCGCCCTGCCCTCTTTGAATTTCTTCCCACATATATCGCATGTAAATGTTAGCACGGTTTCCTCCTTGTTTTTCATTGCATAAAAGAACCACAAACCGACCTGATACGGTAGCGTATCAGCACTATTTCGTCAATATTAACAATTAACATTGTTATTTAAAAATAGAAAGTGGACTGATTTAAAGATAGAAACTGGACTTTTCCGCGAAATTTCAAGTTTTTTCGATTTCCGACCATACTTCTAGGTTCATCATTAAGAGCCACGAACTATGGGTAC
>Ga0194037_1002051_pt1 | contig 13846 bp, 20 predicted proteins | sample JunL306m_MetaG_FD_148653 | JGI IMG/M metagenome (GOLD analysis project Ga0194037, IMG submission 148653) | Anoxic zone freshwater microbial communities from boreal shield lake in IISD Experimental Lakes Area, Ontario, Canada - Jun2016-L304-6m | ecosystem: Environmental > Aquatic > Freshwater >...
GTATCCCACTCTGTAATAACTATCAACAGCCCAATGACTGATTAAGCCGTTCCGTGTACCTTCGAAAGGTAATAATCATAGCTCCCTTCATCTTATAATTTACTGTATTTAAACAGTAAAAATTAACATCATTTTTTCTAGGTAGGATATAAGAAGGAAGAGGGGAAATTACCCCCCCGTTTCGTGTCCTGTATCGTGGCGGAAAAATATCATCATGGAGCTGTTCAAGTCAACTATCCAGACCTACCACCCGCCACAAAATCCCCCTGATCTTCCCAAGCATCCGGCAACAAAACTCGCATATCTGAAGCAACCGCCGCTTGGATAGGGAAATAACAACCTCCTGCCTGGAAGTGAGCCAGTATTCTTTTTTCACGTCCTTCCTGTTCTGGCGATGCCATAATAAATTACCCCCGATCTATATTACCCCTCAGTGCTGCCTGGAGCCAATTGTTTATAATACGTGATTCACACTCATTTAAAGGTAAACGCCAGTCACCTTTAAAACGTTCGAATGCTTCCAGAACTAATCAATCATGATTATAAATACCTTAAATTTCATATACTTAAAACCATAGCACAAAAAGAAACAGACTGGTATATATATTTTTTACAGGTTATGTTTCCCCCAGAAATTACTTTATGTGGGTGGATTTATGGAAGTCAAAAAAATTGAAGTAAAAGAATCAGTTTTAAATCGCATGCTGGAAAGCCTGGATAAGGCAATATCAATGATCGACCTGGTGCAACAACAGCTGATGTTCAGGCATGAAGCAGGTGGTCTGCTCCCGTCACATGAATTGGTTGCCACAGCGTATCAGCAAGCCGCTGTCCTGGAAAGTGCCGAAGATGTATTAGGCCATGTTTGGGATTCCTTGCGTGATGTGCTCGTCGTGCCGGATTGTGGCGGTGCAGCATGAACGGAGAAAAAGCAGAAGTGTTACCTATCAAGATGACGAAGACAACAAAGGACAAGCTCACAGCTATTGCGGGAGCGGTTGGATTATCACCTTCAGTGTATCTTCGTAAACTGATTTATGAGATATGTAACGCACACACTGGGCCAGGCGGTGCAGCATGAGGCCACCGTCGTTTGATGATAGTAAGGTGATGAGTATCAGACTCTCGAATGTGATGAGAGCCAAAATTAAAGCGGCAGGCGAAAAGCGCGGCATGACGCCGAGTGTTTTTGTGAGATCACTTTTATATGAGAGATTTGCAAACGTGCCGGATGGACCAGAGGCGTAAATAAAAACACTGCCCGCTTGAGACAGGAGGACATAGACAATGCCGAAAACCGCGACGGAGAATCAGGAGGAGCTTTCGACTTCTCAGCGTTTGACAGCTTCCTTGAAGAGATCACTAGCAAAACTCCCGGAGGAGAAACGGAGGCCGTATCTGGAAATGATCAAGCAGAGATACAACAAAGCGCACCCGTCATCGCCACCGACGCCGCCGGAGGACTTGCCGCGACAGTACCCGCCTTGTCGGGACCATGACAGTCTGTTGGTGTTCTCGCTCTCTCAATTACCAAGCAAATCAGAACCCACGGAGTCACTATGAAAGCGTTTATTGATTGGATTTTGGTGCTAGCGGGTTCTGTCTTTGGTTTGTTTTTGTTGATAATGTTTGCTGTTTGTTTTTTTGGAGGGGGATTGATGCTAGCTTATAAAGTGCTAACCGCATTATAAATTCATCCGAACGGAAAGCTGTGCTGATTGACAGCAACTTTAGTCGGCCATAACAGCGCGGCACCAGAAACAGAGGAAGGAGGGATTGTATGTCAGAGAAAACCTCGACGACACCTTTATGCGAAAGTTTGCCGAAACCGCCAGCGAAGTATACGATGTCGCAAGAAGAGTTCACGAAGCAGTACGAGTTCCTGAGATTGGCACACAGGAAATCTTTGCGGAAGCGTGACGAGGAAACTTAACGTCCACCACGAACAGGCCAGACATAATTACCACTTAACTTATTACCTGCGCCTATGCTCCCGTCATTCATAAATACAGTCCAGGCCTGGGAATTAAAATAGGTGCTGTCGGTGCTGGACGACCAATAGTCAGCGATCGGAACCCATTTGAATCCTTCCCCCCATAACCAGGATTCAGTATTTTTCTTGCCATAGTTTATTAACAGAGTGCCCAATTCCTTGACGTTTGGCAGACGCCAGTCACTATAACCCAGATATGTGCTTTTGTTGATCATCTTAATGTAATCTAGTGCGCCTTGCCATGTTGTTAACAGTAAAGTTAAATCATTGCTCCAGACCAGACCGGTGGCTGTATCAGATATCGTCTGATTGCTAGCCGCTACAAAGCGGGGTTCCTGAATGGATGCTCCGCTCTGCAGTTCGCCATCTTGCCCTGTGCCACTGCACAAGATGGTTTCGCCGCCCGCATTGTAACAGTTATTTTGACCTGTTTTAAAAACTGTCGCAGTATCAGTCGATCCAGACTGACTTCCACGGACAGGCCAGACACTATGAAACCAAATATCTGTCTTACGGCTATCGTATACTCTGCCGCCTACATCCACGATCCATGCGTCTAATGTATTTCCTGCGTAGGTACTTGAAGACCAATAAGTCGTTAGTACATTTTTAAATCCATTCAGCCAGGTATAGATAAACATATCGCCGATACGTATTTCTCCATAGCTTTGCAGGCTTTTCAACTCATTGACATTTGGCAATCGCCAGTCGCTATAACCCATATATTTGTTACTATTAATTATTTTGATATAGTCTAGCGCGCCTTGCCAATTCATTCTCTCTGATGCCGGATAAGCGTCTTTACTCCAGATCAAACCTGTCAGGCCATCGGTCATTGTTCCGTTGCCGTTATCGGCAAATCGGGGAATCGGCCACATAACACCTACCTGTAACTCTCCATCCTGCCCAGTACCTGCACAGGGAATGATTGTACCAGCGGAATCATAGCAGGATGTCTGGCCGGTTTTAGGAACTGTGGTTTTGGTGGATATGTTATTATCTGGTATTACTGTAATTATTACTGTATTTGCCGTACTATTTGCCTTTCCGTCATTAACAACTAAGTTCAAAGTATAAGCCCCGAAAATGTCGGTTTTAAATGTCGGTTTTTCTGCAGTTGCGTTTGACAATATTGTACTGCTTCCCGTGGGTTTTGATGTAAATGACCATCTGAATGTTAATGGATCATTGTCAGCGTCACTGCTCGCACTGCCATCTAGTGTAACAACTGCACCTAAATAAACGTTTTGAGCTGTTCCTGCGTTTGCTACGGGTGCATAGTTTGTAATTATTCCAAGAAAAGAATTTATAACCAACTGAACTTCTGCTATAGAAACTGCCCCATCATTATTAAAATCACCGATTAAGTTGGTGTTACTTGCATTAGAAATAAATGGCAAGAATACTTGAATAACAATGCCCACAAACATATTGATTCTGTTTTTTCTCACGTTGCACTCCTGCTGATACTCCGAAATATTCACAACATGATCGAGAGTATTATCTTAGAAAATAAAAGTTTATCACTCGTACACGCAAACTTTTTAATAAACAATTCAATTCTGCGGAAAATGTGTCATGTTGTGTCGGAATGTATGGTCGATTTTTAAACTATGCGATAAAAACGACTTCATTCCAATGACTGTTTCAGCTTCTATTTCAAAAGCCCAGAGTCCTTGCAAATTAAATTGACGGGTCATTTTCTCATCTGCCTCGGCCAGATTGAGTAAACATGAATACATTGATGGAGGATCCGCTAAAGCCCTGGATGGGTGAATGGCAAACCGGCTATGCTATCCCCTGCCGAAAATCCCTGCCCAAACGACAAGAGCCGCCCCTAATATCAGGAGCGGCTCCTTGTGTTACCCTGTGCGGTCAGCTTACTATGCTGTACCTGCTGCCGGTATGTCATACAACACCATCGTTTCAAGTATCTGCCGGTTGACTTCCACCAACATTTCAATACGTGACTGTTGCTCCTCGATAAAACGATTCGATATGGCCAGGCACTTGGTGTGCTCCTGTAGCAGTATGACGAAAAGCCCCCCGGCATTACCTACCAGTTCACGCGCCTCGTCCTGTGTGTGTTCAGGGGCATTCACAAATGCTGACATCTGCCCGAGTATTTCGGTTAACCTGGTGTTGATTGCTTCGTCTTTCTGTTCAGTTTCCATTGGTGTTTCTCCTTTGTTTTGAATTAAAATAGAGGGGCAAGCCAGTGTGAAACGAGCCGAAAGACACCCCCCATACCCCCGACACCGGTCTGCGCAAACTCCATGTAACCACTGTCTTTTTTCTATACAATATTTTTTCAATCCGGTTAATCCGGCTCACATTTGGTACTCTGAAAGATCAATCGGGCACGCAACATTAATATTTAAATTCCGCGTGGTAGGTATAGGAAAATCATTGCCCATTTCACACGCCGATTTAAGAGCTTTCAGCCCGACGGAAGGGTCGGCGGATTCTACAAATTCCGCAAGTTTTGAAATCCGGTTACGTCGTGAGAGTCCAGCCCTTTCAAGTTCTTCCTCTACAGCCAGTTGCACGCCAGGGACAGCCATTATCTGTGTGGCCAATGAACGGGCAGAGTGTCGCGTGGTCGTGTTGTAACATCGCTCAATAGCAGCGGTCGGTGACTCCCCGGCAACTATGCGCTTGACTACGGCGGCCTGCTTGGTGGTCAGGTTGTCTAAGGCCTTTGGTGGTTGCGGTGTCAGACGTTTAAGCCTTTTCGATACTGCGGCAGGGGAACATCCATGAAAATCTGCCATCTGTCGCCCGGTCATGCCGGAGTTGAATTGAGAGAGTAATATTGCATCATCTATCTTTTTTATCTGTTTCATTGCGGGTATCTCCGTGGTTACAGTTTGTTGTCAATGTGAAAAAGGTTAACCGGTTGACGAGAGTGCAGCGTAAACCGCACCCTCGGTTACGAAATTAATCAAACGGTACGAGCAGGTCGTCAGACTTCCACGGCAACAGGAATTTAGAATATGTCACAGTGCTGCCGTTGTTATCCTCTTTCAAAATTATCGCTATCACTTCGGGCGGCATTGTGTAATCGGCATCACCTGGCACAACGACTACCGCTGTATCATGAATACTTCTCAAACAATCTGCGAGTTGGCAGGCCGAAATGAAATCGTTCATAAACTTGAATGCCTGGTCACGGTGGGATTCGCGGAGAAAGTCAACAGGGTTCATGCAACCCTCGAAATAATCAACCGACGATTCAATGTAGCGATGAGGGAACTTATTTTTAAATCCTGCGTTCTGATGGTCTGACATGTGGTGGTTTCTCCTTTTATTGATTTAAGTGTTTTACTGCTGCCTGAAACGAAAAACCGTCCCTGCTGGTTAAAATGTCAATCGGGTTAAATGATCGTCCACAAGGGAAACACGTCGCTCTATTGCTGGCCCGGTGCCAGCTCAGTGACGGCTGTCGATCGTCGTGGCACCATGCGAATGATTTCCCGGACCGGTCGAACTCAACAAGTCGCTCGATAGGTGATGCACGCGCCTGCTCGATCATCTCCGGCGTTATGGTGCCTGATGGTTGCTTGTACCCTGGACGTGATACCTGTATGAGGTGGCGCAACTCTCTTGCCTCTGCTGTGACCTCAGCAAGCACAACCTCAGCGATGGCGTCCGACATTGCGGTCTGATAGTTCAACAGCTCGCTTAAATCGCCGGTACGCTCCAGAATATGCTGCTTCAGGTAATCCATCCGGTAAGATCGGCACTCAGGCAGAGGCAGGCCGGTGATGGTTGCCATTGTCTGTAAGTTCACAGATCACCCCCGAAATACTCACAGGCAATCCGGATGCAGTCTGCGGGGTGGCTCCGGTTCGGTAGTCTGGCTGAACAGTGACAACCGCCGGATGGACAGAATAGGTCTGTTTTTTTTACTGGCTGAGTGCTGCCGGCCTGCTCGAATGGTTCGACACGATCACCGAGTTTCAGGAACAGAGATTCCGACACTTCCAGAATTTCACCTGGTAGGATTAATTTATGAGGAAGTACGATTTCAGATAAGACTCGGACTCTCATCAGAATATCCCCTCGAAATCTTCCTCTGACAGAATCGCCACTTCATCCGTCACAGCGTCATTTTTCTCCACCCTTATAGGGTGTGGAGAAGAAAGTGACGGTGACGTTTCTATGAAGGCGTCATTTTCTGACGGGAAGTGACGGTAAAGTGACGGTGACGGTTCACAGGAAATTAACGAAATGAGGTTGTCGTTTTGCCTTATTACCTGTTTTTCTATCAGGCTCGGTATTGCTTTAAGGTACGCATTTTTTAATGTATTAGCCTTTACTTCCGGGTCAAGGTTTCTGCGGTAGTCATTAAACCGTTTACGAAGATCACCAATTAATTCTGATTTGGCCACGGTTTCGTCTAAAAGGCGCACTATGATTTTTTCTTGCCCGGCCAGTGACGGCGAACGGTGCTTGACTGATCGTTGGCCATATTCAACCGTGCAGGACGTTATGGGTTCGCCGTCATCGTCGGTGCCTATCTCAATCGGTACAACCTTGAACTCGATAGGTTCAGGAATGGCACCATCTTTCAGCTTGGTGACGGTCAACAGACCTTTGCTACACAGCACGATTGCATCCATTGCGGCAGGAATAGCTGAAGATCCCCGCCCACGGCCCAAAGTGGATTCAGAGTGTCCCGAGTGGTGGATTGTACACGTTGACGCGCCTGGGAAGCTCTCACGTAGGTACTGGACAGACCTGATATATTCTCCGGTATCCTTTGCGCTGTTCTCTTCGCCGATCATGTGCCGGTGCAACGTGTCAATCACGATGAACAGAAAAACAATGCCGTACTTGACTTCAAGAGCTTTCATTGCAGCAACTGCGGCGCGTAGACTGCCGTTGCTGAAATCAATAGCGGAATTTGAAACGTAAATATGCTTTACATCGTCGGCAGAAAGGCCCCGCTTTTTGGCAAGTGCGCGTATTCTGCGTTTAATGCCGGTGTGACCTTCTCCAGCGAGATATAATACGGCACCCTGTCGGCAATGAAGCCCGTTAAACGTTTGACCGCCCACACCTACAGAGACAACAACATCGACGGCCACAAATGTTTTGCCTTCACCGCTTGGCCCCACAAGTAGCCAGTCGCTATTTAACTCAATCAGATTTTTGATAAGGTAGTCAGGCCTAACGTCATTTCCGAAAAATGACGATGCTGATACGAATAACGGCTTCTCTGCTGCTGCCGGCTGTATCGCCTCTAACAGTTCCGCCTTCGTTTCGTAAAGTGTCGGGTCAATACCTCTTTCGACGGCAACTGGTCTCAGGTCGTGGAACGATAGTGTGTCGAGTTCTTTGGGATTCATAGAAACATCCTCCCGACGATGGCGGCGATTCCCATGACAGAAAACATATTGAACATGAACGTAATGCCATCGATAACTATTGAGTTTTCAGAGGGTTTCATGGTATTGTTTAGGCAGTTCTTCAAGCCGCCAGATGTACCCACGAAGCCCGTTTGACCGTTTCCCCGGTCGGCGGGCTTTCTCGTTGTTGGCATGTTTTAAACCCTCCTTGAAGCAGACTCGGAAGTACTCTTGCAAACGCAACCATTGAAGTAATCCTCAAGGTCAGACCGACGGTAGAGAATGCCACCCTTCAGGCCGGGCATCTTCATATAGACAGGCCCGCCACCCTCCCAGCGTTTCCTCTGAAACCATGCTTTTGATCTATTCCATTCAATTGATGCTTGGGATTCAGTGCGGGGAGTATTCGGGTTTTCGGGGATTGCTACGGATGTCTTCGACATAAAAAAAATCTCCTTGCCATTAGAAAGTAACTGCGGGTTTATTCGCTGTTCTGTTTCCGTTTTGACATGGAGATTTTGTATGTTTCGGGAACTTGCATTGTAAGTTGTTGGAAACTTACAACGTGTTTTTTTAGTCTACTATTTTATTTCTCTTGCCCCTTTCTCTTGAAATTAGAGATGATATGTCACGGCCTGAATAGTGGTTATAACCGGCTTCACCTTCTTTTTTGCCCTCTTTTGGGTGGTTCAAATACACGCCCTCATTGCTGCCGGAATTAGAAATACTCTTGAAAAAATATGTGTACGATTCACCATCTTTCAGTATCTCCTCCGTTGTAAGTTTGATCTTCGCTTTCAGGAAGGAATAAAACCCGTCTTTGTAACCACCTGGTGCCACATCAAGAAATGTGTTGACAGCTGTTTGGATAACAGACAAGCCCTTTGTGTTTCTCTCACTGGTTTTGATAACGTGCTTGGATTTTGGAGCGGGTTTCAGTACAAAACCTTGTAGAGCTTCTTTTAAATCGTTTTCAGGCACTTGATTACTGAGGTGGATTTTGACAGGTTCACCATCTACAACCAGCCCTGTCCGGCGGCAATAAGCTTCGAAGTATTTTAGCCGTACATACCTGCCAGCAGGAAAACCGAATTCTCCCCTGGCGTACATATTGTACCAATCAGCAGCCTTTATCACAGAATTTGGTGCGGCTGCGTTCCTTGCATGAAGTTCCGGGTAAAAATCTCCTCTCGGATTGGACAAATGTTCAAGCAGAAATTCTTTAGTTAGAGCGGGTATTGTTACAAATGGGACCAACCGCAACGGGATAACCTCATGTCCGTTGACAAGCGGTAGCTGTATCATACTGCCCTCCTACCGGTGGCTATATCAATAACCTTTGCCGTTTCTGCCAACATCAATTTTTCAATCTCATTGCCGATCATCTGGCACGTTTCCCGTAAATCCGTGAAATCGGTTTGGTCGTAATGCTTGCCAGCGACAGAGCCGTCAACGTGGTTTGTCAAGCGATCGGTGTCCTCATATCTTTTTAATTTACGACCTAAAGTTATATATGTACGGCGTAAAGCATGAACAGTTAGTTTAAGTCCTGTGACCTTTGCGAGTACCTCTGCCTTCATAGAAGCGTGACCATGCCGCCGCTCGTCGATAGCCGGGAAAACGTATTCAGACTCTTCCGGTGCCTGATCTTTGCGGCGCTGTAAGATAGCCATGACCTGAGAACATAACGGGATATGGAGCGGGTGACGGTTCTTTGTGTCTCCTATCAAGAGTTCACGGTGCTCCATGTTGATATGTCTCCACATAAGCTTGGCACCTTCGTTGTTGCGGCATCCGGTATAAAGGATAAACAAAGCCATATCTCGCCGTATTTCGTGCATCTGATGGATACCCTGGAAGAACTGTTTGAAGTCATTACGCCGCCTTTCAGAATCATAGACAAGACATTCATTGCGTGGCTCGATCTTCTTCATGATTGTAACGTGTCTGCTGGTAAGTATCCCCATCGGGTTTGATTTCAGAGTGCCGGGATATTTTGCTAACCCATAACGGAGTACAGCCGACAGCATGACAGCACCATTACGTGCCAGCAGTGGTCGACCGATAGAAACCTGTTGAAACTTTTCTGTAACAATGTCAGGCGTGAGGGCGTTGACCTCTTTGAGCGTCATGTCAAGCCATGTTCCATAATCTTTCTCAATCAAAACCTTGTACCTGATAGCAGAACTTTCGACGCGCTCTTTGCCGTCCTTGCGTAGTGTTTCTTTAAAGTAGGACGTTACCAGACCACCAAGGGTGACGCTATCACCTGCGCTCACAGCATCGCCCATTCTGATCTTGATACGCTCCCCCAGTACAGCCTCGCCGGTTTCTTTGTCAACACTGCCCCTAACAATGCTCTTGGCTTGCTCAAGGGAAATATCAGAACCGTAACGACCGAGAGTTTTCTTAACGGTCTTATAGCCGCTCTTTACGTCTGCATCCCTCACGTCGAGCTGAAGAATAAAGGTCTTTGTCCTTGCACCCACAACAAGACCTAAACCCGGCGTTTCGGTATCCCAATAAATAACCTGCCCTTTGTCGGAAAATTTAATTTTGTTGTCAATCTCGTGTTTCGTCAGCTTTACCTTTGGCATACGTTCCCCTTTTTCTACGTAGGAAAATTACATATTATGTTTTAAGTTAAGATACTTACAAATATTAAACCCTATCTAAAACAGCTGTTTTCCTACTTAATAAGCCTCAAAAACAGGGTAAAGCGGGAATTAAGCAGGAATTAAGTAGGACCGGAATTAAAAAACCCGTTGAATCTTTCATAAAGATTAACGGGTATAACGTAGGAAGTCAAGGGCTATTTAGTTGTTTTTTCAATACATTTAATAACAGTCAATAAACCTTCATAAACCGTCATTGCACCTTCGAAAGGTAATAATCATAGCTGCCTTCATATACCCTCATCTCGCCATGATCGACCTCAAAGACCCGGTCAACAAGCAAGCGGAGGAAATGACGATCGTGACTGACCAGCACAATCGTGCCGCCGAAATTTTTAAGCGTTTCAAGCAGCATCTCGCGGGAACGGATATCAAGGTGGTTGGTCGGTTCGTCGAGAATCAGAAAATTGACCGGGCGACAAAGGATCGTTGCCAGCACTACCCTGCTCTTTTCGCCGCCGGAAAGGTTTTCAATGCGCTTGTCAACGGTATCTCCGGAGAAGAGAAACGCTCCCAGAATATTACGGATCGTACCGATGGTGGCCAACGGCATGTAATCCTGCATGGTTTCAAAAACCGTCTTTCTGGGCTCAAGCAGTTCCATGGCGTGCTGACTGAAATAACCGATCTCTACATTGGCGCCGATCGTCATACTGCCGTCTGTCGGCTCGGTTTGACTCGCCAGAATTTTGAGAAATGTTGATTTACCCGCGCCATTCACACCGACGACGGCGATTTTGTTGAGGCGTTTGACCATACCGGTCACGCCATGAAAGACCGGCTTTTCCTGACCGTCCGGCGTCAGCCAGACCTTTCCGAGCACTTCGAATGCGGCCACGTCATCACCGCTGCGGGGTGGATCGGCAAAATCGAAGCGTACCGTCCGGTCTTCAGCCGGAATCTCAATCCGTTCGATCTTTTCCAGCTTCTTGACCCGTGACTGCACCTGGGCGGCATGTGAGGCGCGTGCTGCAAAGCGGGCGATAAATTCCTCTTCCTTGGCCAGCATATCCTGCTGCCGTTTATGCGAGGCGATCAACTGCTCGCGGCGGATATCGCGCTCACGTTCGTAAAAATCATAGTTGCCGTTATAGGTGGTAAAGGTACCATTCGCCACTTCGATCACCCGTGATACGACCCGGTTCATGAAATCGCGATCATGACTGGTCATCAGCAGAGCGCCTTTGAATTCGTTTGCCAGCCACTCTTCCAGCCAGATAATCGATTCGACATCCAGATGATTGGTCGGTTCGTCCAAAAGCAGTACATCCGGCTTGAGAGTCAGAATACTGGCCAGGGCAATCCGCATCTTCCAGCCACCGCTGAATGATTCGACCGGATGGTCATAGCGGTCAGGACCGATGCCGAGTCCGGTCAGAACCGCCTGAGCGCGCGAATCAAGATCATACCCTTCCATATGTTCAAATTCCTCAACAGCAGTGCCATAGCGCTCCAACAGTGCCGCCATAGCGTCGTCGGACTGCGGCTCGCACATGGCGGCTTCCATCTCCTTCATCTCGCCCGCCAGACGCACGGTAGAACCGCAGGTAGCCATGACCTCCTCTAGCGCGCTGCGCCCCGACATATCGCCGACATCCTGTGAAAAATAGCCGACGGTAGTTTTTTTTGAAATCAGCATATCACCGGCATCAGGCTCTTCCTGGCCGGCAATGATCCGGAAAACGGTGGTCTTACCGGCACCGTTGGGGCCGACCAGACCGGTGTGCGTTCCGGGTAGAATTTGACAGGAAGCGTCCCGGAATAAAATCTGCGAACCATGTTGCCGGGCTATATTTGATAGGTGAACCATACGGTACGACTCCAGTAATAGGCATGTTTTTCAGGCGATTAAAGAAGGGCTACTGTCAGTAAATACTGTAGTTGAGAGGATCGGAAAAGATTTCTTTAAGCAACAGATTGTTGAGATAGTGCCCGGTTTTGTTGGCCTCGACCTTGCCCAGTATACGGTAGCCGCTGGTGTAAAGATCGCCGATCAGGTCGAGTATTTTGTGATTGACCAGCTCTTTTTTATACCGCAATCCGTGAGGATTCATAATCTCGTCACTGCCGACCACCACAGCATTATCGAGTGAGCCACCCTTTGCCAGACCGATTTTACGAATGGCTTCGATCTCTTCCTGCAGTACAAACGTACGCGAATTGATGATGGCAAAAGCATTTTCAACATCCGTAACCCGCTTTTTCTGTTTGCCTACCGGCGGTCGAAAATCAATCGTCATGGTAATATCCAGCGTATTAAGCGGCTTAATCTTAACCCAGGCATCGTTATGGTTGACCTCCACCGGACGCAGTACCTTCAGATAGACGCCCGTTTCGGGAAACTCATAGACCCCCGCCTTCCACATCCCCTGATAGAATTCCCAGGCCGAACCGTCCAGAATCGGCACCTCCGGACCATCAATATAGATCAGACAGTTGGTAATACCGGAAAAATAGAGCGCTGCCAGTAGATGCTCAATCGTGGACACCGAGGCTCCTGAAGCGGAGATCTGAGTGGAAAGCCGGGTATCGCCAACCATATCATAGCGGGCCGGTATCACAACGCCCCCCAGAACAAAAGCGATTCCGAATTCACGACGCGGCAGGAATTCAAGGGTGACTTCCCGACCGGTATGCAGACCAATACCTGAGACCTTGAAAATACGGTTTATGGTGGTTTGCCGTTTAATCATGCCTGGTACCTGCTGCTTTCAACTCTTCGTAGTTTTTAGCCAGAGCATCGTACTTGCGCTCCAGTTCACGAATCTGATCAAAGAGACAGGAAATCGCCTTGGCCTCGGGATCGGGCAACTGCCCGTGCTGCAGATCCGCACGCCCGACGTCCTTCTTCTCTTCCGCCATGACCATGCGGCCCGGGATACCGACGACGGTAGCGTTCTCCGGCACCTCCTTGACGACAACAGAGTTGGAGCCGATCTTGGCCCCTTTGCCGACCGTAAACGGCCCCAGCACCTTCGCACCAGAACCGATCACAACGTTATCTGCCAAGGTCGGATGACGTTTTACCTTATCCCAGGTTACGCCACCCAGCGTCACACCGTGATAGAGCGTGACGTTATCACCGATTTCGGCTGTCTCACCGATGACGACCCCCATACCATGATCGATAAAAAATTTGTGGCCGATCCTGGCTCCGGGGTGGATCTCGATGCCGGTAAAAAAACGGCCGAGATGAGAGGTAAAGCGCCCCGCAAAAAAGAACTCATGGGTCCAGAACCAGTGTGCAATCCGGTAAAACCAAAGCGCGTGCAGCCCCGGATAGCAAAAGATGATTTCCATTACGTTCCGGGCAGCCGGATCACGTTCGAAAACTGAATTTATATCTTCGCGGATGTTTTTAAACATTGTAATACTCCCGTATTTTCTTCAAAAAAATATGGAGTTACACCTAGCATATTGCCGGTAAACCTGTCAAATTCATTTCATGGAAATCCTGAAACTTCCTGCTCGACAAATCTGCCGATATTTCTTATAACCACCAGACCACTTTTTCTGTACGGGAGCACTCATGCCAACGTTGTCCCTCACTGCACCTGCCAAGATCAACTATCTGCTGGATGTCATCAGGCGTCGCCCGGACGGCTATCATGACCTGCGTATGATCATGCAGCGGGTCAACCTGTGCGACAGCATCAACATCACGCTGACAGATACTCCCGGAATCCGGGTTACCTGTAACGCGCAGGGTGTTCCGGACGGTCCTGACAACATTGCCTGGAAAGCGGCACGCGCACTGCTCGATCTGGCTGGCTCAGATCATGGTGCCGTTATTGAGATCACAAAAAACATACCGATCGCCGCCG
>Ga0194037_1002052_pt1 | contig 13840 bp, 14 predicted proteins | sample JunL306m_MetaG_FD_148653 | JGI IMG/M metagenome (GOLD analysis project Ga0194037, IMG submission 148653) | Anoxic zone freshwater microbial communities from boreal shield lake in IISD Experimental Lakes Area, Ontario, Canada - Jun2016-L304-6m | ecosystem: Environmental > Aquatic > Freshwater >...
GGGGCCTGGTTCACGAGTTCCTGCTATTATCATATCACCGTTTGCTAAAACTCATTTTGTCGATCATACCTATTACGATATTACCTCTATCCTTAAATTTATTACAAAGCGATTTGAGCTTGAGCCTTTGCCCGGGATTCGGCCTAAAGCAGGGGATTTGACCAATGCTTTTCATTTTTCTGCACGAGAGTAATCAAAACTAATTCCGCATTGCCATCAGACGGTCGGTTAGGAATGACCGTTTGTTGGATCCGCTGCGATAGGCGAAACGCTTGTCAAGGGGTCCCGTTAAAAACGATGTCGTTTTCAAGAAATTTCGAGGGGGCCCCTTAACGTTGAAAGCTCTGAACTCTTTGTTCTCTTATTACAGAAAAAAGGAAATAATCGTATTTTGTGGTATTTGATAACAGATTGTGAAGATAATGAATAGGGGATCTCAAAAATCCAGCTTTGCCGGGGCTCATGAATTATTCAGGCCTGAAGTGATGGTGCAAGTGTATGTAAAGCAATGTTAGTAGAGTTTTTTGTTTTTTTCTTGCATTTAACCTTGCATCTCTGCTAAATTAGCGTCACTTTGTATCTTTTAAACATAAAGTATGGTGTTCTAACCCTATGGCTACATTGTTAGGAAAATTTTTTGGTGATTCTCCGAAATCCTCAGAGACCCCGCAGGCGTTTACCATCAAAATCGATCCTGTAAAGTTTGCACTCTCCATCAAACCCCAGGGGACAGTTTATGTGCAGCTTGAAGCGCTCAAGCAGAAGCTCACGAAACTCTCTTCAAATGTTGAAAATAACCTTATGCTGAGCATAAGGGCCTCAACAAAAGGGAATGTAGAGCTTGCCTCTTCGGCCTTCAAATTTGATGAAGCCTATATCCGAAAAGGAAAGTTTGAGGTTGAGTATCTTACGCTTGCCTACTCCTCGTTTCAGAATCTCGCCGCAGAAGATCTCAAGGCAATCAAGTTCGCCAGGATGATTCTCAAGGATCTTGAAAGACTGGCCCAGTTGGCTCTCAATATTGCGGATAAGGCGGAGTATGTGAAATTTGCAAATGTACAGGATCTGCACAAGGATGAGTACGGACTGAAGCCTATGGGCGATATTACGGCTGAGATGGTTAAAAAATCAGTCGAATCGTATGTAAGCGGCAACTCCAAGCACGCCAGTGAGACCCTGGTGATGATGAACGAGATTCAGGCGCTGTATGATGCTGCGGTTGCCAAGATTAAAAGCTCTGTAACCGATCAGAACATCGTCAATCTTACTGGAATCCTGTCGATTGTTGAGCATGTCAAAGCAGCAGCGGATATCTCTTGTTCTATTGCCAGTAATTTCTGCTGAGGCGAATAAAGATTACCTGAATAATGGTCGGATGGATTATTAAGAAGAAATTTCTTCTGCTTTTGCTCCTGATATTGCTTGTTCCTGGGGTATTTATGCTGTCACAGCGTCGTGAAAAGTCTCGGAATCCCAAAGCTCCTGAAGCAAAGTCTGTTGATCGCATACCAGTCTCTGTTGTCCAAGCCTTCAGAGTGGCGGTTCGCGATAGTTTCAGTACGGTTGGTACTCTTGAGGCTTTTAGGGAGGCCGACATATTTTCTGAATCTGCAGGAATTGTTCGAAAGGTTTCTGCTGAGCCGGGAGATCATAAGAGGGCCGGTGAAGCGTTGTTTATCCTTGATGATGAGCTGTCAACCATCCGACAGCGAAAGGCTGAGGCATTTTTTCGCCAGAAAAAAAAGGATTTTGAACGATATAAAAATCTTTATACGGAAGGTGCCATCCCGCTTTCAGCTTACGAAATAATGCAGTTGCAAGCTGAAGATGCTGAGGCTGAACTCGTCTCGGTAACTCGAAAAAACAGTGACTCAAAGATAAAGTCTCCATTTTCAGGTGTTATTACAGCACGTTTTGTAGAGCAGGGTGAACTGGTACGTGAGGGAATGAAGGTAGCCCACCTTGTAGATTTGACGAAAGTCAAAGTCATTCTTTTTGTGCCAGAGAGAGAGATTTTCAAGTTTACAGAAGGAGCTGTGCTTAAGGTATCGAGCGATCTGTTGCCCGGAGAGATATTGACCGCTAAAGTCAGTACGGTAAGCGATAAATCGGGCCGTGATCACACGTACAGGGTGGAGATGGTGCTGCAGAACAGCGGCAAAGCAAGGTTCAGGTCAGGAATGTTTGTTCGGGTACTGTCAACAGGAAAAGATGATGCTCCTGCGCTTGTGGTACCACGAGTTGCTCTTGTTTCCGGGATTAGAAAACCAGAACTTTTTATCGTCCGCAACGGAAAGGCTTTTCTGAAACCCTTTGTCGTTGGCAGGGAACTGCACAAAGACCTTGAAGTACTTGAAGGTCTCGCTCCCGGCGATAGTGTGGTTGTCAGTGGTCAGAATGAACTTTATGATGGAGCAAATGTTCTTGTTATAGATCAGAAAAAAAGCACTGAGTCGCCATGACGCTGACTGAGCTCGCAATAAAACGGCCGACACTCATTGTTGTGCTTTTTACTATCCTCGGAATTCTTGGTCTCTTTAGTTATCAGCAGTTACAGTATGAGCTGCTGCCGAAAATGACACCACCAGTTGTTACCGTTTCTATAGTATACCCGGGCGCTTCACCCGGCGAGGTTGAGACATCGTTGACCAAACCGGTTGAAGAGGCTGTTTCGGCTATTGAGAAAATTGTCTCAATCACTTCGACGTCAACCGAAGGGTTGGCGGTTGTTACCATCGAGTTTTCCAATTCTGCCAATATTGAGAAGGCATTGCAGGATGCCCAGCGCAAAATCAATGAGGTTCGGGACAGATTTCCAACTGAGGCAAAAGCACCGGTTATCACCCGTTTTGCACTTGATGAGGTACCAGTACTCCGTATTGGAGCAACCTCTTCACTTCCTGATGCTGCTTTTTACCAAATGCTCAAGGATAATGTCAAGCCCCAACTCTCCAGTGTCGATGGTGTTGGTCAGGTCTATCTTCTTGGGGGGCGTGAACGCGAAATAAGAGTCAATCTTGATCTGGCGAAGATTCAAAGCTATGGTCTTACGGTGCCTGATCTTCTGAAAGAGGTTGGAAAGGCTAATCTTGATTTTCCAACAGGAAAAATTGATGATAGTGACCGCCAATTTGTGGTCAGGCTTGCAGGAAAGTTTGCCTCTCTTGAGGAGTTGAAAAACCTTGTTTTGCGTTCGACCGTGTCGGGAACAGTAGCGCTTCGTGATGTTGCTGAGGTAGAGGATGGTTTCAAGGAGATAACAACGCTGACCCGACTGAACGGGAGGAGCGCGGTTGGCATTATGGTGATGAAACAGAGTGATGCCAATACCGTCGATGTGAGCCGTCTTACCCGCCTTGCCCTTACCAGGCTTGAAAAACTTTACAGTAACAATAATCTCCGTTTTGATATTGCCCAGGATGCCTCAACGTTCACCCTTGACGCTGTTACAGCCGTGCAGCATGATCTCCTTGTTGCTGTAGTTCTTGTCGCGCTTGTTATGTTGCTTTTTTTACACAGTCTTCGCAACTCTCTTATCGTGCTGGTCTCAATTCCCACATCGCTGGTTACCACCTTTATAGGGATGTATCTTTTCAGCTTTTCTCTGAACCTGATGACATTGCTCTCGCTGTCGCTGGTGGTGGGTATTCTGGTTGATGACTCTATTGTGGTTCTTGAAAACATCTATCGTCATCTCGAACGTGGAGAGGAGCCTCGCCAGGCTGCGCTTGCGGGCAGAAATGAGATCGGTTTTACTGCGCTTTCCATTACTCTGGTTGATGTGGTTGTCTTTCTTCCGCTTTCACTGGTCAGTGGTATTGTTGGTAATATACTGCGAGAGTTTTCGGTTGTGATGGTGATTTCGACGCTTGTCAGTCTCTTTGTCTCTTTTACCTTGACCCCTCTCCTTGCATCGCGTTTTTCAAAAGTCGAGCATTTTTCCGGTAAAAATGTTGTTGAGAAATTTGCACTCTCATTTGAGCGCAACTTTCTTCAAATGCGTCAGGGGTATATCAATCTTCTCAAGTGGAGTCTCGGTAATCCCAAAAAAGTTTTTTTCAGCGCCATGCTTCTGTTGGTACTCTCTTTTCTTCTTCCATTTTTTGGTTTCATCGGCGGTGAGTTTATCTCCGTTTCTGACCGTGGTGAATTTGCTGTAAAGCTAGAACTTGAGCCTGGCACTCCGCTTGCAGAGACCAATCGGTTATCAAGGAGTGTTGAGCGTCGTCTCCGATCAATGCCCGAGGTGAAAAAAGTAATGGTTAATGTTGGTTCTTCGAGTGAAGGTTTTTTTAACCAGAGTGCAGACAATATCGCAGAACTGAGTGTCAGGCTCTCCCCGAAAGAGGAGCGAATCCGTTCCACCGATGCTGTTATGGGGTCGGTTCGAGCCAATCTTTTTGCTATTGCAGGGCTCAAGGCCAGTATCAACCCTATTGGTATTTTTGGAACGGCCAATGAGACACCGGTGATGGTCATTCTTAGCGGGCCGATGAGAAGCCAGGTAACCCGTGTTGCTGAGCTTTTGAGGGACAGTCTCAAAACCGTTTCTGGAACTGCTGATATCAAGCTCACTTCACAGGTTGGAAATCCTGAAATGCGCATCGTGGTCGATCGTGAAAAAATGGCTTCGTTCGGGATCTCAATAGCAGATGTGGGCGCAGCTCTACGCACTGCTTATGCCGGAGATGAAGCGGGGAAGTACCGTGATGGTGCTGATGAATACAATATTAGAGTGATGCTCGATAAATTCTATCGTCAGGATACCTCGACACTCTCTGAAATAACTTTTCGTACCCCGCAGGGCGATATGGTCCGTCTTGGCCAGTTTGTCTCATTTGAACAGGATCGGGGCTATTCACAGTTACAGCGCAAAAACCGCAACAACGCAGTATGGGTAAAGGCACAGGTTGTCGGTCGTCCTGTTGGTTCTATTGGCAAAGAGATTGACCGTATTCTGCTCAATATGAAGAATAAAGCTCTTATGCCTTCGACAGTCTCTTACGCCTACGAGTCAGATCTTAAAAGACAGGGAGAGTCCAACTCAACTCTTCTTTTTTCATTAATTGTTGCCATCAGTTTTGTCTACCTTATCATGGTTGCGCTCTATGACTCTTATGTCTGGCCTATGGTGGTGATGTTTTCTATTCCTCTTGCTCTTATCGGCGCACTGGGGGCCCTTGCAGTAACCGGGAAATCACTCAGTATTTTTACGATTCTCGGCATTATCATGCTTATCGGTCTTGTTGGAAAAAATGCGATTTTGCTGGTTGATTTTATCAACAAGTTTCGACAAGAGGGGATGGAGCTTTCAGAAGCAATCATAGAATCAGCCCAGGAACGCCTTCGCCCCATTCTGATGACAACACTGACGCTGATCTTCGGCCTCCTGCCGATAGCGCTGTCACAAAGTTCAGGTTCTGAATGGAAGTCAGGTCTCTCTGTTGCGCTTGTCGGTGGACTTTTCAGCTCGATGTTTCTCACGCTGCTTGTTATTCCTGTGGTTTACGTCTGGTTTGATAACCTTCTCGGAAAAATTGCCTTGCTGAAAGCGAGATTGAAAGCGTAGCTCTTTTTTTGCACTATCTTAAACCAGAGATTGACCATGCGCATTCGCTCACGAGAGACACCCGTGCTTTTGCTCTGCCGGGCAGCACTCTCCTTTTCATGGATTTATCAGGGCGCTGTACCCAAGATTGTCTGCCAAAGCAGGGGTGAAATTGATCTGCTTGGCCATATTCTTCCAGTCTATCAATGGGCTTGTCAAGCGGTTTTCTGGATGGGCATTGGGGAGATACTCTTTGGCCTTTTTTTATTGGTAACGCGATGGCCATTGGTATTCTGGCTTAATATTGCCGCATTAACCGCGCTGCTCGGTTTTGTCGCTCTGTTTGAACCGACAATGTTTACCTTGCCATTCAACCCTCTGACGCTCAATGTATCACTGATTGCTCTCTCTGTGATAGCCGTTGGTGAGTTGAAAAAATCAAAAACTCTGAACTGAATGAAGCTGTTCCGTTTTGATGGAGAGTTAAGCACTCTTGCAACTCTCTTGCTCAAAGTCTCCGTGACTTTTGTAGCACTTGCATCTTTTTTTGGTGCGGCAGGCGCTGTCACGGGTAATCTCCTTCTCCTAAAACTTCATCCCTATCTCTTTTTTGTGGGATTTGGTAATCTTGCAATTCTTCTTCTCAATCGCTACCTCACGGCCGCAATCTACCCTGAATTGAAGATTGATCCCTCCAGGCAGTTGGGTTATATCTCTGTTATTCTTGTAGCTCTTGTCATGATCACCATTTCCATTGTTATGGATTGGCCACTCCTGAAAGCCTTGACTGGTTTACTGCTTATGGGCGTTGTTTCAGGGCCGCTCCGCGAAATTTTTACGACACTCTCTATCCCCAGGATATGGAAAGAGGTTTCTGTGCGCTACTATATCTGTGATGTTCTCTTTTTGCTCGTCGCCAATCTTGGTCTGTTGACGCTTGGTCTGAAGGAGTCTTTTCCAGAACTGAAACTTATTCCATTTTTTGTCACTCAATCCTCCTATTTTCTTGGATCATCATTTCCCCTCAGCATCAGTGTCATGGGTTTTCTCTATACCTATGCATGGAGCCGTTCATCAAGGCGTGAGCTGGCTAAACGGCTGTTCAGCCTCTGGTTTTATGTCTTTGTCGGGGGCGTTCTCTTTTTTCTGATCGTTATTCTTCTTGAGAACTATCTGAGTATGATGATGATCAGTCACTCGCTATTAATTGGTGTTATGTCTCTTTTAGGAAGCTTTGCCTACTATCTCTACAACTTTTATAAAGGTAAATTTCACCATCCGGCTCTTGCGTTTCTGCTCAGTGGTCTTGCCCTTCTGTTTGCGACCAGTGCTTATGGAATTATGAACATTTACTTTCTCAAGGGAACTCATTTTGGGGTGCTTCCTCCTCTGAGCCCCAACAGAATGTGGATTTATCACTCTCATACTCATGCTGCGCTGCTCGGTTGGATAACCTTCTCCTTTATTGGCATGATATATATTGTCGTTCCATCCATCAAGCGCTCCAACTCTCTTGAAACTCTGAGGAGTGAGCTTGCGCTGTCGGCGCTACTTGATGATCGTGCCATGAAGAGAGCTTTCAGGCAGCTTACCTTGCTTCTTCTCTCGGCAACAGCCATTCTGATCGGATTTTTTCTTGAAAACACACCTCTGCTTGGTTTTTCCGGTTTTGTTTACGGCTGTTCAGTGTACTATCTTGCCGTGAATCTTCGGGATTGATTAAAAATCAGTATTACAATAACCTCTTATCCACAATTATTATGCAGATTACAGCCAAGCTTGTAATGATTCTTCCAGAGCAGGGTGGGAATGGAAAGAATGGTCCCTGGAAAAAGCAGGACATCATCGTTGAAACTGAAGGTCAGTACCCCAAAAAAATCTGTATCTCTTTATGGGGAGAGAAGCATGACAGAAATTTGCTGAAGGCCGGAGCGAAGCTCACTGTTTCATTTGATATTGAAAGTCGGGAGTTTAACGGGAAATGGTATACCGATGTCAAGGCATGGAAGATTGATGGTGTCAATGAAGGGGATGGAGCGGTACCTTCATATTCTTCTGAGCCAACATCCTATGCGCCTCCTGTTTTTGAGAGTAACAGCGATAGTGTTATTTCAAATGACGATTGTCCATTTTGATAGGGGATGGTTGAAAAGTTCTTCATTCTTTGCTCACTTTTGCGTTAAGGGAAAGCATCACTCCACTCATTTTTGCGTTGTTTGTTCGGGGCTCACACGAGTATGAAGTTTCTTGCTGCTGCTCGAAGGGTTTTCTTTTTCTCTATAGAAAACTTTCGGTATACAGAATCAGCAAGAACTATTTTCCTTTTTTGTAACAGTGCCAACTTTGCAAAAGGATGAGGAAAATTGTAGATTTGCGCCAGATTGACGGGGAACTCTGAGACTCTTCATGAGTGAAAAGCCCCTCCTCGTGCTCAATCTAAATGCCGGGTTTTGTCAACGTCCAACTCAACGGATATGGATTTCTTTTCCCTTCTCTACTTCCGGTTTAAAAAAGTCTGGAAAGCGGTGCGACTCTATCTCGTTATTGCTGGTCCTGGTCTTGTTGTAATGATTGCTGATAATGATGCTGGCGGTATAACCACTTATGCAGCAACAGGTGCAAAGTATGGTTATCATCTGATATGGTTTTTGCTTCTTCTTATCCCTATAGCCTATTATGTGCAGGAGATGACGGTAAGACTCGGTGCCGTAACCAAACGGGGTCATGCTGAGGCCATTTTTGAAAGTTTTGGCGCTTTCTGGGGCTGGTTTTCACTGCTTGACCTTATGATTGTTGACTGGCTGACACTTGTGACCGAGTTCGTGGGGATGACATCTGCTCTTTCTATTTTTGGCGTTCCGGCTTGGATGACTGTCATTTTTGTGATTTTGCTCATGGGTATGGTCGTGTTGAACGGGCGATACTGGACTTGGGAAAAAATTGCCCTAGGATTCTGTCTGCTAAACCTTATCTATATTCCGGCCGCATTTATGGTCAATCCCTCCATGGCTGACATCGTTGGTCAGGGGTTGATTCCAAATCTTCCCGGTGGTCTCACTAATGAGCTCTTTTTCCTGCTGATGGCCAATATTGGCACAACCATTGCGCCATGGATGCTCTTTTTCCAGCAAAGCTCCGTTGTCGACAAGGGGTTGCTCGAAAAAGATATCAAGATGGGCAAGGTCGACACCTTTATTGGTTCAGTTATTACTGTTGCAGTCGCAGTCTTTGTCGTCATCGTTACCGGAACGCTACTCCATGGTGTGCCGATTGAGGATGCTGCCACTGCAGCAAAAATGTTGATGCAGACCAACCATTATATTGGTGCATTTATGGCAATCGGATTGTTCAACGCCGGTTTACTTGGAGCAATCTGCATATCACTGGCAAGTTCATGGGCTTTCGGAGAGATCTTCGGTTGGGCGCACTCCCTCAACACCAAAGTAAAGGAAGCTCCCTGGTTTTATATCTCCTTTTTCATAACTCTTGTCACTGCCGGGATTGTTCCTTTGATACCGGGTGCTCCGCTTGTGCTTATTACTCTTTTTGTGCAGGTTGTTGCCGTAACGCTTCTGCCCGCAGCTCTGGTATTCCTGATTTTGCTGCTTAACGACAAAAAAACGATGGGAGAGTATGCCAATACTCCTCTTCAGAATATAGTCAGCACCACCATCGTCGGCGGAATTATCATACTTTCGACGATGTATGGTGTCAGTGCACTTTTTCCCAACATATTCCAGTAATTAAGGTATCAGGCAATGAGGACGCTCAATCAGTTTTTCAGCAAGATCCGCGAGATCAACCAGCGCTACGCAAAACCGACTGTAGAAATGTCACGAGGGGTTAAATTCTCTTTAGCAGTACTTCGTATTTACCTTTTCTTGCTTGTTGTTTTGATGATCTACAAATTTATCACCGTCATCAAGGTTGTATAAAACGGATAAACAAATGGTTACAGTACTGGATCGTGAATTTTTTCTCAGTGAAATTGTTGGTCGTCGACTGTATCTGAAGTCGAACTCGATTGGCAAGCTTAAAGATCTTGTCATACAGGAGAATGCCGGTAAAATTCCGGAAGTGACTCACCTGCTTGTTCATCGTCCTTATGGCGATCCCCGTCTCTTGATACCATGGGAAAACATTACCCTTATTTCAAATACCGAGATTGTCGCGGACATATCCAATCCGGAAGAGCATGTGCTGAACCCGCTTAACAACTATATCTTTCTCAAAGACTACATTCTTGACAAGAAAATTCTTGACATGGATGATCATGAGGTGGAGGTGGTCTATGATGTAAAAATTGTTTTTCAGAACGAAAAGCTTTTTGTCAGCGAAGTTGATTTCAACCGCTTTCGCATCTTGCGTCGAATGGGTTTTAAAAAACTGGCGAACTATCTTGCTCGTCAAAAAGAGGATTCAAGTATCTCATGGATGTACGTTCAACCGCTTCCCGAAACGATCGGGAGTTTTGAAGGTAATGTCAAGCTGAACGTGCTCAAGGAAAACATCAACGACATCCATCCGGTGGATCTGGCTGACATTCTGGAGGAGCTTGAAGGAAATCAGCGTATAGCCGTATTTAATGAACTTGAGCCTGAACTGGCCTCCGACACCCTTGAAGAGGTAGAACCAAGGGTTCAGCGAGAGCTGATACGATCAATGGAGAAAGAGAAGGCTGCTGGATTGATTAACGAAATGAGCCCTGCCCAGGTGGCCGGAATTCTCTCTGTTTTACCGGCTTCGGAGGCTGACGAAATTATAGAGTATGTTGATAGCGAAAGCAAGCAAAGGGTTCAGCAGATCATCGAGCAAAACGACGAAAACATCTTGCTCTACTCCACCCAACAGGTGATCAAACGTCCAGCGTCTACGATGGTCAAAGAGGTGATTGATAATTTCAGGGAGGTGGCCGGTGACATGCATGTTATTATGTACGTCTATGTAGTCGATGAGGATAATATCTTGCAGGGAGTTGTGGATATCAGGGAGCTGATCGCGGCTGACCCAGAGCAGTCTCTTGCAGACATCATGACCGACAGCCTCATCACACTCAACCCCGATGATACACTTCACGATGCCGTTGACATGTTTTCCCGCTACTCCTTCAGAGCGATCCCGATCACTAATGATCAGGATCGACTCCTCGGTGTTGTTTCGTGTCACGATATAAGGGGTGTAAAACCCCGGCTTGACTAGAGCATCCTATTTGCTCTGTTCCACCATATAGGCAACAGAATTGCCGATCTGGGCATCAGTTAATTTGGCATTGCCCCCTTTTGCTGGCATCGACCCTTTTTTACCCTGATATCCCTTGAGAGATCGGCTGACGAGGAGATCCATTCCCTGGGCGATACGAGGTGCCCAATCATCTTTATTGCCTAATTTTGGCGCGCCCATCAGACCAGTTTTATGGCAGGTTGAACAGGCTGTGTCGTAAGTAGTTTTGCCTGCAGCAGGGTCATAGGCAGTTTTAGCAGCTAAGGCATTGGTGGCGGCCAGTGAAAACACAAAGAGACCACACAGTGAAAGTGAAAATAGACGAGACATAAGATGTTCTCCCGGATTTGAACGGTTTGAAAGTATGTATTAACAGAGTCTTAGGCCTTAATATATTTTCTTTTGAAAAGAAATGGCTGAAAAAAAATAGTTTTACATTCTCAAGAACCCTTCTTCGTTACACTTTTCGGGTTGTTGTTCCCCTGCTCATTGCTTTTTGCTGGAGATTCTGAACCTTCTCGATGTGTTAACTGCTTTATTGTTGTCTGATTTTTTTTGAGGTATGGCATACAATTTTTTAAGCTCAGGGAACAATACTGACTTTGAGGAGCAATGGAAGATGATCTGAGTAGCCCCCCCTATACTTTCTTTTTTCGTAAGTGGCATAGGGCTTTTTGCCATCAAGTAACTTTGGAAAAGAGAAACATTGAAAGGCTCCCTTTGGTGCAGAGAGTCCCTTATGGTCGAGCATACCAGCACTCAGCAACACATGGTCGATCTGTTGCCAGTGGTTGTTGAAGAAGTAGCTTCCGATGCCTTCGTAGCCACTCCAGCAGTTCAAGAGGAGCTTGCCATTCTCCTGTCTAACCCTCTCAGCATCGAAGGTAGAGCCAAGCACCTGCTTCAGTGAGTTGTTTGCTGCTTCGTCATTAAAATCTCCCATTACGATAATATCTGCTTTAGGATGGTCAACAAGAAGACTGTCGACTATATGCCGCGTAACCGCTGCGGCGGCAATTCGTTTCGGTTCAGTCCATGCCGTGTCGAAAGAGCGTGATGGCCAGTGATTCAGAATGACATGAAAGGGATGTCCCTCTGCCGAAAATCCGGCAACAATGATTTTTCTTGTACGCCTTCCAATTGGTACAGAATAGGCTTTGGATGCCCCGGCTTTTAGCGTCAGGGGATTATACGCAAGTGCGATATCGATGCCCCGAGGGTCTGGCGATTCGTAATAAATGGTTCTGTAAGTGATGGCCTGAAGTTTGCTGAGAGTCTCCTGAAAGACGTTTTGGTTCTCTACCTCGGCAAAAGCCAGCAAATCAGGATATTTTCCGTATTCAGGGTGAGCTGCCACGGCTGACATGAGATGGCAGATGCGCATCTGTTTCAGGAGAAGTTTTTTTTCAGTCCATTGCAGTTTTCCTCCCGGCGTGAAATCATCATCCTCTGTGTGCGGGTCATTGCTGGTATCAAAAAGGTTTTCAACATTCCACCACAGAAAGAGTACGCTCTTTTCTATTTTTTTGCCTTCCATAGCAGATGGCAAAATCAAACAGATGCCGATGAACAGAGAAAAAAAGCAAGAGAGAAATTTTCGCATAAGCTCTTTCCATGTAATTTTTTTCTTTACCATAATGATTATGTAACTTATGCAACTTAATCTGCATTTTTGATCATGTATTTTTTTTTCAAACGATCCGGAAAGCAATATGACCCAGAAGAGTGATGTCAAAGATCAGGCTAAAGATATCCTCGATGAGACCCTTGACCGGGAAGCGGTTATTGTGCTGGCAAGAATTTCAGAAGAGATGCAACTGCTTTTTCTGGCTCATCCAGAACCGGCTATAGATAAGGTTAAAGAGATCGTGACCGGTTTTTTTCTTGAGAACGGCAAATCAGAGCAGTTTATTGACGACTGGATTAAAACCTCTGAAGAGTACAGCCGAACACGAGGAGTGTGTGAGCAGGATCAACCCAAAGCAATGCTGTCTGATCTTGGGGTTTTCAGATTTATGTATTTTTTGAAAGAAAAGGGGTTGACTGACGAGCAGATCACCATTGTGCTGACCGGTGCGGTTCAGCAGGCCGTTTCGGATTAGCCGGCTGAGTAAAAATATAGAAAAATCAGGAAACGTAACGCGTATTGTCTGCGACAACTTTATAAAATAAATATAAAAAGGTTTGGCCATGAAAAAGGGTACACAGCTTTACGAAGGAAAGGCTAAAAAAGTTTTTGCTACGGATGATAATGACTTGGTGATACAAGAGTTCAAGGATGATGCTACCGCGTTCAATAACAAGAAAAAAGGGACGATTGCTGACAAGGGGGTTGTAAACAATGCTATCTCCTGCAAACTCTTTACCATGCTCGAAGAGAACGGGGTGCGTACGCATTTGGTTGAAAAACTCTCCGATCGGGAGATGCTGTGCCGTCATCTTGAGATCATCAAGGTTGAGGTTGTGGTACGTAACATTGCAGCGGGTTCGCTTGTCAAGCGATATGGATTTGTTGAAGGGAAACTCCTTGAAAATCCAGTTGTGGAGTTTTACCTGAAGGATGACGAACTTGATGATCCCCTCATGAATGAGGCACACGCTGTGGCGCTGGGTGTGGCGACTTTTGAAGAGCTTTCTGTGCTTAAAATCCGTGCAGAGGCAATTAATGCGCTGCTCAAACATTTTTTTGCAGAAAGAAAATTGAAACTTGTTGACTTTAAGTTGGAGTTTGGTCGTCACAAAGGTGAGATTTTGCTTGGTGATGAGATCAGCCCGGATACTTGCCGTTTTTGGGATCTTGAAACCAATGAAAAAATGGACAAGGATCGTTTCAGGTTTGATCTTGGTGGCGTTGAAAATGCTTACAGCGAGGTGCAGAGAAGGGTACTTGAACAGAACTGAGATTTTCAGTAAAACGTATTAACGGGTCAGTAATGCTTGAATCTGCTATTGTATGGCTACAACATGCCGACCCGTATGCGGTCTATATTTTTCTTTTCCTGATTGCGTTCTTTGAAAATATCATTCCTCCGATTCCGGGAGATGTGCCGATTGCTTTTATTGGTTACCTTA
>Ga0194037_1002053_pt1 | contig 13838 bp, 12 predicted proteins | sample JunL306m_MetaG_FD_148653 | JGI IMG/M metagenome (GOLD analysis project Ga0194037, IMG submission 148653) | Anoxic zone freshwater microbial communities from boreal shield lake in IISD Experimental Lakes Area, Ontario, Canada - Jun2016-L304-6m | ecosystem: Environmental > Aquatic > Freshwater >...
CAATTAGAAATGATAAAAAGAAAAAAACAATAATCTTCGAACCTCTTTTAAATAGTTTCTCTGTATTCCAAGGCATTGCCTTTAATTGTTTCTGCTGATGAGCATCTCCATCTATAAAAAATTCAATTTTTCTAAATACCATTTCCATAAATATGGTCTGCGGACAAGCCCAACCACACCATATTCTTCCAAAACCTACTGTAAATAGAATAACAAACACAATAAATGTCAATAATCCAATGGCAAAAATAAAAAAATCTTGAGGCCAAAATATTTTACTAAAAAATATAAATTTTCTCTCTAGTACATTGAACAAAAATACAGGCTCCCCTTCTACTTTTATAAAAGGAAGGGTAAAAAATAAAATCAAATAAAAATAACTAAAATAAGATCTTAAATTATATAATTTACCATGTGGTTTTTGCGGATTGACATAGTTTCTATTACCCTCTTTACTAATAGTAGATACCGAATCTCTAAATGTTTGATCCAATAAGTCCTTTTTATAATTTGATATACTCTCCGAATCTGTATTATTTATTTGTTCCATTTATTTTTTTGTTGCAGCACTGTCCTTTATCGCAGTTACTTCTTTGTATAGGTCTCCTTGTGGTTCCTTTGGATGTGCAGGATGCGTTCCTCTTAATGTTTTAATATAAGTATCTAATTCTTCAATTTGAATAGGAGAATAAATAGTTTGCCAAGACTGCATTCCTTTATCTGGATATCCATATTTAATCGTCTTGAATATGTCTTTAACCCCGCCGCCATGTATCCAATAGTCATCGGTTAAATTTGGGCCTACCAATCCTTGGCCTTCTGCCAAATGACAAGGCGTACAAGTTTTTGCAAATAAAATTTTTCCTTCAGCAGCACCTGCAGCATCTAATAGTACCGCTGTGTTTTCATCCACATTTTCTTTAGCAGAAGCCAAATACGCATCGGTTTGAATTTTTGCAGCGCTCATCTCTTCAGCATACTCCTGCGTAGGATTCATACCTGTATGCCATACTTCAAATTTTAAAATATAAAATACTGCTACTACAATGGTAATATAAAAGCCATACTTCCACCAAGGTGGTAAGGCATTGTCTAATTCTTTAATGCCATCGTAATCATGATCTAAAAGCATATCAGCTTCCTTTTCCAAAGGAATGGCTTTTGTAAAAAATTGCTTGTCCAATGTATGCCAGGTTCTAATCAACCAAGAATCACTCTGCAGTTTCCCTTCTACCATTATTTTTTCTGAAGGATGAATAGACCTAAAAATATTTTTTATAAATAAAACCAATAAAAAAATAACTAGTAACTCTAGTACAATTACAGTGCTCATTGTCCAAAAGGTATTGTAAGATACTCCCCCATAAAAATCGGTGGAGGCTACCTTTGTAGTGCTATCAGAGACTGCCGCTGTAGATTGTGCAAAAACATTTGTAGCAAACATAGAACCCATTACCACTACAAAAATCATCATTACTTTTTTACCTGCTTTTGATAAGTTTAGCGCTTGTTTAGAAACCATTAATAAAACTTTTGTTAGTATCCATATAACTACTACTAATAAACAAGCAACGGTAACCATAAGTAGCTGCATATAATTGGTCACTGCTGGTTTGGCGGGAAGCAAAGTCGGCTGTGCAAAAGCACTAAGAGACAATACAGAGGCCAATAAGAAAAGGAAAATATTTTTAATTTTTAACATAAGAAATGTTTTTAGATGATATATTATTGTTCTAATGGTAAATTTTTAATTTCTTCCACTTCATTTTTGTCAAGCACCTTAACATACCATAACACTGCAATAAAAAATGCAACAAAAACTAAAAGTGAAAAAAGCGGATAAATATTTTGATCCTGCATGGTTTCGGTATACTTTTTTATAAAACTGTACATAATGTTTAATTTTACTTGTTTACTTTTTCTTGTTTATTTTTTATTGATATCTGTGCCTAGTCTTTGTATATAAGCAATCAAGGCAATGATTTCTTTATTCGGTGCAACCTTAATGCCGTCTTTTTCCAAATCAGCTGAAATAGTTTTTGCCTGAATCATTAAATCTTGATTCGCCTTACTTGCATAATCTGCTGCATAGGGTACCCCTAAAGTGCGCATCGCATTTATTTTTAAAGGCGTGCTGGCTGTATCTATATTATCATCAATTAAAAAAGAATAGGAAGGCATGACGGAACCTGTTGAAATAGAATTTGGTTCTTCAAAGTGATTATAATGCCAGGTATTTGATTTTTTCAAATTACCCGAACCTTCCCTAGCTAAATCTGGTCCAGTTCTTTTACTACCCCATTGAAATGGATGGTCATAGACAAACTCGCCTGCTTTACTATACTCTCCATAACGTTCTGTTTCACTTCTAAACGGACGTATCATTTGAGAGTGACAGGTATAACAACCCTCTCTTGTGTAAATATCTCTTCCTTGTAATTCTAAAGGCGTGTAAGGCTTTACACTTGAAATAGTAGGAATATTCGATTTTACTAAAAAGGTAGGTACTAATTCTACTAAGCCCCCTATTAAAATAACTATTAAGGATAATAATAAAAAGGGAGTGGGTCTTCTTTCTATCCAACGGTGCCAATGCTCTCCAGCATGTTGGGTATATTCTTTTTCCAAAGCAGGTGCTTGTGCATCTTCATTGGCAATCAATGTACCTTGACCAATGGTTTTAAAATAATTCACCATTCCTATAATAGCTCCCGTCAAATAAAGCGATCCCCCAAGCGCTCTCATTGCATAAAAAGGAGCCATATAGGTAACGGTTTCTAAAAATTGATACTTTAATTGGCCACTAGGTGTGAACTGTTTCCACATAGCTACTTGTTGAAAACCTGCCCAATACATAGGTATGGCATAAAATAAAATACCTAAAGTAGCTAACCAGAAATGTATGTTCGCTAATTTCTTTGAATACAATTCTGTTTTATAAATTCTTGGAATTAACCAATACAATATTCCAAACGTAAGCATGCCATTCCAACCCAATCCTCCAATATGCACATGTGCAATAATCCAATCAGAGAAATGCGCCACCGCGTTAATGCTCTTTAGAGATAACATAGGCCCTTCAAAAGTAGACATACCATAAGCCGTAACGGCTACCACCATAAATTTCAAAATCACATCCTCTCTTACTTTATCCCATGCACCACGAAGGGTTAATAAACCATTAATCATACCACCCCAACTTGGGAATATTAACATGAAACTAAATACAATGCCTAGGCTTTGTGCCCAGTTTGGAAGTGCTGTATATAATAAATGATGTGGGCCGGCCCAGATATATAAAAATATTAAAGCCCAAAAATGTATAATAGATAATTTATAAGAAAACACCGGACGGTTAGCAGCCTTTGGTAAGAAATAATACATCAAACCTAAAAAAGGAGTGGTTAAGAAAAAGGCAACTGCATTATGACCATACCACCACTGCACTAAGGCGTCTTGTACTCCAGCATACCAACTATAACTTTTAAACAAAGTCACTGGCAGTTCAAATGAATTTACTAAATGTAAAACCGCCACTGTAACAAAAGTGGCTATATAAAACCAAACAGCTACATATAAATGACGCTCTCTTCTTTTAATAATGGTGGCAAACATATTAAAACCAAAAACCACCCAAATTAAAGTAATGGCAATATCAATAGGCCATTCTAATTCTGCATATTCTTTTGCGGTAGAAAAACCCAAAGGCAAAGTAATAGCTGCTGCAACTATAATAAGTTGCCATCCCCAAAAATGAATGGTACTTAGCACATCACTGAACATTCTTGCCTTTAACAAACGCTGCAAGGAATAATAAATTCCCATAAACATAGCATTACCCACAAATGCAAAAATGACTGCATTGGTATGCAGTGGTCTAATACGACCAAAATTAAAATAAGGCTGTAAGTTTAATACAGTGGGAAAAACCAACTGCAAGGCAATCCATAAGCCTACTGTCATTCCAACAACCCCCCAAATGATAGTGGCAATGGCAAAATTCCTTACCGTTTTATTGTCATACTGAAAACTTTCTACTTGCATAAGTTTAATTTAAATGATGAATGATGTTTGATAGTAAACTTTATATATTTTTAGTTTGAAGCTATTTTGATGCTATTTCGACGAGGGTAAAATTTCTAGTTCTTTTTTTTGATCCACCTTTACACTATCCTCAAATAAAATTCTAACGGAAGGTGTGTAATCATCATCCATCTGTCCTGTTTGCACCGACCATAAAAAAGCCAGCAAAAAACCACCAGCTACTAGAACGCTCACCAGAATTAATAATATGAATACAGACATAAGAATATATTTCCGACAAATCTATCCGGAAACCCCAAATTAGCTAATGACATAGGTCAAATTCGGAACTGATATATATCAGTTATGGGCTCTAAGCTTGCTTGAAAACAAATAAGATAGAAGTGCAGATAGTGCTACAATGCTGATAGAGCTAATAGGCATTAGAATTGCAGCCACCATGGGAGAAAGCCTTGCACTAGTAGCGTAATACATTCCAATAATATTATATAGAATGGATAAAATAAAAATGAAAATAATGATGAGCTTTGCCTTTTTAGCATAGTCAATTAAATTCTTCAACATATACATTTGACCACCTTCCAAAATAGCGTCACTGGCTGGTGTAAATAAATGTGTTTGATCGGTGACAGCAATGCCTACATTTGATTTTTGAAGTGCTCCTGCATCGTTCAATCCATCTCCTACCATCATTACCCGATGTCCTTTATTTTGTAGTGTCTCTATATAATTTAATTTGTCGGCTGGGCTTTGTTCAAATAACATAGGTATTTCGTTGCCTAATAGTTGAACCAAATGCGCTTTCTCTGTAGGATAATCCCCACTTAATAAATGCAATTCATATCCCATGGCTTGTAAAGCCTTCATCATTGGCTCTATCCCATTTCTATAACTATGATTAATTTTAAAACATCCTTTATACAACCCGTCAATAGCCAAACATACCAGCGACCCTTCTATATTTTTTTCTACGCTATCTTCCATCACTATTCCATTAGACATTAAAAAAGAAGCCGAGCCTATTATTATCTCAAAGCCATCACAGTAAGCCTTAGTGCCTTTACCTATAAAGTTTTCAATTTGTTGAAATTCGGCGAGATCCGACACTTGTAAACGTAAAAATTGAGTAATCATTTTACTAAGTGGATGTAAGGATTCTCTGGTAACCGATTTGACTGCTACCATTTCTTTTACTGTTAAAGCTGTCCCCGTATATTCTAAGTGCGTCTCATCATGATTGGTAAGAGTTCCTGTTTTATCAAAGACAATAGTATCAATTTTATGCATAGCCTCTATAACAGAAGCATTTTTACAATAGAGCTTACCCCTGCCTAACCATCTTAATACATTACCATAAGTAAAACTCACTGTAAGCAGTAAGGAGCAAGGACAGGCAACAATTAATACGGCAGTAACGGCAGGTAAAATTTTATGGCTATCATATATACTCCAATAAATTCCACTTGTGATTGCAATAAGAAAAAGTATAATGGTAAAATATTGACTCCATGGATGCACAAAGGATTTTTCTATATTTTTCTCCGTCTTTAGTACAGGACTATTCCATAGTTCTGTAATATAACTTTGACCCACTGGTTTCAATACTTCCAATTGAATAGACCTTCCTTTTTGAATCCCTCCCGCATATACCATTTCACCTATGGCCACTGCAATAGGTGCATTCTCCCCTGTTACAAAACTATAATCAATTAAAGCCCCCTCCATTAGTAAAACAGCATCGGCTGGAATCATTTCATCAGTTCTTAATAAAACCATTTCACCTTTAATAAGTGAAGAAAGCGCTTTATTGACTTCCTTACCTTCTTCTAATACAGTAACTCCTAAAGGAAAAAAAGAATGATAGTCTCTATCAAATGCAAATGAATCATAGGACTTATCCTGAAACCATCTTCCAATAAGCATAAAAAAAACTATCCCACTCATACTATCTAAATAGCCAGCACCAGTTTGACTAAGTATTTCATAAACACTTCTACTAAATGTAACGGCAATAGCTAATGCAATAGGCGCATCAATATTTAACCATTTTTGTCTAAGACCAGTATAAGCTGAAATAAAGAACCCGCTTGCACTATAGAATAATACAGGCAGCGATAATAATAAATTAATATAAATAAAAAAATGTCTTAAAGGTCCTAACTCTACTGCATTATTCGATAAATATGCTGGAAAACTGAGCATCATAATATTGCTAAAACAAAATCCTGCAATACCAATTTTATACAACTGCTTTTTATTGACCTTCTTTTTCTTTAACCAATCATTACCTCCTAAATGAATCACTGGCTCATAGCCCACAAAGGCCAATAACTGAACTACTTGTTTTAATGAAATAAGGGAAGTATTAAAAACAATTTTAATTTCCTTTTTCTCAAAATGTGTTTTGGACTGAATAATGCCAGCGTTTATTTTATGTAAATTTTCCAAAAGCCATACACAGCTCACACAATGTATTTGCGGCAAATAAAATACCACATGCGCTTGCTCGCCTAGTTTGAATTGAATAAGCTGCTCGCTGATAGCTGTATTGTCTAAATAATTATATTTTTCAGAAACAAAATGCCCCTTCGCAGTAAGCCCAGGCATATCAGATAAATCATAGTATTGGCAGAGGCCATTTTCATCTAATAGCTTAAATACCATTTTACAACCATCACAACAGAAGCTTTTATCTTCTAATTGAATAGTTTCCAAACAATTGGCACCACAATGATAACAGGCTATAGACATAATTTGTAGAACAAAAATGCCTTAATATGGCTAAGCCCTCAATGAGCCTAGTCAGTCAAAAATATGATAAAACTCATATTGTATAAAGAAGCCTAGGGAAGCATGGTGGCAAAAACCGGATCCAAAGCATTCTCCACTTCATAATAACCTTGCTTATACCATTTAATCCTGGCTACTAAGGCTAGTATTTGTCTTTGTACTAATGCCTTGTTTTTTTCAATCAATTTTAATCTTGGCTTCTGCGAAGCATTAGCAAACTGGTTCAATGCAGTCCAATAATCATATGTAGCATATTGATTTAAAAAATCGGAAGGTGTTTTAATAGTTTGAATAGCTGTTTTATTTTTCAAATACCATTGAAACACAAAATCGTTCAATAAACTTTTATCCCATAATATAGAAAAGCTAGAATCCATTAAAATATTTTTTTCACTCACCCATTTATCTGGATAAATACCTCCCCCACCATATACTAAATGTCCCTTAGGAGTTTTGTAGGCCTCCCCTTTAAAACTAGAATCCTGCATACCCATGGCATCCTCATGCATTCTATGAATGAAATCATCTTCATAGGCTTGCTTCCCTTTTGAATAAGGGCGTTGAATATTTCTTCCCAATGGGGTATAATATTTTGCGGTAGTTAATCGCAAAGCACCTCCATTCGATAAATTATATTGTTGTTGTACTAATCCCTTTCCAAAAGAACGCTGGCCAACAATTTTAGCCCTGTCCCAATCCTGTAAAGCACCTGCCAATACTTCACTCGCAGAAGCCGAAGTTTCATCCATTAAAATAGTCACGGCACCTTCTTCAAACAACCCTTCTCTTTTACTGAAATAATCTACACGAGGAGAATTAGCTCCTTCTGTATAAACTATTAATTTATTACCACTCAATAATTCATCTGCAATAGCTACAGCTTCTGAAAGTAAGCCTCCACCATTGCCTCTTAAATCAATCACCAATGATTTAATGCCTTTCTGCACTAAAGAATCTAATGATTGCATAAAGGCTTCATAGGTTCTATCGGCGAATTTGTTAATTCTGATATATCCAATATTGGGGCTTATAATATAAGTAGCATCCACAGGAGATACCGATACATTGTCTCTTGGAATAGATATTGTAATTTGTTTACCCTCTCTTGCAATTAATAATTTTACACTTGTGTTGGAAGGTCCCTTTATTTTTTTTCTAATTTCTTCCGATTCCCATTTTTTACCCGACAATTGTATGCTATCATCTGCCTTTAATAATATGTCTCCAATGGCTATACCTGCTTTTGCAGCAGGACCTTCTTTCATTACATAAGAAACAAATATGCTATCTCGGAACTGCATAAACTCAATACCAATACCTTTGAAATTGGGCTGCAATTGCTCATTCACTCCGGCTAAATCTGCAGGGGGTATATAAACAGAATGAGGATCTAATTGTGCTAAATAATAATTCGCCAAACGATTGCTTGCACTATCCCCCTCCACTTTCTCTACATATTTTGATTGAATTAATTGCATGATTTCTTGCATAGGATCTTGCTTATGTCCTATCAAAGAACCTAATGGTAAATTCCCCTTAAAAAAAACACCTATTACTACCCCCACAATTACTAAAAAGGCATAAAATAGAGGGGCCGACCAATTGGATTTATTTTTTTCTTGCATGCTTGTTTTATTCGGGCTAAAATTACACTAAAAAGGCTATTTTCACACACAAGATTATTACCTATGGTTAAGAATTACATTATTGCCGATAGCGGGGCTACCAAATGCCAATGGACCATTGTACATTCCAATAAGAAAACCACTGTTCAAAGTATAGGTATTAGTCCTTATTTTTTAAGTGCTGCTGAAATTCAAACACTGGTAGAAAAAACTTTTAAAAATAAAATAAAGCTTGACGCTGTTGATGCGGTTTATTTTTATGGCACGGGTTTAAGTAATCCTCAAAATGTTGTTCAATTAAAAAAAGCCTTAAAAGCAGTTTTCACAAAAGCCAAATTAGATATACAAACCGATTTAGTAGCTGCGGCAAGAGCCACTTGTCAAAATGCAAAAGGGGTTGCCTGCATTTTAGGCACGGGCTCCAATACCGGGTTTTATAATGGTAAAAAAATTACCAAAAATAGTCCCGGCCTTGGATATGTATTAGGAGATGAAGGCAGTGGCGCTTATTTAGGAAAAAAAGTGATTCAATATTATTTGTATAAAACCTTTGACGAAGATTTAATGTCAAGATTTGAAAAGAAGTTTGCCACATCAAAGGATGAAATTTTAAACAAAGTATATAAAGAAGCTACTCCTAACAGATACCTTGCTAAATTTACTGAATTTCTTGTAGAGAATAGAGGCCATTATATGATTGAAAACATTATTGAAGACGGCTTGAACGATTTTTTCTACGCACATATTAATAAAATGAATGAAGCCTGGTTGCATCCTATTCATTTTGTAGGTAGTGTGGCCTATGGTTTCAAGGACATCATCAAACAGCTTGCATTAAGTTATGAGATTGAGTTAGGCAATATTGTTAAATCTCCGATGCAAGGGCTAATAGCCTTTCATCAAAAAAATAAATAGCTTTAGTATAGCAGGATAAGTATATGCATGATATAGAACCTCATTATCATTGGCGCCATTTATACATGGCTGAAGAAGATCCAAGATCCATATTTTTTGGGCGTACTTATAGCGAGTTTGAATTCTCTCAAGCGGTCTATAATTATTTTATACATCCACAGTGGGATGAGTTTGGCAGCAAAACATTGTACCTGAAAATTCTTTTCGTAGATTATGATGCCAAATTTGCCATTATTGAAATGATTGGAGAGTGGAATGATGCCATAGAGAACGATATTATGGAGTTGAAAAGAGAAGTGCTAGATAAATTAATGGAAGAAGGTATTTATAAATTTATACTCATTGCTGAAAGCGTTTTTAACTTTCACAGCGGAGACAAAGACTACTACGAAGAATTATACGACGAAGTTGCAGATGAAAATGGCTGGGCCGTTTTAGTTAATTTTCACCAGGCTTCCCAACACGATTTTTTATTAAGAAAATTAAACCGCTACATTGAACTCATGGAAATAAGTTCTTGGAGAACTTATAAACCCGAGGATTTTTTTCAATTAATTGACGACAAAATTTCTCAAAGGTTATTATAGGAGATTATTAAAAGATTATAATAAAGAGACAATTATAATATAATATTTTAATACACTAAGTCCTCATAAGCGCCCTGTAACTCATTATAAGAATGGTTGTCCTTGGCTAATTTAGCGGCTGCCATTCCCTTTTCATACCAAATAATGGCCTGCTCTTTTTGACCCATGCGCTCTAAGCATTTAGCAAAATGATAATAAGATCCAATATAATCGGGTGATTCTGTAAGCACGGCTAGTAGTAAATTATGGGCTTTTTGCTCCTCCCCTAATTTAATATACTCCATGGCCAAGGCATGTCTTAAAAAGTTATCCTTAGGTTGTTGATTTAAAAACTCAATAATTCTTTCTATTCGTTCCATCTTGGCTTATATTTGCATTAGTTGCATAGACAACTAACAATTTAACAAAATTAGCTTTATGAAAATATTAGTTTGTATTAGTAAAACACCCGATACGACTGCTAAAATTGCCTTCACCGAAGGTAATACAAAGTTCGATGAAAATGGAGTGCAGTGGATTATCAACCCTTATGACGAATGGTATGCTTTAGTAAGAGCCATTGAATTAAAAGAGAAAGACCCCAATGCTATTATTCATTTAATAACAGTAGGTAGTGCAGATGCAGAACCTATTATTAGAAAAGCATTAGCCTTAGGCGGCGATGAAGCCATTCGAATAGATAGTAATAGTAATGATTCTTTTTATGTAGCGAAACAAATAGCGGCTATTGCAAAAGAAGGTAGTTATGATATTATTTTCACTGGTAAAGAAACCATCGATTATAATAGTGCTTCTATTGGTTCTATGTTATCTGCCCTTTTGGATTTGCCTTTTGTATCTCTAGCCAATGAATTTAATTATAATGGAAATATAGCAACTGTAAAAAGAGAAATTGAAGGAGGTGAAGAAACCTGCGAAGTAAATTTACCAGTAGTAATAAGTTGTCAGAAAGGAATGGCTGAACAAAGAATACCCAATATGAGAGGTATTATGGCGGCACGCACCAAACCCTTGAAAGTAGTAAGTCCTGTGGAGGCAACTGCAACAACAAGTATCAAAAAATTTGATACGCCTCCTGCTAAGTCGGGGGTGAAATTAGTAGACCCTGCCAATATGGATGAATTAGTAAGATTATTAAAAGAAGAAGCAAAAGTTATTTAAAAGCATTTTTAAAATTATTATATGGTACTAGTATATATAGATCAAGCCGATCAACAAATTAAAAAGTCTTCCTTAGAAGCGATGTCTTATGGCGCTGCCATTGCTAAACAATTAGGATGCGAAGTAGCTGCCTTAGTTTTAGGCACGGTGCAAGACAATCTTGCAGACTTAGGAAAACAGGGTGCACAAAAAGTATTTCATCTTAAAAATGAAAGCATGAATGCATTAGATGTGAAATCACATTCTACCTTAATTGCTACTACAGCAAAAAATGCAAATGCGACAGTGGTGGTTTTTGCACATAATATAAATGGTAAGGCCATTGCGCCTGCGGTGGCCGTGAAATTAGAGGCAGGTTTAGTAACAGGTGCTTCTAGTTTACCTAATACGGAAAATGGTTTTGTGGTTACTAAAACTGTTTTTTCGGGTAAAGCCTTTGCTTCTATTCAAATGGAAACCCCTATTAAAGTTATTGCGATTAATCAAAATAGTTTTGGTGTAGTGGCTTATGAAAATACTGCCACTGTAGAAGAAATAAATATTCCAATACCTTCCCCTTCTATAAAAATTACTAAAGTAGATAAAGTAGTTGGAGAAATTCCTTTAACTGAAGCAAGCTTAGTAGTAAGTGGTGGACGTGGATTAAAGGGGCCTGAGCATTGGGGCATTTTATTGGATTTAGCCAAGGCACTTGGAGCTGCTACTGCTTGTAGCCGCCCAGTTTCTGACTCAGATTGGAGACCCCACCATGAACATGTGGGCCAAACGGGTATTCAAATTGCACCTAATTTATATATAGCCATTGGCATTTCAGGAGCTATCCAACATTTAGCAGGGGTAAATAGAAGTAAAACTATAGTTGTCATTAACAAAGACCCTGAAGCGCCTTTTTTCAAAGCTGCCGACTATGGAGTGATTGGAGATGCCTTCGAAGTAGTGCCTGCACTTACTGCTGCTGTTTTAAAATCAAAAGCTGCTAACTAGTTTATTTAGATAAATTATTTAAAGTAATATTTGTAGCCTTATTTGTAGCCATATTTAGAGCGATCTTAACTGCCCTCCATCTACTGGTAAGTTTATTCCATTAATAAAGCTAGCTTCCGGACTGCATAAAAAACAAACGGCAGCAGCTAACTCTTCAGGTTCGCCTAATCTTTTAATAGGAATACTATTTTCAATATTTTTTGTAATGTCTTCTATAGATACCCCAGCTTTTTCTGCTCTATTAGAAAATAAATATTTTAATCTATCTGTATTTGTAAAACCAGGCAATACATTATTTACAGTGATGCCCCATTGACCTAATTCTCTTGATAAAGTTTTAGCCCAGCCCGCCATACCCGCACGAATGCTATTGGATATGCCTAAATCGTCAATAGGTTCTTTGATAGAAACCGAAAGTATATTAATAATTCTACCAAAATTAGCTGCACGCATACCAGGAACTAAAAGCTGTACCATTTGATGTGCATGCAAAACATGAGATTCAAAAGCAGCTTTTAAATCTGCTACATTTGTTGCATACAAAGGACCAGCAGCAGGTCCGCCCGTATTATTCACTAATAAATGGACCGTTTTTATTTTTTCTAAAAATTGGGTAATAGTTTTTTTAGTCTCCACTAAATTTTGAGTGTCAATAATTAAATAACTATGCTCTTGCGCTAAAGGTGTAGGCAAATTACCAACAACTTGCTTGAGCTTTTCTTCTGTTCTAGCATACACTATAACAGTGGCCCCTGCCCCTGCCAATGCCTGGGCGCAAGCTGCACCAAGTCCTTGCGAAGCGCCTCCTACTAATGCTATTTTATTTTGTAAATTATACATTGTCTATTTTTAAATAATAATTAGGAACTCAATTTCGCATAATCTTCTCGAACAGGATTAAATACATCTATAATATCACAATCGGTAATGCTTTTTCCGGAATGCACTGTATTAGAAGGAATAATAAATAAATCACCTGCCCTTAATAAATGCGGAACCCCGTCTACCGTTAATTCAAAATCGCCTTTTACAATATGTGTTACTTGCTCATGTACATGTTGATGCGCCGGTAAAGTATGACCTGCAATGGAATGTACAAAGGACCATGTCATAGATTGGCTATGTAATAACTTAGAATCAAAGCCAGCGCACAATGTAACGGGTTTAATATCGTCTAAATGTATGGGTTTCATAAGATTTGTTTATTATTCACAATTTAATACTTCTACTAAAAATAGGCCTTAAAAGATTCATTTTTTAATTAACTTTGAATGGCAAACCATCCTATGCAGAAAATTGAACTTGAAATAGTGGCTTTATCCCATAGCATCACCCAATCTAACTCCTATGCAGTTATTTTAGGAGAGGTGAACGGGCTTCGCAGACTGCCCATTGTTATTGGAGGCTTCGAGGCACAGGCTATTGCCGTTGCACTAGAAAACATGCACCCCTCTCGCCCACTCACGCATGACTTAATGAAAAATTTTATGACTGCCTTTGATATTCAATTGCAGGAAGTTTATATATGTGATTTACAAGAAGGTATTTTTTATTCTAAACTAGTTTGCTTTACTGCCAATGATACTATTGAAATTGATAGTAGAACTAGCGATGCACTGGCACTAGCCGTTCGTTTTGGTTGTCCAATTTATGTATATTCAAATATATTAGAACAAGCAGGCTTAGAAAATGAAAATGCAGAAAAAAATATAACGCCCACTGCAGTTGCTGC
>Ga0194037_1002055_pt1 | contig 13834 bp, 14 predicted proteins | sample JunL306m_MetaG_FD_148653 | JGI IMG/M metagenome (GOLD analysis project Ga0194037, IMG submission 148653) | Anoxic zone freshwater microbial communities from boreal shield lake in IISD Experimental Lakes Area, Ontario, Canada - Jun2016-L304-6m | ecosystem: Environmental > Aquatic > Freshwater >...
CGCGATCGCATCGTCGACCGTGAAGCCGCTTTTGCACTTGTAATGTCAGAGTTACTCCCAATACTCGACAACATTGAGCGCGCAGATGAGCATGGTGAATTAAACGGCGGATTCAAGGCTGTTGCTGATCAACTAAATGCGGTCACAGAGCGTCTTGGATTAACAAAGTTCTCTGACATCAATGTTGCATTCGATCCAACAATTCATGAAGCGCTAATGCATGAAACCTCACCTGATGTAAAAGAAACCTCTGTTACAAAGGTCTTGCAACCAGGATACAAATTCAAAGAGAGAGTGATTCGCCCTGCTCGCGTAGCAGTCGCTGATCCAGAGCAGTAGTTATGGCAGCCAAGGATTTATATGAGAAGGATCTGTATGCGATCCTTGGCGTCAAAAAATCTGATGGCCCAGATGCCGTCAAAAAACAGTATCGCAAACTAGCGAGAGAGCTTCATCCCGATAAGACAAAAGGGGATAAGAAGCTTGAAGAGAAGTTCAAAGATGTCTCCGAGGCCTATGAAGTATTGAGCGATGATAAAAAGCGCGCTGAATACGACGAGATGCGTAACTCCTTTAAGGCTGGCGGGATTCCACGTGGCGGTTTCCAACAACAACCTGGTGGTTTCCAACAAGGTGGAGATTTCGCAGATATTTTCGGAGATTTATTTGGTGGAAGACGCGGCCCATCTAAAGGTCAAGATCTTCAAACGCAAACAAGTATCTCTTTTCGTGATTCTGTTTATGGAAGTGAAATTACGATTCGCACCGGCGTCGAACCATTCACAACGCGAATTCCCGCGGGCATCAAAGATGGCGGAAAGATAAAACTTAAAGGTCGAGGTTCACCTGGCCAAGCAGGACCAGGAGATCTTTTTGTCGTGGTACATGTAACCCCTCATCCACTTTTCAAACGTGATGAAAACAATTTACTTATGACTCTCCCAGTCACATTTACCGAGGCAACACTTGGCGCAGACATTTCTGTTCCAACACTGAGTGGTGAAGAAGTGAAAGTTCGTTTAGCCCCAGGAACACCAAATGGCAAGAAGTTAAAGATTAAAGGCCACGGCATCAAGCGAAATCATGAGCAAGGGGATTTGATTGTGACTATTGATGTTCAAGTCCCACAAAGAGTCGATGGGAAAGCAAAGAAAGCGCTAGAAGATTTTGCGGAAGCAACCCAAGAATTTAACCCCCGTTCAGATCTCAAACAAAGGTCACAAGCATGACAAAGAATGAAGATCACGAAATCGCAGAGGATGAAGCAGTTTATGTAATCTCTGTTGCTTCTGAGTTATCAGGTATGCATCCTCAAACACTTCGCCAATATGATCGAATGGGTCTTGTTACACCAGGACGAGCTTCCGGACGAGGCCGTCGATATTCACTTCTTGATATTGCTTCACTTCGAAATATCCAACGACTGGTCGGCGAGGGTGTAAACCTTGCAGGTATCAAACGAATCATGGAGTTAGAAAATGCAGTGGCAAATATGGCAATTGAAGTAGCCAAACTGCGTACCGAGGTCGATGCTCTCATTGAAGCAAATCCCCCAAAAAGCCTTGTAAAACGTGCACATCAGCCCATCGTTGTTTACCCAAAAGAGTAGCGACTAGGATTTAGGCATGACCTCAAATGCTGCTGAATTGTTAAAATCCCAAATTCTTAAGAAAGCTGTTGTTCACGGAAAAGTAATTTTGTCCTCGGGTAAAGAGGCGGACTATTACGTTGACCTTCGAAGAATCACGTTGGATAGCGAAGCTGCGCCACTTGTAGGTGCCGTGATGTTGGAAACGACAAAGGATTGGGATTACGAAGCAGTCGGTGGTTTAACCCTTGGAGCTGATCCAGTAGCGACAGCAATGATGCATGTGGCAGCCCAACAAGGTCGCAAACTTGATGCGTTTGTAGTGCGTAAAGCAGAGAAAGCACATGGACTTCAACGTCGCATCGAAGGACCAGATGTAAAAGGAAAGCGAGTTCTTGCAGTTGAAGACACGTCCACCACTGGTGGTTCTGTTATGACAGCAGTTGAGGCACTTCGCGAAGCTGGCGCAATTGTCGTTGGAGTTGCAACAATCGTTGAACGTGGCGCCGCCCCATTGCTCGCTGAAAACAAACTTGAATACAAGTACGCATACTCACTTACTGACTTAGGCCTCTGACAATCATGCGGTCCTTACTAGCGAAACTAGTGACCGCATTATTATGTTGCGTGCCCATTTATGCGGCTTCGGCCGACACCATTCAAATTCCAGATGACACAAGTTCGTGGCTAGATGAACTCAATTACTACAGACTTTCTTCAGGGTTAAACCCAGTGGTTGAGTCGGTTGAATATTCGAAGGCTGCTGCGGCACATGCAAAATATGTTGCTGAATCTAATCCCTCGTTTTTTATTGGACAGTATCAAAATAGGCATACAGAAAACCCTGCATCCCCGCTTGCCACCACTTCTGGTGCAACTATTGGAGCGGGAAATATGTCTTGGAGTCAAAAGGAATCTCTGAAAGATGCAGTAGATGATTTAATGACGGCTCCGATTCACACAATAGGTTTTCTACGTGAAAATTTAACAACTGTAGGAGCCGCAGAAATGTGGTCGCCAAACGACAAAACATATGTAAATACTTTCAGCAACATATCTGGTATGAAAACAACACCGCGGACGAAAACCGTTCTCTTCCCTGGAAATGGCGCAATCGTAAAATTCAATTCTTTTCAAGGTGGAGAAAACCCTGAGCCTCGTGAAAGTTGCCAAGGGGATTTCAAGAGTTACCAAGGATTAGCGATAGAAGCATCTTTGCTCAACACACCATCAGCAAGTCTTACCGCAACACTCACCCGGCCAGACGGTGTTGTTTTAGGCAACCCGAGTGATTTATGTGTGACTACAGAGTTAAGTGCTAAGACAAGCGACCCAATTTATGGCCCAGCCCTAAAAAGTATTTACGAAGCCGATCACCTTGTCGTCATCTTCTCTAGGGAGCCACTGCAAGAAGGTAAGAATTCAGTCACTATTAAAAATCCTGGCAGCGAAGACATTACATGGAGTTTCACTGCTTTATCTCCGGCCCCGACCACAAATTCGAAGCTTTCTGCCAGTGGAAAAGAATTTCAATGGGATCCTGTTTCAGGCAGTGTTCTAAATCCCGTAACAGGGTATGTGGTCGTTGTGAAAAATAAGAGTATGGCGCTCGTAAAATCATTTCCTACAACAAAAACACATATAAATTTTGAGTCATTGGGGCTAGGCGCGGACTTATCTTCTTATTTGTTTTGCGTAGATGTGACAACCCGATTTCAAACTACGATTGCAACTTCCTGTTACTACGGACCTCCGGCAGGAAAATTACAGCATTTAACGGCATATTTTCCGTACGTAGGGAATCTTGCATATGTTGGTCAAACTATTAGTGTTAACAGTGACCTATACGCGGTAAACACATCGGTAGAAATATTAACCCCAACCGTTTGTTCTGCAGATCCGGCGCCAGCAGGCGGGCAAACTTTTGTAATCGGCAAGGCCGCTGGTCAATGCTCCGTAACAATTTCCAACGAGGGGTCGTACGGAGTAAACGCCATTAAGCAAACCTTTAATTTGAGCTTCAAAGCGAACCCGGCAAGCAATTCAAAAACACCACTGAAACCCGTTCTCAAATCAATTGTCTGTTTTAAAGGAAATAGAACGATGCATGTTGTTTCAACAAATCCGAAATGCCCAACAGGATATAAAATCAATAAATAGAAAAAGCCTTACGACAAGTGCTTGCGTGTGCGCCACTCTTTAACAACTTCCCAAATAATTGGCGCAATTGAAACAAGAACAATCACAGCAACTATAGGAACAATGTATTGGTCAACTGATCCCTTGAGTTTTTCACCAATCCAGTAACCGCCCCAAATAAATCCCTGTGTCCAAACGAGTGCGCTAATAACATTCCAGTACAAGAATTTTTTGTAAGGCATTTCCAAAATACCTGCAACTGGGTTTACAAGGTGGCGAACAATTGGAATGAATCGACCTAAGAAAATCATCTTTCCATAACCATATTTCGCCATCCACTTTTCCATAGTGCGAAGACGAGATGGATTGAAGTATTTTGACTCTTCTTTTTGGAAGAGCTTGATGCCGTATTTATATCCAAGCCAATGACCAAGTTGTGATCCGGCGATGGCGAAAATTGGCGCTCCGATTGCAAGAGCGGCCATTGAAATCTTGAGATGAATCGCTGTTCCAGTTCCAGAGGCTGCAACCCCGCCAATAAATAGGAGGGAATCACCCGGTAGCCCTAAAACAAGTGGCAACCCTGTCTCTAAAAAGAGAATTGCATAGATGCCAGCTAGCCCAAAGGTATTTATCGCGCCTTGCGCAGTCCATATATTCATTAAGCCAATTGTACTGGGAAGACCCCTTAAAACTAGACTGGTCAACTCATGAATAGACACCTAAGGCTTCTTCTCACCTCTCTGGCAAGCGCAGGATTACTGCTTGCATCTGTTCATGCTTACGCTCAAACACAATCAAATCCACTGAAAGAATTTCAGACCCAATCCTTGAATTGGAAAGATTGTGGAGATGGTCTGCAGTGCACGACTTTTAAAGTGCCAATGAATTACGACGCTATTGATAAGAACATATTCACTCTGTCGGTTGTGCGACATGCAGCAACAGACCAAAGGAATCGCATAGGCACACTTTTTGTAAATCCCGGTGGTCCAGGTGGATCAGCCGTTAACTACGCATCACAAGCCAAGTTGATAGTTTCAAGTGCGATTACACAACGTTATGACATTGTTGGTTTTGATCCTCGAGGGGTCGGCAAATCCGAGCCTGCACACTGCCTTTCAGATAAAGCCGAAGATACTTACATCTCATCGGATACCGCGGTACTTACAAAAAATGATTTGAATAATTTATTGGCACAAGCAAAGAAATTTGCAGATGCTTGCGCGAAAGAAACTGGTCCGAAAATTGGACATTACGGCAGCGTCGACACGGCAAGAGACATGGAACTTCTCCGAGTTATTTTGAATGAACCAAAAGTTAATTATCTAGGTAAGAGCTATGGAACTTTCCTTGGAACAATCTATGCAGCCCTTTATCCAACCCACGTTGGAAAATTTGTTCTAGACGGCGCGATCGACCCAAATGCTTCAAACGGCGCGCAAAACCTGGCTCAAGCAATTGGTTTTGATACCGCACTACTTGATTACATAAAAAAGACAAAAGGATTTAGACAGAAAGAGATAGTGGCTTTTCTCAATACCCTTCACTCAAAACCATTGGAAATTCAGTCGGGAAGAAAGCTCACTTCTTCTCTGGCAATTATTGGCATTGCATCCACTCTTTATGACAACGTAAGTGGTTGGCCGAATTTGACCGAGGCCCTTAATGAAGCGATAAATAAGGGGAATGGACGTCCACTTCTTGACTTGGCGGATGCTTACAACCTTCGAGATGCAAATGGTCACTACTCGAATGAGAATGATATTGCTGAAATTATTTCCTGCTTGGACCTTGCAGAACCGCGCTCTGTTGCGCAAATGACAAAAGATGGCATTGTTATGAAAGCAAAAGCCCCTGTATTTGGCCCCTTTCTTACATACGCAGGCTTAGCGTGTAAATATTGGGATCACAGCGCATCAAAGAAACCAGATATGAAAAAGATCCTCACATCCCCCGTCATAGTAATTGGTGTAAATAAAGATCCAGCCACTCCTTATGTCTGGTCACAGAAATTAGCTGCAATCTTCTCGGGCAGTACGCTCATTACATTTAACGGAGAAGGACATACGGGACATAACCGCGGAAGCAAGTGCGTGGATTCGCGCGTTGATTCATATTTGTTGGGTGGCCCAGCAGGAAATAACTTGACCTGCTTCACAATGTAATTTCTTAGGGTTAAGGTTCCGACATGAAACTTTTTGGGCTCTCCGGCAACCGCGATGTCTTTAGAAAAATAACAAGTCATCCCCAGCAAGCAATCGGGTGTGAACTGTTTCGTGCGATGGATGGCGACATGCTCGATCAACGTATCCTGCGCATTCGCAATGGCGAGCTTGAAATAGAAATTTTGGTGGATAGAGGCTTTGATATTGGCCGCGTGCTTTATCGCGGAATTCCCACACAATGGGTATCACCAGCTGGTTTCCGACATGCACATTCATTCACCCCATCGGCAATTGAGCCAGATGGTTGGGGTTGGTTGCGCTCATGGCAAGGTGGATTCCTCTCGACAATCGGGATCGATCACGTCGGTGGGCCAGTTACTCACCCAAACCGCCACTTGCATCCTGCCGTAACTGGTGAACGCCGTTTTGTAGGCGGTTTTGTTTCACTTTCACCAACAACAATCGAAAAGATTGAAGTTGATTGGGATAAGGGGACAATCGAAGTTCAAGCAAAGGTACGTCAAGCGGCGGCTTTCGCTGAGCACCTAGTTATGACTCGCAAAATCAGCATGAACTTTGGCGAAGCAACTTTCCAATTTTCAGATGTCATCCAAAATGATGGCTATATTGAGGAGCCAGTGCAGCTTCTGTATCACATCAATTTAGGCTGGCCCTTCTTGGCCCCAGGCACCAAAGTCAGTACTTCATGCACAGAATTGCTTGGTTGTATTGATTCTGCAAAGGGTGAAGATCCAACAACCATGCCAAGCCCAACACCTCGCGATGTCGAGCGCGTATGGGATTGGAACGCTCCTGCTGGAAAGCAATGGGTTGAAATTACAAATCCCGATGCAGCCGATCGTGGCAAAATGACAATGCGCCTTGAGTGGGATGGAAATCAACTCCCACATTTCATGCAGTGGAGAAATGCTTGTGAAGCCCTGTATGTACAAGGTCTAGAGCCCTCAACAACTGGACTACTTGGACGTGCCGGAGATAACTCACACGCAGGTCCAGCACCGGATGTACAGCCAGGAGAGTCACGTAGATTTGATCTTACTTTCAGCTTCAAGGGTGAGGTTTGATTGCAAGAAGTTTTCTTTGTCAGCGGACAAGCCGCTTCAGGTAAGAGTGAATTTACAAAGGTACTTGCTGCTGCTCGCGGATTAACGGTTGTTGATTTTGATGACACGTTGCAGGAGACGATAAACAAGCACCAGGCAATGCTTTCAGAGCTTGGAATGGAAAAATTCTTAGCGCATATTGGACCAGAGCGATACGCGGATCTAATAGAACGAGCACTTGTGCAATTCACATCAGGAAAATCAATTGTTATCGAAGCTCCATTTTCAAAACAAATTGCAAACCAAGGCCTGTGGGAGGCGATGGTCCAACCATTCACAGCCCTTGAGGTAAAGCCAGTTTTATTTTGGGTGAGTGTTTCACCAGAAGTGCGAAAAGAAAGGTTGATTAATCGCGGAGCAGAGCGAGACCGCGAAAAATTGTCATCCATAGATGCGTACTTGTCGCAGAACCCCACGGTCACACCGGCTGTCGCGCACGTTCCAATTAACGGAGAGGGTGATTTCGCCCAACAATTGAAAGATAACGATTAGATAACTCTTTGCTTTTTTAGGCAAAACCCCATTGACGGAGGAGTGCTCTCACGGTTAACTACGTGAATTCGTGACAACGATGTCTCACATGACAACGATGTCACAATATCTACCCGAAGGAGCTGTATACAGAGCATGAGCTACGCACTCGAGGCGAGGGAAATCCTGCGCCACTATGGGCACGTTGAAGCGCTCCGTGGATGTAATTTCACGGTTAAGGCTGGCGAAGTAACCGCCCTTATTGGTGATAACGGTGCCGGCAAAAGCACGCTCGTTCGCATCCTTTCAGGAACCGAACAACCAAACGGCGGAGAAATCCTCGTTGAAGGCAAGCCTGTTGTTTTTGATACCCCCGCTGCAGCTCGTGATGCTGGCATTGAGACGGTCTTCCAAGATCTTGCGCTCTGCCCTCATCTCAACGCAGTTCAAAATATGTATCTTGGCCGCGAAGTTCCACGTAAAGGTTTAATGGGAAAGCTCGGTTTTATGGATTATGACGCGATGCGACATGGCAGCGAAGAGGCATTCCGGGACTTGGGTGCAACTGTTCGTTCTCTGACTGCCAATGTCGGGTCAATGTCAGGTGGGCAGCGTCAAAGTATCGCTGTTGCCCGCTCGGCAGCCTGGGCTAGCAACGTGCTCTTCTTTGATGAGCCAACCGCTGCTCTTGGAGTCGTCCAAAAGAAGAACGTTCTCGATCTTGTACGACGCGTGAGGGACAAGGGTATTGGCGTGGTTTTCATTAGTCACTCAATGCCTGAAGTATTAGATATCGCAGACCGTGTGCAGGTAATGCGCCGCGGTCGCACGATTGCAGATTACAAAGCGTCGGAGACAAATCTTGAAGAGCTTGTCGGAGCGATGACAGGCCGTCTAGATGAGGTGGGCAACTAATGTCTCAGAACCTAAGTGTTAACGGAGAGCCAAAGAGCGACTTCGGAATTATGGAAGAAGAAAAACTTTCCATAATGAAAAAGTTTGCGAAGATGCAAACATTTCAAATTCTCGGAATTCTTGTAGTTATCACTGCAATATTCAGTGCGCTCGCTCCTGATTCATTTGCAACATGGTTTAACCTCCGTAACGTTGTTATCAACGTTTCAATTTTCGCAATCCTCGGTGTTGGAATGACATTTGTGATCATCACAGCCGGTATTGATCTCTCCGTCGGAAGCGTTCTGGTTTTCAGCAGCGTCATGGCCTGCAAAGCAATTCAAGGCATGGGTGGACAAGGGTGGAGTACAACGATTGTTGGATCACTTGTTGCTCTCACTGTTGCGACGTTGTGGGGAGCTGCAAACGGTTGGTTAGTTGCCGTTGCAAAGGTCCCTGCATTTATTGTGACGCTCGGTTCAAGTCTTGCAATTCTTGGAGTATCACAAATCATCACCGGTGGAATTGATCTTCGTGGTGCAACTGATGTACTTGTTAACAAAATCGGTTTTGGAAATGTCTATTCTCAAGTTCCAGTTCTTGGAATTATTTCTTTAGTTGTTGTACTTGCAGGAGGAGTTCTTCTTCACAAAACACATTTTGGATTAACAACGTATGCAGTCGGCTCAAATGCAGAAGCATGTCGCCGCGTTGGTATCAAAGTTAATCGCCATCTCATTCTTGTTTATTCGTTGATGGGTTTCACTGCAGGTCTTGCGGGCATTCTTAGCCTTGCGATGTACCAACAGACAACCATCGCAGGCCAATCAACTACAGCTCTTACAGTTGTAGCCGGAGTAGTGATTGGAGGAACCAGTCTTTTCGGTGGATATGGTTCTATTTTCGGGACCACAGTTGGTCTGCTCATACCGATAGTTCTCCAGGCTGGCTTCATCATCATTGGCGTTGTGCCTTTTTGGCAGAACGTTGTTGTTGGCGTCTTTCTGGTGGCTGCTGTCTACGTTGACACCGCTCGACGTGAAGCTGCAGATGGAGGCGGAAAGAGCCTCAAGAAACGCTCTTACAAAGAGAGCATCTCAAGAAAGGGAAATAAATGATAAAGAACCGCAAACTATCAGCTCTTGCAGCAGTCTCTGCCGTTGCTCTCGCAGTAACAGCAGTTGGATCAACGCAAGCTAACGCTGCTAACTACAAGATCACCTTCATTCAAGGTGTAGCAGGAGATGCATTCTACGTAACCATGGGTTGCGGAGTTGCAGCAGCTGCAGCTAAAGATGGCGCAGACATTACAACTCAAGGCGGAGCTAAGTGGGATGCAACAATCCAAAAGCCAGTTCTTGACAGCGTAATTGCTTCTAAGCCAGATGCAATCTTGATTGCTCCAAATGACAAAGCAGCTCTACAGAAGCCAATCGAAGCTGCAATTGCAGCAGGTATCAAGGTAGTTCTTGTAGATACAACAATTGATGATCCATCAACAGCAGTTGCTGAAATTGCTTCAGACAACTACGGCGGCGGAAAAGCAGCATTCAATGCTGTAAAGCAGCTCGCTCCAAAGGGTGGAAAAGTTCTTGTTGTCTCAACATCACCTGGCGTAAGCTCAGTTGACGCTCGCGTTAACGGTTTCGCTGATGGTGCAAACGCAGATAAGAAGTTCAACTACATCGGCGTTCAGTACTCAAACAACGAGCCTGCAGTTGCTCAGCGCATCATCACTGCAGCACTTGCTAAGAACAAGGACATTGTTGCTGTATTCGCAACAAACCTATTCTCAGCACAAGGTGTTGCTGCTGGTATCAAGCAAGCTGGTAAGGCTGGCAAAGTACAGATCGTTGGATTCGATGCTGGTTCAGATCAGGTCAAGGCTCTTAAGTCAGGACTTGTTCAGGCTCTCATCGCACAACAACCTGGAACCATTGGTTCAAAGGGTGTAGATGCAGCTGTTGCAGCTCTCAAGGGCCAGACAGTTTCACCACACAAGGTACAAACAGGCTTCACAATCTTGACAAAGAAGAACATCGATTCTGCAGCTGGTCTTTCAGCTCAGTATCGCGACAAGTGCTGATTAGTTAATAGCTAACAGCTAGTTCTACTTAAAGCAGTACATGGAGCCTCCAGATTCGTCTGGGGGCTCCATTTCTTAGAGAGCACAGAGACCTAAATTGACACCCGAGGGAGGCGAAAAGTAATCTTTGCGCATATGACAACGATTACCTTCCTATGCTGATCCTCAACCCAAACCCCTGCATAGACCTCACCTTTTGGGTAAACACCCTTGTAGGCAGCGTTCATCGCGCCACTAAGAATGAAACAACGGCCGGTGGAAAGGGCATAAATGTCGCCCGCGCCTGCCAAACAATGGGAATGCACCCCGCGCTTTATCTAACACTTCCAAAGCTTGAAGGCGGCTTTTATAAAGAACTCCTCGCTGCAGAAGGACATGACGTTGAATATTTCGACGTTGATGGTGAAGTCCGCAAAGCCGTCATCGTTAATAAAGCCGAGTCATCTGCAGTTACAGTGATTAACGGAGCAGGGCCAGCTATCTCGAAAGAAGACTGGCAAGAATTTTGCAACGAAGCAGCAAAACGAGTTGCGCCAGGCGAACTTGTTTTATCAATGGGAAGCCTTCCTACAAATTTTCCAGATGATGCATTAGCTCTTCTCAATAAAGCAATTCATTCAGTTGGCGGAAAATTATTAATAGATACCGCTCCTGTTGCTTTCCCTTCGCTTCAAAATGAAGTTGTCGATTTTATTTCACCAAATGTTGAAGAAGCAGAAGCGCTACTTAATAAAACATCTGGGGATCTTTTTATCCCAAACGATGAAAATGTTGAAGCGCGAGCAATGGCCGCCGCAGAAGCACTTTACGGAAATTTGGCAAAGAATGTATTAGTAACAGCAGGTTCACATGGGTGTGCATTCAAGAACGATAGTGAACATTGGTGGTTGCCCGCATACGTAATTCCGGCAGATCGATACAAGAGCGCAGTCGGCGCTGGAGATTCTTTTGTTGCAGGATTTGCAATGTATGTTGAAAAACATTCGAGTGCAATCAATTGGCAAACGGCGGTCCGTTACGGAATGGCCACTGCCGCTGCATCGTGTGAAACTTATCGCGCTGGTGGATTTGAAAAATCGCGCGTTCTTGAAATTCTAGGGTCTGATGCCGATGAGTAAGCCAGTCCGCCTCATTGACGTTGCACAAGCAACGAACACAAGTATCAAAACAGTCTCACGAGTCTTAAATGGCCATCCTCGCGTCAGTGATGAAACTCGCGCGCGGGTCCAAGAGAAGATGAATGAACTTGGATATCAAGTCGACGTTATCGCCAGGTCCCTTCGAACAGGCGTGGATAACGTTATTGGGCTGGTCGTGCCGAAGATTGGTGACCCATTTTTCGCTGAATTAGTTGAGGAAATTGAAGAAGAAGCAAACCGCCGCGGCGTCGGTGTAATCGTCGGCAGTACCCACTGGGAATTGGATCGCGAGAACGATTTAGTTCAAGGCTTTAAACAACGCCGCGTCGCAGGAATGATTATTACTCCACAAGATGCTGATTATTCTTTTATGAAAGATACAAGCACCCCGGTTGTTTTCGTTGATCGCTCACCTAGGAACATTAAGGGTGAAGTGATACGTGTTGACGACAAGCACGGTGCCGAGATGGCGACAGACCACCTCATCAAACACGGACATAAAAAGATTGCATTCATTGGCGACAAATTGCGGATTAAAACGTCAAAATTGCGATTTGATGGATTCAAAGCTTCGATGGCTGCGGCAGGAATTCCAATCAATGATGATTACATCATTAACAATGCCGAGAATGCAGAACTTGCTGAACCATTTTTTGAAGAGTTGATGAATCTTAAGAACCCCCCAACTGCAATCTTTTGCGCAAAGTCTGAAATCTCTATCGGCATTGTTCGCGCGATGCACCGCACGAAGAGAACTGATATCGCATTCTTTTCTTTTGATGATTTTACAATGGCAGATTCACTCCAGCCAGCAATCACAATTCTTGACCACTCACCACGAGCACTCGGAAGAGCAGCAGTGAAACGGTTGCTTGAAAGAATGGATGGTGGGGAAGCAAAAATCGGTGAAACAAATCTTCCACTCAAGATTATTGAACGCGGCTCCGGTGAAATTAAAGTTCCATCTGGAAAGGCCCGCGCATGACACATATCTATCTAGGCATTGACCTTGGAACCACAAATACAAAAGTAATTTCTGTGGATGCAGATGGCGGCCACATAGCCACTTCATCGAAGCCAACCGACTGGATTGTTAAACCAAACGGACGCATCGAGACTATTGCCGAAGATATTTTTGATCGAATTCTCGCCTGTATCGATGACCTGCTCGTAGAGACAAAAAAGCTTGTACCGAACTCCAAGGTGGCCGGCATTGGAATCACAGGGATGGCTGAAAGTGGCGTCATTCTTGACAAAAACCACCAGATTATTGCCCAGCCAATCGCTTGGTTTGATGGGCGCGGGGAAGAGGAAATGCTCGCTCTTGGTGAGGATTTCAAAACCGAGTATCAATCTAAGACCGGCCTTGTCTTCAAACCTGAATCCTCACTTTCATCTCTTCTCTCCTTAAAGACTGAGGGTTTTGATTTCACGCTCCCAGATATCGTCTGGCTCAACATGCTTGAATACGTAGCATTTCGTTTCACCGGTGTGATGGCCACTGAACCTTCACTTGCTTCTCGCACAGCTCTTTATGATCAATCCACACTTTCCATGTGGAAGCGAGCACAAAAAGTGCTGGGCGTGAAAGAGAATTTCATTCCTGAAGAGAGATTTGCTGGAGATTCTTGGGGATCTATTAGTTCGAATGAGTTTGCAGCAGACTTACAAGGAGCCATTGTTACTGTTGCAGGCCACGATCATTCTGTAGGCGCAGCAGGTTCAGGTGCAACTGAAAGTGATCAACTTTTTAATTCAGCAGGTACGGCTGATGTTATTTTCCGCAGTGTTCCTGGAACACTGACAGACGCTCAACGTCTTGCACTCACTACTCTTGGTGTTTCTGCAGGACGACATGCTCTTCAAGGAAATACATCAATGATAGGCGGATCACGCGGCGGACTTGTTCTCCGCAGAGCACTTGATTTACTTGGTGCTCGTCGCGGTCCACGCATGCACGAGATTGATGATGCATGGGATGCGGATCGCACATTCCGCGATGTCATTGACATGACGCAATACAAATCAATTTCAAATGATTTGCAAATTACTTTAACCGGCGATGCTGGTCCCAATGAATTGTGGGCAGCTGCCCTTGATTACATGATTGGTGAAAACCGCAAAATGATTAGCGGTATGGAAGCTGTCGTAGGCACACACAAGAAGGCACTTTCTGCCGGTGGTTGGACAAAATTGCGCAGTGTTCGCGAATCAAAGTAAGCCAT
>Ga0194037_1002056_pt1 | contig 13828 bp, 15 predicted proteins | sample JunL306m_MetaG_FD_148653 | JGI IMG/M metagenome (GOLD analysis project Ga0194037, IMG submission 148653) | Anoxic zone freshwater microbial communities from boreal shield lake in IISD Experimental Lakes Area, Ontario, Canada - Jun2016-L304-6m | ecosystem: Environmental > Aquatic > Freshwater >...
CTCATAGGCTATGTGATTATATAATTCATAGTATTTATCGGAATCTATTATTTTATGGTAGATTGCGATAAATATCTTATCAATTCTTGATTAATGAATCGATATACTGATTATTCTATTTAATTATAATGTTTTAATTACTTTCTTGCCTCTCTATAGAAGTTTTACTCTATCTATACCAAGTAATTAATAAAATATATTTAACAGTTCTGCCGATATAAGTTTATTGTATTATTATTTAATAAATTATCTGCAATTTAGCAGTTTATTGCTGGTTTCAATTTTGTGTTTTATCAGCTATTAAGTTGCATAAATAATTGAATAAGAGAGGATTGTGGAAACTCTTTACCCTGAATCAGTTCAAAAGTAAGATTATGGGCATCTGGAATAAAAAGTGAGATAACGGCAACTTCAGCTACATCGCTTCGTCTGATGACGCCGGTCTCAATCTTGTCCCCCGTATCAAAAATCAAGGCGTGCATCAGCGGAGTACCTTCAATCAGACCACCGGGGCGGAGAATCGTATAGGAATACCCCTGTTCAGAGTAGAGTCTGCGCACCTCATTTTCACCCTCCAGCTTCATGGAAAGTACCTGACCGTATTTGTTTAAGGGGTGTTCAGGTTTGGTTACGGCAAGAGAGCTTATGAGAATGAAGTGCTTGATCCCATGTTCTTTGGCGATTTTTGCCAGTCTTTTGACGCCATCACGGTCGATAGCGGATGGTGGAGGAGATGCCGGATCAGTGACATTACCGCCAACAGCGCAGATAACGGCATCGGCATAGCAAAGCGCCGCTTTGATCTCTTCAGGATGTTCAAGAGTGCCGATGGTCAGTTTATCGATGATTTCCGGGCCAAAAAGATCCAGCGCTTTTGCCCCGGATCGGACAAAAAGATGATAGTCAATGTGGTGACTTTGCAGACTTTTTACTATCCATACTCCGGTTTTGCCGGTAGCTCCGGCGACCAGTACTGTGCCTTTAAATGATGTCATGGTGAGTGTTTGTATTGAGTTTTCATGAAAAGAATGAGGGAGCGGTTCGATCATGAGTCGCAGTTATCTCCTACTTTTTGTGACGTCAAGAGGGAGATAACTGAAGAGCGGAGAGTTACAAATTTATTGCAGTGATTCCAAGGATACTAACCACTATTTGAAAGATTATTCTAATTGAAGAGTGAGAATTTGACGTTGCAAACCATGGTAAGATCAACCAGAGCGTGCAGGATGATGACACTTCTGAGGTCGCGATACCAGAAAAAACTCAAAGCCCAACTACCGGCAATAAGCATTTGTACCGGCATAAAAAACGGTTTGTAGGGGCTTGTCTGAACCACGTGTTCAGGCAGGATATTGATCCAGAAAAGACCATGAATCAGGCCGCTGTATATCATAAAAAAGAGAAAGCCAGTCATAAAAAGTGCCCAAGGGTTTTGCGTAATGCGACCAGCAAGTGATGTACCGATACGGAATACCGCATAAAACATGAAGGTTTCAGCAACGCCATTGCCGACACTGAAGAGCAGAACCGTTAACGGATCAAGCAGGCGTCCACCGTCAGTGGTGGAGTGGGAGTAGACCCAGGCATTGATTGCAATAACGACAAAAGAGGCTGCCAGCAGCAGGATTCTCCGGGTTTCGAATTCCCGGTTGAAGGTCACAATATCTTTCCTGAAAAAGAGAATGCCAACAATCAAGGCAAATGCCCAGTAAGCGTAGATCATCATTGGTGCCGACATATTTCATTGGGGTTATGGGTTAAAAGAGTGTTACGGTGTTATGCTCAAATGCCTCTGCATGGTAAGAGCTTCGAACAAAAGGAGCTGACTGAACATGGCGGAACCCTGCTGCTTCAGCGATGATTTTGTACTGCTCAAACTCTTCAGGCGAAATGTAACGTTCAACAGGCAGATGTTTGGAGGATGGTTGCAGATACTGGCCGATGGTTACCATATCGCAACCATGACTGTTCAGGTCGTGCAGCGAAGTGGTAATTTCGTCAGACGTTTCACCCATTCCAACCATGAGTCCCGATTTTGTGGCCAGACCGTGTCTCTGTTTCGCCCGTTGCAACAGGCGAAGAGATGCGATATAGCTTGCTTGGGGGCGTACTTTCGCGTATAGGGATGGTACGGTTTCAATATTGTGGTTCAGTACTTCAGGCGTTTCGGCCATCACCTGATCAAGCGCATTCTCATTACCCTGAAAATCCGGAATGAGGCATTCGATACTCACCGAAGGTGTCAGGCTGCGTATGGCCCGTATTGTCTCAACCCACTGTTTAGCTCCTCCATCATCGAGGTCATCACGGGTAACACTGGTCAGCACAGCGTGCTTCAGTTTCATGGACTGTATTGCCTGAGCTATGTTTAGTGGTTCATGAGGGTCAGGAGCCGGAGGATTTGCGGCCTTGCCGACCGCGCAGAACCGGCATGTTCTCGTGCAGACATTGCCAAGCAGCAGGAAGGTTGCAGTGCCCCGCGACCAGCACTCCTGGAGGTTGGGACACATTGCAGAACGACAGACCGTATGAAGGCTGTGACGTCCAAGCAACTTTCTTGTCGCTGCAAACGATGCCCCCGAGGTCATCCTGATTTTCAGCCATTCCGGTTTTTTTCCAGGACCACGTTCCATAAAGAGATGTTGCGTAACGGTTATTGAGGAGCAAGTCCTCAATATAACAGCTTTCTGTTTGAAAAAATCAGGAGTACGGAGGGGATTTTCTCTCTTTGCCTCATCAAAAACAGAAAGCAATAACATATTCTCAGCAGTGCACTGACCGGTTATGAGATGTTGAAAAAAACAATTTCCTTATTGTTCTGCGAAATGAGCACACATTCGGAGCCTTAAAGCAAGATATGTCACTTTGTAAAGTTACCAAAGAATTGTAAATTTGCGCCAGATTGACTGATCAGTATGAATGACTCTCTGTGAGTGCAATGCCTCTCCTCTCTCTCAATCGCAACGCCGGGTCTCGTCAACGTCCAACTCAACGGATATGGATTTTTTTTCCGTTCTCTACTACCGGTTTAAAAAAGTCTGGAAAGCAGTTCGCCTTTACCTTGTTATTGCAGGCCCGGGTCTTGTCGTGATGATTGCCGACAATGATGCTGGCGGCATTACCACTTATGCTGCTACAGGAGCCAAATATGGCTATCATCTGATATGGTTTCTGCTTCTGCTTATTCCTGTTGCCTATTATGTTCAGGAGATGACTGTCAGGCTTGGTGCCGTGACAAAGCGGGGGCATGCCGAAGCCATTTTTGAAAGTTTTGGCGCTTTCTGGGGGTGGTTTTCACTCCTTGATCTGATGATTGTGGACTGGTTGACGCTGGTAACAGAATTTGTTGGAATGACAGCCGCGTTAAGCATTTTCGGTGTTCCGGCCTGGTTGACTGTTATTCTTGTTGTCCTGCTCATGAGTATTATTGTCCTGAACGGTCGATACTGGACCTGGGAAAAGATTGCTCTTGGCTTTTGTCTGCTGAACCTTATCTATATTCCAGCGGCCTTCATGGTCAATCCCTCCATTTCTGATATCATCGGTCAGGGATTGATTCCCAATCTTCCCGGAGGTCTCACCAATGAGCTTTTCTTTCTGCTGATGGCAAATATAGGCACTACCATTGCGCCATGGATGCTCTTTTTCCAGCAAAGCTCCGTGGTTGACAAGGGTTTGCAGGAAAAAGACATTAAAATGGGCAAGATTGATACTTTTATAGGTTCAATCATCACGGTTGCTATCGCTGTTTTTATCGTGATCGTTACCGGTACACTTCTTAACGGTGCTCCGATTGATGATGCAGCCACTGCGGCCAAACTCCTGATGAAAACAAACCATTATGTCGGAGCATTCATGGCTGTTGGTTTGTTTGATGCTGGTCTGCTTGGGGCAATCTGCATATCGCTGGCGAGTTCATGGGCGTTTGGAGAGATTTTCGGTTGGGCGCATTCGCTTAACACCAAGGTTAAGGAAGCCCCATGGTTCTATATTTCCTTTTTTTTCACCCTTGCGACCGCAGGTATTGTCCCCTTGATACCGGGAGCCCCCCTTGTGCTTATCACACTTTTTGTCCAGGTTGTTGCCGTAACGCTTCTGCCCGCAGCTCTTGTATTTTTGATTTTGCTGCTCAACGATAAAAAGACCATGGGGGAGTATGCCAACACTTCATTGCAGAACATTGTCAGCACCACTATTGTCGTAGCAATCATTATTCTCTCAACGCTGTACGGCGTCAGTGCGCTTTTTCCAAACCTTTTCCAGTAAATGAAGGTCTCAGGCCATGAGGACGATCAATCAGTTTTTCAGCAAAATCCGTGAAATCAACCAGCGCTATGCCAAACCAACGGTCGAAATGTCGCGCGGTGTCAAATTCTCTCTGGCAGTGCTCAGGATTTACCTGTTTCTGCTCGTGGTTTTGATGATCTATAAATTTATAACGGTTATCAAGGTTTTATAAAACGGAAACGCCAATGGTTACAGTACTGAATCGCGAGTTTTTTCTGAGCGAGATTGTTGGTCGCCGGATTTATTTAAAGTCAAATTCAATTGGCAAGCTCAAGGATCTTGTTATCCAGGAGAATGCGGGTAAAATTCCGGAAGTAACCCATTTGCTTGTTCACCGCCCCTATGGTGACTCCCGTCTCCTGATTCCCTGGGATGAAATTACCCTGATTTCCAATACCGAAATCATTTCTGAAATCACCACTACTGAAGGGTACGAACTGAACCCTCTTGACAATCACATCTTCCTGAAAGACTACATCCTTGACAAGAAAATCCTTGACATGGATGGTCATGAGGTTGAGGTTGTGTACGATGTCAAGCTTATCTTCCAGAACGAAAGGCTTTTTGTCAGTGAAGTGGATTTTAACCGGTTTCGTATTCTCCGCCGGATGGGCTTTAAAAAACTGGCCAATTATCTTGCAAAATACAAGGAGGGCTCCAGTATTTCCTGGCTTTATGTACAGCCCTTGCCGGAAACCATCGGGAGTTTTGAGGGGAATGTGAAGCTCAATGTTCTGAAGGAAAATATCAACGACATCCATCCTGTCGATCTTGCCGACATCCTCGAAGAACTCGAAGGTAATCAGCGGATAGCAGTTTTTAACGAGCTTGAGCCTGAGTTGGCCTCGGATACCCTCGAAGAGGTGGAACCGAGAGTGCAGCGGGAACTGATACGATCAATGCAAAAAGAGAAAGCTGCCGGATTGATCAACGAGATGAGCCCTGCACAGGTTGCCGGAATACTCTCGGTGCTGCCAGCCTCTGAAGCTGATGAGATTATCGAATTTGTCGATAGTGAAAACAAAGAGAGGGTACAGCAGCTCATCGATCAGACGGACGAAAATATCATGCTCTACTCCACGCAGCAGGTTATCAAACGCCCGGTTGATACCATGGTTAAAGAGGTGATTGATAATTTTCGGGAAGTTGCCGGTGATATGGATGTAATTATGTACGTCTATGTAGTAAATGCAGACAATATCCTGCAGGGAGTTGTTGACATCAGGGAGTTGATTGCGGCTGAGCCAGAGCAGACGCTTGGCGACATTATGACGGACAGCCTGATTACCCTGAATCCTGATGATACGCTCCATGATGCGGTTGACATGTTTTTCCGCTATTCCTTCAGGGCTATTCCCATCACTGATGAAGAAGATAATTTGCTGGGAGTGGTCTCCTTTCATGATATCAAGGGAGTCAAGCCCAGGCTGGATTAAGAGGACAATTTCTGAATTTACAGGGAACTACAACAGATGGATTTTACACACCTTGACAACAATGGAAACATTGCCATGGTCGATGTTTCCGGAAAACCCGGTACGCTCAGGACGGCCAGAGCTTCCGGATATATTCTTATGCAGCCCGAAACCACCGAGCTTCTTTCTCGTGATGCCCTGCCGAAAGGCAATGTTCTGACAACGGCGAAGCTTGCTGGAATTATGGCGGCCAAAAATACGGCTCATCTTATTCCTCTTTGTCACCAGCTCAATCTTTCGTGGGCTGATATTGTGTTTGATGTCCAAAAAGAGCGCATAGCCATTGTTGCAACCGTTAAGACAAAAGAGTCAACCGGGGTGGAGATGGAGGCATTGACTGCCGTAACGGTTGCCGCGCTTACCATCTACGATATGTGCAAGGCGGTGGACAAATCCATGGAGATCGGATCAATAAAACTGGAAAAGAAAACTGGTGGTAAATCTCATGATCCTGATGGCTACAGGCCGAAAACATCAATTCTTGTAATGTCGGACTCAGTTTCAGTGGGCCGGGCGGTCGATCGGTCGGGCCAATTGCTGCGTGAAGGGCTTGAGGCTTCCGGATGCCCTGTCGGCGAGGTGCGGGTCATTGCCGACAATCAGGAAGAAATCATCTCGGTTATTGATGAATGGACTGGTAAAGGCGTTGAACTTATTATTACGACAGGGGGGACTGGTCTTGGGCCGCGTGATATCACTGTAGATGCACTTCTTCCCAAATTTTCCCGTAAATTAACAGGAATTGAGCAGGCGCTGTTCAATTGGGGACAGGGAAAAATAAAGACAGCCATGCTCTCAAGGCTTGCAGCAGGTATGGTGGGATCGTCGATGGTGATCTGTCTGCCGGGAAGTTCGGGTGCGGTCAGCGATGCGCTTGAGGTGCTTGTACCTGCAATATTTCATGCTTTTGCCATGATAAAAGGAGAGGGACACTTATAATGATAACTGTTCAGGAGGCGCGTATGCTTATCCGGGAGACACTTGCGCCGTTGGGCACCGAAGAGCTGCCACTTGATCAGATTCAGGGAAAAGTGCTTGCCTGTGACATTGCAGCCCCCTTTTCGCTGCCGCGTTTTACCAATGCGGCTATGGACGGCTTTGCTCTCCAATGGGATGATATTTCTCATGCAACCGAAGACTCGCCGGTGCGGTTGCAGGTGACCCAGTCCATTCCGGCTGGCACACTCTCTACCTTGCCGGTTACTTCCGGATGTTGTGCCGAAATCATGACCGGTGCGCCTGTGCCGGAAGGAGCTGATACGGTTGTGGCATTTGAGCAGACCAGCGGTTTTGGTTCTGAATATGTTGACATCTTCAAAACACCGAAATATGGAGCCAACGTTCGTTATTGTGGTGAAGAAGTAGCCGAGGGCGAAATACTGTTCTGCAAAGGAGAGTTGCTTTCTGCTTCAGAAATTGCCGTTTTTGCCTCATTTGGTTTTGCCTCAGTCATTGTCCATCGAATGCCGAAAGTTTCGATTGTGACCGTTGGAGATGAAGTTCGCATGCCCGGTGAAGAGCTTTCCGGTGCTCAGATCTATAACAGCAACCGTTTTATGCTTGAAGCCGCATGCCGCTCCCTGGGGATTGAGCCTGTAGGACTCCATCATGCTCCTGACGATAAGGTGGTGTTACGCGAAGCACTGGCGCTGGCGCTGGATGAATGCGATGTTCTTATTACGGCAGGCGGGATCTCCTCTGGAGAATATGACTTTGTCCAGCAGGAACTCTCGGTGCTTGGAGTGAGCAAAAAGTTCTGGAATGTTGCTCAAAAGCCAGGCAAACCCCTCTATTTTGGTGCAACCTCTGATGGAAAGGGCGTTTTTTCCCTGCCCGGCAATCCGGTTTCGGCGCTGGTTTGTTTCGTGGAGTATTGTATTCCGGCACTTAATATTTTGCAGGAACGCCACGAAATTGCTTCTTTCAAGGCAATTCTTGCCGAACCATTTCCCACCGATAAAAAACGGCACCGTTTTCTTTCCGGAAAGGTTTGGTCCGAACACGGCAGGCTTCTGTGCAAGGTATCTCCAAAAATTGAATCTCACATGATTACGTCGCTTGCGGGTTCGAACTGTCTGGTCGAAGCGGAGCCCTCTTCCGTAGCACTTCCTGAGGGCTCGGAAGTGACCTGTACGATGCTTCCCTGGGCGATGCTCTCCTGAAAACTATGCTTTTTCACCCTTTTGAAATAGCCTTTTGCGGTTATTCAGGCTCCGGAAAAACCACACTTATTGAAGGAGTTGTACGCCATCTTTCAGCAAAGTATTCCACTGCCTACTACAAGCACGGCTGCCATCAGTTTTCGGTTGACCGCGAAGGCAAAGACTCGTGGATTATCCGTCAGGCTGGAGCTACTGCGGTCATGATTTCTGACCCTGAAAAAAAAGCGGTTATTACCTGTTCTGGTTCAGCATCCCGGCAGCTTGAGCAGTTCGTTTTTTCTGACCACGACTTGCTGGTCGTCGAGGGCCTGAAGGAGCTTCCTCTGCCAAAACTGCTCGTGGTGGATTCCGACCGCCGAATCCTTGAGCTTGTCAGCAATGGAACCATCATCAATGTCCTTGCTCTGGTTGTTCCTGATGCATCGGACTCTTATGCTGAATTTGACATTCCTCTTCTGCACAGGGACAGCATCAGTGAGGTCGCAGCGTTTATTGAAACTTGTTTGCTTGCCCATTCCTTGAAAGAGAATCCTCTGTATGGACTAATACTCGCAGGGGGGAGGAGTTCCCGCATGGGAAATGACAAAGCGCTCATCGAATACCATTCGGAAAATCAGCTTCTCCATACTGCCGCGCTTCTTCGGCCACAATGCCAGGAAGTGTTTGTTTCATGTCGTGAAGAGCAGGCAGAAACATACCGCCATTTCGGGATTCCGATTATTACCGACTCTTATCTTGGCATTGGACCAATGGGAGGGCTGCTCTCCGCCCAGCAAGCCTGGCCAGATACAGCATGGGTTGTTGCTGCATGTGACCTGCCTTTTCTTGATGAGGTCATTGTTCATCAACTCTGCTCAGAGCGTCATCCGATGCGTTTTGCAACAGCCTTCAGGCATCCTCAGTCGGGCTGTCTTGAACCGCTCTGTGCCTGTTACGAGCCAAAATCCCGCAACAGACTTTTTCTTCGCCACGTGGAGGGAGACAACTCACTCGCCGCATTTCTCGATGAGTCACGTATAGCAGAGCTTGTACCCCGAGATGCCAGGGCTCTGCAGAACATCAATGATCTTGCAGGATGGCAGGGTAGAGGTCGTCCCTCATGAATACCACCAAAAGGGATGGGTACTTGTTGAGAACAAGAGAGCTGTAGTGCTTCAGCTACAAAAAAAAGGCGGGGAGCTTTTCCCGCCTTTCAGTAATCATCATGCGAACGGATCTTACTTGCTCTGTTGAACCATATAAGCGACCGCATCGCCAACCTGTGCGTCGGTAAGTTTGGGATTTCCTCCTTTTGCCATCATCGTCGTCCCTGTTTTACCAGTAAATCCTTTGATTGAATTGTTCACCATCACCTTCTCGCCCTTGGCAATGCGTGGGGCCCAAGCCGCTTTATCGCCTGTTTTTGGGGCTCCCGCCATGCCCGTTTCGTGGCAGGCCTTACAGCTTGCAATGTATGTGGTTTTACCTGCTGCTGCATTGTAGGCGGCGTTGGCAGCGGCAGAGTTCATTGAAAAAACAAAGAGTGCGCAAAAAGCTGCAGAAACAAAACGAGACATAGTCGGGATTCCTTTACGTTTAGTTTTATGGGAAGGGTGAATCATACAAGTCCCTGATTTTAACATTTTGTCAGTATGAATCCAAATGGTTTTGAAAATCTCTGACTGTCACTCACAAGCTGCAGGTTTTACACAGTTGCTATTTCAACTACCATCCCCGGCTTGATCGTTCCACCATGTACTACACGGCAAAAGAGCCCCTCTTTCGGCATAATGCATTCCCCGGTTGCGCTCTTTATGGCACATCCCGCATTGTGGCACTCCTTGCCGATCTGGGTAATTTCAAGAACGATATCATCTCCGATCAATAATGAATTACCAATGGTGAGAACAGAAAGATCAATGTCTCTGGTCACAATATTTTCAGCAAACATACCATGATCCAGCTCCGGCATTTTACGACGCATTCTGTCAATACTCTCTCCCGAAAGAACAGAGACTTGCCGATGCCAGTCTCCGGCGTGAGCATCACCCTCTATTCCCCATCCGGTTCGAACTGTGATTTCGCCGACGGCCTTTTTTACAACTCCTTTTTCGGTACTGATACAAATCGCATCTATGAAACCCATACGTTATTTTGATTGAGTTCTGCCTTCGATATTGCAGAGTTTTATCGGTTGATGGAACGCAGCCAGTGCCTCCAAAATAGTATATTGGAACACCACTCCAAGCCAAGGTTCGCTGATTTCTGCGCAATATGCAATGCCTGATGCATTAAATTCTGAATAATTCAGTGCGACTTGGCAAAGTACAGGGTTTTTGATCCCAAACGGAACTGGCTCAGAGAATAAGGGTGAAGGAAAATTGCGTCGTCACATCAAGCTTTTGAAGCAGGAAGAGATTGAATTCAGGTATGTCCGTGAATATCTTGCGCTGGTATTCAATGCTGCCAGGAGTGCGTGAGAGCGAACTCATCATTTCACCGGATTTTGGCAAAAATAGCCTCGTTATCACTATAACAATGAGAGAAAGTCCCAACGATTCTGAAAAAGCATTTTTGTAAAAAATTACCACTAAAATACTATGGGAATTGGAGCAGTAAAAAAAGAGCTTGCCCGTCTGGACAAGGATGGGCTTATCAAGTTACTGTCTGAGCTGTACAGCAAAGACAAGGCTACGCGCGAGTTTCTTGATTTTTATGTGAACCCGGATGAAGATGCATTGCACAAGAAATGCCGGGACAAGATTTCACTTGCTTTTTTCCCGAAACGTGGCTATCAAGTACGGCTGACCGAGGGTAAAAAAGCCATTGCTGATTTCAAAAAATGTTCATCAAATGTCGAATTGCTTGCCGATCTCATGCTTTTCTATGTTGAGCAGGGGGTAGACTACACCAACGAATATGGTGATATTGACATGCCGTTTTATAACAGTGTTGCCAGTGTGTATGACCATGCCATGCAATTGATCAAACAAGAGCATCTCCTGACAAAATTTGCAGAGCGAGCGGAGCAGATTGTTCATGACACGCGTGGTATTGGCTGGGGATTTCATGATGATCTTGATGGTTCGTATACGCAGACCTACACTGAGGGGTGATGATGAACGCAAATGGGGCGGTTGAACCACGAATCAACAAAGCAATGCAACGATGAATATATCAATGATGAGTCCTCGCTTCAAGGTTGTCATTCAGGCCATCCGGTTATAGCCGTTTCTGCTACTTCCTGTAATTCGGCATCTTGTTCGTATAGTTCGGCATACAAATTTGCTGATTGTTTGAAGCTGTCGCAGTGTATACTCCTCCTTCATTCGTTGCAAAGCCGCCTGAACCATTGCGCTTTTATCTTTAAATCCAAAGAGTTTATAGCTGTTCAAGAATTCTACCAGAGGTGGTGCCAGACTGAATTTCGCTTGATGCATAGTAGTGCATTTAAGAAGTCCTGAAATACGACCTTGTTTCAGGGTGAAGCATAAAGGACTTTTTTTTAGGGATCCAAGTTTTTTCTACCAAGTCGTCAATGTTTCAGGGGTATTCATCATCATCGAAATTACTGCGGTAACGCTGTCCCGGATAAGTTCAACGAGACGAATGCGTTCCTGTATCGGAAGCGCAAGAATGTCGGTCATTGAGATTGTGTTCATGTTGGAGATCATTAATCTTATTTTTCGGAAACAGAGCGACCCAGATAATATGTAACGCTCGCGATAACCGACCTGCGAGGCTTTTTGCGTAGCGTCCGGGTTGACTTCCATGTATGGCGCTGAATTTTCGAAAATAGTATGCGTTTTGGTCTCTTGGTTGGAGAATAATAGTTTTTTCGTAAAATAAAGTCAAAAGTAGAGAGGAAATCCTTGTGGCGGATGAAACAGAAATGTGCTCCTGAGTTTTTATATTTCTGCAAATCATGTAACCAGACATAACAATGCAAATTCCACTACACCATTTTGAGGACTTCATAGACGAAACCATTTTACGGAGAGGGTTGTCGTATTTTAAAAAAGGACAGGTGCACGAACCGGAAGAGATACGCACGGGTGAGTACGAGGCGATTGTCGAGGGTACCAAAGATTATACGGTACGAATGACCATGAAAAATGGCATCATTACCGAGCATGTCTGCACTTGCCCTTACGATATGGGCCCGGTCTGCAAACATGTGGTGGCAGTCATCTTTTACCTGCAGCAGGATGAGCTTGACCTGAAGCAGAAACCTGTGAAGACGAAGTCTGTTACGCCAAAAAAGAGCAAAAAGCGTAAAACCATTGCGGAACAGCTTGATGAGCTGCTTGAGAAAGCTACCCACGATGAGCTTAAACAATTTATGCGGGAGCAGGCAACTCAGAATGTCAAATTCAGAAATCTCTTGTTGTCATCGTTTGTCCAGTATAATGCCGATGAATCGAAGGAGTTCTATGAAAAACAGATTAAAGCGATTCTTCGCAGTGCCAAAGAGAGTGAAGGCTCTTTTGACTGGTACGATACACGTCAAGTGGGCGATGCCATTGACCATCTTTTGGAATTGGCAAAAAAACAGATTGATAAACAGAACTTCACAAGCGCTGTTCTTATCTGTACCGCAATTATGGAGCAGATGGTTGGAGCGTTTCATTATGCCGATGACAGCAATGGCGATATAGTATTCGCCATCGAAGCGGCTTATGATATGCTGTACACTCTTGCAGCCTCTCAACCTGATGAGGATATCCGGAAGATGATCATTGATTATGCTCTTTCAGCGGTTGATAAAAGAGTCTATGCTGACTGGGACTGGCATGTTGGCATGTTACGAATTGCCGCCATGCTTCTGAAAACCGAAGAGGAAATTGAGTCTGTTGTTATGGCACTTGGTGCCTTGCAAAGGTCAGAACACGACAGGGAAGCAGCTCAAAGTATCAACTATGAAGTTATCCTTAAAACGAAAGGCGAAAAAGAGGCAGAAGATTTTCTGGAAGCAAATATAGCCAATCCGGAATTTCGGAGAAAGGTACTTCAGACTGCCCTGGCGCAAGGGAATTACACCAAAGCTGTTTTGACAGCGCAAGGAGGGGTCGATTATGATGAAAACAGGAAGCCGGGACTGGTGATAGAGTGGTATAAATGGTTATTGAAGATAGCTCAGGCTCAAGGCGAGAAAGAGAAGATTAGAGACTATGCTCGCTATTTGTTCATTGAGAATTTCGTGCCCGAACAGGATTATTACGCCATCATGAAACAGCATGTGATGCCCGATACCTGGGTGGCATTTGTGGAGAGGGTGATACAGGATATTGTCGCAAAAAAGAGATGGTTTGACAAAGAACAAATTGCCGGTATTTTCATCAAAGAGGGTTGGATGGAGAGACTTTTGGAGCTGGTACGCAGGTTTCCTGACTTGCAGACTATCGGGCAGTACGAAACATATCTTGCTGAAAAATATACTCCTGAAGTTGTTGAGCTGTATGTCAATGCTCTTCTTGCCTCCATGAAAACCAATGTGGGAAGGAGCCACTACAAAGAGGCGTGCAGGTATCTCCGGAGAGTGATCAAGCTTGGCGCACGAGAGAAGGCTAATGCATTGATATCGTTTTTCAGAAGTGAATATCGTCAGCGAAAAGCATTGCTGGAGGAGTTGGATAACGTGTGACAGAAACAATCCGGTTGGATTTGATGAGCAATCGCAGGGGTGTATTCGCACTATGCCCATGCAACAAAACCTTCAGTAGAAATAATATCATTGATTGTTAATTCCTTTTTTCTTTATAATGGCACATTATTCTTATTGAATAAGAAGAATAATCGTAGATTTATTGAATAAAAGGGGGCTAATTGATTAGAAAGCTGGAGAGATTGAGATGTTCAACCGACGTGCAATAGAGGAGATAAAGGCATGGTACAACCAGAGCAAACGCAAGCCACTGGTAATAC
>Ga0194037_1002057_pt1 | contig 13828 bp, 13 predicted proteins | sample JunL306m_MetaG_FD_148653 | JGI IMG/M metagenome (GOLD analysis project Ga0194037, IMG submission 148653) | Anoxic zone freshwater microbial communities from boreal shield lake in IISD Experimental Lakes Area, Ontario, Canada - Jun2016-L304-6m | ecosystem: Environmental > Aquatic > Freshwater >...
TTTCTTAGGTGGCGATGCACATCGTGTTCTGTATTTTTGGCATCGAGTGGGAAACGGGGTATTAACTCTCATGTCTAATATGTTCACCAATCTCAACTTAACTGATATGGAGACTTGCTACAAAGTCTTTCGTAGAGAGATTATTCAAGGCATTCCAATTGAAGAGAATCGCTTTGGTTTTGAGCCGGAAATTACCGCAAAGGTATCAAAGTTAAATTGCCGTATATATGAAGTTGGTATTTCTTACTATGGACGCACCTATGATGAAGGTAAGAAGATTGGTTGGCGAGATGGATTTCGAGCTATTTATTGCATCTTGAAATACAATCTGCGCTAATGAGAATTATTAAGTACTTCTTTGTAGGCGGTATCGCAGCGGTTGTTGATATTGGTTTTTTTTCATTATTTGCGAGTTATTTAGGTTGGCCATGGATTCCAGTTTCAATTGCTACCTTTATTCTAGCAACGCTCACTAATTATTTCCTATCAATTCAATTTATTTTTGAAAGTGGTTCGCGTCACAAAAAACACGCAGAAGTAATTGGTGTTTTCATTGTCAGCGCTTTTGCACTATTGGTTAATCAGTTGATTTTATATATAGCAATTGAGCTATTTAATTTGCATCTTATATTTTCAAAAATTATCGCCACTGGCGTTGTTTTCTTTTGGAACTATTACGGCAGAAGTAAATTTATTTTTAGTTAAATTTTGTTCTTTCACTAAAGAAATTCAATTATGCATGTCACTGTTATTGGTAGTGGATACGTTGGTTTGGTTACTGGCGCTTGCCTAGCAGAGCAGGGTAATAACGTCTTTTGTGTCGACGTCGACCCTAAAAAGATTGAGATTCTCAATTCTGGTGGGGTACCCATTTATGAGCCAGGCCTCAAAGAGATGATTGAGCGCAATCGCGCTGCTGGACGTCTCGAATTCTCTACCGATATCGCCGCCTCGGTTGCTCACGGTGAGATTCAGTTTATTGCCGTTGGCACCCCTCCCGATGAAGATGGCTCTGCCGACTTGCAATACGTAGTTGCTGCCGCTCGCAATATTGGCCGTCATATGACCAGTCCTAAAGTCATCGTAGATAAATCTACCGTGCCAGTAGGTACAGCAGATAGGGTTGCTGCAGCGGTGATTGAAGAGCTTCAAAAAAGAGATCTCAGTTCTGCCCTGTGTTCAGTAGTCTCTAACCCCGAGTTTTTGAAAGAGGGCGCTGCCGTAGAAGATTTTATGCGCCCAGATCGCATTGTGATTGGGACGGAGAATACCCCTTCGGGTTTGCACGCCAAAGAGCAAATGCGCAAACTATATGCTCCATTTAATCGCCATCATGAGCGGACGTATTACATGGACGTCAAGAGTGCTGAATTAACAAAATATGCAGCCAATGCCATGCTAGCCACCCGCATTTCCTTTATGAATGAATTGGCTAATTTAGCCGACTTAGTCGGCGCTGATATTGAGTCAGTGCGCCAAGGTATTGGTTCAGATTCTCGCATTGGGTATGGTTTCCTCTACTCGGGAACGGGTTACGGTGGCTCTTGTTTTCCAAAAGATGTTTCAGCACTCTCTAAAACAGCCATTGAGTTCGGCAGGGATCTGAAAATCCTCGATGCCGTAGAAGCTGTCAATGAGGCTCAAAAGACCATTTTGGTTGAAAAGATTGAAAAGCGTTTTGGTAGTGATCTCAAAGGCATGAAGTTTGCTCTTTGGGGTTTAGCCTTTAAGCCAAACACGGACGATATGCGTGAAGCACCAAGTCGAGTCATTATTCAAGAGCTAGTTAAACGTGGTGCATCAGTTGTAGCTTATGACCCAGTAGCGATGCCAGAGGCTTTGCATTGCTTGGATGTAGATTTTAAAGATGATTCCGAAGGTTTGAAGAGGGTCTCCATGGTTGGAAGCCCAATGGAAGCGACAGATGGTTGTGATGCTCTGGTGATTGTGACCGAATGGAAGGCCTTCCGTAGTCCAGACTTTGATCTTCTGAAGGCCAAGCTTAAGTCCCCCATTATTTTTGATGGTCGTAACTTGTATGAACCTCAGGCCATGAAAGAATTGGGCATTGAGTATCAAGGTATTGGTCGTCATAATTAAGCAAAAAATTACCAACTAAAATTATTAGTTCTAACAGTAGAAATAAATGCAAAATTTCAATAAAGAAGAAAAAATTCTCATCACTGGTGGCGCTGGCTTTTTAGGATCCCATCTCACTGAAAAACTGCTGAAAGAGGGTAATGAGGTTTTGGTCGTAGATAACTTCTTTACCGGTACCAAGCATAACTTAGCTCACCTCTTAGGTAATCCCAATTTAGAGGTCATGCGTCACGATGTAACCTTTCCACTGTATGTGGAAACCAATCAGATCTACAACTTAGCTTGCCCAGCTTCACCGGTGCACTATCAATATGATCCCGTGCAAACCACTAAGACTAGCGTGCATGGTGCAATCAATATGCTCGGCCTTGCTAAAAGAACCAGGGCCCGTATCCTGCAAGCGTCAACCAGTGAAGTTTATGGTGATCCAGAAGTACACCCCCAGCCAGAAGAATATTGGGGAAGGGTTAATCCCATTGGTATTCGTTCTTGCTATGACGAAGGTAAGCGCTGCGCTGAGACCCTATTCTTTGATTACCATCGCCAACATCAGTTGGACATTAAGGTTGTTCGTATTTTTAATACCTATGGTCCGCGTATGCACCCCAATGATGGTCGAGTCGTGAGCAACTTCATTGTGCAAGCCTTAAAAGGCCAAGACATTACGATTTATGGTGATGGCCAGCAAACCCGTAGCTTTTGCTATGTGGATGATCTGATTGATGCGATGGTCGGGATGATGAACTCCGAAGACGGCTTTACGGGTCCAGTTAATATTGGCAACCCTGGCGAGTTCACCATGCTGCAGTTAGCTGAGACTGTTCTCAAGCTCTCAGGCAGTAAATCGAAGATCATTCACCAAGCATTACCATCGGATGATCCCAAACAACGTCAGCCTAATATTGAGCTAGCCAAAGCCAAGCTTGGCTGGGAGCCTAAGGTCAACCTGGAGGATGGTCTCAAGGAGACGATTGCTTACTTTAAGAAGGCAGTGGCTTAGAGTGAATGGATCTATTGGGCATATCGAGGGAAAAGAGAATTTGAGAGGCCCAAAAGAGCTAGACCAAGGAAAAAGAAAAAGATTTTTACTTAACTTTGTTAATTTACTAGTAAGCGCGATCCTCTTGATAGTAGTTGTTTGCGTATTTGTGCCATTTTTACCTAATATGCCCTCTGATGGGCTTGATCCATCTTGGCAATTGGGCATGAGCCAAGCTATTAATCAAGGGTTGGCTATAGGCAAAGAATTAATTTTCACGTTTGGTCCGTATGCATCCCTTTATACCAATTCATTTCATCCGGCAACAGATGAAATGATTATGCTTTCAGGCCTTTATCTTGCAATAACGTATTTTTATGCGCTGTATCTGATGAGCAAAAAAGGTAACTGGCATGTAAAGGTAATGTTATGCCTGCTATTTGGTGGAATACTGTATTTACGAGACCCACTTTTTTTCTCTTATCCTTTAATACTTGGATTTTTAGTATTAAAAAGTAGTGGCCATAAGAGCGAAACTGACTCTATTTTAATTGAAGCGGTATTATTTTTCCCTCTTGGATTGTTGCCTTTAATAAAGAGCTCAAACTTAATATTGAGTTTTGGAGTTGTCATTTTAACTACAATATTTTTTATAATTCATAATAAGTTTAGAAGTGCAGCAGTGGCCTTTTTAACCCCAATTTTTTCGCTATGTATTTTCTGGTTTTTAGCGGGGCAGCCTATTTTTAATCTATTTTCATACTTTAAGGCTAGCCAAGAAATTATTTCAGGTTACTCCGAAGCAATGGCTTTAATCGGCCCAAGTTATGAGATTTACTTGTATCTATGTTGTGCGACTCTTATGTTATGCCATGCTTTATTTATAACTAAATTTAATTTTATAAATAAACTATATTTATTTTTGCTATTATTTTTATATCTTTTTGTTGCATTCAAGGCTGGTTTTGTTAGGCATGATGGTCATGCAATGATTGCAGGCATATCTCTTTTACTTGCTGCTATTGTCTATTTGTTCTTGGGTTGCGATAGGTATAGTTTAGCAATATTGTTTTTTTCATTTTTCGTCTGGGTTGTAATTGATGCAAATTATGCTCATACTACTATGAGTGGTTACGCTGCAAATTTAAAGAATACGTATGTAAATTCATTTGTGGGTGCCAAGGATCGTCTTATTAATGGCGATAATTTGCGGAAGGTCTTCAACGGGCGCCTCCACGAGATTGCTAAAAAGATAAATATTCCCCTTTCTGACGGCACTTCCGATATTTATTCGCATGGCCAATCTTATTTAATTGCTTCTGGAAACACTTGGAACCCTAGGCCAATATTTCAAAGTTATTCGGCATATACACCTTATTTGATTAATAAGAATGTAAATCATATTTCTGGGTCAAAGGCCCCGGATAATATTTTTTTTGGTATAGAGCCTATTGATAGGAAGGTGCCGACTATTGAGGATGGGCTAAGCTGGCCGATATTATTTTCAAGGTATATGCCAAAAGAAATTCAAGGTCAATTAATTCACCTTATAAAAAAGGATAAAGATGATACAAAGAGTAACAACCTGACGATAAGTAGCACTCATCTAGTATCATTTGGCGAGAATATCTTGGTGCCGCAGTCTAAGGATTTAATTTTTGTGAGGATTGATATTAAGAAAACTATTTTTGGCATTTTAAGAAATTTAGTATACAAATCGACACCCCTTGAAATTACATTAAACTTTGAAGAGGGCGGATCTAGAGTTTATAAGATACACCCAGGAATGGCATCATCTGGTTTTTTGATGTCCCCCCTTGTAGAGAATATTACTGACTTTGCAGATCTTTATGCCGACCAGATGACTAGTAGTTATAAGTATATAAAATCATTCAATATTAAGCCCGTAGGCGCTAGATTCGAGTGGAATGATTCATATCGAGTTGAGTTTAGCCAGGTTCAACAGCCTCAAAAAAGTCACAATCTTTACTTGAGTGATTTGGATGCATTGCTCTTGCCATTGTCGAATAAGCAACCCAATGTTTCGGATGATTGTATCGGGGCCATTGACGCAATTAATGAGCTTGCACCTAGCTCACAAATTTTAGTAAGAAATGGATCCTTGTCCGTTAGGGGTTGGCTTGCGAAAACCTCAGGAGTCGGCAGTCAACCCAGGCCTGCTATTCTTATTCTGAGCAAAAAAGAAGGTGGTTTGAGAGCTCAATATCTTAAAACCCGTGTGGTTCATAGGCCTGATGTTGGATTGGCGACGGGGATTTCAGCGCTGGATAATTCGGGATTTGAGGTTGCTATTGATGTAGCAAAAATATCTGGGAATTACCAGATTGGTCTTGGCTTTATTGATGATGGGATTTTAAAATTATGCCCACAGTTTCATGCCTCTGCTAGTTTTAACGGAATTAAGTGATGACTAAAATAATTCTTCCTGGTGGGGCAGGCCTCGTTGGTCAAAATTTAGTTGCCCGCCTTAAGGCCAAAGGCTATAAAGATATCGTGGTAATTGATAAACATCTAAATAATTTGAATCTTTTGAGGGCTATTCATCCTGATATTTCTTTTGAGTGCGCTGATATATCAAAGCCAGGATCTTGGCAAAATTATTTCAAAGGTGCGGATGCCGTTGTAATGTTGCAGGCCCAAATTGGAGGATTGTTCTATCAAGAGTTTGTAGACAACAATGTTTCCTCTACCTCATTGATTCTGGATTTGGTTAAATCAAACAACATTCCTTATTTAGTCCATATTAGCTCGTCCGTGGTTGAGTCAGTTGCCGATGATTTTTATACTCGTAGCAAGATAGAGCAAGAGAAGCTTGTTCTTGAAAGTGGTATTGCCTGCCCCATATTGCGTCCAACCTTGATGTTTGGATGGTTTGATCGTAAGCATTTGGGATGGCTTGCACGTTTAATGCAGAAGATTCCCGTGTTTCCCATTCCCGGAAATGGGAAATTTATGCGTCAGCCCCTTTATGTTGGTGATTTCTGCGGCGTCATTATAAGTTGCATCGAGCACAGAATCCCCTCTGGAATTTTTAATATTTCTGGGCATCAGAAAATCAATTACATTGATATGATTCGGATCATTAAAAAAGCTACTGGTGCTAAGACTATTATTTTAAAAATTCCCTACAGCCTTTTTTATGCATTGCTATGGGTATGGGCTCTGTTCGATAAGAATCCGCCATTCACTACTCAGCAATTACAGGCTTTGATTGCTAAAGATGAATTTGAGGTGAGTGACTGGCCAGAATTCTTTGGGGTTCCGTATACCCCTTTTGAAAATGCAATTGAAGAAACATTTAATCACCCCGTCTACAGCAAAGTAGTGCTCGAGTTTTAAGAGGAAATTAGCATGGGTAAGAAAATCGCTGTTTTGGGAGCTGGCCCTATGGGTTTAGCAGTTGCCTATCAATTGGCTAGAGATGGCCATCATCCTGTGGTTTATGAGGCGGATGACCGGATTGGTGGAATGACCGCAGCATTTGATTTCTCGGGCATGAGTATTGAGCGCTATTATCATTTTCATTGCATCTCAGATCATGCTTTTTTAAAGGTGCTAGATGAGTTGGGTTTGGCTGACAAGATGCATTGGGTTCCAACCAAAATGGGATATTGGTACCTGAATCAACTGCAGGCTTGGGGTAACCCCATTGCGTTGCTTAAATTCCGCGGCCTTGGCTTTATGGCTAAGTTCCGCTATGGATTGCATGCCTTTTTATCTACCAAGCGTGATGACTGGAGACCATTAGATAAGGTTGATGCAGTGCGCTGGATTCAGCGTTGGGTGGGGCCTGAGGCTTATGAGGTACTTTGGCGCCGTCTTTTCGACTACAAGTTTTATGATTACACGTCTAACTTATCTGCGGCTTGGATTTGGAGCCGCATTCGTCGAATTGGGCGTTCACGCTACAGTCTGTTTAAAGAAAAACTTGGCTACCTTGAAGGTGGCTCCGAGACCCTTTTGCAGGGTATGTATGCTGACATTAAAAAGCATGGCGGAGAAGTGCGACTTCAAATACCTATTACTAAAGTTATCATTGTAAATGGTGCAGTAAGGGGGGTTGAGACTTTAAATGGTGTTGAGAGCTTTGACACTGTCATCAGCACCATTCCACTACCATATATTCCTAAGGTAATGCCAGATCTGCCAAGTGAAATTTTGACTCAATTTAAGTCAGTAAAAAATATCGCCGTAGTTTGTGTAATCGTAAAACTGCGCAAACCACTAACTGAGAATTTCTGGCTGAATACAAATGATCCTGAGATGGATATTCCGGGAATAGTGGAGTATTCTAATTTGCGTCCACTCAAGAATTCCATTGTGTATGTGCCATTCTATATGCCAGGTGAGCACCCAAAGTTTTCTGAGTCCGACGAGGCTTTTCTTGAAAAGGTGCGCAAATATTTCAAAAAGATTAACCCAAATTTGAAAGATGGGGATTTTTTAGATATTCGCGCAAGTCGCTATCGTTTTGCGCAGCCTATTGGCGTTCCAGGTTATTTGGAAACCATCCCTGGTGCAAAGTTGCCTATTAATGGACTCTGGGTTGCGGATACCTCCTATTACTACCCTGAAGATCGAGGTATTTCTGAGAGTATTGATTATGGTCGAAAAATGGCTCAGGATGCCGTAAGGTGATCCGCCATTTTCCCCCCAGGCAATTTATTAGTTTTTTAATTACCGGTGGGATTGCTGCTACAGTAAATTTTTTATCACGAATCTTTTATAACCAGTATTGCAGTTTTTCTACATCAGTTCTTTTTGCCTACCTTACGGGTATGGTCACTGCCTTTGTCTTGGCCAAGCTATTTGTCTTTAAGTCGAGTACGCAATCACTTAAACGTTCTGCAATGATCTTCGCTCTGGTTAATGTGTTGGCTGCAGCTCAGACCTGGGTAATTAGTATGGGACTCAATTTTTATGTCTTGCCTGCCATTGGAGTTGAGCAACACGTTGCAGATATCGCAAGTGCTATTGGGATAGCATTCCCAGTTTTCACTAGCTATCTTGGCCATAAGCGTTGGTCATTTAAGTAGCCGCTTATGAAACTCGGTAAGGCAGCGATAGGATTTATTCTCCTCACATTTTTCTATTTTGGGCTCTTACTATGGGTTGATGCAAAAAATCATGTCTTAACCCAGATTCATTTGCTTGTACATGCAATTCCATTTCTTTTGGGTTTATCGCTTGCCTCCTATTTATCTCGCTATCTTCGTTGGCGCTGGCTTTTATCCCGCTCTGGATATTCGGTGGATTGGTTGTACGGATTTATTGCGTATCTTTCGGGGTTTGCGTTTACCGCAACCCCAGGTAAGGTCGGTGAATTAATTCGGATTCAATATTTCTCTCGGGTAGGTGTGCCTGCCAATATTTCCTTTGGTGCTTTTATTTATGAGCGAGCCCTTGATTTGATTGTTGTATTGCTATTAGCTTCATTAGTGATTAGTCGTCCTGACCTGCTAATTCTTGCACTTAGTTTTGTAGTAATTTTTATTGGTTTATTGGTTGTCATTGCCCTGAATCCAAAACTCCTAACTAAGTTGAGTACATTCCTGGGTCATTATTCTTGGGTTAAATTGGCAAAGCTGTTTTTAGTTGTACGGGATGGACTATCCTCGTGTAGATTTTGGTGCAATCCCTTGGATTTGATTGTTTCCGTAGGCTATGGCATTTTCGCTTGGGCCTTAACTTCTTATGGTTTTATGTGGCTATTGAGTGACCTAGGGCTGTCAATCCAGCCATTGGAGGCATTCACGATATATCCTCTGGCTATGTTAGCGGGGGCAGCGTCGATGCTCCCAGGCGGAGTAGGTTCAACGGAGTTAACTATTGTTTTGCTTTTGGGAGTCTATGGAGTAACAGCCAGTATTGCTACGATCGCAGCAATCGGAATTCGTTTTGCGACAATTTGGTTTGCGGTACTGACTGGCTTTATTTGTTTGGGAATTTTAGAGGCGTGGAAATCAAAGCTAGCCAATCCTAGGATCTGATCTAAGTCTTGATTACCTTGCCTCTAGATATTCATCTTATTAAAGATGAAGCTCGGAAGATGTCGAATTATCATCATAATGAGCTGCCATTTGGCAGGCGCATAGATTACTGCCTTCTTAGATTCAATTCCAGGGATAATAATTTTTGCGACTTCTTCTGGTGAGGCAAAATTTTCGCTATCCTTCATTGCGGTAGTCATTGGCGTATTTGTTGGGCCTGGTTTAATGAGTGTGACACTAACGCCTGTACCTGCAAAACGGTGCTGTAGTCCTTGCGCATATCGCATTACAAGACCTTTGGCACCGCCATAAACATAGTTGGATTTGCGTCCACGATCACCCGCAACGGAACCAATGATTGCAATAGAGCCCTGATTCAATATGGCCATATGCTCAGCAAAGGCTTCCGCATAAAGCACGGGTGAGATCCCGTTAATTTCTAAAGTGTTGTAATTGAGGGTCAAATCATTCTGGCAATCCTGTTGCTCTGGAAGGGTTCCATGCGCAATTAAGACAATGTCGATTGGACTAGCTGAAAATAAGTAATTAACCACTTTTTGAATGGCAATTGGGTCGATGAAATCAGTTACTACCATTTCTATTTTGGTGTTTGGTGAACGTACTAACAAATCGGCACTGACTACCTCTAACTTCTTTTGATCTCTGCCAACCAAAATCAATTCTACTGAGCCTTGCTGTGTCCATATTCTTGCACAATGCTCTGCTATGGATGATGTAGCGCCAATAATAGCAATTCGTTTTGCAGTCTTCAATTTAACTTCCCAGTAAGCGTCGCGATAGTGATGAGCTAATACCTGCATCACGGTATTTTAAAAATTCATTTAATTTAGGATAGCCGGCTTCAAATAATTCACGAGGCATGCGCGCATCTTTGGCTGGATATATACGACCTTTAGCCTCTTTTACGATGGCATCCAAACGAGTCAATAGCTTGGATGTGTGCGACTCATGATTGGGGAAATCCAACGCTAGAGTCACCCCTGGCTGTGGAAAGCTGAGCATGCCGAGAGACTCTCTATTGCCAAAGGTCTTTAGGACCGCAAGAAATGATCCTTCACCAGACCTTTCAATCTCTTTTAGCATTGCTTGAGTTGCATCTTGCCCAACATTTCTGGGGACAACACTTTGGTATTGAAAGAATCCCTTGGGGCCATACATTCGATTCCAGTCTAATAACTTATCCAATGGATAAAAGAAGGATTCGTAATGTGCAATGCTTGAGCTAGATTTATATTTTTTGAGATTGTAGTAAACGAGATTAAAGGGGCGCAGAGTTAGCGAGTTAACCAAGGAAATAGGAGGTACAAAAGGCATCTTACGCTCGGCCTTCATTTTGGGTAAATTTTTTAATTCTTGGTTTGGGTTGGCTCGCATGAAGATACCTCTGCCTTTGTTAGACATGCAATCGATCCAAGAAACCGTGTGTTCCCAACCCTGTTCGGAGGAGTCAGCTAATTCAAAAAATTCAGACAAATTGGCATAGGAAAGTGTTTCAGTGTCTAGCCAAGGGCCGAAAGTAGGGCGCAATTGAATTTCTACTTCCACAATCAAACCTGTAAGCCCTAAACCTCCTACAGTAGCGGCAAACCATTCGGGATTTAGGTTAGGACCACATTCTATTTCTGTGCCATCTGTTCGCACTAATTTGATATGACGAATATGATCACCAAATGAGCCAAGTAAGTGGTGATTTTTCCCGTGTATGTCATTTGCAATAGCCCCACCCACAGTTACCATCTGCGTTCCTGGGGTAACTGGCAATATCCAACCTCTAGGGATTAGTAGACGCTGAATATCCCTCAAAAGCACCCCAGACTCACAGCGTAAGCGCCCAGTGCTTTCATCAAATTGGATGAGATGATTAAGTCCAGTGGTGAGCCATAAGGACTCATTTGGATTTAACGCTACATCTCCATAGCTGCGTCCCATCCCATGGGCTATTCCAGTCCGACCCTCTTGAACTTGAATTAGATTGGCTAGGTTTTGTCGATCATTCAAGGGGATAGCGTGATGATCTTCATGGCTTAGGCGACCCCAGGAGGATATAGGCTTCATTTAAGTCTTCGCCGACTTCTAAGGAGAGCCGAAAGAGGAGATTTTTTAAGCGCGGTAAGCATTTTAGATATTTTAAGGGTTTAAAGTTGACATTTATAAGTCGACTCTTAAATATATATTGATATTTTAATTAATGCGAAAATAAGACCCATTCTAGTTAAATATATATTTTGATATCCATTGCCACCAATTAATGAACATTTCGACAATTACATCTAGCCCGAAGGATCGCTTATTTGGGCTTATAAAGCTAATAAGACCAAAGCAATGGGTGAAAAATGGCTTTGTTTTTGCTCCTTTAATCTTTTCGGGAGAAATGTTTAATCCAGATGCATTAATGCATTCCGGTCTTGCGGCATTCTTCTTTTGTGTGGCATCTTCTGCAACATATATAGTCAATGACATTTATGATATTGACCTTGATCGTCTACACCCGAAAAAGTCCAAATCTCGCCCCCTAGCTTCAGGTATCGTTTCTAAAAATGCTGCTTTAATTCTTTTGGTGGCCCTTTATTTTCTTTTGGCCATTGGGTATGTGGTGATGCCAAAAGTCATTTTGATAATCGCTGCTTATGCCATTCTCAATTTAGCCTATACCTTTGTCTTAAAACATGAGCCAGTCATTGATATTTTTACAATTGCCATTGGTTTTGTTTTGCGTGTTATTGCAGGTGCAGCAGCTCTTAATTTAAATGCTTCAGCATGGATGTGCGTAACAACCCTGTGCTTGGCTCTGTATTTGGCTGCAGTGAAACGTCGCCAAGAGCTGGCGAAAAATGGGTCTGAAAGCCGCAAAGTTTTACAAAAATATTCAGTAGCGCTGGTCGATCGCTATGCAGAAATGTCTGCTACTGGCGCATTACTCTTCTACAGTATGTTTGTAATGTCTGCTCGGCCCGCATTGATCATCACCATTCCCTTGGTTTTATATGGCCTTTTCCGCTATTGGTATGTAGTTGAAGCTCTAGATGGTGGCGAGTCTCCAACTGATGCTTTATTGGCGGATTGGCAATTAATGGCAGTAGTAGTTCTTTGGATCACTACTTGCGTTTGGGTTCTTTCGGGGATTAGTTTATGAAGGAATTCTCATATGCACTAACTCCTTTTCTAGCATGGCTTGTTGCTGGAATATTGAAGTTTTTAATTAATAGCTTAAGAGCTCGTCGTTTTGCTTTTGACTTGATTGGGTATGGTGGCTTACCAAGCAATCACAGTGCAATCGTATCAAGTATTGCTATCCTCATTGCTCTAAATGAGGGGGTTAATAGCCCAGTTTTTGGTGTTGCAGTTGCTTTAGTCTTTATTGTCATATTAGATGCCACTAGTTTACGTAGGCAGGTAGGTAAACATGCTACTGCCATTAATAAGTTAAATTCATTAACTAGTGGAGCTTCGCTGCTTTTACGTGAACGTATGGGTCATGCTCCTGTTGAAGTTTTGGCTGGTTTGATCACTGGGTCAGCAGTTGCTTATCTTGTTTATTGCTTCAGTTAGTTAATATTTGCCCCTTCTAAATAGCGCATTACAGTATCAGTTTTAGACCAGCGCCCTCTATTCATAATAGTCGGCATACTAGCACCAGACTTTAAAAGATCTTGAGCTGCGCCAACCCGCATCGAGTGTCCACTGATGTGGTCAATTGTCTCTTGAGGTAGCTTTGCATTTTTTGCTAGACGTTTATAGATTCGATTAATTTGACTGCAATTTAATTCATCTGTAATTTCAGCCGCATTGTTGACTCCCCTAAAAAGATATCCATCAGTTAGCTTAGCTTGTCCTATCCACGCGTTAATTGCTTCAATTGATCTTTGAGTTGGGAATATCCATCGCCCTTGCAGTTCTTGATCTGTTTTGCTTTTTCGTAGGCGTATTTTCATTTCAGCGGTGTTATCTGCTTTATTCAGGTTGATATCGCTAATTTTTAATGAAACCAGCTCACTGCGACGACACATGCTGTCATAGGCCAATTGCAATAGCGCTCGATCGCGTATACCTCGTAGCGAATGATCGGTTGCTCGAAGCATTTTCTCGAGTATTGGCGTTGTAATACCAAACGCTTGATTGCTGTACCGTCCAAGTGTGCGGTGCATCCGTCGCAATTCAATTTTGACATTGGGGTATTGTGTTGGATCTGTTAATTGATTGAGTTTGTGGATGCTAGATATAGCAGCCACAGTAATTCGGATGCTAGAGGATTTGAGTCCACTCTTAGTTAGGCTTGCAATGAAGCTCGCAACATCAACAGAATCTGCTGGGAGTGGGTCGGTTTTTAATTCTTCGCAGAAATTAATAAATCGCTCGAAGTTGGTTTTATAGGCTCTAATAGTTGAGGGGGCATAAGCGCCCGCTACATTGGAAAGAGTTTTGTGTAGCAGTTCCGTTGCTGTAAGATTCATATTAACTATACCTCCATTAAAGACACTAATAGTGTCACATATGAAATTAATAATGTCAATAATAACTTCAGATCAAGTTAGAGCTGCTAAGGCCCTTTTAAGGTGGTCTGGAGAGGATTTGGCCAAAAAGTCTGGAATTAGCCTTTCATCCATAAGACGTGTGGAGTCTGCCAAAAGTATCCCTGAAGCTCAAAATCTAAAAACTTTATTGGCAATCAAGGCTGCACTTGAGGGGGGCGGCGTGGAATTTATCGGTACCCCAGAAG
>Ga0194037_1002060_pt1 | contig 13815 bp, 14 predicted proteins | sample JunL306m_MetaG_FD_148653 | JGI IMG/M metagenome (GOLD analysis project Ga0194037, IMG submission 148653) | Anoxic zone freshwater microbial communities from boreal shield lake in IISD Experimental Lakes Area, Ontario, Canada - Jun2016-L304-6m | ecosystem: Environmental > Aquatic > Freshwater >...
GTTGTTTTCTCCGCCGGTTGAGGGGAGCTCAAGGCCTTCAACACCGTTTACGGGATAGACCTTGTAGTAGCGCATAAACGGGATCGCCTCGGTCTCGCCGCTTTTCTGGTTTTCCCGCTCCAGCATCTTCCAGAAAACGACCGGAAGCCCTTTGCAGCGAATGGTGCCACCCAGCTCTTCAGCCTGTTTTCTGGTGACGAAATATTCGCATTCTGACATGGAGAGCAAGAAGAGGTTGATACCCCGGTAACCCTTTCGCGAGACAAGGTTCTTCGGCAATCCTCCGATCCAGGGCTGACGCCAGGGTGCAACGCCCTTTTCAAGCTGGGCAATAATCTGACTGGTGATGATTTCATAGACAGTAACTGACATAACGCCTCCAAAGGTTAGTAATTGATGCAATGCGAACGTGCACTACAGCAATAGGGGACAAGCGAGGACGGACTGACTGCATGACTTGAACGCCTGGCTGCCCCGACCGGCTACCCGCCCTAGCGACAGCGGGTGGAGTCGCCGGCTGCAGCCTTTATGTCCTGATACCATCGCCAAGCCATTTTTTCCCCTATACCACATCAGAGAAATCACGAGAGCCCGGAAAAGAGGAGACGACGCGGAAATGCATCCCCGCCAGTGAAGAAAAGGGGAAAAAAAGGATGAACCATTGACCATGATTCTTCAAATCGGTATGGAGCGGTCAGCCGCCCGCAGCTTACCTTTCCTGTTTGCTGTACGAGAAGCAGTATGACTTACGATAGACCCGCCGGCAGGCTGGCATAAATGGCCTGCCGGGCGGATTCATTCCGGTACTCCGGGTATGATTAAAAAGCAAGCGAAGCACGCAGAAAGTCTTGTATGCACTTTCCCCGCTAAGGCTTGCGTTGACGTTTCTTTTTATCAGTAAAGGAGGGCTTGTGTACCGGCACAGAGAAGGGCAACTTCCCTCCAGCGCTGTCTCTCTCTCTTTGCGCCATTTCTCGCAGGCTGGAAGTTACCCGGTGGAGATTTGCCGGTACGTAACCAGCCGACCGCCACCGGAGAATTGGTTGGAGGCAAGCAATTCTATAGATTGCGCACTTACTGAGGTATTCCTCTCTTGAATCCTTGAAAGCGCCCGGAGTATCTACTGCATGATCAGGTGCTGAATGAACGTCCAGAAATCATTTTTTTAAGAGCATTTTTTATCGCCGAACATCTTCATTCCCAGCACGGCGCAAAAGCTCTTCCGCTTTGAGCAGTCCGGGGAATGGTCAAGGGTTTATGACGAGCATTAAGCGCCTCTTTTTGGCCATCAGGCTGGCGTCAATGGCCTGATCCGGCCAAAGGGCTTTCTGTTTTGTTTTTTTACTGCGGCAGGACGGGTACTCGCCGTCGTGCCGCTTTTCAGCAAGAAGCAGGAACGGTACCCCGTTCTTACTTTCTTTGCACTCTTCATGTGCCTTGTCGGTACTCGGATCATGGCGCCTTGTTATTGAGCCAGAGCAAGGATTTTTTTGATTGCGGAGTCTACGTGCGTTTTTTGCGTAGTCGTAGCGGTCAAAAAAACCGTTGCGGCGGCCATTCATTCTTTCCCAATTTTGCGTGATACCGGGTCGGAACTGAACCGTGCCGTAGGGGCAGTGCAGAGAGTGGCGCATCCCCTGGCAGATATACTGGCGCCAGTTGCGCAGAGCGGTGGTGACGGGGCGTCTGGAGGCACAGGACGTAAGCTTTATCTCCCTTTTGGCGCTCACATGGAATTGTGGGCGCCCGGCAGACTGGCACGTTGCCCATCAACTCGCCAGGAGCGCAGGTTGGATTCCGTTTTCGCGATTGCCATGAATAAGAGAGGTTGAAGAGGATCTCTGTTTGGAGGGTATTTTTTCTCTCCGAATATCTTCATTTCCAGCACGGCGCAAAAGCTCTTCCGCTTTTAGCCTTGCAGGGAATGATAACGAGCGTATGATGAGCACTTCAGGCACCTGTTTTCTGCCGTTCGTTCCCATAACACCCTCTTCAGAAAAAAGGGTAAGGATCCCGTGGAGTGCTGGCTTGCATTGTCATGGTGACCTGAGCCCGTAATCAACGCTCCCTGTCAGTCGGGATTAAGCGGGTTGCATGAAGTTTGTCCGGTGTAACAAGCTTCAGCTTTGATCTGCCGCCAGTATATGACGAACAAGACGATACACTGTCGTTCCTGTCGTAACGGGCCATCCTGAGTCGTTATTGTTATCCCGTTGGGATGCTCTTCGGATTGCGGCCTCAACCATTTCGCGGTTGATTTTATTTGCAGCGACACCCTTGTCATAATCAGGGAGATGACGACGTAAGCGGTCAGAACACGTTCTTGAGGATGTGATGGCATCCCCATCATCGAAGTGTAACAGCAGCCAGTATTCAAATTTCGGGTTACTCAAGGCGAAACCGTAATTTTCCTTTTGTTGGGCCCAGTCATACATCTGCTGGATTTGCTTCTCATCCCAGCAGTCCCTGTCGGCAACGAGCCAGGCTTCATCAGAATCTTTCAGGCCTTCTTCTTTGATATGATCTTGCATCCGCTTCAGAACCTGTAAAGGGGCACTTTTGGTTTTACTTTTCAGGCAGCGAATTTGGATAACCGATTGTTCAATTTGTATTGCGGCAAAGTACTCAGGTTCTGTTTTAACCCCTTCGGTAGCAATGATGAAGAGCTTTTTGTACCGAAGTGTACCCGATGGCCGATAAAATCGCCTTCTTTTTATCCCCATTATTGCTGTGCTCCATTCGAGAGTTCACCGGTAGCGGCAATAAACTTGCCGGTAACCGGTATTCGGGGGATACCGCCCAATCTGCCCTGCAGATAGCTTTTCCGAATATCCTTATCAAACCGGACATCTTTATATTCGCTGAAAGATCGTAACTGCGAAGCTCCTGAAGCATCCCGCTCTGCCACCCACATTTCGTCTCGCCTCAACAAATGCTGATCCATCAGCAAGACATCATGGGTTGTGAACAGCAGTTGAGATCGGCTCTCCGGAGTGCAGCTCTCCAGATATCCTTCCAACAAGCGCCTTGTCAAAAGTGAGTGAAGGCTGCGATCCACTTCGTCTATAACAAATACTTTTTTTGACTCTCGGGCAGAGATATCCAGAAAAGCGGGCAAGAGATCAATAACCCGTTGTGAACCATCCGACTCTTGCTGCAACTCAAATTTTGTCTCGGTGCCATCTGACTTCGGATGGTAGGTAACGAGTTTTTTTGCAATCAATTCACCCTTTTTTCTTGTAACGATATACCGATCAACTGACGGGTCTGAGACGACACGGACACTCATTCCTTCCTGGACATCTTCCTTAAGCATGGTCTTCAGTGCATCCGGGAGAGGGAGGTTATCAAAAGGAATTTCCTCTCCGCCCAGATGTGCTATGCCGGTATCAAGCTTTGGCAGCATTTCATTCATCGTGGAATACAAGGGATGTTCTTCATCCAGAAACTGCTCAAAAGGCTCAAACCGTGAATCAGGTGCAACGAGTTCCAGGCAATTCTTGAACCAGTCGTAAACGGGACGAAACGTATCAACTTTTTGAGACACGGAGTTTGTCAGGAAGAGCTGGTTATCTCTTGTCCCCTTAAAAGCGAATAAAAGAAACTGAACGTCATCAAGCCCGGCGCCAAAATTTGGTTTTCCGTCCCGACGATCATACAGGACTTTTTCACTGGTACTGGTGATTTTAACAAGGCGTTCCTCAAGAACTGCTTTTCTTGTCACTGAAAACCTGTATTCATAGATCGTTTCATCAATCAGAAGTTCAAACGAAAAGCTTGAGGCTTTCGCAGTACTGTTGCCGTCAAGACGAAAAGCCTCAACAGCAATCATGCTCTCTGGTTGTGTCCCTTTGACGATAAGGTTTTTGGCAAAGCTCAATGCCTTGAACAAATTTGTCTTTCCGGAAGCATTGCCACCATAAATGGCAGCTATCGGCAGAATCCTTGTCTGGTATTTTGCTGCCAGCGGAACCCGTTCTCTATGCTGCCGCTCCCGGCTGGCAATCATCGAAAAGGTCATGCAATCCCTGAACGATGCCCAGTTTTCAAGAGTGAAATTGATGAGCATGTATACTCCTGTTAAAGAGATTATTTCACATTATAAGGGGTATAATAAGCGTTTTTATGGAAAAAGTCATACTAATCATGAGGATATTCCTCACATTGATCAATTTTAGTTATAGCGATCACATGTTTTCATTTCCAGCACGGCGCAAAAGATCTTCCGCTTTTAGGCGTGCAGGGAATGATCGAGAGTGTTTCAAGGGATCTCTTAAAAAAGTTTTACCGGCAATCGTATCGTTGAACATCAAGAGGGGAGTAGACTTTCAATGGGGCAGGAGGAAAAAGAATTTGATGCTTATCTTTTTGAGTGTTCTTGCTTTGCCGAGATGAGCTGTGCAAGATTTGCCTGCGTCTCTTTGGTGATCGGGTGATTGGCTCCCAGCGTGTTCTGCTGAATTTTCAGCGCCCTGCGAAAAAGGGGTTCGGCTACAGAGGTGAGGCTACCTGCCCTGTAGTAGGCAGCAAGGTTTCCGAGGGAGACGGCAACCGAGGGATGATCATAACCAAAATGCTTTTCGCGGATGGCAAGAGCGCCCTGGATGAGTGGCAATACTTCCTGAAACCTTTTTTGCCGGAGATAGAGCGTTGCGAGATTGTTGAGACTTGTCGCAACGTTTGGATGCTCCGGGCCATAGGTTCTTTCTGCCAGCTCAAGTGCCTTCTTGATGGTCTCTTCCGCCTTTTCAAGATCACCCTGCTCATAGAGTACAGTTGATTGTTTGTTGAGCTGTTCCCATTCGCTGTTTTTGGCACAGGCTGGGAAAGGGGACGCAAGTGCAAGCAGCAAGGGGAGCGACAGTGCAACAAAAAGGTGCTTGGTTGATGCCATCATATGAATTGCTTCTCGGTTGTCTGCCAGGTTTATGAAACTTATGCAGTATAAATAATTTCCATGACCGGGTTATATGTTGGTGCTATAGGGGAAAAAGAGAGAGCCAGAAAGGATCGGATATTTGAGATAGTTCGATCACCATCTCTTTTGGAATCTCCCGCACTTTGTTTTCTGAAGTAACCTCGGATATTACAGATGGAAACATAGTATCACTCATTTGGTATAACGTAGATATCAGCAGGAACGACACAATCGACAGAATTGCTCTTTTTGTTGGGCTGTTAATTTGTTGTGTGTGCGGCTTCTGCATGCAATTTCAATCCGAGGGCACGTATTACTTTAAGAATGGTATCGAACACCGGACTTCTTTCACCTGAAAGGGCCTTGTAGAGACTTTCCCGAGACAAACCGGCATCCCGAGCCACCTGTGTCATACCTTTTGCCCGTGCGATATCCCCCAATGCCTTCGCAATAAACGCTGTATCACCGTTTGCCTCTTCCATGCACATCTCCAGATAAGCGGCCATCTCCTCCGAAGTGCGAAGGTGCTCAGATACATCATATTTTGTCGTCACGGTTTTCGCCATGTTGCCGAAACAATGAAGTTGAGGGTGTGGCATTAGGGGACACTTTCTGAAGATGCTAAAACGGCTAAACACCACTCCCTAAGATAATCTAAGTCATTAAGGGAAGGATTATTTTCCTTGTAGGTAATAATCTCTCTTTCTTTAGCCGGTGGAAGTGAAACGATAGACTGAAAATCCTCTTTAGCTAATGCACGAAGTAGAATTTCAAAGTTACTTTGGTCAAGATTATAAGCAAGGTCGTCAATAAGAAGTAATGTTAAACGCTCTTTGCAAATTTCGCGTGCTTTTGATATCAACAAATCGATTATAAGCAGATCTTTTTCACCACCAGATAATGCTTCGTAGCAATGAGAAGCCTTGTCCTCAACCTTTTTTAATCTTAAATTATAGTACGGTTTTCTATTTTCCTTATACTTCGGAACTTCTCTGTCTTCCTCTTCGTCATAAATATGTTCTTGAACGACATCGATTGTTCCTCGAATAACTGTCGTTGCCCCAATTTTTGCCATAGCAAACAATGCACTTCTATCGATATTGAGGACTCTCATAAAATAATCGACATCATCCTCATCGTCTTGTCTTTTGAAGTCGGAAGTTGACCAATAGATTACCTCCAAATCTCCTGGAGGAAGCAGGCAATCTCTCATATTAACGCGCCTTGTCAGTGTTGTTCCCGTTATATCCAAGCACACTTCCTTTTCTAACGTATCTACTGTTGTATAGGTGACCTTCGCACTAAATGTAACAGGGTAAAGCGTTTCATCCACACCTCTTTTTTTTACTCCATCAAAACGATCTGCAAAGCATGAATTGCTAATTGAAGCGGCAGCCGCGAGAATTGATGTTTTGCCGCTTCCGTTTTTTCCCGTCAACAACGTACACTTAAATAAATTTATCTTGGGTAACTTTGATAGTGTGGGAAACGATGTAAATTCAATGGACTCAATCCATCCTAACGGGGATGGCTCATCATTCATTTGCTTTAGAACACGAGCTTCGGCGAGTGCCTTCCATGCAAACAGTACATTTGCTGGATAGTCGCGTCCCACATTTTTGTCTATCAATGAAGCATGATAAGAACAACACCAAATACCATTTTTTTCGCTACTAATAAAAGCTTCATCTTTCCCCCCGCGGCCTCTTGGTCCTTTTTCTGAAGCGCTGTAGATGTGACAGGCCACACCCATATTTACTGCCCCATAATTGTAAGGCCCCATAGCCGGCTTTTTACAGCGGGGCACAGAACAATGCCCATCGACTTTTTTGAACAGGACGTTAGAAACCCCTGACTTAAAATCGATACGACCTTTGTTTTTTTGGCTTTTGATTGTCATTATTTGTTGTGAATGTAGTGTTTTAAGTTAACCTCAATAATATCATCCCACTGTGTCGTGTATCTTGCCGAAAGCCGCTCCTGATGCGGCTTCCAGCTCTCTGAGTTCTCCGCCGCCAGTCGCACGGCACCGCTTCCATAGCGCTTGTTGATCGCATCCATCACCTGCATAATCCTGCCATCCCGCTCAGGTGCAGCAGGCGCTTCCTCCGCAAAGAGCGAAAGCGTTGTGCTGCATGTTGCTTGCGGCACGATTCCACTAACAATTACTCCAGCCTTCTTGTAGCTCATACCGTCACGAAAGATGCCGTCAAGCATCATTTGCGCTGCCTGCAGAATCGCAATAGAGTCACTTGTGGGATAGGGCAGGGAAGCCGTCCTGGTTCCCCAGTATCGTTTGCACGACTCATCGAACGGGCTGGTAGCGATAAAAACGGTAAGCAGCGAAGCCAGCGAGTTCTCTTTTCGCAGCTTTACTGCGCACTTGCCCGCAAACGTCGCCACTGCCTGCTGCAACTCTTCATGCAAGGTAACGCTGCGACCAAATGATCGTGAAGTGCAGATACTTTGCTTTGCAGGTCGAACCAGCTCCATCGGCAGGCAGGATTTGCCCTGCAGCTCAGCCTGAATCCTGGCACCGACAATATGCAGGTGCTTGCGCACCCATGCAGCAGGCGCAGCCGCCAAGTCAGCGGCGCTCTCAATCCTTTTTGCCTGAAGCACCTTGCTCCACTGCCGCCCGATGCCCCAGATATCCTCAACCTTCGTTCGCTCAAGCGCCGCCTGGATCTCGGCATGGCTTGCGAGCATGCAGACGCCCTGATAGTGCGGGTTCTTTTTTGCCAGTCGGTTGGCAATTTTTGCCAGCGTTTTGGTTGGTGCCATGCCGACACAGACCGGAATGCCGGTATGCTGTCGCACCGTCCTGCGAATCAGCCTGCCGTAATCCGTCAGGTCGAACCGCGCGAAGCTCGTCATATCCAGAAAAGCTTCATCAATGGAATAGACTTCAATCTCGGGAGCAAGGGTGGCAAGCGTCATCATCACTCGTGATGACATATCGCCATAAAGGGCATAGTTTGAGGAGAAGACCGCTACCTCATGCTCTTTCAGCAGCGGGCGACATTTGAATTCCGGCATGCCCATCTGGATGCCAAGTGCTTTTGCCTCTTCAGAGCGGGCGATAATGCAGCCATCGTTGTTTGACAGCACAACGACCGGGCGTAATCGCAAGGAGGGGTTGAACACCCGTTCACACGAAGCATAGAAGTTATTGCAGTCAACAAGAGCAAACATAGGGTGGATCTCCAGCGCCTTGGTTACCGTGGTTTGTGAATCACATAAGCGACAAGTCCCCAAACCAGAAAATCATTTTCTTCAGTGATTCTGATCGGCTTGAATTCTGCATTAGCAGGCATAAGGTAGACGCCCTCTTCCAGCACAGCCAAGCGTTTCACCGTAAACTCGCCGTCAAGATAACAAACAGCAACACTGCCCTCTTTCGGCTCAAGGGCCTTGTCGATAACCAGCAAATCGCCATCCTGAATGCCGGCATCAACCATGGAGTCACCTTTCACCTTGGCATAAAAGGTGGCTGCCGGGTGCTTGATCAACTCTTTGTTCAGGTCAAGTGCGATCTCCACGTACTCTTCAGCAGGAGAGGGGAAGCCAGCAGCAATGGCGGTGCCAGCAAGCGGCAGATCAAGCTGAGTGGTGAAGTCCGGGGTGAAGAAGTCCAGCACCGGGCCGGCATGTATTCTGGTGAGTCTCATTGTTTTTCCATGTTTTCATTACCGGAATATACATTCTGAAGACGAGAAGGGGAGTTGGGTAAAAAAGCGGCCGCCACTCCATATCCCTCGTCGTAGTTCTATATTACTGCATAGAGAGTGTGATGAGCATGAATATTTGTTAACGGAAAAAAGAGAGGAAAATATGTGCGGACGATTCGGGTTTTACGAACTGAAGTACTTTCTTGATCTTCTTCGCCAACTGGAGCTGCCGTTTGAAGAGAATCAGGATTTCCATCAGACGAATCGTTACAACATCCCTCCGGAAACCGATATTATAACCCTTCAGGCCAACCATGAACCTTATAAGCTCACCTCGGCACGATGGGGGTTGATTCCCCGTTGGGCCAAGGAACTTCCCAAAATCAGGCCAATAAACGCAAGGGCTGAATCATTGGTCTCGAAACCATATTACCGGCATCTGGTTGGGCGGAACCACTGCCTGATTCCAGCGAGCGGCTTTTATGAGTGGGAGCGCATCGACGGTGCAAAGAAGCAACCCTGGTACATCCATCGGGCGGATGGCTTGCCCATGGCATTTGCCGGACTGTGGGACACCTGGAAGCCAAAGAATAAGGAAGAGCCTGCCATAACGACCTGCACCATCATCACAACTGCGGCAAATGAGCGGATAGCAACACTCCATGACAGAATGCCAGTAATTCTCGAACCCGAAAACTGGAAAACGTGGCTTGAAGCTGATCCGGTAAATCTTTCGAAGATGCTTGTTCCGGCAGATAACGGCATTCTGGAAATGTATCAGGTATCAACACAGGTCAACAATGCCCGTTATCAGGGCAGCAACTGTATTGAGCAGGTTGGGTGAATGAAGAGGATTCGGTTTGAATATTTGCAATCTTATGTAGCAAAATACATCAGTTGTTCAGTTGACTGCATAGATGTGATTAAAATAGCTCATCAAATGAAGGTTTTTTGAGACGGCAAAATCGTGCTACTAGGAATACTTTGGAGGTTGAAAAGGTTTTATACCCTCAGACGGACTTATTATTAATTTTGGGCATGAATTGTTATTCAAAAGCGAGTCTGCATTTTAAATCATCATTTGGAATAAAAAACAAAAGAGAAAAAATAGAGATTTTTCGGAATAGGCTTATCATTTATTATCTTCATATTAGACAATGTTTTGCGGCTGTCGATAAAAAAGAAATACTGAGAATCGCTGGGTGAAATATCCGGATAATCTTGCAGTCAAAGGAAAGGGTCTTCCTAAAAAGGAGTTCAACAAATAATGAAATGATTGCATCGTATTTACCAACGTTGCTGCGAATGAGGCTCTTGATCGGCTTTCTTGGAGAGCGCTCTCATTTTGCCTGGTGGCCAACAGCTTTTTATGAAACATCAAGCAGACTTTTTCTTGAGCCGGTTTTTACGAAAACTTCTCAGTTAGCTCAATATCACGGTGTCCTTGAAGCCGCCCGACGTTTGCATGATGAACATTTAAGCGTTGGCAGCTATCACTTGTTTCGGTTGCCAGAAGAGATCGAGCAGGATCTTCACAATCTTATGCAAAGCACCGTCGGTGAAGAGTTTACTGGTCAAGTGACCAAAAGCAAAGATGCAGCGTTGGACGCATTGAACAGCATGCCCTCAACTGAAATACTTGCTGGTGAGGGCCCAATAGCGTTGGGCAACATTAAGAATATCAAGTCTCATGATACCTTGGCGGTAATAGCAGGCACTTACTTGTCAGCGTTCTTGCAGGACATTAGAACGTATCCATATTTAGTAAATTAATCGTGTCAGAAAACAAACCCTACACAACTAAATTGGGAGCAGGCCTTGGACTCGTCAATGAAACCAAGACACTACTTGACTTGTGGTCACTCGGTATGACGTCAATTCAGTTGTATCAGGTGGCATTAGAATCTGGTCGATTTCCAGCAGTCACAGCACGGCGGCTGCGAAACATTGTCTTTGAATGCTTCGCACCTCGCTACCTTGTTGCAGAGGGAGTCCCCGCCACACATCTTAAGTTGTTGGCTTCAAATATTTGTTCTGCTGACCTGACCCAACTCATGCTCGTTTTTACATGCCGAGCGAACCCAATCCTTGGCGATTTCGTACGTCACGTTTATTGGACTCGGTATGCAGGTGGCTATACGCAGATCACCAATGAGGATGCTCGGGCATTTGTTGAGCGAGGTATCGACGACGGGAAGAGTGTGAAGCGGTGGTCTGAATCCACGGTGCAGCATGTCTCTGCTTATCTGACTGGTTGTTGCGCTGACTACGGGCTACTGGAGCGTGGGCAACGTATAAGTCGAAGCATTCTGCCGTTTCGAATCTCATCGGTTGTAGTAGCATACCTCGCGTATGAACTCCACTTTAGCGGGGTTGGTGATAATGCCCTGCTTACGAACGAAAATTGGGAGTTATTCGGTTTAGCGCGAGAAGATGTCCTTGCCGAGATGAAAAAACTCTCTTTGAAGGGCAGCCTCATTATTCAGGCAGCCGGTGATGTGATCAGGATTAGTTGGAAACTACAAGACATGGAGACCCTCTGCGATGTCCTCTCTCAAAGCTGATTTTGACGAACTGCGCGAGCGCATTCGATCTGGGCGAGAACTCGGTCATGCGAGTTTTGAGCCTATTTACTACCTCGTATTCTCTCCTGATCAGATACTTGAAGTAAAACGGCAGACGCCAGCATGGTTATCAAAGCTTCATCAGGAAGGTTGGGACGTCCACACGTTTTCCATTGCAGAACAGATATGGACTCTGCTTAAGGAAGATCCCTTTTGGTCGCTCTGTGTGACGGAAGACAAGCTAGCCCCCTTAGATTGGCCGCGAACCAACAACGCATTGGCGGATATTTTATCTTCGGATAATGGGTTACTAAAGCGTCTGGAACATTCGCTGCAACAGCTTGAAGGACAGAAAAATGCTTTACTTTTAGTCACTGACCTTGAGGCACTTCACCCATTTATGCGCATAGGTGCGATTGAAAGCCAACTTCATGGCCAGTTCCATGTGTCGACAATTTTTCTCTACCCTGGCATTCGGACAGGAAAGACCCGTTTAAAATTTCTTGGCTTTTACCCTGAAGATGGCAATTACCGTTCCGTCCACGTTGGCGGCTAAACTGATAACTGAATCAAACCATGACCATCCGATCACTCTTCGACCCAAGTAAGGACATCTACCGAAATATAGAGAAGGTTATCACCTATAGCGTATCTCAAGAAGAGAGACTAAGGGCTGAGATCTCAGAATACGTGGTTACCGAAAGTATTGAAGAGCAGTTTCGCAAGTTACTTGATCGTATGCAACTTGCGATGGAGACGGGTGGAGAGAATGAGGTAGGTGTCTGGGTATCAGGATTTTACGGTTCAGGTAAAAGCTCATTTACCAAGTATCTCGGCTTGGCTTTTGATGATAAATGTACCATTAACGGCACTCCGTTCATCAATTATCTCTATGATCGGCTCAATAAGCCGCAGACAAAGGCGCTTCTCAATACGGTCGCAAAACAATTCCCGGCGGCTGTCGTCATGCTTGATCTTGCAAGTGAAATGCTTGCTGGGGCAACGATGGAAGATGTCTCTACGGTACTCTACTTTAAGGTGCTCCAGTGGGCTGGATACTCCAGAAACCTTAAGGTTGCCGCCTTCGAACGCATGATCGAAAAAGAGGGTCGAACAGCTGAACTACACGAGCGTGTTTCAACTATCATGCCGGGAGCAACATGGGATCGAGTTCAGAATAACCCTCTTGTTATTGACGGGCTGATTCCCAACATCGCTCATGAAATGTACCCGGCACTCTTCCCGGACACAAAGTCATTTTCTTCCCGCACGGACGGTTTTTTCCAGTTCGAAAACCAGCGTGTTCAGGAGATGATTGATATTGTACGCGAAAAAAGTGGCAAGCAACATATCATTTTTATCATTGATGAAGTTGGCCAATATGTTGCTGACCGTGATAATTTGATTCTTAATCTTGACGGTCTGGCTAAAAACCTCAAACGGATTGGTGATGGCAAGGCCTGGATTATTTCCACAGCACAGCAGACCCTCACCGAAGATGACCCGCGGGCGGCATTGAACTCGGACAAGCTCTACAAACTGAAAGATCGGTTTCCGATTCAAATAGACCTGGAATCGAGCGATATTAAAGAGATCTGTTATCGCCGTTTGCTTGGCAAATCACTCCAGGGAGAAGCAGAGCTTGGCAAGCTATTCGATGCTCATGGTCAGGCACTCAGGCACAACACCAAATTGCAAGACGCCAAGTACTATGACGCCGATTTTAGCAAAACGAGCTTCATCAACCTCTACCCATTCCTCCCGGCCCATTTTGATATCTTGTTGCATTTGCTGGGAGCCTTGGCAAAATCTACTGGCGGTATTGGGTTGCGTTCCGCAATCAAGGTAGTTCAGGATGTACTGAAGGGTGAAGGTGGTTCTATAGCGATGGCGGATCAACCTGTAGGCTGGCTTGCTACGACGGTTACCCTGTACGATGAGTTAGAAAAGGATATTCGACGCGCATTTACCTCTATCCATCAAGCTGTTGGCAAAGTTCAAAATCGCTTCTTCGACTCGCCGCTCCATCAGGACATAGCAAAGTCTATCGCCGTGTTGCAGATACTTTCAAACTTACCGGTCTCACTCCAGAATGTTGCAAGTCTGATGCACCCCTCCATCACCGCACCCTCAATGCTCGAAACGGTACGCAAAGCTGTTGATGAGTTGTTGGGTGATGTGTATGTGCCCCTTGGCGAGAAAGGGGGGAATCTTGTTTTCCTCAGTGAGAAACTGCGCGACATCGAACAAGAGCGTGGGGATTTAGCATTGCGTACCGTAGATTTGAAGCGTATTTCTAATGATGCCCTACGCGAATCTTTTGATCCGTTGCCACGCGTCAATTTCCACACCACGATGGTTGTTACCACTGGATTAAAAGTGCAATCGGGTAGCACCATCACTCCTTTGGCAGGGGATCAAAATCCAGTACAGAGTATTGTTGAATTTGTCGATACAGGTGATTACGAAGCAGCAAAAAATCGTATGCTTGATGACTCACGCAGTCGCTCAAATCGTAATATCATTGGTTTACTGGCTAGCAGCCTGTCGGAATTGATGGTTTATCCAAAAAAGCAATGATATCGTCCATAAGATGCAAGTCACATTATTTTTTGATCTTGGTCATTAATGGCCGTACTTGCCTCCGCTAAAGAGACCAAAA
>Ga0194037_1002061_pt1 | contig 13796 bp, 12 predicted proteins | sample JunL306m_MetaG_FD_148653 | JGI IMG/M metagenome (GOLD analysis project Ga0194037, IMG submission 148653) | Anoxic zone freshwater microbial communities from boreal shield lake in IISD Experimental Lakes Area, Ontario, Canada - Jun2016-L304-6m | ecosystem: Environmental > Aquatic > Freshwater >...
ATAAGATGGTCGGGCATGAAGGTTGTCTTCGTGCCGCGCTGGTCGGAGGGGCCAATGGCCTTTACATCACCCTGGGGGATTCCGCGTTCAAAGCGCTGAAAATAGACCTGGCTATCGCGGTACACCTCAACTTCGCACCATTCCGAAAGTGCATTGACCACCGAAGCACCAACACCGTGCAGACCACCGGAGACCTTGTAGGCACCCTTGTCGAACTTGCCGCCGGCTCCGATAACCGTCATGACCAGCTCAAGCGCCGATTTCTGCTTTTCGGGGTGAATATCAACAGGAATGCCGCGGCCGTGATCGATAACCGTCACTGAGCCGTCAGGATTCAGTGCAACAAAAATATAATCGTTGAAGCCGCCGAGGGTTTCATCGATAGAGTTATCGACAATTTCGTAGACCAGATGGTGAAGACCCCTGCTGTGAATATCGCCAATGTACATAGCAGGCCGCATGCGCACATGCTCAATGCCGTCAAGCACCTGAATATTGGTTGCGCCGTAACTTGTTTCTATTGTAGGGGTCAAAGAGCCAATGATATCGTCTTCCTGCATAATGATCAACTATAACTTGTGAGATGAAACTTGATCAACAAGATAATAAAAATGCCGTTATTATGCTTGCCTTAAGTCACTCAGGAAGCGGCCCAGAAGGCGTCCTGAAAATGTTCGACGGTAAAGGAGTCTATCCTGTTTGCCTCCATTCCTTGTACCAGAATCGCAACGACATCGAAACGGCAGTCAGTATCAATGTCGCGGTATAACGCAAGGTACGCACGAGCAGCCTTGATGATTTCACGCTGTTTCTGTGGCGTTACCGCTTCGGCAGGATGCCCTTTTGCTGAAGAGAATCGGGTTTTCACCTCAACAAAGCAGAGCGTTTTCTGATGAAGGGCAATAATGTCTATCTCGTTTCGATGAAAGCGGTAATTTCGCTCAATGATGTGATACCCCTCCTTGACCAGATAGTCAACGGCAATCTGCTCACCCGTTGGTCCGAGCAAGTGCGGATCGTAGGCAACCGTCATGGCTTTTCGCCAAGTTGGCGAAGCTTGAAGCTCAGACGATGAATCGGGCATCGTCCGTACTCACTGATCGCCTCAACATGCGCCCTGGTGGCATAACCAGAATGACGCTCAAAGCCGTAGTGAGGGTATTGCACGCCATAGGAGACCATCAGTTCGTCCCGGTGAGTTTTGGCCAGCACCGATGCGGCCGCAATTGAAAAGACCATTGAATCACCCTTCACAATGGTTTCATAGGGGATCGGGAGATCGGTTTTGAATCTGTTGCCATCCACAAGCAGCAGCTCAGGAAATTTAGGTAATGAACTCACCGCATCATTCATGGCAAGCATGGTGGCTTGAAGAATATTGATTCGGTCAATAGTGTCGTGGTCAACTGCGGCAATTGCCCAGAATGCGGCTGCTTTTTTGATGGCAGGTGCGAGCTTGTTCCTCTCGACTGCTGAAAGCTGCTTGGAATCATTCAGCAGTTCCAAAACGGTATCGTCTGGCCTGAACCAGCGCGGAAAAACAACGGCTGCGGCAACCACAGGCCCGGCAAGAGGGCCGCGACCCGCCTCATCAATGCCGCAGATTCGCCTTGATTGTCGCCAAAGAGGCCATTCGTAGTCGGTTATCATGAGTGAATCATACCGGTATTGTGAACAATTCAGGGTTGAAACTTAAGAATATCAGAACGATTTCACTATACAGTTTTACTTCAAAAATGCTTTTTCTGATCAAGTGTTATAGAGATATACCGTATTTACGGGATGCAATATGCCGTTTATAAGGGATTTACAATGCGAATTCTTTTGTCGATGTTATTAACGGTTATTCCTGAAGTCATTTTTTCCTCTCTTGTAAACGCTCTTGTCACTTATGGCAACCTCAATTTCAGCGTGGTTCTCGGCTACCTTCCAGTGGGTTCATTTTTTAAACTATTCTGGATTGAAAAAGCTGAAAACAGCACCCACCGGCAGTGATTCTCATAAAAGCAGTTCTCGCGTTTTATCGCCTGAAGAGGAGATCATCATCCAGATGGCAAAAGAGTATCCCACACTCTTCATCACATAAGCAATAAAGCCCGGTTCAAAAAGTGAACAAGTGGATTAACCGCCCGGAAAACTTCAGTCACCTCTCCCACAAATCCAGGATCAGTGACTTCATGATCCGCAAAAAATCGCTGGGTGTAGTATCCTTTAAACTTGAGATACTCTAACGCAGGATTGGAACTCTCATACCCTTTCGGCGGCCTCTTCAATTTCCCTGAAGGCAGGATGCCCTCCGGAAACTGGAGAGAAAACCCTTTTTCTGCACTAATCGATTGCCACTCCTCGAAATGGGTATCAATTTCCCGCCTTGTCAGCTCCAGAACAGCAGGTTCAGGCATGTAGATTCCCCCACCGGCAAACGATCCCCCCGGCTCAAGATGAAGATAATAGCCGCCCCAGGGGCTCTTTCTGCCTCCCTTGTTGATAAAGGCAAAAAAATTCGTCTTGTAGGGCGACTTCTCCTTTGAAAAACGGATATCGCGGTTTATCCGCATGATGCAGCTTTTCGGATCAAGATGAGAGACCGCAATATCTCCGTCGAACGCGGAAATTGCCGCAAGAAGCTGAATCACCGTCTCAAGCATATCGCCGTATGCCTCCTGGTACTCTGCTTTATGTTCCCCGAACCAGAGTCGATCATTATTGGCTTTCAGGTTACGGAGAAAGGTGAGAGTTGCATCGGTAATCATGGGGCGCATGGTCTGTGTTGTGAAAAACATAGCTATGAATAAAGTTACGCTGTATTTATTATTTCTGAAAGAGGTGTGTCTGAAACAGGCGGCTCGATTCCGCAAAAGTCATATTTCGGGAGCGTTTTCTTCTGTTTATGTGTTCTTTATCTTGCATCCTGATTCTATGAGGTGGTATGTTTGTGGCACACTCGGGCTTCATTTTTTTTAGTTGATAATTTTATAATTGAAAAACATGAAACGAGAACTCCAGGGTTATTATACCAGGGTATCAACAGTGGGTGAGAGTATGATGGCATTTGTTCCTGCTTCACTGCCACCGGATCCGCCAATCGACTGGACATCAGAACTCCTCAGCAAATTCGACCAGGCACTGCTGGCTCTTGGCCGTTTAGACTCGGTTTTGATGCTTTTGCCTGATACCTCTCTTTTTGTTTATCTGTATATCCGCAAGGAGGCTCTTCTTTCGTCCATGATTGAGGGAACACAGTCTTCGCTTTCTGATCTGCTGCTGTTTGAGCTTGATGAGGAACCAGGAGTGCCCCTGCATGACGTTCAGGAGGTCAGTCGTTATGTCGCAGCGCTTTACCATGGATTGAAACGTCTGGATGAGGGTTTTTCGCCCTCTTTGCGCTTGATACAAGAGCTTCATGCCGTTCTTTTGAAAACGGGGGAATTCCGGAAAAGCCAGAACTGGATTGGGGGAACGAGATCGGGGAATAGGGCTTACCTTCCGCCACCGCCTGACAAGGTGCCGGAGTGCCTGGAAAAACTCGAACTGTTTTTGCACGATAAACCAGAGCCAACACCAATTCTATTCAAGACAGCGCTGGCGTATGTGCAGTTTGAGACCATACATCCATTCTGTTATGGGAATGGGCGCCTTGGACGTCTTCTGATGACGCTGCTTCTTTGCTCAGGGAGGGTGCTTCGGGAGCCGATGCTCTTTTTGAGCCTCTATTTCAAGACTCATCGCCACTCTTATTACGAATTGCTGAATAATGTTTACGTGAATGGCGACTGGGAAGCTTGGCTTGACTTCTTTGCTGACGCCGTTATTGTCACCGCAGCCCAGGCGGTAGAGACTGCGCAGCAACTGCTCAATCTCAACGGTGAAGATCGCCAGAAAATCATTGAGCTTGGTCGACCGGCAGCATCCATCTTGCAGGTGCATCGGGCGTTGACAGAGCGTCCGATTGCTTCGTCAGGAATGCTTGTGGAGAAGACGGGCTTAACCCACGCAACGGTCGACAAGGCGCTTGAGCATCTTGGACGACTGGGAATGGTGAGGGAGCTGACCAACATGAAGCGAAACCGTTTGTTCAGTTATGGCAGGTATCTTGCTATCCTGAATCAGGGCATGGAGCTGCCGGATGCGGGGTAGTACCAGTTCCTGATATCCTCCCTGGCTTGGTCAGCGATGTCTATACAACAATTCGTGATGTTGTGAATTATATGATCCTTACTGCATAGTTCGTTGTCCATTCTTCTTCCGCAGGCTGATACATTGTAATGATTTGAAAAGCCCTGTTCTAATGAAAAACAAGCTTCAGGCCGACTGGAGCGTATCGTTGACCCATTTATTCAGGCTTTTCCCTGCTTTGATGGCATTGCGTTTGGAATTATCTCATGATCTTGATTTGTATTCAAATATTTATTATGTTCAAAATAAATGAACAGAGAAAATGTTGAACATACCGCTGTCGAGGACAAAGGAAAAATTCTTCGGCAGGCTATGGAGGCCCTTAAAACAATTGCTCCACTGGAATACGCGATTGAACCGGTTCACCTCCTGCATAACGAGGGATATGACTACCTTGTGAGAGGAAACGTTTTCGGAAAAGCATTCGTTTGGTGCATCGAGGTAAAAAAATATCTTACCAAAACTGGCGAGCTTCAGCTTCTTCTCAACAGGGATAACATGCAGCATCCATTTCTCCTGGCAACAAAATCCATTTCTCCTGAGGCTGCGGCAAGATTGCGCGACGAGGGCATCCAGTTCATCGATACGGCCGGAAACGCCTTTGTCAATCAACCTCCACTGTTGATTTTTGTTCAAGGCAATAAGCCGGAAAAGGAAGAAAAAACCGTTCCGGCAGCTCGTCTCTTCAGAGGTGTGGGCCTGAAGCTCGTCTATCTCTTTTTGTGCCAACCAGACCTTGTCGGGAGGCCGTATCGCGATCTTGCCGATATGACGAATGTCGCTTTGGGCACCGTGAAAAACAGTATGACCGAGCTTATCCAGAAAGGCTTCATTTTCGACATGGGCAAAAAGGGGAAAAAGCTTCAGGACAAAAAGAGGCTCTTTGAACGCTGGATTACGGCGTATCAAGACTCCTTAAAACCTAAACTGTTGATGGGACGATTCCGGGGTGATGGGGAGTGGTGGAAGGATCTCCCGCTGGATCCCGCCCTCGCGCAGTGGGGTGGAGAGGTTGCCGCAATGAAACTGACCGGATACCTGAAACCGGGCACGGTAACGCTCTATGCCGAGAAGCATCGTCTCGAAGAGTTGGTGATCGCCATGAGACTGAAAAAGGATCCGCTGGGCAATATAGAGATTCTCGAACGGTTCTGGCCCCAGGAAAATGGCTTTGGTGAAGGTGATTTGGCGCATCCATTCCTTATCTATGCTGACCTTGTCGCCATAGACGACCAACGAACCATGGAAACCGCAAGGATACTCTATGAACAACATATCGATCAATATTTCAGGCAGGATTGACGCAGACAAAGTATCTGCTCTCCAAGTCGTCAATGACGTGGCAAAGGAGCTTGACGTAAATTTCTTCGTGGTTGGGGCTTTTGCGCGCGACGTGATTTTTGAACATATTCATCAGATTTCCGCTCCTCGAATGACGGAAGACATCGACATTGGCATTGAGGTCGCAAATTGGGACGAATTCAGGAGCCTGACTGATACTCTGGTTGAGCGCGGGCATTTCTTCCCGTCAACTTTGCCGCACCGCTTCAGGGCCAGTTCATCAACCACTATTATAGATATTGTGCCCTATGGGGGGATTAGCGACGAGACGAAGCGGATCAGTTGGCCTCCGAACCAAGACTTGATCATGAGTGTCCTCGGGTTTGAAGAAGCGTATCGATCAGCATTGAGTGTGCGTTTAAACAACAATCCGCCAGTAGAGATTCTGGTTCCTTCTGCACCGGCGCTGGCACTCCTGAAGATTATCTCCTGGGATGACGCATACCCGAGACGGGAGCGTGATGCCCTTGATCTTCTCTTCATCCTTGAAAAATACGAAGCAACTGATATCCTGAGTAAACTGTACGAGTCACATGTGCCCTTGCTCACCGAGGAGGAGTTCGATCCCCGGCTTGCTTCCGTTCGGCTGCTCGGATGGGAGATCGCGCAGTTGGCCAGCATGGAGGCGGTAAGAACGGTAGAGGAGATTCTGACCCGTGAAACCGATGAATGCCAGGGGTTGAGGATGCTCGCCAATATGGTCAAGGGTGTTTCATTTCAGAGTACCAGGTTTGAGCAGGCCCTGCAACTCCTGAAAAAGCTCTTGCAAGGAATTCGGGAAGAAATGCCAAGGGAGTAAAGGAGGTCAGTAAAATAATGGATAATCTGCAAAATACCGGTTAACAGACAAGGGTCGGCATTTACGGGAACGATTGTCAGTGGTGTTCGTTTAGCTCCAAAACAGTAATATCGAGTTTCCGTGCGAGTTGCTCAATATTTGCCGTTAAGCAATTACGAAACTCCAGCCCTTCCGGCAAGAGTTTTGTATCATCAGTGTCATCGTTGCTGATTATGATGTGTTTTTGTGATGCGTTTCTATCGATGAATGCGGGCGACAACTCAATAATGTTTCTGTTGTTGGTGAGCGTCATGGGCTAAAGTTTCTTTGGAATCTTGCCGCTCAGTTATTCATGTTCAGAAAAAAGGGTTTCGTATTTTTTGTCCTGGAGGCACGAGGGGACTGTTCTTTTTTGCTCACAAATACTTTCTTTTTATGAATTAATTTTTATAGCATGGAGAGATGAACGTGCAAAGACTTTCTTTATTTTATGGATGTCGTGTTGTATTTACAGTGACGCGTTGAAGGTTGTTGCCGATTTGCTCAGTATCGGCGTGGCGAGAGTATGCCACCAGGAATTCATAACCCAAAAGAGGTAACAATCATGGCTACAACCAGGATATTCATCGATAGTCGCGTCAATGATCAGGACTCCCTGATCTCGCAGTTTGCTCCCGGCACGGAGTATTCGGTGCTTGATGCCAGTAGCGACGGCATTGAACAGATGGTTGCTGCTCTTGCAGGGCATGGGCGTTATGATTCCATTCAGATCATCTCGCACGGGGCACCCGGTTCTGTGACTATTGGAAGCATGGTGCTGGATAGCTCCACTCTTGGCTTTTATGCCGTTCAACTTGCGCAGATTGGCCGCGCTTTGACTGACACTGGCGACCTGCTGCTTTACGGCTGCAATGTTGCTGCTGGTGATGTTGGCTTTCAGTTCATCGACACGTTGTTGCATATTACCGGAGCTGATGTTGCGGCTTCGGATGATGCTACGGGCGGCGTGGCATTGGGAGGGGACTGGGAGTTGGAGGTGAGCACGGGGACTGTGGAGCAAGCCCCAACGGTAGATGCGCTGAACTATGGCTATCTTCTGGCAAACGGTGTCCCAACCGTGTCCGGCCCCCTTGCAACAACGGTTACAGAAGGAGATTCGTTTGTTAGCCTGAATTTGTTGGGGAATGCCAATGATGTTGACCTTACCGACACGCTCCGAGTTGGAAGTGTCAGCTATACCGTTAATGGGGTGCCATTTGCTTTGCTTGGGGGAATCACGATGAACGGCAATACACTCACTTTCGATCCTGGCAATATAGACTATAATGCAATGGCGCGAGGCGAACAGATATCAATTGTTGCCACCTATCAGGTTCTTGATAGTGCGACTACTGCTACTGCAAAAATATCTTTTGCCCTGAAAGTCGACTACGCGACGGGCTCTGCTCCACGTTCAGTCATCAGTGCGGACGTGACCGGCGACGGCAAGCTTGACCTGATTATTGCTAATGGTGGCGTATCGGTACTGAAAAACAATGGCGATGGCACGTTTGCCCCGAAAGTCGACTACGCGACGGGAGAGGGGCCAGAATCAGTCACAAGCGCGGACGTGACCGGCGACGGCAAGCTTGACCTGATTGTTGCTAATTTTAGCTACGACAGCAGTACGGTATCGGTGCTGAAAAATAATGGCGATGGCACATTTGCCATGAAAGTCGACTACGCTACAGGACACTATCCAATTTCAGTCACGAGTGCGGACGTGACCGGCGACAGCAAGCTTGACCTGATTATTGCCAATGACATGAGTAATACGGTATCAGTGCTGAAAAACAATGGTGATGGCTCTTTTGCCACGAAAGTCGACTATGCGACCGGAGCAAGTCCATCTTCTGTGACGAGTGCCGACGTGACCGGCGACGACAATTTTGATCTGATTATTACAAATAAGAACAGTGGTACAGTATCGGTGTTGAAAAATAATGGCGATGGCACCTTTGCCACGAAAGTTGACTATGCGACGGGAGATGGACCAAAATCAGTAACAAGTGTGGATGTGACCGGCGACGGCAAGCTTGACCTGATTGTCGCTAATTGGAGCAGCAATTCAGTATCGGTGTTGAAAAACAATGGCGATGGCACCTTCGCCACAAAAGTCGACTACGTGACGGGAATATCTCCATATTCAGTAACAAGTGCGGATGTGACCGGCGACGGCAAGCTTGACCTGATTGCTGCTAATTTTGGCAGCGATACGGTATCGGTGCTGAAAAACAATGGCGATGGCACCTTTGCCACCAAAGTGGACTACGTGGCGGGATATAGACCAAATTCAGTCGCAAGTGCAGATGTGAGCGGCGACGGCAAGCTTGACCTGATTGTTGCTAATTCAGACAGCGGTGTATCGGTGCTGCTGAACACATCGACGGGCCTAAGCGTTTACCCGACCACCACGGCAACGATAACGATCAACGGAACGAACGATGCCCCGGTGGTAACGAATACAGCAGAGGCGCAGCAAGGATCGGTAACGGAGGCTGGCTATCTGGTTGAAGGCTCGGCTACGGCCAGTGGCACCCTGACGGCCAGTGATGTCGATACAGGTGCAATCCAAACCTGGAGCATTGCCGACACAATACCGGAGAGCACCTATGGAAGCATCGTTATCAATGCAAACACCGGAGTCTGGACCTACACGCTCGACAACACCAAAGCCGCAACGCAGGCGCTTCATCAGGGCGAAACCGTGACGCAGAGCTACACTGCCCGGGTAACGGATGAGTTCGGAGCCTTCGCCGACCAGACCATTACCGTTACCATCCATGGTACGAACGATGCGCCCGTATCCAGCCCCCTTGCCACAACAGTCGCAGAAGGTGCCCCCTCTGTCAGCCTGAACCTGCTGGCAAATACCCATGATGTTGACCTCACCGACATGCTCTCGGTCGGAAGTGTTAGCTATACTATTAATGGGGTGCCATCGGTCTTGCCTGCAGGAATCACGTTGCACGGCGCTACACTCACTATCGATCCCGCCAATCCGGCCTGGAATGCCATGGCGCAAGGCGAGCAGAAAACGATTGTTGCCACCTGCCAGGTTTTTGATACGACTGCAGAAATATCTTTCGCTACGAAAGTCGACTATGCATCGGGATATTATCCTTATGCAGTGACGAGTGCGGACGTGAACGGCGACGGCAAGCTTGACCTGATTGTTGCTAATGAGATCGGCAATACGGTATCGGTGCTGAAAAATAATGGCGATAGCACCTTTGCCACAAAAGTCGACTACACGACTGGGTCTCATCCAGATTCAGTGACAAGTGCAGACGTGAACGACGACGGCAGGCTTGACCTGATTGTTGCTAACATAAGCAGCAATACGGTATCGGTGCTGAACAACAATGGCGATGGTACCTTGTCTGCCAAAGTGGACTACGCGACGGGATCTGCTCCTTATTCAGTCACAAGTGCGGACGTGAACGGCGATGGCAAACTTGACCTGATTGTTGCTAATCGAGACAGCAATACGGTATCGGTGCTGAAAAACAATGGCGATGGCACCTTTGCCTCGAAAGTGGACTACGCTGCGGGATCTACTCCAGATTCAGTGACGAGTGCAGACGTGAACGGCGATGGCAGGCTTGACTTGATTGTTGCCAATTGGAACAGCAATACGGTATCGGTGCTGAACAACAATGGTGATGGATCCTTTGCCGCCAAAGTGGACTACGCGACAGGGTCTTATCCAGCTTCAGTCACCAGTGCGGACGTGACCGGAGACAGCAAGCTTGACCTGATTGTCGTTAATAGCTACAGTGATATGGTATCGGTGCTGAACAACAATGGCGATGGTACCTTTGCAGCCAAAGTGGACTACGCGACAGGGTCTCATCCAGAATCAGTGACGAGTGCGGACGTGAACGGCGACGGCAGGCTTGACCTGATTGTTGCTAATCGTGACAGCAATACGGTATCGGCACTGAAAAACAATGGCGATGGCACCTTTGCCACAAAAGTCGACTACGCGACGGGCTCTATGCCACGTTCAGTCACAAGTGCAGACGTGAACGGCGACGGCAAACTTGACCTGATTGTTGCGAATGTTGGCAGCGATACGGTATCAGTGCTGCTGAACACGTCGACAGACTTCACTGGTTACCCGACCACCACGGCAACGATAACGATCAACGGCACGAACGATGCACCGGTTGTGGCCGCAACAGATGTCACCGGCGCAGTGACCGATCTGCTCACCCCGATTGGCAACCTGACCGACAGTGGCACGATACACTTTACAGATGTTGACCTTGCCGATAGTCACAGTATCAGCAGCGATACGCCATCGGTAGGAGCACTGGGAACGCTGACATCAACAATCACAACAGACACAACAGGCACAGGGCTTGGCGGCGTTGTCACCTGGAACTACAGCGTTGTCGCCTCTGCGGTTGAATACCTCGTGGCGGGTGAGCACAAGGTCGAGAGCTTCACGTTCAGCCTTCTTGATGGCCATGGCGGCAGCGTGGAGCGCACGGTTGAGGTGACCATTACGGGCACAAGCGATGTGCCGTCAGTTGATTTGACGGGTTCTGTTACGTTCTGGAAAACTGGCGCACCCATTGCCGGTGTTACAAGCATTCTCACCACGGCACCTCCGAACACAACCGAACAAAGTGTGGAATTCAGAATCATACAGATAGCTGCAGATGGCACTCGAACCATCGAAATATGGGAAACCTCAGCAAAAACGGACATCAACAGTCTGCAACTGGAACTTGCCTTGCAGACAGGCTCAATTGCTACGTGGCAGAATGCTGCCGACTTGCCAGCGGGATGGAACTCTGTTGCCAATACCGGGCTTGCCGGTCAGTTCATTCTTGGTGGCATTGGTACCAACGCCTTGTCATCAGGTACGGTAAAGCTTGGCACGTTGACGCTCACGGCACCTGCTAATCCTCAAAACTTTGAGCTTGAGTTGAGCAAGGGTGACCTGGGTAAAGATGCTATTTCCTCCTATGGTATTGCATCAGACTTCATGACAACCGCTCTTGATGGCCTATACCAGCATCTTGATATGGCAGATGGCAGCTATGCCCTGACCAGCGCCAGGGTGTCGGGCACCGCCGAAAGCAACGCGATCAAGGCAGATGACGCTCTTGCTGCGCTGAAGATTGCCGTAGCTATGAACCCCAATTCGGATGGCAGTGAGATATCGCCATACCAGTATCTGGCAGCGGATGTCAACAAGGATGGCCAGGTAAAGGCCACAGATGCACTCAATATCCTGAAGATGGCAGTCAAGCTCAACACTGCGCCTGAAAAGGAGTGGCTCTTTGTGCCGGAGAGTGTGGGCAGCGAGGCAATGTCGCGCACTCATGTTGTCTGGCCGGATAATCCGACACCGGTCACACTGGATGTGGATCACGATTTGCACTTGATCGGGATTGTGATGGGCGATGTGAATGGGAGCTGGGTGGCATGAATCAATGCAGGATTTTCGATTCGACAAGCAAGACGATCTTGTTGTTTTGTTCTGATCTTGTATATTAATAGCGTAATACTGGCGCTGCCTGATGATGAATTCAGCGCCAGTCAGCAACACAAAGGTCATCAGCTATCAGGGTGATCGGGGTTTATGGTTTTATGATTAACAGCAAACGCTCAACGTCACTTATGTCTACCAGCTTATGAGCGATACGAGAAAACTGATCACCTTCGACTGGGCCATAAAACGGCTGCTGCGGAGCAAAGCCAACTTCGGGATTCTGGAAGGCTTTTTAACTGAACTGCTCAAAGAGGAGATCGTCATCCTGGATCTTCTTGAAAGTGAGAGCAACAAAGATGATAAAGTCGACAAATTTAATCGGGTTGATCTCAGGGTACGCAACCAGAAACAAGAGATCATCATTATAGAGATACAGTATGATCGGGAGTATGACTACCTGCAGCGAATCTTTTATGGCGTTTCCAAAACGGTGATTGAGGGGATGAAAGAGAAGCAGCCGTATGCAGGGATCACCAAAGTCATTTCAATAAACATTCTCTATTTTGATTTGGGCATTGGCGACGATTACATCTACCATGGCACCACCCGCTTTATAGGCATGCATAATCATGATCTTCTGGGACTTAATGAAAAACAAAAACAACTGTTCCGAAAAGAGAGTGTCGAGGCGCTCTACCCTGAATATTATCTCATCAAAATCAATCGTTTTAACGACATTGCCCGGGATACGCTCGATGAGTGGATCTATTTTCTGAAAAATGAAGAGATTAAAGAGAGCTTCACCGCAAAAGGGCTGAAAGAGGCGGAGGAGAAGTTGAGCATCATGAAGTTGCCGGAAGGGGAACGAAAAGCTTATGAACAGTACCAGGATGATTTGCGCTACCAGGCAAGCATGTTTGAGTCATCTTATGGTGATGGCTATTATACCGGTAAAGAAGAGGGCAAAGAAGAGGGTATTGTGGTCGGTATTGAAATTGGCAGAGAACAAGGCGTAGCTCAAGGTGTCGAGGAAACAACCAGAACGATTGCCTTAAAGTTGATAGCACAAGGCGCGGAGATTGCAATCATCAAGGCGGTGACCGGGTTGAGTGTCAACGCGATAGAAGAGCTTGTGAGGAGTGTACGATAATGTTTTAATTTTTTCGAGGCTGAACTCCCCATCGATATTTTATTCTACTCCAAAGACATTCCAAAGACGAGATTTTATGTATTGAAAGCGGAGAGGTTTTGTTCCGTAACTTGCACTCACCTATTGTTCAAGCAAATAAAAAAGTAGATTTGCTGATGACGGCAAAAGAGAAAATTATTCAAGCAGTTGAAACGATTCTTGCCGACAGGCTATGGAGCATCTTATTTTTATAGAGAAAGTTGAGAGGGGAGTCCAGCAGGCGGATACAGGAGAAACTCTCTTGCACCTGGAAGTAAAGGAAAGAATGTCGAAATGGTTGAAATAAGGTGGTCTCCTCAGGCTGCAGATGATGTGGAGGCAAATACAGATTTTATTGCTGCGGATTCAGTGCACTATTTCAAGATATTTGAAGCAGATGTGCTGTCTGCTGTTGATCGTTTAACAAGTTGTTTTTATTATCCGTTGATGAATTCAGTACCAGTCAGCAACAAAAAGGTCATCATTTATCAGGGTGATTGGCGGTTTATGGTTTTATGATGAACAGCAAACGTTCATCGTCACGTAAGTTTACCAGCTTATGAGCAATACGAGAAAACTGATCACCTTCGACTGGGCTATAAAACGCCTGCTGCGGAGCAAAGCCAACTTCGGAATTCTGGAGGGCTTTTTAAGCGAGCTGCTGAAAGAGGAGATCGTCATCCTTGATCTTCTTGAAAGTGAGAGCAACAAAGATGATAACGTCGACAAATTTAATCGGGTTGATCTCAGGGTACGCAACCAGAAACAAGAGATCATCATTATAGAGATACAGTATGATCGGGAGTATGACTACCTGCAGCGAATCTTTTATGGCGTTTCCAAAA